>Ga0315537_1000693_pt1 | contig 26776 bp, 26 predicted proteins | sample SalMarSW160270MG_FD_203091 | JGI IMG/M metagenome (GOLD analysis project Ga0315537, IMG submission 203091) | Salt marsh sediment microbial communities from the Plum Island Ecosystem LTER, Massachusetts, United States - Salt Marsh Sediment SW1602-70 ...
CCCGGCTACCTTGAGTCATCCAAATTGGTTTTATTTTCCACCAAAAATTATTCGCACCGGGTCTATATTGCCGATGGAATATTTGCTGAGGTGACAATGCTTTATGCTCGCGGCAAATTTGTCAAGTTGCCCTGGACTTATGCCGATTATTATTGGACAGAGAATTTGAAATTTCTAATTGAAATGCGAAAACAGATTGTCAAGATATCCCGCCGCCGACTATAGCACTGCGACTACTCTCGCCGGTGCGGCTTCGGTCTTGGTTTTCAATGGCAAAGCATACAATTCGAAAGTTCGATCCTGGGGTAATTTTCCGAGATTGGTCAAGTTCTCCAACACCAGCAGTCCGGCATTTAGAATCAGATGATGAATCGGGAAATTATCTTCTGCCGCATCTGCGGCATCAATACTTGGAAAGTCTATCCCTATACCGGTAACACCTGTATCAATTATAAACCGGCAGAACGCATGAGACAGGAACGGATGGCGAGAGAAATACTCAGGTCTTCCCCAATTCTTGTCAAAACCGGTATATATCAGTATCCAATCGGGTGATGATTTGCGAATAAAAGGGTACTCTTTAGGAGTTAAATCGATTAGAGAATCTGCATGATCTTTTTTATTCAGGCAAATTGCCTGACCAGCAAAGCTTTCAATAGGAAAATCCATTAGTCCCTTGCCATTAGGAAGAAAATGCAGCGGTGCATCAATATGGGTACCGAAATGAGAACCCAAACGGATGGCCGCAGTCTGAATATCGGCAGCTATATCGGACGGAGCAGATATAATCTCGGGAACTGGCTCATCCCCCGGATAAGTCGGCATTCCCGTGTACAAGGTATGAGTTAGATCAACTATACTTCGCAAGACTATCAACTCGGAATACTAAGGACAAATAATAGGAGCTAATTTATTACCGAGGCAGGCCGACCGTTTGGGCTAGTACAATGTGCTGATCAGGATATAACTTCATCTTTTCAGCTAGACTGCTCCTTTCGACCATCCCTCTTACAACCGTAGCCAACCCCTCTGCAGCACAATAAAGGTAGACATTCTGGCTGATAAAACCGGTATCCGTCGCCGCGTAGAAATCCTTGCTGCTCTGGTCACCCTTCATCCGACGGTAGTCAGCTACGAATATCAGATTTATTGGTGCCGTCTCAACAAATTCCTGCCTGCCAGTTGCAGAGCGTATGTCCTCATGATGAATCAATTTCAAGATATGTTGATCCGGGTCATACAAGTAAAGTCCAGCTGCAATGGCTACATAAACATCAATTTCACGGTCGTCGTGAGCAGTTGGTGCGGTGCGCTTACCACTCTCGGGACGATTAACTCCGGTTGCCGCCCAGAGTAAATCTGACAGCTGCTGTAGAGATAATTCCTTGTCAGAAAAGGATCGGTTTGTCTTACGATTTTTCAAAGCATCAAAAAGGGTAACCTGTTTCTCAAATCTTGGTGGTAACAATTTGATATCACCGGTAGCCTGAGAAAACAGAGTAGTAATCAAAATTTGAAAGATTCCAATCCCCAATAGTACTCTATGACTCATTTTACCTCCGAAAAAATTATTTATACGGGCAAGATCTTCGACAGGTAACTGCGCACATCCTGTTGCAGGTTGTGCAGAAAATCATCCGGTTCGCGAATCAGGGGGTGCAGTCGAATAAATATCAGCGTTGATCCCAGCAATACTGAGCCCAAACCGAGGAGAAAAACCGGCCAGTTAAAAATGTCGGGGCAATAGCTAAAAGCCATATTTGAAAAGTGCCGATTCTCTACTGGGTTCCAGAACCGGGTGCCAAAGCCAGCCTGCATTAAGAGCACCGAATAATTCCAGATAAAACTGATAAAAACAAAACCTGCCCCAACAATTATAAGCAACCATTCGGTAACTTTCACCCTTACTCCACCACTGTATTCCTCCAGAAAAAGCAGATTAGTACTCAGCCAGGTCATCGCCAAGGAGACCAGAATCGGGGCGATAACCGGTCCGAGCCAGGGCAGTGGAATTAAAAATAGTACGTCCCAAGTCAGAAGTGACGGCGGCCAGTTTAAAAATATCTTCAGCGCCAGATAATAAATTATATCCCAAACTGCAAAAGAGTATAGGAAATAACACAATTTCTGGATAATCGTTCGCCCGGCAAGAAAACCGATTGCGGCTAACATGACGAGTGTGGCAATTTCCCTTACCAATTCGACGATGTAAGTATGCGTTTCGAAGGCACTCATGGGAAATTCAAAGCCTTGCGGGTAATACAATTCCCGCAAATATATCACCACAATCGCCTCGAGAAAACCCATGGCAACCCCAAAAACGCTAACCCAAAACATTCTGTCTATCAAGTGTTTGGAAATTAGCTTCATATCACACCAACGACTTACCTTACGAAAATTTTAACATTTCTCAGTATAAAACGCAAAAACAATCAAACCGGATTAGGAATATCAATAAAATCAACTTTGATACTAAACTTTTCCCGAATATGTTCCCCAAGTGCTCTAATTCCGAAACATTCGGTGGCATAGTGCCCTGCCGCTACAAAGTGGATCTCCTCCTCTTTGGCATAATGCATCACAAACTCTGAAGCTTCCCCAGTCAAGAACAAGTCAAGCTTATCTGCAACTGCCTGCCTGATCTCCTTCCGAGCGCTGCCGGAGATAATACCGACCTGCTCTATTTTTAATGGACCAAATGGGAAAACGATAGCCGCGGGATTGATTTTTCCCCGGATCAAGTTAAAAAATTCCTCCGCTGGCTGGGGTACGATCCGACCCTTGATTCCTATCCAACTGCCACGATATTCACCAAAAGATTCACAGTCCGACAAGCCTAATAATTTTGCCATCTGGGCTGCGTTACCAATCTCTGGATGAGCATCAAGGGGTAGGTGATAGGCAAACAGGTTGATATTCTTCTCCAATAACATCTTCACCCGCTGCTTATAACTTCCCTGATATACCGGCCGCTCAGAATCCCAGATGATACCATGGTGGACAATGATAGCATCCGCTTCAAGTTCAATGGCTTGCTGGAACAGCTCTACCGAAGCGCTCACCGCAGTTACGACTCGCTGGATGTATTCTCGCCCTTCAACTTGAAGACCATTCGGACCATAATCAGAAAAATTCCTTATATTCAGAAACTCATCCAGATGGTCTAATAATTCCTGCCGCCTCATTTAACCTCCCAACTACTTTCGGATAAGCTATACATGTTAACTTAAATACAAAAGTCTTTATCGAACTTGATTTGTGAAGGTATCATTTTAATTCCGGCTATACTCTCACATAAATTTTTATTAGATTAGCGGGCAATTGAGAAATACCAATTTGAATATTGAAACTATCAAACCGCAACTAACCTATCAAGAGAGCTCAGAAATATCCGAGAGTTCCATCCCTCCAGAGAACCAAGAAGAAGCATTATTGGCGAAAATCCGCAATCGGTTTAATGAAGTCAAAGAACTGATCGAGGACATGAAATCAAAACTGCCCACTAAGAGCAAATAACTCTACCTCTCTACTGGCTATCCATCAACATACCCGAACAACTGTTATTCTCACGTAAACAGTATTCCCGTCTCTTCTGTTGAAATCCCAGAAAATTAGACAACGAGGAACTATCTGGACCAATTTCAATCCATGGAAAGAGAGTAGCAGTGATTTTATATCTAATTTTACTTATATTACTACATCAGGAGTATTCTCAGTTATGTTTAGAATTGTTACCAGCCTGGATGATTTGATCAAGGTTTTTATTGTCCGTGGAATCGTATTTCTTGAAGAACAGCAGGTTCCTTACTCAATCGAAATGGATGAGCACGAATATAGTGCGCTTCACATCCTGGGGGAAATTGAAAGCGAACCGATTGCCAGTGGCCGATTGAGATTCAGTGGTGAATGGGCTAAACTGGAGCGGATAGCAGTGCGTAAGCAATATCGTAAAAAAGGACATGGGCACCAGCTAGTTGAGTATATGCTACAAGTTGCCCGCCAGCACGGTTTTAGGAAGTATAAAATGAATGCTCAGGTTCAGCTCCGTGACTATTATGCCAAACATGGATTTATAGTCAAGGGTGATAAGTTTAAAGAAGCTAATATTGACCATTACTTGATGATTCGGGAGGATAGTAATTGATATCTCTAAAAGCAATAATGGGCCAAAAGGCTTTATCAATACTGAAAAGCCAGACAACAAATCCCCCAAATTTGTCATCTTATTAAAATGCCCAATGGCGCTATGCAAAACTCCGAGAATACTCACAATAAACCAAGCTTCATCAAAGATCTCTTCAACCGGCGGTTTCCGCAGATCATCTTGATCTATTTTGGAGCATGCTGGACGATCCTCGAATTTACCAGTTGGATCGTAGAGCATTTTGTGTTCTCACCGCATTTGATTGATCTGAGTTTTGTTACCCTAATCTCTCTACTTCCAACTGTCGCAATGTTAGCCTATTTTCATGGCCGCCCTGGTCGGGATAAGTGGACCAAAACGGAGAAAATCGGCATTCCGATTAACATTATATTTACCGTGATCCTGATCTTGACAATCTTCGGCGGGAAGGAACTCGGTTCAGCCACTACCGAGGTTGCCGTCCAGGACGAAACCGGCCAGACCCTCAAGCGCCAAATTCCCAAAGGTCAATTGACGAAAAGATTGGCAATCTTTTTCTTCGAGAACGAGACTGGTGATACAAACCTGAACTGGCTTCAATACGCTATCATGGCTGGCTGTCACATTGATCTGGACCAGGATCCTTTCTTTTCGGTCTATTCTGCTTACGACAATAATATTTACCAGCGCATCGTTCAGGCGGGCTTTTCCGAAGGCATGGTAATTCCTCTCACGCTCGAGAAAAAGATTGCCCAAGAAATCGAGCGTGAATACTTTTTAGGAGGATCAGTCAAGATCCAGAATGACACCCTGGTCGTCTCAACCTTCCTTTATGAAACCACCCGGGGCAAACTCCTGTCTGAGCACACACTAAAGGAGTGCGATATTTTTAAGCTTATTGACCAGATTAGCTTGCAAACCAGAAAGGATCTCGGGACTCCCAACTGGCATATTGAAAGTCTGGAAGATTTGCCAATAACCGAATTGTTTACCCGCTCATACGATGCATTTCAAGAATATATCAAAGGATCAAATCTGATCAACCTGAAAAACGATCTCGAAGGTTCACTCGCCCATTTTTATAATTCTGTTAAAATCGATCCGTCGTTTGCACTAGCCTGGTGGGCTCTTTATACTGCTAATATCAACCTCAATCGCACCGCAGCCGCAATCGAAGCTCTCGATGCTACGATGCAGAATATCTATAAACTGCCTGAAAATCTCCAATATTTGGTTAAGGAGGAGTATTATTTAGTAACGGAGGAGCCTGAAAAGCGCTTGGCGGTGTTAAATATGTGGGTAAATCTTTGTCCCGACGATATTCGCGGACATTTCCAGCTTGCCGATGTATATTTTATGCGCAATCAGATTGACCGGGCCATCGAAGAGTACAATAAAATCCTGGCAATTGATCCATCCCGGGTATACTACTTCAATTATATTGGTAGCGCCTATTTGCAAAAAGGTCTTTTTAAAGAGGCAATCAAATATTTAAAGCAATACCAAAAATATTTCCCAAAGGATTACCGGCCGTTCCTGGCTTTCGGTAACCTCTACTATACTATGGGTCAATATGATGATGCGCAACAATATTTCACCAACGCCTTAATGCTCCAACCCACCGAAATATCAATCATGACACAGCTCGCCAGAGTAAATCTTCGTCAGGAAAAATATGAAGAGGCATTAGCAAACATCCGGAATGCCGAATCCTTAGCCAAAACGCCAATTGATCGAAACCTAATAGATGAAGCTTTGCAGGAGTACTATCAAACCAGAGGTCAAATTAAAAAAGCATTAGAATACAGGGATAAAAAATTTGAGGAGCAGCAGAAGTACCTGCGCCCCCTGGAGGTAATTACCAACCGTTTAAAAGACCAATCCTATGATCTATATTGTCACAACGGAACGGCCGATCTTGGATTGAATGAACTGAATAACTATCGCCAGCAGCTTTCCCAACCCTGGTCAAGAATGGTATGGCTGGGTTATCTACAAATATATCTCGAGCAGCAAGATACTGCCAAAGCCTTGGAAGCTATTGAAGAGGTTAAGGAAGCAATTCGGATTTTCGGTGAAGAATCCAACATGAATGTGGTTCATCATGCACGGGGAAAGATACACGAATTTCAAGAGGATTATCTCAATGCAATTCTGGAGTACCAGCAGGCCTCTCAATATAATCCCACCGATGTCACGGTTTTGACTGACATAGCCCGCTGTTATCGAAAAATAAATGAACCCCAGAAAGCCCAAAAACTACTTGAAACCACCCTAAGGGTTCTACCGATGGATCCCTACGCACACCTTGAATCAGCCCAAATTTGTATCTTCAATGGAGAAAGTCAGGCGGCCCGGGAACATCTTGAGATCGCCCTGCGGGTCTGGCAGGATGCCGATTCAAGCTTTTCACCAGCAAATACGGCTAAGACACTGCTGCAATTACTTCATCCCCGGGTTTGATCCGACCTGGCATCCTGCGGTTAAAGAAGAAAATTTGTTATTGCACCAATTATCTATCTTTAATACCCTTTTCCAATCCAAACTTATTCGGGCCTCGCTCTTGGCGGCGTAGCTTAATCGCAAAAAACAATCCCAGAATTCCGGTAATTGAGAATAGCCACATTCCTAACCGATAATCAGTAACGCCAGCAACATTAGTACTGACATCATTTGCCCAGCCTACTAAAAAATTGAAACCCGCTAGACCAATATTCTGGATCATGGTCATTAAACCATAGCCTGTGCCTAGCTTTTTCTCTTCTACAATCAGAGCCACAGAGGGCCACATCGCCGCCGGTACCAGCGAGAAAGCTACCCCCATGATAGCCGTAAAAAAAATCGGATGTATCTGAGTATAGACCATTCCCAGGTAAACCGGCACTATCAGCAACGACCCCAGAATCATCAACGATGCTCGTTTTCCATGGCGATCAATATACATTCCAAACAGCGGTGTCCCAATCATGGTTGCCAAAATGATTATACTATTGGCAAAACCAGCGGCCCGAATCGGCAAGCCATGATGCTCCTGGAAGAATTTGATCGCAAAAGTTCGGAAGGGGAAGATGGCCGAATAAAAGGTAACGCACAGAAGAGTGATGTACCAAAAGGACTTGTTGAATTTAAAAATCTCAGAAAACTTAATTTTATCCTGCTTCTGTTCCGCTCCCATTTGAAAGAGCGACCGGGTTTTATTATCCATTAGTATGTAAAATACCACTGCCAGCACAGAGATAGCGCCAAAAGCGCTGGCAATCATCAGTGGATATTGATATGAGTCAAAGTATCTATGCGCCCAGGTAGGAGAGTTATCTGCTGCAAAGGAGCCAAGCCGGGCGACCGTCAGGTTTATTCCAAAAGCTAATGAGAGCTCTTTCCCCTTAAACCATTTCGCCAGCACGGTGGTGATCGCCACAATCAAAGATTCAGCCCCCAGTCCAAATACCAATCGGCCCAAAGCCATGAGCCAGAGTTGACCTCCTCCAAACGAGGTAACTAACGCCCCCACCATGCAGAGTACCGAAAACAGCAGAGATGACTTTTTTGTGCCAATCCGATCAATAATAATGCCCCCGATCAGCACCATGAATACATTGGGGACACTATAAATACCCATCAATAGACCAATATTTGTGTCCGAAAAATCCAGCTGCTCCTTCATTAATTTTGCCACTGGGGCAATACTATCATAAACATAATAATTCCCAAACATTGCCAGGCTGATAAACAACAAAACCGACCAGCGATAAAGCGCCGTAGGCTCCTGTCTCAACCTCGCGCCTTGATTAACTCTCTCCATAACGACTACTCTTTTCTTAAATTGTTAGTAAAATCTGGGTAATCTAATTATTTCAAGCCAATAATAAAATGGATCGCCGGACCAAGGTTGTCAATCAAGAAAAAGATGGTTATATTTTAACAGTTTTTATTAATTACCATAATAGGAGATAATCATTATGGCTTACAAAATCACTGATGAGTGTACTGCCTGTGGAATGTGCGTTCCAGAATGTACTGAGGGAGCTATCACTGAGGGCGATCCCATCTATATTATAGACCCGAGGAAGTGCACTGATTGCGGTACTTGTGTAGAGGTCTGTAATTTTGATGCAATTCAGCCGGAATAAGCTATCTACTTATGGTCAGCTCAAGCAGGTTACTTGTTGGACAATAATAATTGCCCCACAATCCATCCTCCAATTCCAACAATAAAATAATGCGGTGCTTGACTTATTCCTATTTAAGCAATAGGGTTAACGCTCATTCTGATTTAATTACATCAAAGTGCAATGCCTGAACACCTGCAGGACTTTTTAAAGGAAATTCCACAGTTACTGAAGGTTATCAATAACCAGCAGCCATTATGCTTGTTATTTAATTATGACGAATTGTTGAATAACTATCAGTCAAACAGTCGGGTAATAGCGGCAAAATTCTTCACCCTTTCCGACTGTTCACGACTCTTCTGTGGGATAATCAGCCGTAAGCCATTAGAAGAGCTTTGCTCGATTCCCACATCTGATAAAATTATTCTTGCCGGTAGCCTTGGGCTGGAGATTGACAGTCCAATCTTCGGGTGGCACTATCCCCAACTGGCTCTTCTACGCCACTACCTTAACAAAACATATACCGCTCTCGAATTGGAACTGGGACCAAAGTGGACCCGTGAAAATACCATTCGCAATGGAGTGGAACTAAAGATTAGTTCTCCTCAATCTGAAATAGTAACTCAACAGCAAATAGTACAAATAATTAAAAACTCCATTAACGCTTTACCTCTACAAATAATTCAGACTCAAACAGCAGTAAAAGTAGTGCTTGCCGCAGAGTGGGATAAGAGTAAATGCATTGAGAAAATTTTTTCGCTGCTCCCCCGGGAAAGTGGACTGGGCCCAATCCTATGTTATTTTGGAGCTGAACTCAGTGATGAACCGGCTTTTCGCCAAGCAAATCTGTACGGATATTCAATCCTATTGCGCGAAAATATTGGACGAAAGACACGAGCTCACTACTATATCAGAAACATCGCAGAACTGAACAAGCTTCTGATCTGCCTGAGTAATTGAATTACACAATTCCTCTATCAATGAACACCTCTACGCGAAAAAGGGCTCAGGAAAAGAAATCCGTCTCAATCTGAGGTAGTAAAAAAATCCCGCTTATCATGATTGAGAAGCGGGAGTAATGATGTATTAAAATAAACGAAGATCTCTAATTCAATATGCTGACACTCTTCTTATCACGGCCCACCGATTTAAAAGTAACAATCCCATCAACCAGCGCAAATAGGGTATCATCGCGGCCAATACCAACATTGACTCCCGGGTGAATTCGGGTTCCACGCTGACGCACAATAATCGAACCGGCAGTCACATATTGACCACCGAATCTCTTGACACCTAATCGCTGAGCATTACTATCTCGTCCATTTTTCGAGCTGCCGACACCCTTTTTATGAGCCATTTCTGCTATCTCCTATTCTTTCGTTGTGGATTTAGGCTGCTTTTTCCCAATTGCCGCTTTAGGCTGCTTGACCGCCTTTGCATCGGTAGTTTGTACTTCCAGTACTGTATAGGGCTGGCGATGACCACGCTTAACTTTATATCCTTTGCGGCGCTTCTTCTTGAAAACGACCACTTTGGGCAATCGCTTATGTTCCGACACAACTGCCGTTATTTTTGCGCCCTCAATATAGGGGGTTCCGATTTTAACTTCCTCGCCCTCCCGAAGATATAAAATAGAATCTACCGTATATAATTTGCCAACCTCGACATCCAACTTGGGAACGGCAATTTTCTTACCGGGCTCTAATACAACCTGATCGCCAGCGATATTTGCAATTGCATATAATTCGTTATTCATAATGCTTTCTAATAACGGGTTTCAAAAAGGCGGGTAAATTTAGATAATAGCCATAGATTTGTCAAGCCTAATATTGGTCGGTAATATCCGCACCAGTTTTGGTTAGGAAGACCCTAAAGTCGTCTATTGGAACTGTTTCATCCTCTTCGACCCTGATCCTAATAAAATTTTTCAATTGAATTTTACGAATCAGATTGGGGGTAGAAATTCGCAAATACTCGGCCATATTCGGATGAAGATGGAGAACCAACCTCTTCTTGCGGGCCTTCACCTTAAAACGGCGGAACCAACCCTCAATTTTTGTTACCACTGACTCTTTGGAGGTTATCCGGCCCGAACCATGACATATTGGACACTCCTCGCTGACACTGTGCAAGAGATTCAAGCGAGTCCGCTGGCGGGTCATTTCCAGCAAACCAAATTCGGAAATTGGAGATAAAGAAACTTTTGCTCGGTCGTTTTGCAGCTCTTTCTTGAACTCATTAAAAACCTTATGCTTGTTGCCAACATCTTCCATATCAATAAAATCAATAACGATCAGACCGCCGACATTTCTCAGGCGTAACTGACGGGCTATCTCTTTGGCCGCCTGCAGATTTATTTTCAGTGAATTATTCTCATGATCCTTTTTACCGATGAATTTCCCGCTATTCACATCAACTGTAGTCATTGCTTCTGTATGCTCGATGACAATAAATCCGCCACTTTTCAGCCAGACTTTTTTGTTCAGCGATTTCTCGAACTCTCGCTCAACATTATACTCCTCAAAGAGAGGATTGCGTGAGCTATAATATTCAATTTTTCTCATGAATTGCGGAGATACACTTTTGATGTAATCATGCAGCTGCCGATAGAGTGATTTTGTATCAACAATAATTTTATCCATATCGGGAGTGAGGAGATCGCGGATCACCGTTGATGTCATTTCCATATCCTTATAGACACATACTGGCGCCTCGGATTTCCTAACCGTTTCTTCCAATTTGGCCCAATGCTCCAGCAGGTTATCCAAATCAAATTTTAGCTCTTTTTCAGATTGCCCTTCGGCTACAGTCCGGATAATCAAGCCGAAACTGGCTGGCTTAATGTGGTGGGCTAGATCCTTCAAGCGTTTTCGTTCTTCGCGAACCGAAATTTTCTTCGAAATACCAACATAATTTTCATTAGGTACCAGAACCAAAAACCGCCCCGGAATGGAAATGTCTGTCGTCACCCGTGGACCCTTCTGAGCAAACGGCTCCTTAATCACCTGTACTAATATTTCCTGCCCGGATTTAATGTTAATGCCGTCACTTCTCCGAACAGTTCGGCGCCTTGGTTTCACTGGCTTTTCTTCGTCTTCCTCATCACGCACAATATCCTCAACCATTGAGCTAACAGTTGATGGATCATTTATCTCCGAAAAGGGCAAAAATGAATTCACCCGGTAGCCAATATCCACAAATGCCGCCTGGATAGCCTCAAGCACATTTTCAACTTTCCCCTTATATATACTCCCAACCATGCGATCTCGTTCTGGCTTCTCTACAAAAAACTCCACCAGTTCCCGGTTTTCCAGAATCGCGATTCGGGTCTCCCTACTAGTTTCGCTCATTAGAATTTGTTTTTCCATTATCCGTCCCATCTAAAATCATTCATTTTGTAAATAGGTTTTCTTGCGACATATCTGATAGCCACTTTTTAATCCGAGATAGGCCAGCAGCTCTTCCATCCTGATTGTCTGACCAGCAACTACCCGGGTCTTAACCGCAAGGGCTTGCCCGTCGAGATGAACTGTCTCAATATACTTTTTCAAATCAATAGTTTTCTGCTTACCATCGCGGATGCGCTCAATCAAAATCGTGTTAGAATAGTTAATTTCCAGAATCTTCTCGCCAACGCTAGCCGGAACTTTTTGCATTAGCTGAACTTTGTAATCAAAGCCGATTACGGAGGAAAAAATCGAGGGCAGTCTCGTTGACAGCAGCTCTGCTGATCGAATTACCAGACCTGGCGGCAGATTGCGATTTAGACGAGTGATAATATCTGGCGTTTCTTTTAGCAAAACAACCTCAATAATTTCATCCTCAGCAGTATAGCCCAGCGGTAGAGGATAACCAGCCGACATTTTCGGCCGACGGTTATAGCCCTGGGTGAATACTAAATCGAGTCCCGCCCGTCGCATCGCCTGTTGCAGCAACCGCATTAGGTCCAAATGTGAAATATAACTCAAGGCATCGGTTTTGCAATAGCGCATCCTATACCGGAACTCTGCCTCATTACTGGAGATATCCTTTGGGGCCTTTTGACAATAGTCAACGAAGATTTGAGATTCTGTAACCAAATCCATCATCAAATTTTCAGTATCACAAACCCCACAACCGATACAGCCACTACGGCAATCCGGGGTTATGACTTCCTGATAAGCTCGTTCACGTTCATTTAACAAGAATGCTTTCTCCACCCGGACATCAATATGAGCCCAAGGCAGAGCGCTATCGAGACCGATGGCACCAGTATAATAATCCCGATCAATGGAATTTTTTCGTAATGAATCCTCCCACACATCCGGGCGGAACCGCTCACGCCAGGAATCAAATACGGCGCCCCCGCACCAAGCATCATAAATCACTGGCGCAATTTTACGATCACCACGCGACAGAATACACTCCAGCTGAGAAAAGTATGGATCACGGGCCATAATCTTAAGTCGTTTAGATTCCCTGAAAGCTAACTTTATGTTGTCCAATCTATTCTGAATCACCTGTGGATCACACTGAGCTTCCCATTGAAATGGTGTAAAAGGTTTGGGAATAAAGGTTGAAAGAGTAACATTCAGATTTAGGCGTTTGCCACCAATCCCCAAGATGAACTCGGTTAACCGGACAAGCTCCTCAACATCATCATCGGTTTCAGTTGGTAAACCAAGCATGTAATATAATTTAAGCGTCCGCCACCCAAATTCTAAGGCAATATCCAATGAACGGAGCAGGTCGGATTCATTGACTTTCTTATTAATCACCTGGCGCAAACGAGCTGATCCGGCTTCTGGTGCGAAAGTCAGCCCCGATTTCCGGATCCTATGAGCCATAAATGCCAGTTGAGGCGAGAAACTATCCAGCCGTAACGAAGGGAGGGAAAGTCCGGTCTTCCGACAAGCCAAAGTCTCAGCTAGTCCTCCGAGTAAAAGGCCTAATGCACCGTAATCTGAGGAGGAGAGTGATAACAGGGATACATCCTCATAGCCGGTTGATTGGAGAGATTGCTCTGTTTGCCTCTGAACCTCTGAAGCCGACCGTTCTCGAACCGGACGATAGATCATACCTGCCTGACAAAAGCGACAACCCTGGGTGCAGCCGCGCATTAATTCAACAACCAGCCGATCGTGAGTAATTTCAACTAAAGGCATTATCGGATTCGACGGATAATATTCCGACCTGAGTGACGGCACTTTTAGCGCTTCGACTCTTTCTGGTACCCAGCTATATCTTGGTCGGGGAAAATTATTTTCATCAGGCTCGTAGAAGATGGGCACATAGATACCCGGAAACTCTTGGATTAAAGCTTTCAGAATTTCCTCCCGTGTCCAGCTCAGTCGCTTCTTTTTTGCTGTATACCGCACAAGCGGTACGACGATATCCTCGGCATCGCCCACAACAAACAGATCGAAAAACGGTGCCAACGGCTCGGGATTAAAAGCGCCACTGCCACCACCGATGATGAATGGCTCATCTTGCGAACGCTCTGCAGCTATAAGATTAATTCCGGCTAAATCAAGCATTTCAAGAATATTGGTGCAGGTTAGCTCATATGGTAAAGTAAAACCAATAATATCAAAAACCCGCAAAGGAGTGTGACTCTCTAAACTGGTAAGAGGCAAGTAACGGTCACGCAATTCCTGCGTATAATCTGCCCAAGGAGTGTAAACCCGTTCAGCCACAAGATCAGTCTCACGATTAATAATATGATATAAAATCTGAAAACCATAGTATGACATGCCGACATCATAAAGGTCGGGATAAGCCAGAGCAACCGAGCCTTCAACTTGCTGCCAGTTTTTATGAACAGCATTATATTCGTTTCCGGTATAGCGACCGGGCTTCTCAATATTACTCAAAATATTGGCAACCAACTCCGAAACTTGAATATTTTGATCAGATATGGGCTTCAATTTCAATTCATCAATTTCTGTTATAAAGCTACATTAGCTATGGGGGACAGACAAGCGTAATGAAACAGGTTAAAAAATACGGTAAAGAGCTGGGAGATTGTCGAGGTGCTTTCAAAAGATTAACGAGATATTAGTTTCCTGCTATGCCCAGCTCTTTTGCTATAGTCTTCAACGCATCAATCACTCGTTGGATGTGTTCGGTCTCATCCACTCCCAGCTCAGCGATACCCTGATGAATTTCCCCCCGATTGACCTTGGCAGCAAAGGCTTTGTCTTTAAATTTTTTTCGTACTGAACTGGGTTGCACCTCAAAAATACTCTTTGAGGGACGAACAAGCGCCACAGCAATCACAAAACCGGTCAATTCATCAACCGCAAAAAGGGTCTTCGCCAATAAGGAAGTTCGTGGCGTATTAGTGTAACTGGCATGTCCCATGATAGCCGTTCTTACCTCTTCCGGATATCCCTCGCGGGCAAGGATTTCATTTCCACGGTAAGGATGATTCTGCTCGTCCGGGTAAATCTCATAGTCGAAGTCATGTAAAAGACCAGTGATGCCCCAGAGATTTTCATCTTGACCGAAAATCTTTGCATAATGGCGCATCGCCGCCTCTACTGCAAGGGCGTGCTTGATCAGGCTCTCGGTCTTTGTGTAAGTAGTTAGAAGGTTCCATGCTTTGTCACGATCCATGTTGTTTTCATCTCCTCACTTTTGAAACAGTGGAATAGCCATTCCTCTGCGGATTAATATGCGGCGAAAACGCCGTTCATAAATTATATTGTACTGTGACTCCATCCCTGGAAATTCCGCCAGGATTATCTGCCTTACTGTTACCAGGATTTCGTGAGCCTCTTCCTCGCCAATCGGGGCAAGTCGTAAAATTGCACAAATACTATCGGTATATTTGCGGAGCCAATCCAGACGAGCCTGCTCTTTATCAGCAACGTTGATATTCCGATCTGACTCTGCCCTTGTCATAATTAATTTTACAGGTTATAAAGATCCACCCTGCGATCTTTAAACACATGGTTATTTGTAGTAATCCATTTATTATCAGATGCAGTGGGATCAATCTCCATAACCAGCACCCCCCGCTCTGTTGCGCTGAGCTGCCCGAGTCGTTTGCCTATAGGATCAATTATCTGACTGTTACCAGTAAAGGTCAGAACCGTCCCATCTTCCAACCTTTCCAACCCGGTACGATTCGCGGTAACCGTAAAAACACGATTTTCTATACTGCGGGTAATCATCGCCTCGGGACAGTAGGGCAATACCAGATTTGCCGGATGAGCGATCAACTGTGCGCCTTTCAACGCCAGCGTACGGGCGGTCTCTGGGAAAAACCAATCAAAACAAATCATTATACCGACCCGGGCACCGTGAACCAAAAACACCGGCGGCTCCTGTGTGCCAGATGCAAAAAGCCGCTTTTCTCGATCAAAAAGGTGAATTTTGCGGTAGCTCCCCAAGTAATTCCCGCGATCATAAATAACAGCACTATTGAACACATTATTACCCTGCTTCTCAGCAAGCCCAAGAATCAAGGCACAATTTAATTTGCGAGTAATTGACCGGACGAATTTGCAGGTAACACCTTCGGGAATTTGCTCTGCCTGGGATCGTAGGGCTTCTAAAGAATCAAATAGATAGCCAGTTGTTGCCAATTCCGGCAAGATCCACAGGTTAATATTGGAGTAACTTGATATTGTATCGGCAATATTTTTGAGGTTGACAGATTTGTCACCCCGTTGAGGCTCAAACTGATAGACTGCAACTTTCACAATAGTAAATAAATCGTCAAATAAAATGAAAGATTAAGTTCAAAATAAAGAATATATAAAGAACCAATGAGATAATCCCTGACTTTCGCGTGAGCTTTCGTTCGATAAACAGAAATCCAGACAATAACAGTATTACGCCAAACATAAAAAAATTATCAAAATGAATCACTTTAGCATCAATAGTTAGCGGTCGGATCAGCGGGACCAATCCCAGTACAAAAGCCGTGTTGAACATATTGCTGCCAATAATATTACCAATGGATATTTCATCTTCCTTCTTAATTACCGCCACAACGCTGGTAAATAATTCGGGCAACGAAGTACCTATCGCAACCACCGAAAGCCCAATAACCAGCTCCGATATACCAAATAACCGCGCCAAGCCGATGGCACCTTTGACCGTCAACTGCCCACCCACTATTAAGCCCGCAATACCGAGAATGATCAGAAGTGCGTTCTTCCTTAGGTTTCCCTTTTCCGCAGGAACAATTCCTACATCCATATATTCCCGCACTTTCCTGTTGGCAATGATAAAAATCATATACGTCAGAAAAATCACAAACATAATGATACCTTCAAGCCCATTCAGCAGACCATTGCGACAGAAAATAATAAAAAGGAGGGTAAGGAGTAGCAAGACCGGTAGCTCGATAAAAAATATTCTTCTCTTTACTCCAATCGGGTGAATTACCGAAGCAAGACCGAGTATCAACAATATATTAGCCAAGTTACTCCCAACAATATTCCCAACACTCACTCCATCTACCTTCTCTATGGCAGCAAACAAACTAACGACAAACTCGGGCAGAGAGGTTCCCATAGCTACAATAGTTAGTCCAATAACGATCTTCTTTACCCCCATAGACACGGCAATGGAGGAGCTACCCCGTACTAAGAAATTTGCACCATAGTAGAGTAGTATGAATCCCAATAAAAAATATAAAATAAACATACAGTTGCTGATATTTTCCTATTCCTCTTCCGCTCTGGTGGGCTCAGCATCGGGGAAGAAGCTTTGTAACATCGCCAGTCCAGCGTTAGCATGCTGGACGTCTGGATTTTTTGAGGATAATTTTCTTTTCATAATTCGGTACGCTCGGAAATAGTAGAATCTTGCCCGCTGGTATTTCTCCTGGCGGACATAAAAATCCGCCATGCGCGCAAATACACGCCCGAGGTTAGGATGATCAAGAGGCATCGTGCTCTCGACGAATGCTGTACTCTGCTGGTAACATGCCTCTGCCATGGCCGGGTTAGCCATCTTCTCATATACTTCAGCTAATTCACATAAATATACTGCTTCCCGAAGGTACCACGGCTCGATCTTAGATTTCACAATTTTAATCAACTCACGCAAAACTTTCTCGGCTTTGCTATATTGGTCGAGACACAGATACAGCGACTTTAAGTTTTCCAAGGTAGGCACCAGTTCGACTGCAGTGTCTCCACAAACGGCTTTTTTTAGCGCAATCACCCGCAGGTAAAGTCTTTCCGCTTCAGCATATCTCTGTAGTAAATCGTAAATCCAGGCAAGATTGTTCATGGTCTTGGCCGTTTCAAGATGGCTTTTCCCAAAATGGCTCCTAGAATATTCGAGAGCCTCTTCGGCTACCCATAATGCCTGGTCATAATTTCCTGCCTTAACCAAATCAAGTATCTTTTGATCATAACCAGCAAGGTAATTGGGTGGTGGAGTAGTCAGTAAACTCATATTTTTAAATCTATTGTAGTCTCAGTTACGAAGCAAATTTTTAATGCCAAATTTTAAAGAAATATGACGACAAAAACCATTCTATTTTATTAAAATTAAAAACAGTATAAATTTGTTGTCCTTGTTTTTGAGTTTTTCGAGAATTTACTGTAATTTTATCACCGTGAAAAACGCTAAAATCATTCTGGCTAACATTGTTTTAATCGCATTTCTAAGAGCTGATATTCCGCTGGATGGTCCCTGGCTTTTCAATATTGGAGATGATACCAGCTGGTCGAAAGTAAGTTTCAATGACTCCGCTTGGTACTCGATCAAAGTGCCCGGTCCTTGGGAAAATCAGGGGTTTGCCAACTATGATGGATTTGCCTGGTATCGGAAATATTTCGATTTCGACTCGGCATTAATTACTCAAGACAGCCTCTACCTCCATCTGGGAATTGTGCGAGATGCTGATCAGGTTTTCATTAATAACTTGTTAGTAGGACAAAATGGTTTAAATGAAGGCCAAATGACAGGCGACACGGCAAAATTCCAGTATTACGTTTTGCCGGCAAATTATCTGACAAAAAAGAACCTTATCGCCGTCCGGACTTTCAATCGAAAGGGCAATGGGGGAATGATACAGGGGCCGGTAAAAATTGCCGCGGCACCCCCACAATTATCCAAGTCAATGGAACATCTACAACCCCATCAGTCCTATTCAATCCTGACATTTAGCAATGGAATTGCCGTGGCGACTTATGATGTTAAAAAATGTGAATTCGGCAATATAAGACCTCATCTTTATTCTCAATACGATGAGAAAACCAAAACTCCAACATTGATCACTTCGGCACGTACCATCCTATTCAAGGAACGTCGCGAAATACCAATAACCGAATTAGCAAACACTGCTGCTGGATATATTGATGGTACCGGAATCATCTATCATCAACAGAAAGGCAAGGATCTGATACTAACCCAGTATGCGTTCTCACCTTTCTCGCTCGATAAACCGATATGGGTCTTCTTTGCAATCCTCGAGGGAGATTCATTGGGGAGCTATACCCTCAATTTTGAAATTGTCGACAAAAATCAAAACCTGTACGTAAATAAATGGTCATTTCAAGAGCAAAATCGCAAGTGGCTGTTTGTGATTTGCTACTATGACGAGAATCCCAATGCCAAACCATACAATGTTATTAGAAAGTATAAAAATGAACATCCGGGATTCACTGCTCTAACTGATGAGATTAAGTGGTGGAAGAATTGGCACTCGACCACAATAATGCCTGCTAATATCAATAAGACTGAATCTGTAGTCTATCTCCAGTCTCTGGTAGTCTTGAAAATGGCGCAGTGCCGTGAAAAATTCCCGGCGCGGGGCCAGATTATCTCCGCCTTCCTACCATCAAACTTGGCATTGGCGACAGTGACAAATATGAGCTGTGCAATTGATGCCCTTCTATTATCAGGCCATATTGAAGAAGCATTGAGTACTTTACAATTTCTGATGAATGGCCGCTGTGGCAAATACAAGCACCATAAATTCGGCGATAGCTCCATTGGGCTAGGGCAGAATTATGCAATCTCGGTTAACTATTATTACGGCAACGGCTCAGAGGCCTCGAATACTGGCGATTACGGACCCGAAATTTACCTGGCTGGATTTGGTACTGTTCTGTGGAATCTAAAGCAGTATGTCGAAATTACGGACGATGTAAAATATTTAGAGTACTATTGGCCTAAAATCTCGACCGAAATCGCCGATGTCCTGATCAATCTGAGAGATGAGAGCGGCTTGCTGCGGGCAGACAATGGACTATTTAATCCAGGAGTTGCCAAGCACTATGCCTACACTACAGCGGCTGCGTACCGCGGCTTGGTGGATGCCGCATGGTTAGCCCGGATGGCAGACGACGAGCAGCGAGCTAGCAATTATGAAGAGGCTGCTATTGCACTCCACCACCAGTTCGAATTGAATCTCTACAACGAAGACCAAAACTCCCTCAAAGGCTATATGGAAGGAACCAGTCCCGGTATCCCAATTGATGCCGCCAGCGCCTTTGCTCTGCTCTGGGTTTTTACCCCTCAAGACTATATCTGCAAAGGAACCCTAAGTGCTTTCGATAAACAGTTAGCCATTAATAATGGTTACAGACGCTTTCCGGCTACCAAAAACAAACCGAGAAATGAGTGGGTGCCTGGAGATATTTTATTGTCAATCATCAATCAAAGAGCAACTAACTTTAAAAAGACAGAGTCCCTAAAACGGTGGATTACCGAACAGGCTTATCAGAATTTTGGCTTGATCCCCGAATATCTGCATTTTCAGGACGCCGTTTATGTCGAGCCCGCCCCGCTGGTCGGTCTTAGCACCGGGCTCTACGTTTGTTCATTCTGGGGAGAATAACTATTTTCAATAAATACTCTCTTATAGCAATCGGCATCTTGGGGGGGTACGTCCTTTCAACCTGCTCAAAAAAACCGTTCTCTAAACCGGTTCTTAACATTATCGAATCTCAGAACAATCGGCAGGTAGCAAAAATATTAGATCAGAATTATGCCGATCCTGAAATCCGCTACCGGCTTTGCCTTGCCGCTGCCAACAGTAGAGATACAACGATTGTACCGAACCTGTCAAAGTTCTTGCTGGATTCCTCTCAGCTGGTTCGAATCGGAGCAGCTTTTGCGCTGGGACAATTACCCTGCATATCTTCAAATGCATTACTAACGCAACGGCTAACCGCTGAACCAATCTCCGAAATACGCGATCAGATTGTGCTTTCAATTGGTAAGGTTGGTGATTTACAATCGCTAAAACTGCTAACCGATAAAGATATCCAGCCTGCTCCACAGGACATCTTGTTCAAGTCATTTGCTTACTTTTTTAGCAGACAGTTTTTCTCGCCCACTGCTGTAGCAATGTGTATCGAAGCACTTAGTTCTAAAAACAGCCAAGCCCGACATGCGGCTGCGGTAGCGCTGCAGCGAATCAGTGATCCTGCAATATTATTACCTCAAATTAAAGGTCTACTCACCTCCAGAGAATGTAATGACCCTATAGTCCAGCGGGCCCTAGCCAAAATTTTAAAGTCACTACAGTTCACTGAAAAGGGTCGCATTTATCTGGCTTTATTGAATGATCCAGATTGGTCGGTAAAATATGAAGCCGTCCAGGCGATACCCGGATTGCCAGCGGCAGATTCACTCTGGCTAAAAGCTCTCGATGATTCAAATTTCCATGTCCTTGCAGCCGCGCTGGAGAATTGTCCGGCTGCGGTCAGATTCACACCATCAACCATTGAAATTCTACATAACCTTTTTCAGAAGTCATCACCCCACGTTTGTGGCTCCATTATTCAACTACTTTACTCAAAATTAGATCAAAATGATGAGTATATCTTGGAAAGTTTTCCCATAACAGAGGATTACCTATTATATAAAATAGAGGGATTGAGTAAAAATCTGAACAGAACGAACTTTGAGTGCCTGCTACCATACATTCATGACCTAAAGAAAAGTATCGCTACCGCCGCTTACACCGGATTGAGTACTGCTCTCACCACGCTTCTCGAAAACCAAGTTATCACAAGTAAAGAATATAAAGCTTTTCTGCAAAAGGGATTAACTGCTGCTGACCCGGTACAAAATTACTTAGCGGCCAACACAATCAGGCAGAGTAAAATCAGCGTCAGCGAGCTGGTCCCCGATCTCTATGCCCGCCTTAAAAAACAGGACGATTTTAATTATCTTGAATCCATCTTGGAGATCTTGGCTGCCATTGAGACCATACGGCCGCCTGATGCTCCCCAACACCTTAAGCCCTTACTAGCCTGTCGTCAGAAACAGCTGCGTGAAGAGAGTTATCGCTTATTGACAAGTGTTTACCAGCTAGATTTACCACAACCTCCTAATTATCGCGAATCTTACTTGTTCTCTTCTCTGAAAAATTTACAGAAATATGGAATCCATCCCGACGTCAGGTTCAACACCTCAAAAGGTTTATTTACTATCCGTTGCGATGGATTTTATGCCCCATATACAACCTCCGCATTTTTAGACCTGGTGGCAAGCGGATTTTACGACGGCCTGACTTTCCATCGGGTAATTCCCAATTTTGTTGTTCAGGGCGGTGATCCCCGGGGAGATGGCTGGGGTGGACCAGGATACCACCTGCTGACAGAAAAATCTCCCCTAGGCTATGACACCGGTTCCGTTGGTATGGCTAGTGCTGGTCCTGACACAGAGGGTTCGCAATTTTTCATCACCACTACACCTCAATACCATCTTGACTATAACTATGCTCGTTTCGGCGAAGTAGTTGAAGGTATGGATGTTGTTCTCAAGATCGAAAGGGGGGATCGGATTCTCTCGGCAACGATTCTCCAAGTCTCAGACTAATTTCGCCAGGATAAATCCTACTGCAAATCCGATTAAAAAAATTACCGTTATAATCCGATAATTTACAACGTCTCGACCAAAACCCTTACGTATAGCAATAACCGAAACAAAATAACCCAGGGCATTCAGCAACCAGAACAGGGGTAATGACAAAACCTTGATTATCAGCGGCCCAACAATCGGAACCATAGCAATTATCGCTGCCAATCCGGTAAAAGCATTGGCAATAATTCCAAAGATTACCACCGCTACCGCGATAATCTCCTTGTTAATTTTTAACAGCAACCCCAGTCCAATTGCCAGAATAATCACTAGCCAAGTAATCACCATGCGGCGGTTGCGGGATAAAAAACAATAAATATCACTAAAAAATCGCATAGTTGGTCACACCGTCCTATTTCTCTCAAAGATTAAACGCAATCCCATGAGTGTTAGGTCGAGATGAGCTACATCAATTATTCGCGTATGGTGGGCAATTTCCTCCGAATAGCCACCCGTTGCAATCACTTGCATGTGCCACGGTGAGCATTCCTGCTTGATCCTATCGACTATTCCCTCGATCATGGCAATATGCCCGACAAACAACCCGCTCCGGAGATGTTCCTGAGTGGTCTTGCCAATGATATGATCAGGATAATCCAGCTCGATTTCATGTAATTGGGCTGCCTTCCGAATTAGCTCGAGTGAGCTGGTCAATAATCCGGGTGAAATTGCCCCACCAATGTAATTCCCAGCATCATCCAGAACATCAAACGTTGTTGCCGTGCCGAGATCAACCACAATTAATGGAAATTGATAAAACTGGTTTGCGGCAACAATGTTACAGAGCCGGTCAGCTCCTAACTGTTTTGGCTCCCTGACTAAAAGCTTCAGTCCTAGATCTAGCTGATAATTAACAATAACAGGGTCAAGCGATAAATAATTCTGCGACATTTTCAAAAAAGCCTTCGTAAGATCCGGGACTACCGAACTGATAATAACACCACTAATCTCAGCTGTATCGAGCTCGTTATCACTACACAATAATTTAACGATAATCCAATACTCGTCTGCCGTCCGGGTATGAGAGCTGACCAGCCGCCAACTGCCGAGCAGCTGAATGCCCTTATATATGCCAATTACGGTATTTGTATTACCAATATCAATCACAACCAACATAGCTCGTCTCCTTGGCCAAGGTTACATCAGCAGCATAGAACACCCGGCACCGATCTTCCGTCTCCAAGACAAGTCCACCCTGATTGGAGAGATCTTTAAAGGTTCCCGCATAAATTTGTTGCCCATCATTCACTAAGACCTTTTTCCCAATAGAGCTACAAATAGCTTTCCAGCGGTTAAAAATAGCGGTTTCCCCTGAATCACCCAAAATAAATAACCAACGATCCAGTGCGACTAATACCTGTTTTAGCACCTCGATTCGATCCATACTTTTCCCCAGAACAGCATTTAGGGAGGTCCCCTGACTGAGCTCGCCGATAAAAAAGTTCGCTGGCTGATTAACATTTATACCAGTACCAATCACAATTTGAGACATCTCGTTTCCAACCAGCCGATTTTGCACCAAGATGCCACAGAGTTTGCGCCCCTCAAGCAGGACATCGTTAGGCCATTTAAGATCAAGTTTAAAAGCACCACGCCCTAACAATTCGAGTCCCTCATATACTGCAACTGCCGCCAGAAAAGTATAGACATGCAAAAACGCTCGGTTATATAGCTCAGTAAGTAGAACAGAAAACAGAAGGGCTTGTTCCGGTGGACTATGCCAAACGCGACCATGCCGACCTTTCCCTCCCGTCTGATAATCGGCCAACAAAACAGTCCCATTGGGATGAGAACGATTCTGCAAGAAGTAGGTATTAGTTGAATTTATTTGCTCTGCATGGAGAATCTGCGGCTGCAATATTTTCAAATCCAGCAAAAGATTAAGAGTGTTAAAGTCGGATTGCATAATATTTAAATAGATACTGTTTTGTAAATTTGGTTTTCGCTGATTCTTTTATATCACCAAAATTTTAAAAACCACGCGCCTTACGGATCGTCTGATACGCATCGTTAACCGCCTTAAATTTCTCCTCAGCCAATTTCTGAATTTCAGGTCCCAAATTGGCTACTTTATCCGGGTGATACTTCACCGCCATCTCGCGGTAGGCTTTTTTGATCGTTTCGACGTCATCATCGGGGCAGACATTTAAAACACCATAAGCCTGGTCATCACCTGGGACAAAAATTGACTTTACAGATTCGAAATCCTTGCTAGAAATTCCCAATCCCGCGTTTATTTCTCGAATCGCATTCAGCTCAGTCTGGTGAAAAAAATTATCGGCACCCGCGATGCCAAATAGAACGTGTACCAGCTCCAGACGGGAGTAATAATCCATATGCTGACTGATTTGCCCGGATATATCCTGTGGATTAAAATCTTTTTTTAGGATCTCTCTGTATAAATGGAGCAGGTCCTGAGCATTTCTAGCCCCAAACTTATCAATCAGATATTTCCGAACATATTGTACCTCTGAGGAGCGAACCGTATTATCCGATTTGCTGACATAAGCAAATAGCGCCAGCATAGCAATAGCAAAATCACCAGCTCGGGTGTCACCGTAAGGAGAATTGTCGTTAAAAACACGGGATTCGGCAGCAGGTCCTCGCGACTGGTTCCCTGACCACATACTTCCGAGGTAGGCACCAATAATTGCCCCCAGCGGACCAAACAGTGCCCAGCCTATACCGCCGCCGATGATCGTGCCCGTCCATTTACCCATAAAAGATAACCGCCCTGCTATCTAACAATAAACAATAAATAATAAGTATAAATCCCCAAAATTACAACCGCTGAATAATGGAAAACCTTCCAGCGACAACCGCTGGAAGGTTCACCATAGCCAAACAGAAAATAATTAACTAGCGAATTGAAATACCCAAGCCCGCTGTCAGCACATTATCGGCACCCATCGAATAATCAGCGCTAATATTAAAAACTGCCAGGCGCAGGTGGGCTCCAAGGGTCGTCCGGAATTTGTTTTCACCAGTAAGGTCGAATTTAATCTGGGTACCCGGAGCAATCGGATCATTAGGATCAGGATTATCGGGATTATAGGTATATTTGATTTTCACATTGGATTTTTCCAATCCAACGCCACCGTATACTCCTACACCCAAAAGCAGTAAGCCCAACTCTTTTCCAACCATCAAGGTATACAATGAGTGATTGGTTTCGAAAACTTTTCCAACACTCATTTTTTGTAAATATGCCCCAAGCGAAATATTAACCGGGAACATGGGGATTGGGATGAAGGGATCCAAGGCAAGTTTTCCACCAAAACCCAAAAACTTGAATTTTCCAACATCCTTCAATTCAACTTCCGGCAGTGCCCTAACCACAACCTCGGCCTTAATCGGAAGAGTTGGTATAGAAAGGCCGACCGCAGCCTGAGGAGCTGCCAGTGGCAGATTCTTTAAATTAGTCCCGATAATGGGCGGAGTAAGGTCTGGAATACTTTGGGCAATTGTTTGAAGTTTGTTTTGGATTAGTGACTGGTCTAAGACATTCTGGGGAACACCCTGTGTCCTAAGTTGCGATTCGATATCAGCCGTAATCCCCTCGTCATCTGCCTCAATCACTGCCGGTTTATCTTTTCCAAAAAAGGTTGGCACTTCCCGATCTGGATAGATTACATCAGGATCGAGCGTAATTGTTTTTGTCCCTAATCCTACTGTACTAAGATCAACAGTTTCAGTAATCGGATCTATTGCCGATAGATCAAAGTTGAAGGTCTGCTGATCAGTCGGGACTTGAATCATCATCGCCCGAATACCAACGTCAAAACCGAGCAGTTTGTGAGGTTTAGCCGAATGAAACCATCCACTATTCATACCGCAACCAAAAGCGGTGACTAACGGGGTGACATACAACTTGGCATTTTTTGATGCCATTTCGGATAATCTCTCTTCAATTGATTGAGCTCCTACCAAGCTAACGAGAAAAACCAGAATCAAAATCAACGAGATAAATTTCTTCATAATTTGCTCCTTTTTAGTATTAATCTCTCCACACGTTTGATAATGAGCTTTATGTTATATCTGATTTTAGAGAAAATCAAGAGGAAATTATCTTGCAACCACTAAAGTTGTGATATATCCCACGGATTTATCACTCAAGGCATCAGTCGCCGTACAGCGCACTATATACATGCCGATTCGTGCTTTCCCGCCATACTTGCTTGATCCATCCCAGTATACAGCCCCCTCTGCTGAAGTATAGGACGCCTTAGCCGGTTGATAGATTAATCGCCCAACTAAATCATAGATTTCGATGGAGATCTTCGCACTGGGAAAAGGTAGTTGAAACAAGATTGCCGTTTCATCATCAATGCCGTCACCATCAGGTGAAAAGGGATTAGGGCTAACCTTAATTCCCGGCTTCTTCCAATCCGTCGCAACCGCAACACTGTTTGGTTGGCCGGGTGTTCCACCCAATGGCAAAGAGCATTGACGCCAGTTATTCAAATCGTTAGGATTGGTAAGAAAGACGCGCTCAAGTGAAACATTCTCAGCAATGTCCCACCGTTCAGTATATCTTAGACTGTCCATAGTAATTCCGGTCAAGTCTTTGATCACAACACAATCCGCGCTATTATTCAACGCAGGAAATTGTGGCAAAACACTGGTATTTGCCTCAACAACACCGGGGTAATCAAAAATAGACGAGTCGGATGCCATCACAAAGTAACCTCGGGGAGCAACAGATTTTTCCTCAGAGACT
>Ga0315537_1000697_pt1 | contig 26760 bp, 22 predicted proteins | sample SalMarSW160270MG_FD_203091 | JGI IMG/M metagenome (GOLD analysis project Ga0315537, IMG submission 203091) | Salt marsh sediment microbial communities from the Plum Island Ecosystem LTER, Massachusetts, United States - Salt Marsh Sediment SW1602-70 ...
TTATTGAACATTTTCGGGAAGTTTGGTATAATGTAAACGATAATATAGAATTGAGAATTTAGAATGTAAAATTGAGCAATCAGAGATCAGGAGTCAGCAGCTAATTACCAGTTACCAATTACCAAGCGGAGAACCGCAAGTCTTAGTATCAGCAGATACACGCAAAAATAAGTTCAAAAGTGAAAAGACAAAAGTATGCTAAGACAAGGTTATGAATATAGTTACGAAAATCCGTGTTAATTTATGGATAGTCAAAACGCAATCCGAGACACACAATCGCTCTGTTCCTTTGTACCTTTGTCCCTTTGTTTCTATGAGTAAATTATGCAAAACGAACCCAATTTCCGAAAAAGTCAAATGAACGTAAATAAAGTATTAACAAGGGATTATGAAAAAAGGACACTTGGTGAACGCGGGAAAAACGAACCCAAAACGAACCCAAAACAAAGCCAATTTCAGAGGCAAAAAAATGCTGCTCTCCACCTTTATGCTGTGGTTATCTAAGGAAAAAATGGTATTCTGTAACCGTTTAACTAAGAAATCTCAGATTGATTAGCCACAAAGAGGCTCAAAAGACACAAGAGAAAGGATTTGTAATACATCTTGTTTTGTGATTTTTGTGCTTTTTTGTGACTAAAGAAAGAGTGTTGATTTTGCAAAGTCAGGATATAAAGCAATTATGCGACGTTATTCGGGAGACAAGCTTTGAAATACATTGTTATTTACGGCATGGACATCTCGAAAAAATTTATGAGAATGCTTTGGTACATCGTTTGAAAAAGAGAAATATTAAGGTTGAACAGCAGTATCCGCTAAGTGTGTATGATGAAGATGGCACATCATTGGGCGATTTTTGTGCCGATTTATTTGTTGATGATAGGCTGATTGTGGAGTTGAAAGCATGCAAAACACTGGCCAGTGAACATATAGCGCAGCTTCTTGGATATCTTCGAGCTTCTCGAATCGAACATGGACTTCTAATCAATTTTGGTGCACCCAAGCTGCAAATAAATAAATACGTGCTCAGTGATAATTTTTGATATATATCTTTTTGTGACTTTTGTGCTTTTTCGTGGCAAAATAATTATCTTCGTGCCTTTTCGTGGCTAAGGGAAAAATGAAATGAAAAAACTGAACATTGCAAAAGTACAGAAAATCATCCAGCTGGCAATCGAAGAAGACCTTGGTCGGGGTGACATGACAAGTGAGCTTCTTTTCAAAGGTGATACTGTTGCCAAATCAAATATCATTTCACGTGAGGAAATCGTTGTATGTGGAATGGACGTCGTTCGAGAGGTTCTCAGACAGTATGATGAAAGGCTCAGGTTAAAGGTTTATGTTGAAGACGGCGAATCGGCTTATGTTGGATGCAAAATTGCCACAATCGAAGGCCCTTTGCGTTCTATGCTGAGCGCCGAGCGGGTTATACTTAATTTTCTTCAGCGGCTTAGCGGGATAGCAACGACAACCCGCAAATTCGTTCGTGCCGTCCAGGGCACAAAAGCAAAGGTTTACGATACGCGGAAGACGATGCCCGGCTGGAGAATCCTCGAAAAATACGCCGTTCGTTGTGGCGGCGGATACAATCATCGCCTCGGATTGTATGACGGTATTTTGATTAAAGATAACCATCTCGCGCAGCTCGGCAGAGACTTCTACCCAAAGCTGAAAAAAATAGTCGAAGAAGCTCGTAAAATAAAAGGCGCCAAATTTATCGCCGTGGAGGTTGACCACGTTGATGACCAGCTTAATTACGTATTAAGGATTCCGGGCATTGATATTGTTCTTCTCGATAATATGGGCCAATGGCAGTTAAAACACGCTGTGGACATGCGAAACGAAATGCGCGGTAAAAACAAGAAGCCCCTGCTTGAAGCCTCGGGTAATATAACGTTAAGCAACGTCTCAGCCATTGCCCAGTGCGGTATCGACCGATTGGCCATTGGAGCCATCACTCACTCGGCAAGGGCCGTTGACATTGCACTCGACAGGTAGCTTATGGCAGGTGCAAAGAGCGACTCTCTTGACCCCGACAAAATAAGAGCAAATCTGAAAACCAGACGCATCGGCAGGAAGCTCCTCGTTTTTAATAGTACATCAAGCACAAACGATATTGCCGCCGAGTATGCAAAAAATAAGGACAATGACGGGCTTGTAATTTTTGCAGAAGAGCAAACCGCAGGCCGGGGTCGGGCCGGCTCAAAATGGCAAAGCGGACACGGAGATAGTATTTTATGTTCAATTGTTTTAACTGGTTGCAAACTAAATCCTGAGCTGCTCTCGCTTACCTGCGCCGTAGCGGTCGCCGATGGGCTGGGTAAAATCGGCGGCAGCGAAGCAAAAATCAAATGGCCAAATGATATAACACTAAACGGCAAAAAGGTGGCAGGCATCCTGCTCGAATCAAGGTCAAATAGCACCAGCGATACTTACGTCCTCGGCATTGGAATAAACTGTCACCAACAAAAGGCCTCCTTCCCAGTCGAATTACAATCAACCGCAACAAGCATCGACATCGAAAGTCATTCAATTGCCGACCGCGTCTCACTGTCAAAAAGATTACTTACCTCGGTAGACCACTGGCTCGAAGTCGCAGCCAAAAAAAGCGAAAAAGTAATAGAAAAGTGGCGTAAACTAAGCATTCAGCTAAACCACAGGGTGAAGCTTATCTATAACGGCCGGGAATTTGCCGGCAATTGCACCGGGATAGACCCCGAAAAGGGCCTAATCCTGCAGCTCGACACCGGCGGAGTGAGATTCTTCGATGCCGCACAAACTTCTATAGAAAAATAACTGTTATTTTTTACCAAGGCGTTCGCCAAATGCCTTGAAACCGGTCTTTTTCATCTAAAACAATTTCAAGTTTTGAAGCGTATGCAAGACAATCTTTTTTTCCAATATAATTCTTTTTAACAATCCAGATATTTTCCTGCTTTTCTGCGCTGTAATGCCAATCTGCATCCTGATAAATACTCTGATACAGCCGCTTATCAAGAATCTTGAAATTGGCAGTATTAAATTTTAGGTCAAAAACCGTTTTAGAAGCTGTTGATAATTCTTCAAATAACCTGGTTGCCGAAATTGCTGCATTACTATCAGATACTATTATATTTTGTTCTTTCAAAAACGACACAAGCCCGTGTTTGCTAATGTATCTATCATTTGCCCTTATTGACAAGCCGCCTTTACTAAGTTCGATTATTCCGCCGTTGATCGAAACTGCGAAAAGGGATGGTCTTTTGAACTTTCTGGTCTCGATTGCATAAATCCGGTGTTTCGAAAGCTTCTCGGATATTAGTTCGCTCCTAATCTCTACGCAGTCTATCCGCGGCTCTGAATCTTCCTCGCGAATTTTCTCAAGATACGGCTCCACAAAGGCACGCCACTTTTCCTCTGCCTGTCTCCATTTATCAATCTCATTTACTGCCTTTAGTAAATTAGCATCGGCTTTGATGCTTTCCGAAATGGTTACATCAATGCCAGCAGGAACATCAAGTTCGTCTAATTTTATATTCCCGCTGCCCAGGAAAACCGTAATTGAAGGGTACAGCTCTTTGGCCTTCATCACTTTCCCGTTTATTAATACGCTTCGAGAGATACCACCTATGACGCTCAACTTCCAGTCAAAAGAAATCTCCTTGCGCTCGAACGATTTTTCTATTCCAACTTCGCTCCGGATGATCAGACGCCGTTGCGGCGCACTAATCGAAGCAAATTCCCTTAACACCTCATTAAAAGTCTTAGTATTACTCTTGAAACAAAAGATCTCTCCACCATTGACCCATCTTGAGTATACCCGTCCGGCAGACTTCGCTACCGCCGCAACTCCATCATACCATTCACAACTTATCTGTATCGGCCTGTCGCCAAACTCCTCCATACCCAATCCCGACGTGCTATTAACAGATAAACCACAGCTAAACAGCACAAACAATAATAGTTTTATCTTTCGGTTAGTCATTTTTATCCTCCCAGCTAAAACGTTTTATTCCTGATTATATCACCTCCTTCGCCACCATACTTGCAAAATCCGATTTTATAATAAGCTTTACGTCCCATTCTACTCGATTTTTCTAAAACCCGAACATTAGATTTCGTTTTTTTCGCGCCTTTCTGCTATATTACTGTTTTCTATCAACGCGTATTTTCGGAATTGAAAGGGTGTACTATGTTAAACAACAAATTGAGCAAGTGGTCATTTGGAATTTACATATGTTTAGTCATGTGTTTGCTGATGGCCTGTAACATTAATGCCGGCAGCGTTAATGATTCTAAAGATTATATGCGGGCCGGGGAGCAGGACATGCAGACCTGGCGCGAAATGAAATTCGGCCTGTTTATCCACTGGGGGCCGGTCAGCCTAAAAGGAACAGAAATCGGCTGGTCACGCGGCGGCGAGCGGCGAGGTCAGGGCGGCAAGGGAGAGATCCCTTTCGAAGAATACGACAACCTTTACAAGAAGTTTGATCCCGTCAAGTTCAACGCAGACGAGTGGGTACAGGTCGCCAAAGACGCCGGGATGAAGTACCTCGTGTTCACCTCAAAACATCACGATGGCTTCTCGATGTTTGATAGCAAACTGACCAATTACAAAATTACCAACTCACCATTCAAGCGCGATGTAGTCAAGGAGCTGGCTGACGCCTGTCATAAAGCCGGATTGAAGCTCGGCTACTACTACTCCCCTGTCGATTGGTATCACCCCGACTACCGCACGGAAAATCACAGCAGGTACATCGAGTTTTTACATGGCCAGATTCGCGAGCTGTGCACGAACTATGGCAGGCTCGATATTATGTGGTTCGATGGCCTGGGCGGCTCAGCGAAGGACTGGGATTCCGAAAACCTCTTAAAAATGATCCGAAAGCTTCAGCCTCATATCGTTATCAATAATCGCGCGGGCCTGCCTGCCGACCACGATACGCCTGAGCAGAGGATTGGTAAGTTCCAGTCGGACCGGGCCTGGGAGTCCTGCATCACAATCGGTGGCCAGTGGGCGTGGAAACCAAATGACCAGATGAAGTCATTCAAGCAGTGCATCCAGACACTCGTGTCGGTCGTCGGTGGGGACGGGAACTTGCTGTTCAATGTCGGCCCGATGCCCGATGGCCGAATCGAGCCGCGACAGGTTGATAGGCTAAAAGAAATGGGCCGGTGGCTAAAGAAATACGGCCAGAGTATCTACGGCACCCGCGGCGGCCCGTTCAAAGCCGGCTCCTGGGGCGCCAGCACGTACAAGGGCAACATTATTTACCTGCACATATTCAATTGGGACAACGATACTATTACATTACCACCAATTCCCAAGAAAATTATGACCAGCTCGGTTCTGACAGGTGGCACTGCCAAGGTGAAACAGAGCAAAGAGGCTATCGGGATTTTTGTCCCAAAGGCCCATCAGCAGGAAATTGATACTATTATCAAACTACAACTGGATGGTCCCGCCGGTGAGATTGCCCCCGTTAGTATCCTGTCATCATCCCTTGCTTATGGCAAAAAGGCCAGCGCCTCGAACATCTTCCAGAATTCAGCCGGTTATGGCCCGGACAAGGCCGTAGATGATGACCCGGCCACCCGTTGGGCAACCGACTCCGGTACGAAGCAGGCGTGGCTCGAGGTAGATTTGGGTAAATCTATGACGTTTAATCGTGCTATGGTCAGTGAGGAATTCGACCGTGTGCAGCAATTCGAGCTGCAATATAAGGATGGTGAGCAATGGCGGACCTTTACCGAGGGCACAACCATCGGCAAGAAACTGAAGCTAAAATTTTCGCCTGTAACCGCTCGCTACGTTCGGCTGAATATCCTGGATGCCTCCGAAGGCCCGACAATCTGGGAGTTTCAGCTTTTCGCGCCAAAGAGAAGATAAATCTTTTCTTGAAAAAGGAGCTTTGATATGGCAGAGGAATTTGATGTTGTAGTAATCGGCAGTGGCCCCGGTGGTTACGCCGCGGCTATCAGGTGTGCGCAAAGAGGCGCGTCGGCAGCAGTTGTCGAGAAAAGCTTTATAGGCGGCACCTGCATGAATTGCGGATGCATTCCGTCGAAAGCACTGCTTGCATCGGCCCATACCCTGCTCTCCATAAAGCATGCAGCATTGATGGGAGTTGACGTCGCTTCTGCGACCGCAAACTGGGCCAAAATGCAGCAACGAAAGGACGCCATAGTGGCTGGTTTTCGCAAAGGACTGACCGGATTGATACAGAGTCATAAGGCAAAAGTATTACCGGGCAGGGCTGTTATAACCGCTCCAAACACGGTCAAAATCGAGGCGGATAACTCGGCAGTGGAGGTCCAGGCGGGGAAGATAATCCTTGCTACCGGCTCGCAGCCGGTCGAGCTGCCCGCCCTGCCGTTTGATGGCCGGACTATAATCAGCAGTAAGGAAGCTCTGGAATTGCAGCAGATTCCCAAGTCGATGGTTATCGTAGGCGGTGGAGTAATCGGCTGTGAGATGGCTTGCGTTTATGCCGCAGTGGGAGCAAAAGTTACTATCGTAGAAGCCCTTTCGCAATTGATTCCTATGGAGGATGAATGGGTCGGTCGGTTAATCGAACGCGAATTCAAAAAGCTCGGAATCGACTCTCTGACTAACCAGAAGGTTACATCGGTCGATACTACCACAGCACTCGCAAAAGTAATCCTTGAAAGCGGCCAGACAATCGAGGCAGAGAAAGTCCTCGTATCCGTTGGCCGGAGGCCGGTTGTTGACCAGGAGACCGTTGACGCCCTGAACTTAAAGATGAACGATTCTGCTATTTCAGTCAACGAGAAATTGGAAACCAATGTCCCCGGCGTCTATGCTATCGGGGATGCAGTGGGCACAACCTTTTTGGCCCATGGTGCCTTTGCTGAGGCCGAAGTGGCTGCGGTCAATGTCACAGGAGGTGATGAAAGAATCGCCGACTATTCGCTCATACCACGGGCCGTCTATACTTTCCCGGAAATCGCATCTGTCGGTAAGACCGAGCAGGCCTGCAAGAACGAAGGGCTGGATGTCTCCGTCGGCAAGTCGTTCTTCAAAGCCAATGGCCGAAGCGTTGCACACAACGAAACGGTCGGCCAGATAAGTGTTGTAAGAAATAATGCAACCAACAGGATTGTCGGCGTATCAATGGTCGGTTCTATGGTGACTGAGCTAATTGGTGCAGCGAGACTGCTTTTGGGCAGCACCGAGAAGATTACTGACATAAGCTTTCCGCATCCGACTGTTTCCGAGGTGTTGAAGGAGGCAGCCGAAGATGCCTTTGGCCTAAGCCTGCATAACCCGCCAAAAGCGTGAAATAAGAAATTTTGATGTTGGCAGTAACTGAAAAAACTAAAGGTCGTTCTTTGCGAATTCACGATTGCGGGCTTGCCGACTATCGAAAGGTTCTGCTGCTGCAGCACGAGTTGCAAGAGAAAAGACGCCGGGACGTAATACCAAATACCGTTTTAATCGCCGAGCACCCCCCTGTCATCACCCTTGGTGCCCGGCAAAGTGCCAACAAGCTGCAGGTAAGCCGGGACAGCCTGACGCGGCAAGATATCTATGTTGTTGACATCCGCAGAGGTGGAGGTACAACGGCTCACAATCCCGGCCAGTTGGTTTTTTATCCCATATTGAATTTGCAGGGCCTGGAGCTTGGAATCAGTGAATACATTAGAGAGCTGGAGGCTGTCGGTATAGAGCTGCTGGAGGAATTTGGAATTCGGAGCGCGAGGCGAAAAGGGATGCCCGGCCTATGGGTAGGTACGAAAAAAATTGGCTCGGTCGGCGTCCGCGTGTCTAAATTTATCACCTATCATGGGATGGCGATAAACATTCAAAATGACCTGAGTATTTTCGATTTCATAGTGCCGTGCGGCCTGGACGGAGTAGAAATAACATCGGTGCTGAAAGAAACCGGCAAACGACATTCAATGAATCAGGTTAAGGAAAAGTTAACTGAGCTGCTTATGAAGCATTTCTCAACCCCGGATGAACAAGGGAGCACGAGCAGCGGATCCCGAAAATTACCACCATGGTTACGCAGGCCTTTACCCGCTGATGAGAGCTACAATCGCACAAATGATATATTAAACTCACTGGGTCTGGAAACGATATGCAATAATGCCAACTGTCCCAATCGTGGCGAATGCTGGTCGAGAGGTACGGCAACGGTCCTGATTTTGGGCAATATTTGTACGCGAAGCTGCAAGTTTTGCTCGGTGGCTGCGGGCAAACCCGCCCCGCCCGACCCGACTGAGTCCGACCGGATAGCTGAAATGGCAGAGCAAATGGAGCTGAAATACCTGGTTGTAACCAGTGTTGACCGTGATGATTTGCCCGACGGCGGCGCCGGCCATTTCCGGGATTGCATTAAAAAAGTAAGGCAGAGATGTCCGGACATGAAATTTGAAATACTAACGCCTGACTTTCGTAACTGCCAGGACCGGGCCATAGAAATTCTGCGGGATGCCTTACCTTTTGTATTTGCTCACAATGTTGAAACAGTGCCCTCTTTGTACCCTGTTGTTAGGGCCGGCGGAGATTATCAACGGTCCTTAAACTTACTGAGAATGGCCAAAGAAAGCTGCGATGGCATCCAAACTAAATCCTCAATTATGCTCGGATTGGGAGAGACCGATGCCGAGGTCGAGCAGGTCTTAAAAGATTTGCGAAATGTCGGTTGCAGTAGAATCACAATCGGCCAATATCTCAAACCATCAAAAAATTCACTTAAGGTTGTTGAATACGTAAGGCCCGAAAAATTCGACTTCTGGAAGCAGAGAGCAGTCGAATTGGGATTTTTGTGGGCCATGTCTTCGCCGTTTGCCCGCAGCTCGTATTTCGCAGAGCAGGTCTACACGTCATAAGTGTCCTCTCCCTGACCTGCGCATCATTTTATAGGACGAACACAGGCCTTTCATTTGATTTTTATTTACTGCACTATCTTTGTCTTTGCGAAAAACATTTCTTATACTTTAGGTGGCAGATAGAAGTTTTTGAAGTTGTGTCGAAATATGGTGTTTTCCTGAGGGGGGAAATATAATGAGACCTATCAAGAAATTGTTCTGCCGAAGCATTAGAAGGTCTAAGGGTGCTGCATTTATCACGTCAATGATATTCATTCTTGTATTTTCAGCGTTGGCTGTCAGTATGGCAACGCTGTCCGGTACGAATCTGCAGATTTCCCAGAACCAGCATAAAGCCAATTCAGCATTATCAGCCGCGGAATCCGGCCTCGAATGTGGCAGATTTATTATCGCCGAAACGATTCCTTTCCTTGACAAAACATCGGATAACTATGTTACAGAAACGCAAGCGGATATGGTGTGGAGCGTGCTGTGCGCACATGTGCAAGACCAGCCCTGGGTAGCAGGACAAGCACAAGTTGGTGAAAATGAAATTATTACGCCTGACATATACTTTAGTTCGCAGAATCCGTCTTTAAATTTTCGGGTCAGATTTTATCGTGAGGGAACTCATACCATCAAACTGGACGGAATAGGAACTCATGGGCAGATAACAAAGCATGTGACCATTGATACGGTTATAAAGAAAGGTAACGATGTCTTGAATTACGCTGTTGCCGGCAGGGGCCGAATGTGGCTTACCGGTGAATCCACAATTCACGGCGACGTCTTCAGCTCCTGGGACCGCCCGGACATATCGCCGTTCAATTTGACAAGCGATTCCAGAATCGAAGGTACAATTAATACCGTGCTGACGCTTGAAGAAATTGAAAACGAGGGTGCTTTCCAAATGGAAACCCTTGATGAGAACGGCAATCCGATGTTCGATGAAGAGGGAAATCGCATTTACAGCCCCGAAGATGAAATCCAGGGCTACCATGAAGGTATCAACTATGGCCAACCAGATGATACAGAGATGCCGGGTATGGATATAAGCCATTATGATACTGACATATACTATGATATGGTCATGAGCGGGACCGGCGGCGGTGATATAGAATCCTCGGCCACGATACAGACCGAATACTTCCCACACGCAGCAGGTGACTACACTCAGCCAAAGAGCAGCTCAAGCAGAAAGCTTAACCGTCATGTCTATGAAAATCAGACCTTTACCGACCAGCGGCTGCCCAGCAATAGCAACGCACTATTCAAGGACTGTACTTTTGAGGGTGTTTTGTATGTTGATTGCTATAAAAATACTAGTACCTATTACAATAATGTTCGATTTGAGAATTGCACCTTCAAAGGAGTTATCGTAACCGATACACCTGATGAGCTCAAGTGGCAGAACAATTGCCTCTATTTCACCGGGGAAGCAACTTTTAACAATGAAACCGATATACCGGCTACTATCCTCGCACCCCATTTTAACGTGGACCTGGGTAACACCAATCCTGTGCAGAGTGATAACAACGTGCTGACCGGAGCCATCGTGGGAGGTATTGTGGACATCCGGGGTAATGCACAAATTTATGGGACGATTATTTCAATGTGTGATACAACAGGATGGAGCAGTGGCTATGTAACCAACATTGGTGCTACGCTTGACGATGGAGGCTCCGAGACGACAGAAGTGGGCGATGTCGGTGTCATTAGTATTACACCGGAGCAAGACAAGATGTTGCCGAGCGGCATCACAAGCCCCATCATTATACAAAGTTTACAAGGCACTTATTCTGAGGGAATTTAACCGGAGTAAATTAAGAAGTAGTTCAGAACAGGAATTTATATCAGTAAGGAGAACAAAATGAGGCGGCTAATATTAAACATTTTGGTCCTTGTACTCTTGCTGACGGCGTTGTCCGTTGCAGCAGGTCGTGTGGTTTTGGCGGTCGAGTTCACTGATAGCGAGATTGCATTTGTAAGTGAACCCAATGAGCCGGAGCCTGAATGTTGGATTAATGACCAAGTTAGCTATCTCAGCGTAGATCCCAACGATGACCCTGAGTAAGGACAGACCGTTATTGCTGGTTGGGGACGGAGACGTGACGATGTGACTTATCACCGGTCTCATCTTCACGTCTCCAATTCTAACAGCAGGACTAAAGATTTCCCTAACTGTAATGAGAAGAATACGTCCTGTTGTAGAGTGCTAACACAATTACGGTTCGGGTCAGAAACGTTATGCCGGGTACTAAACGTTTTATGCTGCCTTGGCTCTGTGCCTGAAAATCACTAAAAAGCTACCTATGCAGCCGAGCAGTAACGCGCCCGGGGCTGGGATTGTAACCACTACATTGTCCAACAAAACGTATGTGTCCGCATCAGAATAATCATGTTGAAGGTCGAATACTAATTTGATTTCTTGACCAGCCCAATCTGATACGTCAAAACAAAGCGTGTCTTCAAAGTACTCATCGACATCCGAACTCTTGAGTGTGTAAATCACTGTTTCGTCTATCGATGCAGTGAATATATCTGTCTCACCCGGACCGGTTTCCATCTCCAAATAAAAAGAAAGTGTTTTTGACTTTTCGTCCAACTCGAACAGTTGGCTGCTTAAGGTGCTGTGCAGGAACAATTCTTCTTCGTCAGGAGCAAATCGTGCCGCACCAAACCAATATTCAACTAAACCTTTTTCGACGGTCCACCCACTGAGGTCATTGGTAAACAGCCCATTGGTCAGTCCCGCTGATGCTGACGACGGAAAGATTAAAACGAGTACAACAATCGCAATAAGGCCGCCCCAAAAAACTTTATTGTACATTTACCAAACCTCCGGAGAAAAGAAACTTCAATTCACCATCAGCATCCTTGCAACGAGTAAAGCAGACAAATCCCTATCCAAACGCGCATTATTATCATGCCTGCGTTTCCTGTCAAACGAAAATTCCTGAAATTTCGAACTTTTTCCGGTCATCAGGCCATTTATAATAAATGTTAGTTGTAACATCTTTTGTCGCAATTACTTATATAATCTCGATATGCTGCTACTGCCATCACGAACTGTTGCCAGATATACGATACTTTAACGGACATCTCCACTCTTTTGTTGCTCGGCTTCTATTGTTTGGCTTCACCATTTGCTCGCAGTTCCTATCTCGCAGAGCAGGAAAAAACGTCATAGCCGGTTTTTTCTTGCCCTGCATATCATTTTTGTAACCGTTCAAGGGTTAACATGCTGAATGTTGACCATTTTATGTCATTGCGAGCGAGGCAGAGCCGAGCGCGGCAATCTCTCTGCTTGAAAGATTTGAGATTGCTTCGGCCTAAAGGCCTCGCAATGACAAAAAAACGCAATGTTGCTCCCGTGAACGGTTACAACTTTTCTTATTTGACAGCTCAACATCAATCTGGTCTAATTCGCCGCGATAAATCCACGCTTCGGGCAAGGATGTGCATAGAAATGGAAAAGAAGAACAGGGGAATTTAGTATGCCGAAACGAGATGACATAAAGAAAGTTATGATTATCGGCTCCGGCCCCATCATCATTGGCCAGGCCTGTGAGTTTGATTACTCCGGTACTCAGGCCTGCAAGGCCCTTCGCCAGTTGGGCTATGAGATAGTACTGGTCAATTCCAACCCGGCAACTATTATGACGGACCCGGGTACGGCTGACGTAACCTATATTGAGCCGCTCGACCTGGAGAACATGACGAAAATCATCGAAAAGGAGCGGCCGGACGCCCTGCTGCCGAATCTTGGCGGTCAGAGCGGACTTAACTTATCTTCTGAACTTGCCAATGCCGGCGTACTGGACAAATACGGGGTCAAAATAATCGGCGTTCAGGTGGATGCCATAAAGAGGGGTGAGGATCGCGGCGCATTCAAAGATACAATGAACTATCTCGGTATTGATATGCCGAAAAGCGAGCTGGCCTTTAGCGTGGAGGAAGCTGAAAAAATCGCTGATGAAATTGGTTATCCGGTCATAATTCGTCCCGCCTATACTATGGGAGGCACCGGGGGCGGAGCAGTCTTCAATGTCGAAGAGCTGCGTACCGTGGCCGCTCGGGGCCTTTCCGTAAGTCTCGTCGGGCAAATCCTCGTCGAAGAATCTGTTATCGGATGGGAAGAATTGGAGCTGGAAGTTGTTCGCGATGCCAAAAGCCAGAAGATAACCGTTTGCTTTATCGAAAACGTGGATGCAATGGGCGTCCACACAGGAGACTCGTACTGCACCGCTCCTATGCTGACTATCGCCCCGGAACTCCAGAAAAAACTGCAAAAATACTCTTACGATATTGTTGATGCCATCGAGGTCATCGGCGGCACGAACATTCAATTTGCCCACGACCCGGATACCGACCGGGTCGTCGTAATCGAAATCAATCCAAGGACCTCGCGTTCATCGGCACTTGCCTCGAAAGCCACCGGCTTCCCAATAGCCCTCGTTTCTTCATTGCTGGCTGGAGGTCTTACGCTCGATGAGATACCCTACTGGAGAGACGGCACGCTCGAAAAATACACGCCGTCCGGCGATTATGTTGTGGTCAAGTTCTCGCGATGGGCCTTTGAAAAGTTCAAAGGCGTTGAGGACAAGCTCGGCACGCAAATGCGCGCCGTCGGCGAGGTGATGAGCATCGGCAAAAATTACAAGGAGGCCTTCCAGAAAGCTATCCGCTCTCTTGAGATTGGCCGTTATGGTCTCGGGTTCGCCAAAAAATTTCACGACCTGCCTATGGATGAATTGATGAACCGTTTAAGTAATCCCTCAAGCGAGCGCCAGTTCATTATGTATGAGGCGCTGCGTAAAGGCGCTGACATCGAAGCCCTCTTTGAGAAAACACACATCAAACGCTGGTTCGTCAAACAAATGCAGGAGCTTGTCCAGCTCGAAGAGCAAATTCTGAAATACAAGGGCAAACAGCTTCCAGATAAGCTTCTAATACAGGCCAAGAAAGACGGCTTCGCCGACCAGTATCTCTCAAAGCTGCTTGGCATTCCCGAAACCCAAATCCGCAAGCGCCGCATTTCTTTAGGTGTTGTCGAGGCATGGGAGCCTGTCCCTGTCAGCGGCGTGGAAGATGCTGCTTATTATTTCTCTACTTATAATGCCCCGGATAAAGTAGGGGTCAGCAAAAACCGCAAGATAATGGTCCTGGGTGGCGGCCCAAATCGTATCGGCCAGGGTATCGAGTTTGACTATTGCTGTGTCCATGCCGCCTTTACCCTGCGCGACGAGGGCTTCGAGTCGATTATGGTCAACTGCAATCCTGAAACGGTCTCAACGGACTACGATACCTCAGACAAGCTATACTTTGAGCCGCTTACTGTTGAGGACGTGCTGAGCATCTATGAGAAAGAAAAACCCGAAGGTGCTATTGTCCAGTTTGGTGGACAGACGCCGCTTAATATTGCCAACGAGCTGGCCCAGGCAGGCGTCAAAATTATCGGGACTTCACCGGAGACAATAGATTTGGCTGAAGACCGCGACCGCTTCCGGGCGATGATGGAAAAGCTAAAAATACCTATGGCCGAATCCGGTATGGCCAGTAACCTTGATGAAGCTATCGAAATCGCAGAAAGAATCGGCTATCCATTAATGGTAAGACCGTCCTATGTCCTTGGTGGACGCGGTATGGAAGTGGTCCACGATGAAGAAATGCTAAAACATTATGTCGCTGCGGCTGTGGAGGTAACACCGGAAAGGCCTATCCTGATTGACAAATTCCTCGAAAATGCTATCGAAGCCGAGGCCGATGCCATTGCTGACGGCACCGATGCTTTTGTACCTGCGGTTATGGAGCACATTGAGTTGGCTGGCGTTCATTCCGGCGACTCGGCCTGTGTGATTCCACCTGTCAGCATACCTCAAAAGCATATTGACACTATTTGCGAATACACACGAAAAATTGCAACGGAATTAAACGTCATCGGCCTGATGAACATGCAGTATGCAATTGCCAACGACACGGTTTACGTGCTTGAAGCCAATCCGCGTGCTTCGCGGACCGTGCCGCTGGTCTCAAAGGTCTGCGGTCTCTCAATGGCACGGGCTGCAACCCAGCTTATGCTCGGCAAAAAACTTTCAGACCTGAACCTGAAGCAGCGCTCCATTCCACACTTTGGCGTAAAAGAATCCGTCTTTCCGTTCAATATGTTTCCGGAAGTCGACCCGATTCTCGGACCGGAGATGCGCTCGACCGGCGAGGTGCTCGGTCTGGCTGATTCTTTTGACCTCGCCTTTTTCAAATCCCAGCAGGCCGCAAAACAAAAACTGCCCTCCGAAGGAGCTGTCCTGATAACGGTTACAGATGCGGACAAAGCCGCTGCTCTGGGAGTGGCGAAAGAATTCAATAAGCTCGGCTTCAAAATCATAACAACAAACGGCACTCATCGCTTCCTGGAAAAGGAAGGGCTCAAAACCGAGCGTATCCTCAAAATGCACGAAGGCAGACCAAACATTGTGGATGCGATTAAGAATGGAGAGATTCAACTCATCATAAATACGCCCAGCGGCAAACTTAGCAAGTATGATGATTCTTATATCCGAAAGGCGGCTATCAGGTACAAGGTGCCATATATTACCACGACAGCCGCTGCCGCCGCCGCCGCAAAAGGTATCGCCGCCAGCCGAAATGGCCCGGCTCCCGTAATGTCATTGCAAAGTTATCATGCAGGCATCAAGTAAGTTTCATCATTACGGCAGGCTTTCTTTTTCTCAGTCACAGATTAGCGGAGCGAACGGTTACGAGATATGACAGTTGCCACTATAGCTGCTATTCCCGATATGAGAATTAGCATACCAAGTATGAACAGCCAGCCTGCCAGCAATAGTCCGATTAAAATACCTCCTAAGAAAGAGACGGCTAAGCCGACAAGTCCAAGGCCTATCAGGAAAATGCCTATAATACAAAGAATGACACCGGCAATAATAAATCCGGGATGTTTGTCTTCTTCCCGATATTGCTTTTCTTTTTCCTGTTCATCTGGTTTGAATAGGTCCGGTTCTTCAAATTGCGGCTCGACGGCTGTTATTGGCTCCGGTTCAGCCGGCGGCTCAGGTATCTCGGGTAGCTCAGCTATCTGGCTGCTTCGCAATGCGTTGTCACATTCGACACAGACGATTTTACCCTCAAAGACGTAAGCCTGCTCCGAACGCGCAATATCCCGTCCGCAATTGGAACAAACTTCGATGTCGATTAAGTGCATAAAAGTAACTCCGTTACCGCTATTATATGAAATCGCAGCCCTTATGTCAATACCCCCCTGTTGTAAGCTGAATCCTCATCCCTTCGATATGATGGCGTGCACGACCTTTACGACGTCGGTCATCTCTGCTATATCGTGCACACGCACAATCGAAACGCCTGCCGCCGCAAACCCGTCTCTTAATCTCCCGTCTTCTGCCTTATTATCTCCACAATTTTCTGCTTCAGTTCCGGCAGCTTGTTTGTGGTAACATCCCAGACGATTTGATAATCCACGCCAAAATAACCGTGAATTAACTTGTCCATCATTCCTGCAATCCTCTTCCAATCTATATTGCTGTGCTTGTCCTTAAAATCCGCCGGCATCTTTTTTGCTGCTTCACCGATAATCTCGATGCTTCGGACAAACGAGCGTTTCAAAGTCTCATCGGCAAGAAAATCCGCCTCTTCAATATCGCAGATGGCATCCTCAATATAGCTGATTTCATCAAGAATATGCCGAAGATATTCAATTGGTGATGGGGACATACTCAACCTCTCTAAGAACGTATGGTCTGATGTAAGGACTGATTGATTCTCCGGTTACAAGCTCCACCCGGCGGCCTAATAAGTCCTCCAGGAAAAAACAGGTGTCAATAAAATTGTCAAAAGTCTTCTTCGCCGCATCGAACTCCACCAGTATATCGACATCGCTCTCTACCCCCGCCTCTCCTCGGACAAAAGACCCAAATAATCCTATAGACCTCACGCCCAGAGAGAATAACTCCGCTCTGGACTTGCAGATAGCGTTGATTATCCATTCCTTTGTCAGGTTCTGACTTACCATAAGTTATCACTTTTCCGGCTGCAACTCGGCGCTTCGCCGAGACGAGTTTCCAAACTTTCCCGAATTCTCCAATAAAAATTACTTTTCGTTTGCAATTTATATATATTACTTCATTCAGCCAACATATCAAGGTTTATATTCCCGAATTCGACATATCGTATTTGTTACCCTTATCACATCGCTCATTTCCGCTACATCATGCACGCGAATAATCGAAACGCCTGCGGCAGCACATAAAGCAACCGTTGCGGCGGTGCCAAAAATACGGTCAGCCGGGTTTTCCTTATTTGTTATTTTTCCTATAAAACTTTTTCGACTCGTGCCGACAAGCACGCAATAGCTGGTCGCGACGAATTTATCAATATTTCTCAAAAGCTCAAGGTTGTGCTCTAATGTCTTGCCAAAGCCGATTCCGGGGTCTATGAAAATTCTCTCTTTCGGTATGCCGAACTCTTCCGCTCGCTTCGCCTTTTCCAGCAGAAACAGGAGAACCTCATTCACGACGTCTTTATATTTCGGCTCGATTTGCATGGTTGCCGGCGTTCCCTGTATATGCATCAGGACGACCGGAACCTGCTGTTCGGCTGCCAGTTCTCCTATCCGCTCATCGCTAAGTGCCGTAATATCGTTTATCATTGCCGCCCCCGCCCGCAAGGCAGCTTTGGCAACTTCGCTTTTGTTCGTATCAATACTAATCGGTACTTTTATTCTTTTACTAAGCGCTTCTATTACCGGAACCACCCTTTTTATCTGCTCATTGACTGCTGCCGGCTCTGCACCCGGCCGGGTCGACTCGGCCCCTATATCAATTATTGCCGCTCCTTCGGCAGCCATTTTCAAGCCGTGCTCGATGGCCTTGTCCGTATCGAGAAACTGACCGCCGTCACTAAAGGAATCAGGCGTGACATTCAGGACACCCATCACAACACAGCCGGCAGAAAAATCCAACCGCCCTTTCGGCCACTCAACTATATTCTTACCGATGTTGTTCGCCATCTTAAACCTTAAAACCAATACCCGCTAATTTCTTCGTAATGGATTCCATCTTCGATTTGTCATTCCCGCGCAAGCCCGAATCCACTTTCTCTGTGCCCTCTGTGGCTGTTATTATCTTTGTATTTTGAAATTCCCTTCGGACAGGATAACTCTTGCGCAGTCCATCAAAAAAATTGCCCCTTTTCTCGATATTCTCTTCGAAAATCTGTCTGAGTTTGGTATCATCAGTCTTTATATCGTAAATTCTCTCAACAGCGCTTAGTATAACATCCTGTTCACTGTTACTCTTTGGGTCAATATTCAACTCCGGCACAGCAGGTTCAGGCAAAAACGATATAATATCAAATTTGGCCTCAAGTCCAAAATACTTGCAGGCCGCTTTATAAATCATAATCATGCCCGCGATTTTTCCATCCAGCGAGTAGCCGGCTATGTGAGGTGTGCCGATATCGACCATTTCCAACAGCTCGACATCGATATTCGGTTCGTTCTCCCAGACGTCGAGCACAGAGGCCTGTAATCTACCTGTTTTTATAGCTGCCTTCAAAGCGCTGCCGTCAACAACACCGCCGCGAGATGCGTTGATGAAAATACATCCTTTTTTCAGCGACCTGAAGAAATCTTCGTCGACAAGATGAACCGTTTTGTCTTCACCATCGAAAGTCAACGGCGTATGAAGCGTGATAAAATCACAATCAAAAAGCGTTTCTATCGGCAGGTATTTTGAATCCCCCGTTTGCCTTTGTAATGGTGGGTCGTTTAGGTATGTTTTCATTCCGAGGGCTTCGCATTTTTTTGCCACCCTGCTGCCTACATTGCCAACGCCTATAATACCTATCGACTTGCCTTCAAGATTAATCCCATACTGCTTGGCGATATTAAGCAGAGCGGCAATAACATATTCAGCCGCTGAGTTGGCGTTCGAGCCTGGCGCCGAGGCGAAGCCGATGTTGTTTCGCGAAAGATATTCAATATCAATATGGTCGAAGCCGATGGTCGCAGTTCCGACAAAACGGACTTTGCTGCCGGCCAATAAATCGGCACTAACTCGCGTGATGCTTCGAACAATCAGCGCATCGGCACCGGCGACTACATTTCGTATCATCTCTCGGCCGGAAACGACTTTAACATCACCAATAGAAGAAAAGCACTCAGCTACAAACGGAATATTCTCATCTGCAATAATCTTCATCTCAAATTAGAGTCCAAAGCCGGCTATCTTTACCCCACAGTCGGGACAGCAGGAGTTCGTTATATGATTGGCTAAAATTCTGTAGCCAACCCGTTCAATCAACATTTGACCGCAGTTATAACAAAAGGTGCTTTCTGATTTCGACCCCGGCATATTGCCGAGGTAAACGTAATGCAGCCCTGCCTCTTTGCCTATTTGCTCAGCTCGCTTGAGGCTCTCGGCCGGTGTGGCAACTGAATCCAGGTACTTATACTGAGGATGGAACCGGCTGATATGCCAGGGAACATCGGCGCCGGCTTTTGAAACTATAAAATCGGCGAGTTGTTTCAACTCATCGTCGGAATCGTTTTCACCCGGGACCAGCAAAGTCGTAATCTCAAGCCATATATTCGTTTCTTTTGCGATATAGCTAATCGTATCAAGCACAGGCTGCAACCGTGCCTTGCACAACCTTTTGTAATAATCCTCACTGAAAGATTTCAGGTCGACGTTTATTCCGTTAAGCCAGTCGCCGGCAAAATCAATAGCTTCTTTTGTCATGTAGCCGTTGCTGACAAATACATTCGTTAGGCCGCGTTCTTTCGCCAGACGACCGCAACCATTGCACAGCTCCATAAAAATTGTCGGCTCAGTATATGTATAGGCAATACTCTTACACCCGCTGCGAACGGCCGCTGCGACAATTTGCTCCGGGCTGATTGCCTGCCCGCTGATTTGCCCGTCTTCCAAGGCTGCCTGGCTTATCTGCCAGTTCTGGCAGAACTCGCAGCGGAAATTGCACCCCATCGTGGCGATGGAAAAACTGCTCGTCCCCGGCTGAAAATGGAACAAAGGCTTCTTTTCTATTGGGTCCGGATTGGCTGAGCATACCTTATCGTAATTTAGCGAATACAACACGCCATCTACATTTTTGCGCACACAGCACCTGCCCAATTTGCCCTCATCAATCACACATCGCCAGTTACAGAGATTGCACCGGACCTTTTTATCCTCCCCCGAGGGCTCCCACAGCACCGCCCTCTTAAGGTTTTGTTTTGCCGAGCCCATTGCATATTTCCCCTAATTAACTTTACTTTTCGCAGTTTAATATATAGAATAATTCAGATAAAATCAATTGGTGATTGGTAAGGAGGTATTGCCTTATGTCAGTTCGTGTAAAACTGGACGATATAATCGAAGGCTTGGAATGCCAGTCAGATGAAAGCCACTCATACCTGGACAAGAGAACCGGTAAGGTAATCCTTATTAGCGATGAGGAGTTGTTTGCCGCTGAAAATGACGAACCAATCGAGGACTTCCCGGATTGGCAACATGACCAAATCAAAATCGCCAAAGAAATATTGCAGGAAACGGGCGATTATATAGGGCTTCCTTCAAAATTTGACATCCATGAATACAGCATCATGGAAAGATTTTGTCTCTCCATAAATGACCCTGAAATATCCGACACTCTCTACAGCCTAATAAAAGGGAGCGGCGCGTTTCAGCGTTTCAAAGATGCTATACACAAATATGACATTGCCGACGACTGGTACAAGTACCGCGACAACAGGCTAAAGGAAATCGCCATCGAATGGTGCGAAGAAAACGGCATCGAATTCGACGAGTAGTAGCATCAGAGTTTTTATACTTCTATTGCATTACGCATTCTCTTTTTGTCATTCTGAGCGCAGCGAAGAATCTCCCTTCGACGTTCATTATTCCTTGTTTATTTCCTGACCTCACTTTTCAAACTCATGGTGCTTCTTCATCTCTTTTAGGTTCCAATCAAAAAACGATGAACAATGAACTCATGATTTCTGTGCCTTCTTTGGATACTTCTGTATTGAATTTTGGACATTCGAGTTTCGGATTTTTCTGTCCTCCGTCATCCGACCTCATAGGCTTGTGCCAAAATTTTAATCGTATGCCTGACCACGCAATCGCTTATATGCTCTATTTGCATCTTGCAGGCGGAGCATTCGGTCAGTACATTTTTGATCTGTGATTTCTCCAGGGCCTCTTTTAATCTCGCGGCTATCTGCGAGGAAAGCTCGTAGTTTTTCTTCTGCATGCCGAACGTACCGGCCATACCGCAGCAGCCGGCTTTTAGGTCAACCACCTTCAAACCGCAAAGCCTATCCAAAAGCTCAATACTCGCCCCCTCACCGCCAATAGCAAGCAAATGGCACGGCAAATGATACACAAAGCTGGCTTCACCGTCATTGCGAGGAGCGTAGCGACGAAGCAATCTCTCTTTTGCCGACAGCTTTATAGGCTTCAACTTGCCCTGCTTTAGCAGTTCCAATATATAATTCATCAACTCATAAGTATTTTCCGAGACAAGCTTAGCATCTTCGCCGGCAACAAAATGACGCAGTTCCTGTTTTAGACACAGCGCAGCACTTGGCTCAGAACACACGATTTTGAAACCATCATGAACCACATTGGCCAGGTGCTTGACATTAAACGATAAATCTCTGCGTGCCCTCTTTACGCCTCCATACACAATGGCCGGCAGTGGTGCCGGCCGCTGCTTCGGCAAAATCACATCAATCCCATTCGCTCGCAGAACATCAAGCACAGCAAATCCCAGTTCGTGGTCGTTATAATTTGCATACGTATCAACAAAGTACGCTACCTTATCAATTGGCGCCGGTATCGGCTCACACACCTCCAGATATTTACGCCCCGCTTTTAGGAAAGAGCTTCGCCTGAAATTTGGCATACCTCTTCGACTGTCGAGGCCGGCGACCTTTTCAAGCAGCCATTTGAAGCCCGACAACTTCGTCACGAAGTTTGAAAAGGGCGAAAACATACTGCCAAGTATGCTGAGATAGCGATTGTGACTTAAGACAAACTCGGCACGTCGTAAACCCATACGCTTGATATACTCTGCCCGTGCCACATTCATCAGCTTGGAAATATCAACCGCTGAGGGACATTGCACAAGGCAGGCCTTGCAATTAACACACAAATCCAGAAATTTTCTAAACTCCGGCGATTCAAAATCCTCCTCTTTTAACTGCCCTGTCGCCCAGAAATGCAATATATTGGATTTTGCCCGTGAGCTGCCCAATTCTTCACCCACCGCACGAAATACCGGGCACATCCGCAAATCGTATTCGTAGCTTCGACAAAGCCCGCAGCCGTAACACTGCTCAAGCGCAAAACGCAGCTCGTCTTTTTCAAACAGCAGGTCCGTCTCAAGTCTTTTCGCCAAAAGCTTATGTTCGGCTCTTAGGTTCTTGACCATAACATCCGGGTCGTCGTTAATGATTTTGCCGGGATTCATTAAATTATCAGGGTCGAATGTGTTTTTGATTTTTCGCAGCAGTTCGTAAAACTCATCACCGCATTGCCGCCTGATAAAAGCCGTTCTTGACAGCCCTTCAGCATGCTCCCCACTAATTGAGCCGCCCAGTGACCAGGCCAGCTCGAATACTTCGTTTGCCATCGACCGCATCTTCTCCACCTCGGCCGGCTCACTCAAGTCCATATACGGACGTATATGCAGCAGACCGTCACCGGCATGGCCAAAATAAGACATCGCAATATCGTATCGCTTCCCGATTTCCTCCAGGCCCGCAATGTACTTCTCAAGCCCTTCTGCTCCGACGGAAACATCCTCCATAAATTCAGCGGGATGTTTCCTTCCTCTTGCCCTGTAAAGCAACGGCCCGGCATCCTTGCGCGATTTCCATATATGCTCCTGCTGCTTGGCGTCAAAGACAATCGTTCGTCCCGAGGCGATTGTCCCAACCGCTGCATCGGTGTTTTCTATTTTCTTTCTCACTTCGTTTTGTGTTTGCCCTGTATGCTCAACCAAAAGAACCGCGGCGGCACCGGCAGGCAGGAAGTTACGATATTCAGGCAAGGCCTCATACGCCATCTCAATTACAGTCTTACTCATCAGCTCACACGCCGATGCCCCGCTCTTCACTATGATGGGGGCGGCCTTCGCCATTTTCTCGAGCGAGTCAAACTCAAGCTGCAATAAGGCTTTTGCTGAAGGTATCTCCACCGTCTTAAGAGTGATTTTCGTAAAAATAGCGAGAGTTCCCTCCGAGCCTGTTAACAGCCGGGCTAAATCTATTCGCCCGTTATGACAAATCCCCGCTATATTATAGCCGCTCCGATTTCGCCCAACTTTAGGCAGTGCCTTAGTGATAACCGTTTCCTTATCGGAAAGGACGGATATACAGCTTCGTGCAATTGAGAAGGTTTTGTCTTCTTTTGCTTGCTCCGGGTCAAAATCATTTTCGAATTTTACAACACTGCCGTCCGCCAAAACGGCTTCAATACATTCAACGTAGTTGACGATATAACCATACTGAAGGAAATGTGGGCCGGTGGAATTGTTCGCGACGCATCCCCCCACTGTCGCCCTATTGCTGCTGGACGGGTCGGGGCCGATTTTTTTGCCATAACCAGCCAGGCAATTATTTAAATCGTCCAGGACAACACCCGGTTCGCAAACAGCTTTACTTCCATCATTATCAACATTGATTATCCTGTTCATATATCGGGTCATATCAAAGACGATGCCGCTGCACAGTGCTTCCCCTGCCAATCCGGTTCCGGCTCCACGAGCAACAACTGGTATGTCCCTGGCATGTGCGTATTTGACAACAGCGACTACGTCCGCAGTGTCACGAGGTGCAACGACGCAGGTGGGGACTATCCTGTAAATGCTGGAATCGGTGCTGTAGGCTGCCCGGTGCAATATATCAGCAAAAACATCACCTCGGACAACGTTGGCCAAGTCGGCCGCTATTTGCTCCGGATTCTCACGCATTGCTTCGGCTATTCCTCAAAATCACGAGGAAGGAATTGGGTTTGGAAAATAGTGCCGCTTGCCCGCAGGACGGCAAGGTCGTCCTCGTCAACCTGGCCGTGGATGAATTGTTGAACGACAGGATGTGGATGATTGCGGATTTGGTTGGCATCGCCATCGGCAATAATCTTGCCGTTATGCAGCATAATAATACGGTCGGCTATCTTGTAGGCGCTTGTCATATCGTGTGTAACAACAACGCTTGTTACTTTAAGTTCTCTTTTCAGCTTCAAAATAAGCTCATTTATAACATCCGCACGAATAGGGTCCAGCCCCGTAGTTGGTTCATCATATAAAATCACTTCAGGATTTAACGCGATTGCCCTTGCTAATGCCACTCTTTTTCGCTGGCCTCCCGAAAGATTTGCGGGATAAAAATTTTGAAAACCTTCAAGGCCGACCATAGCCAGTCTGGATTTTACAAGCTTATCAATCCTGCTCCAGTTCTTTATCTTGAAATGCTGACGTATCGGAAATTTAATGTTTTCAGCAACGTTAAGACTGTCAAATAAAGCTCCGCCCTGAAAAAGAAAACCGAAATGGGTACGTATATTGTTTAATTCAATTTCATTCAGATTGTCGATTCGCTGTTTCTTAAAATAAACCTCACCTGAACTCGGCCGCAGCAGTACTATAAAATGTTTTATTAAGACGGTTTTCCCACATCCGCTCGGACCAATGACAACGGTTGTCATACCCTTCTCTATTTTCAGACAAATTTCATCCAGAACAACATTGTTATCGAACTTTTTTGTCAGATTCTCAATGACAATTATACTGTCCTGGTTACTGTTGGATGCCTCATCAGTGTTATTTTTCTGTTCAACCATATTTTTTTTTATTCGCAGCCATCAAACCAAGCTTTTTACAGGCCAAAAAGCATGGTAAATCGATTTGAAAATGACAGCCAGTGCATAATCCAGGGCCAGTATTGAAATAAAGCTGGCCACAAAAGCCTCGGTACAGGCACGTCCTACACCCTCAGCTCCTTTCTTACAATTAAAACCTTTATAACAGCTAATAGCCGCAATAGCTGCCCCAAAGAAAAAGCCTTTTATGACCCCGACAACTACGTCCCATAGTTCTACTCCAGAGGCACTAAAGCTCCAATATGCCCAGCTATTGATCCCGAACTGAACAACGCCTACAAAATATCCACCTAAAACACCTAATAAATCTGCATAGATAATTAAAGCTGGGGTAAGGAACAGGCACGCTAAAACACGCGGCACAACCAGATATCGAATTGGGTCAGTTCCCATGCTCCTTACGGCGTCAATCTGTTCGGTAACATTCATTGTACCGAGTTCAGCCGTTAATGCGCCTCCAATGCGTCCGGCCAACATAACCGCAGCAAGGACTGGTCCCAGTTCTTTTACTACCGAAACATTTATCAAGACACCCAGCCTTTCTTCCAAACCCATACTCGCCAGTTGGTCATACGCCTGCACGGCCAATATCATCCCGACGAAAGCGCCTGTTATCATTATAATCGGCACACTTCGAACGCCGATTATGTTCATTTGGTTCCATATCAGGGGATACATCTTGGTGCTTGTAAAACTTTGAACTGATGCAATAATTGTTTGCCAGACAAACCTACCAAATCGCCCCGTGTTACTGACGCCTAAAATAGTTTTGGCTCCTACCATATCAATCATTATCATGTACTCCAATATAGCCGTTTCAAAACAAACACCAGCGATTTATCCCAATGGTAAATAGACTATAATCAATAGTCAATAATCAATTGAAAAACAGCTCTTGCTTTGAGATGCCGGGTGGTGATTCCTTACCTTTATCCTCAATCCTTATTCTTTAATTTTTTCCTATTGTTTTACATCCTGAATATTCTGTTTTCTACCATTTTAGTAAAATTTGAATTTGTTCTTCTTTGTTTATAAGCATCTATTCAATACCTGGTACTTTTCAAAGTTGGTTTTAGACAATATCCGTTTGGACCGAAAAAAATCTGTTTTTTAGGCTTTAATAACGTTAAAGGGTTAAGTGTTTATATAACAACCCTTTAGAGCGAATGTGGAAATCTGGGTAATATACGATGTAGCCATAACAACTTGCCCAATTTCACTAAAGTTTTAGTTTATTATTCTCCGATACTATATTGTTAAACACGGCATATTGCCCATTTTAACATTTAAGATAGTTTATAGGGCGTTTGTGGCAGATTAGACAATATATTTAGAAGTAAAAAATTAATTAGGATACAATTATGCTAAAAAAAGGTATTTTGGAACGATATTTAGAAAGCTTACTCTCCGGAGATAGAAATTGCTGCAGGGCGGTTATTGAGGAAACGCTTCAGAGTGGAACGCCGGCTAATTCGGTTTATGTAGACGTAATATGGCCGATGATGGTAGAAATAGAGCATCTATTGCGGTCCGGTCAAATCACAACTACCGAAGAACATATGGCTACTCGAATCAATAGGACAATCGTTGACCAACTGCAAAATAAACTTCCCCGCCGGCCCAGCAAAAACAAGAAAATAGTAGTTAGCTGCGCAGCGGATGAACTTCAGGAACTCGGGGCACAAATGACTGCTGACCTGTTCGAAAGCGACGGCTGGGAAATAAGATTCCTCGGCGGTGGGCTGACTAACGATGATATTCTTGCCTTTGTAAATGAGTATTCACCCGACATATTGCTAATATATGGCAGCACGCCAAAACAGGCACCAGGAATCAGGAGACTTATTGATACAATCAAAGATGTAAACGCCTGGCCTGATATGAGAATAATGCTGTCCGGCGGATTGTTCAATCGCGCAGAAGGACTCTGGGAAGAGATCGGTGCAGATTTATTCGCAGCCACAGCTTTCGAAGCACTCCAGGTGGCCTTTAATGATAAAGCGGCTGACCATTACGAGCGAAGAAC
>Ga0315537_1000699_pt1 | contig 26721 bp, 23 predicted proteins | sample SalMarSW160270MG_FD_203091 | JGI IMG/M metagenome (GOLD analysis project Ga0315537, IMG submission 203091) | Salt marsh sediment microbial communities from the Plum Island Ecosystem LTER, Massachusetts, United States - Salt Marsh Sediment SW1602-70 ...
TGAGGTCCTTATCGCCTCCCGTCAGCTGGGTGAAGGAAGACTCCGAGCCGACGAGGAGCGCCCCGAGGGCCCCGCCCTTCTGGACGATGGGCGCCAAGATAAAGGAACTCAAGGCCATGAGCGCCAGGAGGCGCGCCACGTCCTTGTGGGTGCGGTCTTCGTCGGCCGAGGAGAAGACGCGGCGCTCGTCGAGGACGTGCCGCAACAGGAGCGGTTCACCGAGGATGAGGTTCACCACCTTCGCGCCCTCCTCCCACGTGTAGCCGATGCACGAGCGCAGACGGTACTCACCGGTGTCGGTGCGCGTGAAGGCGATGGCCTTGTCGAAGCCGATCTGCGAGATATGTTTTTCCTCTATCTTGCGGAAGATCTCTTCTGCGTCGAGCGTGGTCGAGATGAGACGGGTGAGGTCCTGCAGCGCGATGAGGCCGGAGATCTTTTTGTCAAGCTCCTCCTGCGCACGGTGCAGCTCCAGGTCCGTCTGGAGGATGATCTTGCCCTGGTTGTCGAGGTCGTCGAAGGCGCGCCTGAGCCGGGCGAGCTCGGAACCCAGCTCCTTGACCCGCTCCATCTTGAAGACGAGAACGAGCACCAGGACGATGACCGCGATCATGCCGACCATGCCGGCATAGTTGATGACGAGCGCGGCCAGACCTGCCTGTTTAAGCGCTGTGGCCAGGACCATAGGGTTCGCCTATCGCGAGGATGGCAAGCGTTTCATTGTGGAAGTACGTCGAGCCGTAATACTCCAGCGATTTCAGGGGCGCCTGTTCGCCGAAGGTGGAGATGCCCAGCATCGGCACGTTGCCCAATATATCCTTTATACGCGACATCTCTTCTTGTGTCAATCGTCCCAGGAGCTTGGAGCGCGAGATGGACTCGAAGATCAGCGCCCCCCTGAGGATATCGTTTTTCAGGGTCTGGCGCGCCTCGGTCGCGGCCTCGGTCGCCGCGGCCAGCGCGCCGCTTTTCGTGCCCATCATGAGGCGGACCTCCGTGCCGGCGGCGGCGTCGCCCTGGCAGACGAGGCCGCCCTCGTCGTCGACACGCAGGGCGTTGCGCAGGATGTATTCGCGTTCGCCCGGCACATAGAGGCCGAGGGGATAATTGGTGCTGATGCGGATGAGCGTCTTGGCGACCTCGCCGGTCGAGCGGCCGAAGTAGTCGGCGTAGATGTCGATGGCGGGCTTGTCGTCGATCGTCTTGACGATGTTTCCGACGGAACGGGTGATCGTGTGCGGCTTGCCCAGCGGCTTCCAGCCGTGGCGCAGCCCTATGCCGAACGAGAGGCCGCCGCCGATGACGGCGCCGACGATGCCGTCGGACAAGATGTTGGGGCCGAGGTATTGGTATGTGCGCACGAAGCGGAAGTTGTCGGCGCTGGACGCGCCGACGATCGGGAAGCTCTTGCCCAGGACGTTCTTGATGCCGCGCAGGAGCTCCGAGCCGTTTTCGATGAGCCCGTCGGGAAAGATGAGGGCCTGGTGGCGTTCGGGCTCATTCAGGTCTTTCAGGGCTGCGCGGGCCCACTCCTCGCCGAGCGCCTGCGCCCCCTTCGTCTTGCAATCGGTGGCGGCCCCGATGCCGCAGCGCAGTTTGTCGGAACTGATAAGCATGACCCCTACGCCGTACCGCTTGAGACCGTCGGACACGATGAGGTTGGCGCCCGAGCAGCCCAGGAGGCGCGGGCTGCCGAGCGCGTAGCCGATGCCGTCGATGAGCTTCTGGTGGCTGAAATGGATCGTCGAGAAGACGAAGCAGAGGGCGATCTTGCGGTGGTGGACCTGGTAGAGGGCTGTCTGGGCGGCGTCGCAGCCCGCCAGATACGGGTCCTTCTTTTCACTGAACCCGACGCCGATGAGGGTGCTCATGGATTCAAGGTAACGTAAAAGGATGGGGGTGTCAAGATAAAGTCTTGGCGGACAAGGGATTGAAGCTGAGAGGGGCGTCCCGATCCCCAGAGCGACAGGCGGTGCCGGCCCGTGATGAGCACTGGGAGGGCGAACGTGGGAGATTAACGTCCCCAACCGGATTTTCCATGAGGCCGCGGCTTGCGGAACGCAGCGAACGCAAGTCGCTTGCCCGAAGGAACCCCGGCCCGCTGTCCTGTGTCTGCTGCGGGAACGGGGGAACCGGAGGTAGGCAGGAAAGGGCGGGGAGATTTTCACGTCCCCAACCGGATTCGAACCGGTGTCGCAAGCTTGAAAAGCTCGTGTCCTAGACCAGGCTAGACGATGGGGACTGGATTTATCGTCTAAAGCGTGGCTGATTTTACCCTCGAAACGGCCGTCTGTCAAGATGTTTGTGCCTGCCCGGCGCGCCCGCCGTCCAGAGGCAGACCGAAAGAACAGCTCTTTTTGGCTTGCTTTTTTAAGACTCGCAGACCCACCCGTGAGTCTCTTTATTTTGTGGCGCAAAGGTATGAAATGTGTTGCGAAGCTGAGGACATTATAATAATATATTATAATAAGTTAGGAGAATTACGACCAAGGGCGCTGGCGCGGCGAGTAAGGAGCGCCGTTTAGCGCAAGCCGCCCGAGATGTGAGGCGGCCCGGTGGCGCAGAGGCGCCCACGCCAAACCTTGGGTGTCGAGAAGCAGAGCCGCTGGCGCGGCGAGTAAGGAGCGCCGTTTAGCGCAAGCCGCCCGAGAAGGTGAGGCTCACCCGGTGCCGCGCCAAGCGGTCCCTCCCATTCTTGGGTGTCGAGCAAAGGAGCGTGTATGCCCAATACCTTTGATATTCTGGTCATTGAAGACGAAAAAGAGTCGGCGGAGACGCTGGGCTCGGTCCTGTATGCCGCGGGGCACAACGTCAACCTCGTCTCTTCGGCGAAGGAGGGCCTGCGGATCCTCAAGGACGTCCGTTGCGCGGCGGTGATCACGGAGCTGCGCATGCCCGACATGAGCGGGTCGGAATTCGTGCAGCTCGCCAAGCAGATCGACCCGCGCGTGAGCGTCATCGTCATCACGCCGTACCTCTTCATCAACTCCGCGGTCGAGGTCATGGAGGACGGCGCCTTCGGCTACATCACCAAGCCCTTCAACCCGACGGAGATCCGCATCGTCGTCCAGCACGCCATCGAGCGCTACGCGCTCATGGTCGAGGCGGACAAGAAGTCTTACTACTACGACCTGTCGACCCTGGACGGCCTGACCGGCGTGTACAACCATCGCTACCTCCACGAGGTCCTGGACCGGGAGCTGACGCGCGCCAAGCGCTACCCGCAGCATCTGTGCCTGACGATGATCGACGTCGACAACTTCAAGAAGTATAACGATACCAACGGCCACATGGCGGGCGACGAGCTCCTGCGTAGCCTCACCAATCTCTTCGTGCGCTCGATCCGCAACCTCGACATGGTCTTCCGCTACGGCGGCGAGGAGTTCTGCATCCTGATGATCGAGACGGACAGGAAGGGGGCGGTGCTCGCCTGCGAGCGCATCCTGAACCTCGTGCGCATGAGCCTCCCGGCGACGATCAGCATAGGGGTCTCGGATTACCCGACGGATGCGACGGAAAAAGACCCGTTGATCGAGAAGGCAGACAAGGCGCTCTATCAGGCCAAGACAACGGGCAAAGACAAGATCTGCGCCGCTTCATAAAGAACCCAGAGAAGGGGCCGCGGGCCCTTGACGCATGAAAGCTGTCGTTCTTGACGCGCACGACGTTTTGTTTGAGGGGGTCGTTTCCGTGGTCACGGTCCCCGGCCTCGGCGGGGAGAAGACGTTCATGGATCACCATGAGCCCCTCTTCCTCGTCCTGACCAAAGGGACTATTTTTTTGCAGTCGATGATGCGCCAGGTCGGGACGGGCGGACGGTCGCCCGAGTCCCACAGCATCAAGATCCAGCGGGGTCTGGCCCGCATGCGGCACAACGAACTGACCGTTCTTGTGGAGTAGTCTCCCGTGCATAATTTCACCATCGCGCTGGTGATGTTTCTGAGTACCCTGGGGCCGTCGCTGATCATCGCCGTCATCGGCAACGCCGCCATCCGGGCCCTGGGGCGCAATCCGGCGGCCGCGCCCAAGATCATGGTAGCGTTGATGTTCGCGTTTTTGTTTGCCGAAGGCATCGCGATCATCGCGCTGGTCATTATTTATAATCTTTTCAAGTAGGCCGGCGGGGGGGCACAGTGGGCATACAGCTGATCTTGATCCAGGTCCTCACCTTCGGCGTCATCATCGTCGTCCTGCGTTTCCTCTTCGGCTCCCAGCTCAGGGAGGCCCTCAAGCGCCTCCAGGAACTCCACCAGGAGAGCCTCGAAAAAGAAGAGGTTTTGAATAAAGAGATCGAGCGCGCGCGCACGCTCTCGCAGAGCGAGATCGCCCGCAGCAAGGACGAGGCCAAGCGCATCATCGAGAACGCGCGCCGCAACGCCGAGCACCTCGCCGAAGAGGCCCGCAACCAGGCACAGGTTCAGGTCAGGAAGATGATGGCCGAGGCCGCCGAGCACGTCAAGACGCTGGAGGTCGAGGCGGCCGCGGCCTCCGAGGAAAAGGCGCTGGACGTGGCGCAGCAATTGGTCGCCGAGACCTTCACGGAGCGGGGCAACGCGGCGCTGCACCGCGAGCTGGTCGAGGAGTTCCTCGACGAGCTGGAGCGGGTGGAGCCCGAGCGTCTGTGCGTGGAAATGGATGCCGCCATCCAGGTGAGCGTGGCGCGGCCCTTACCTGAGGACCAACGCAGGCGCCTGGAGGCGATCCTTGCCGGCAAGCGCGGCGCGGCGACGCCGCTGCGCGAGACCGAGGACCCCGGCCTCATCACGGGCATCATCCTGAACCTGGGCGGGCTCGTGATCGACGGCAGCCTCAAGAATAGGATGAAGAAGGCCCTGGGCGCCCGGCGTCAGCGCCAGGCCAAGGCCTGAGGCCCAGGCCCCAACGGCCCCAACGAAAGCGATGCAGACCCCAACCGCATTCAGGTCGTCGGCATTCGAGATCAAGGAAGTCGGCGTCGTCAAGGACGTCAAGCGCGGGATCGTCAAGATAGAGGGTTTCCCGTCGTGCATCTACGGCCAGGTCGTCGACTTCGCCGAGTCGGGCCTCAAGGGCCTCGTCATCGACTTCGATGACAAGGACGTGATGGCGTTCGTCTTCGGCGACGAGAAGCGGGTGCGGTTGGGCAGCCCCGTCGCCAGCCACAACGATATCTTCACCATCCCCGTCGGCGAGGGCTACATCGGCCGCGTCGTCAACAGCACCGCCTGCCCCATCGACGACAAGAACATTCCCGTCGCGGCCGCCGCCGAAGGTACCGTCTTCAGGCGCGCGCCGGGGATCCTGGACCGCGTGCCCATCACCGAACAGCTGTGCACCGGCATCAAGATCATTGACACCATCATTCCCATCGGCAAGGGCCAGCGCGAGCTCATCGTCGGCGACCGCCAGACGGGCAAGACCGCCCTTGCCATCGACACCATCATCAACCAGCGTGACAAGAACGTCGTGTGCATCTACTGTTGGATCGGCGGCGCGCACACGACGCTGGGAAAGGTCGCGCGCCTGTTGAAAGACCACGGCGCGATGGACTACTCTGTCATCGTCGCGGCCTCCGCCTCGGCATCGGCGGGAGAGCAGTATCTGGTGCCGTACGTCGCCGCCACGATCGGGGAGTATTTTATGTTCCGCGGCCGCGACGTCCTCGTCGTCTTCGACGACCTGACCAAGCACGCCTGGATCTACCGCGAGCTCTCGCTTCTCCTGGAACGCTCGCCGGGCCGCGAGGCCTATCCCGGCGACATCTTTTATATCCACTCGCAGCTGATGGAGCGGGCGGCCCGACTGAATGCGGAGCTGGGGTCGGGCTCGATGACGTTCTTTCCGATCGCCGAGACGCTGCAGGGTGACATCACGGGTTGCGTCCAGAGCAACCTCGTCTCGATGACGGACGGACAGATCTATGTCTCGAGCAGCCTCTTCCACGAAGGCTTCAAGCCGGCCATCGACCTGGGCCTGTCCGTCTCGCGTATCGGCAGCAAGGTCCAGTCCGAAGCGATCCGCGAGGTCTCGGAGTCCCTGCGGCTCGATTACGCGCAGTATAAGGAGTTCCTGCGCCTGATGCGCATTCGCACCAAGCTCTCGACAGAGGTGGCCGAGCGCCTGCGGCGCGGCGAGACGCTGACGCAGCTTTTGACGCAAGAGGCGCACAAGCCGCTCGACGAGGTGACGATGATCGTCCAGTTTTACGCGTTCTGGCGCAAGATCCTCGAGATCCTTTCCGCCGAGGGCCTGGCGGTCTTCTGCCGGGAGATCATGGATTATGTGCGCATCGCGCGGCCGGGGCTCTTGAAAAAGCTGGAAGAAAAGAAACAGCTGACCGCCGAGGTGAGGGAAGAGCTCGACAAGACGTTCGTGGAGTTCTTCCGCGAGAAGAAGGTCGTTTGATGAGGTCATCCCTTACGCAGCCGAAGGCGACGTGAGGGGTGCGGCTGAATTAAATCCCGCGTTTTCCTAACGGGTCTCCCGAAAACGCGGGGCGACAGGACGAGGCGCCATGATCCCACTCCACCAGCTCAGGGCCGATCTCCGGTTTGCCGACGAGGTGCTGGAGATGATGGAGGTCTTCAAGGCCGCGACGGCACGGCAGTTCCGTATCATGCAGGGCCGGCGCAAGGGGTTCGAGTCCTTCCGCAACCACCTTGACGAGTTCATGGGCGTCTTGGGCGTCGGCCGGTTCCGCCACCCGTTTCTGTTGTCGCGCGTCCAGCTGCCCAAGGCGATCCTGGTGATCACCTCCGACGAGGGGTTCTTGGGCGGCCTCAACACCAACGTCGTGAGCCTGGCCTTCGATCAGGCGAACGTGACCGACGAGATCATCGTCATGGGCGAGCGCGGGGCGCGGCACCTGTCGGAGATATATCGCGGCGTCTTCACGGTCCTGCCGGCGCTGGGCGACGACGTTTCCTACGACCGCGCCGGCGCGGTGCGGGACCTGTTGATCGATAAGTACCTCGCCGGCCGGATCGGCAAGGTCCTGGTCGTCCACGCGCGGTTTTTGTCGCTGACCGTCCAGGAGCCGTTCGTCACGAAGCTCTTGCCGTGTCCGGAGCTCTTCCGGTCGCCGGAGCCAAAAGAGAGGTTCCAGCCGGGGCAGGCCCGGAAGATGGAGGAGACGGTCCTGATCGAGCCCGGCCCGGCGCAGGCCGTGGACTTCCTCGTGCGCGCGACGCTGACGCAGCAGTTGTACGATATATTTCTGGACAGCAAGCTCGCCGAATACGCGGCGCGTATCGTGCACCTGGAGGGCAGCTATCAGGAGATCACGGAGATGAACCGGCGCGTGCTCTTTGACTTTTTCAAACGTCTCCATCAGAAGAACGACAAGGATATCCGGGAAATCTTTGCCAGCCGCCTCAAGGGGGCGCGGCTGGGATAGGGGTAAGGGGGTCGCGGAACGATGGCAAAAGGGACACAGACAGCGGCAGAGACGGGAAAGGTGATCGCCGTGCACGGCTCGGTCGTCGACGTCATCTTCGAGGAGGCCATGGCGGTCCCCGCGATCAAGGAGGTCCTGAAGACCGAGACGTATGACGGCCAGGAGGTCGTCCTCGAGGCGGTCGAATATAAGGACGAGCGCACGGTGCGCTGCTTCGCGTTGACGCCGACCTTCGGCCTGAGCCGCAGCGCGTCCGTGCGCCGCACGCACGAACCGCTCACCATCCCGCAGGGCGACGCGGTGCTCGGCCGCGTCGTCAACGTGTTGGGTGAGCCTATCGACAAGAAGGGGCCGATCAAGACCGACGGTCGCTTCTCGGTATGGCAATCGGCGGTGCGCGAGAAGGTCGCCATCGAAAGGGCCGAGAAGGGCGAGACACAGCTCATCGAGACGGGCATCAAGATGATCGACCTGCTCTTTCCTCTTCTGCGCAACACGAAGACCGGCATCATCGGCGGCGCGGCGCTGGGAAAGAGCCTGTTGATGCTCGAGATCATCCATAACATCATCAGGAAGCAAAAGTGGATGTGTGTCTTCACCGGGGCCGGCGAGCGCATCCGCGAGGGCAATGAGCTGTATTTTGAGTTTTTGCGCAGCGAGATCCTGCCGCAGTCGGTCCTGATCTTCGGCCAGATGGACGAGTCGCCGGGCGCACGCTTCGAGGTCGTCTCGACGGGCATCGCCTTTGCCGAGGCCCTGCAGGCCCGGGGGCACAGCATCCTCTTTCTGATGGACAACGTCTTTCGTTTCGCGCAGGCGGGCAGCGAGCTCTCGGCGCTCCTCGGGCGCATCCCCTCGGAGACGGGATATCAGCCGACGCTGACGAGCGAGATCGGCGAGTTCCACGAGCGCATCAGCTCGCGCGAGGGCGCCTCGATCACCGCCATCGAGGCGGTCTACGTGCCCGCCGACGACCTGACGGACCCCGCGGTCGTCTGCATCTTCGCGCACCTGGACTCCATCCTCGTCTTGTCGCGTGAGCGCGTGCAGAAGGGATTGTATCCGGCGATCGATCCGCTGATGTCCTCCTCCGCGTTCCTCAACCCGAACGTCGTCGGCAAGCGCCACTTCGGCGTCGCGCAGGAGGTCATCCGCCTGTTCCATAAGCAGGAAGAATTACAGCGTCTCGTCGCCATCGTCGGCATCGAAGAGCTTTCCAAGAGCGACCGCGTGCTCTTCCACCGCGCGCGCAAGATGAGTAATTTTTTGACACAGCCGTTTTTCACGGCCGAGCTCTACACCAACAGGCCCGGCCAGTACGTGAAGCTGGAAGAGACGCTGATGGGCTGCGAGCGTATCATCGCCGGCCGCGTGGACAGCGTCTCCGACGAAGACTTTTACATGCGGGGCACGCTCCCGTCCGTGTAAAGGCGAGACAAAAAGGCCAGGCCTTTGTGCCTCGCGCCTTCAAGAACACAAGGTGAGACAAAAGGTCAGATCTATCTGTCTCGCATTGAGTCTGTTTCGCATTGAGGGGGAACGATGCTAAAGCTCGGTGAGTTGCTGATCCGGCGCGACATCCTGACGCAGGCGCAGCTCGACATGGCCTTGGGGGAACACAACCGCACGGGCGAACTGCTGGGCAGGGCCCTGATCCGTCTGGGCTTCATCAGCGAAGAGCAGCTGTTGACGACGCTGGCCGAGCAGCTGGCGATCCCGTTCGTGCCGAGCCTCAGGGAGCGCGCCGTCGCCCCCGACGTGATCCAGAGGGTGCCGGCGCGTTTTGTCTGGCACTACAAGTTCATGCCGCTGGCGCTCACCGGCAACACGCTGACCATCGCCGTCTCCAACCCTCTCGACGTCTGGCCGACGGAAGACATCAAGTTTCACTTGGGCTTTGAGGTGGAGGTCGTCCTCGCCGTCGAGGAAGAGATCATGGCCACGATCAAGAAGTATTACGGCATGGGCGCCGCCCTCGTCGAGGACATCCTCGATAAGGACAAGAAGGGTCCCGGCGCGCCGGCGAGGCCCCCCGAGGACGGGATCGGGTCGATCACGGTGCTGGACTCTCCCGAGAAGATGGCGCAGGACGCCTCGGTCGTCAAGCTCGTCAATCAACTCTTCGCAGAGGCCATCCAGTCGCGCGCGACGGACATCCACATCGAGCCGTTCCGCGACCGCGTCAAGGTGCGCTACCGCATCGACGGCATCCTCTATGAGGTGCCGGTGCCCGATACCATCCGCCAACTGCACCTCGCCATCACCTCGCGCATCAAGATCATCGCCAACATGGATATCGTGGAGCGGCGCCTGCCGCAGGACGGCCGGGCCAAGGTGAAGCTCGGTGAGCAGGACGTGGACCTGCGCATCTCCATCATCCCGACGCTGTACGGCGAGAACCTCGTCATTCGCATCCTGCCGACGAACATGCTCTTTGACATGAAGGAGCTGGGCATGTCGGCCCAGGATACGAGGCTCGTCGAGGAGTACATCGAGAAGCCGCACGGCATCATCTTCCTCACGGGACCGACCGGTTCCGGCAAGACCACGACGTTGTATTCGTTTCTCTCGAGGCTCAACAAGCCCAACGTCAAGATCATCACGGTCGAGGATCCTATCGAATACGAGCTTATCGGCATCACGCAATTGCAGGTCAACGCGAAGATCGGCCTCACGTTCGCGAGCGCCTTGCGCAACCTCCTGCGCCACGACCCCGACGTGATGATGGTCGGCGAGGTGCGCGACCTGGAGACGGCGGAGCTGGCCATCCGCACGGCCCTGACCGGCCACCTCGTCTTCTCGACGCTGCATACGAACGACGCGCCGTCGGGCGTGACGCGGCTCTTGGACATGGGCATGGAGCCGTACCTGGTGGCCTCCTCCGTGCAGATCTTCATCGCCCAGCGCCTCGTGCGCACCGTCTGCCAGGACTGCAAAGAGAAGGTGGCGCTCAAAGAGGTGATGAAAGACATCAAGGGGTCGCCGCGGGAGACCGTCGAGGTCATCGAAAAGCCGGAATACATCTTCAGGGGCAAAGGGTGCGACGCGTGCAAGTTCACGGGTTATCGCGGCCGCATGGCGATCTATGAGATATTGCCGATCAACGAAGCGATCCGCGAGATGATCGTCGATAAGGTCTCCGCCACGCAGATCAAGAAGAAGGCCATCGAGGCGGGCATGCGGTCGCTGACGCGAGAAGGCTGGGCCAAGATCGCGGCGGGCCTGACGACCCCCGAAGAGGTCATGCGCGTCACCGAGCTCACCTGAGACTAAGTAGCCAGAGTCTTTTAGTCCCACTCTCCGGGACTAAAAGACTCTGGCTGAATTAGTCCCATTTTGGCGTAACAGGTTGACAGGTAAGGAGAAACGGTATGCCGACGTATACGTATTTCGCGAAGAAGAACCTCAATGAGACGGTGGAGGGGATAGTCGTCGCGGACAGTGAGGATAACGCCGTTGACAAGCTTATCGAGATGGGGCTCTCGCCGGTCAAGGTGGCGCCGCTGGTCGAGGGCGCGCAGCGCAGGCGGACGGAGGGCGGGACGTCGTTTCTGTCGCGGCGCGGCCTGAACGTGCACGACCTGACCATCTTCACGAACCAGCTCAAGAGCCTCGTCAAGGCGCGCGTGGATCTCTTAAAGGCGTTGTCCATCCTCTTCGGCCAGACCGAAAAGATCAAGCTCAAGGAGCTCATCACCGGCGTCCATACCGACGTCAAGAACGGCGCCACCTTCTCCGAGGCGCTTGCGCGGCACCCGCAGTTCTTTCCCGTGATTTACGTGAACCTCATCCGGATCGGCGAGGCCTCGGGCCGCCTCGACGAGGTCCTGGAAGAATTGGACCATTTCCTCGCGAAGGACGAGGAGTTCCGCATGCACCTGAAGACCGCGATGGCCTACCCGACGCTCATGGTCCTCGTCGGCACGGCCGTCATCTTCGTCCTCTTCAGCTACGTCATCCCGCGCCTGAGCTCCATCTTCGCGGATTTTGATTACCAGCTCCCGCTGCCCACGCGGATCATGCTGGCGGTCAGCGACTTCTTCAAGGCCTACTGGGGGGTGCTCGTCGGCGTCCTGGGCGCGGGGATCGTCACGCTCGTCCAGATGAACAAGTCGACGGTGGGCCGGGCGAGGCTCGACTGGTTGCGGCTCCACATCCCGATATGGGCTGGCCTCTCGCTCAAGCAGTCGCTGGCACGCTTCTGCCGGACCCTATCGCTGTTGATCCGCAGCGGCCTGCCCGCCTTCCAGGCGCTGGGCGCCTCCATCCCGACGCTGGAGAATGCGGTCTTCGTCCGGGAGATGGAGGTGGTCAAGAAGGATGTCCTGGAGGGCGCCTCGATGGCCGGCAGCATGAAGAAGGTCTCTTTTCTGCCGCCGTTCATGGTGCAGATGGTCTCCGTCGGCGAAGAGGGCGGCAAGCTGGACGGCGTCTTGAACGAAGTCGCCAATATCTACACGCAGGAAGTCGATGCGAAGCTGACGGTGGTCACGTCGCTTCTGGAGCCGATGATCATTCTCGTGCTCGGTTGCATCCTGGGGGCGGTCGTGCTGGCGATGCTCCTGCCGATATTCCAGATCAACCTCTTGATCAAGTAGAGCGCGCATGAACGTAACGGTGGTCTTGGAGATCGGGAATCCGTGGCTCAAGGTCGTCGTCGTGCGCTCGGCGATCGGCACGACGTACGTCAAGGCGCTGGCGCTCTTCCAGCTCGCCAACGGCACCGACGAGGTCATCGCGAAGCAGGTCGTGGATTTCCTAAAGGGCCAGAAGATCAAGCACGCCCAGACCGCCATCGTCTCCTTCTCGCGCAACGCCGTCACCCTGCGCAACCTGCGCATCCCGTCGGCCAACCCCTCCGAGATCGACGACATGATCAAGCTCCACGTCGGCCGCCAGGTCCCCTACGCCAAGGAAGAGATCATCAGCGGCTACCGGATCGTGGGCAAGGACACGATGGGTTATTCGAAGGTGATGCTCGCGATCGTCCACCGCGAGAGCGTGCGCCGCGTCTTTCGGATCCTGGAGCGGTCGGGCCTCTACACCGACCGCCTCGAGTTGAGCTCCGACGGTGTTTTGTCGTGGCTGTGTCTCGCCCTCAAGGGGACCGACGGTCCCACCAGCGAGTCCTTCATCATCCTCGACGTGGACAACACCTTCACGGACTTCATCATCTCAGGGTCACAGAACATCCTCTTCAGCCGCGTCATCACGCAGGGCCGCGAGCAGCTCGTCGAGCAGGAGAAGTGGCCGAAGTTCCTCGGCGAGATGAAGCAGACGCTGGTCATCTCGCAGGGCGAGGAGATCACGCACAAGCCCAGTAAGATTTATCTGACGGGTGCCGGCGCGGGCTTAGAGAAGCTGGCGGCGACGATCGAGACGGAGTTCAATCTCCCCCTCGAGAAGGTCGCGTCGTTGGGGGGCCTGCCGCTGGCCAAGGAGGTCACCGTGGAGCCCGAGGGGGCACTCGAGGAGGCGTCGTTCTCGGCCCTCCTGGGCCTGGGCCTCGACACGCAGAAGAAGAAGATCAATTTCGTCCTGCCCGAGGCCCAGATCCGCAAGGCCCTGCGCGAGAAGACGCGCGATGCCATCATCCTCGGGTCGAGTGCGATGTACCTCATTCTCATGTTGTGCGGCATCTATGTGGAGCGCATGCACGCGAAAGAGGCGCGGTTGGGCCTGATCGAGGAGCGATACAAGACGATGGAGGAAGGCGTCGAGATGCTCGACGAGAAACTGGAGCGCATCCGCCAGATCAAGTCCAAGCGTGACACCAGGTCGCTGGCGCTCAATTATCTTTTCGAAGTCTCGCGCCTCCTGCCCGGCGAGATCCTCGTGACGAACATCGGCTTCAAGAAGGACGAGCAGTTGACGATCAAGGGGCGCACGGCGCAGATGTCGGACATCTTCAAGTTCATCACGCTGCTTGAGACCTCGCCCTACTTCAAGGACATCCAGACGCGCTACACGACGCGCCGGACCTTCAAGGGCGTGGACTTAAACGAGTTTGAGCTCATCTGCCCCGTCGATAACGGGGAGGATGGAAAAGACAAGGCCAAGAAGGATGCTCGAGAGAAGGGTTGAGCATGGCGTTGAAAAAGCGCGAGATGGTGCTGGCGTATGTGATCGTGGGGCTCCTGGGCGCGGGGGGGGTGGTGCGCACGATCTTCGTGCCGTTCCAGGAGCGCCTGGCGACGCTCGAGCGCACCCTCACCGTCGAGGAGGCGCGCTTCAAGAAGGGCGCGAGCCTGCGGGAGTACGGCGATACCATCACGAGCGAGTACGCCCAATACGAGAGCTACTTTTCGCTGGGCGGCATCTCGGACGAGGAGGCCGTCGCCGCGTTTTTGAAAGAGATCGAAAAGCTCAGCCGCGTCACCGAGCTGACGATCCTCGACATGAAGCCGCAGAAGAACGTCGAGGCGGACAAATTTTCCAGGCAGTTCCAGATCGTGGTGAAGGCCGAGTCGGGGATGGGTGCGCTCGTGAGATTCTTGTACGCGCTGTACGCCTCCCCGCTCCTGTTCAGCGTCGAAAAGATGACCGTGCTGCCCAAGACGGACGACTCCTCCCTGCTGAGCGCCACCCTGACGGTGGTCGGCGTGGTCTTCACCTAAGTCCCATGAGACAAAAAAGCTCACGGCACATTTGTCTTTCGCCTTGACAGATAGTGACAGATAGGAATAGAGGAAAAGGAGGTATTCATGAGGCACAGGAGAGGGTTTACGTTGATCGAGATCATGTTGGTCGTAATCATCCTGGGGGTGCTCGCGGCGATGGTCGTGCCGCGGCTGACCGGCCGGTCGGATGAGGCGCGCCGTTCCGTCGCCAAGACGGATATCGAGTCGAACCTCGCGCTCGCCATCGACCTGTACGAGGTCGACACCGGCGGCTATCCGTCGGAGATAGGCGACCTGTTGGAGCAGCCCGGCGCGGTGACGGGCTGGAAGGGTCCCTACCTCAAGAAGGCGCCCAAGGACCCGTGGGGCCGCGAGTACGTGTTCCGCAACCCGGGCACGCACAACCCAGACGGCTACGACCTCTTCTCAAAGGGCAAGGACGGCGCCGAGGGCGGCGACGACGACGTGACGAACTGGGAAGAGTAGGCCTGCGCGACCCGTCGCCAGACGGTTGCGTCGGGGCGTTGTGCCGGGACAAAAGGATGAAAACGGCGGAGCAGCGAGACAAGAAGGCGTTCACGCTCGTCGAGCTTTTGGTGGCCGCGGCGGTCATCGCGGTCGGGATGGTCTATGTGCTGGGCGCCCTCGGCCGGTGCATGACGGCGCTGACGGCGTCAGAGCGTATGGTGACGGGGACGTTTCTTCTGAACAACAAGTTGTGGCGGCTCGACGAGATCTACCGGCACAACGAGGGTGCCGAGGAGGACACGGACAGCGGACGGTTTACCGAGCCCTACGAGCGCTTTGAGTGGACCCAGTCCACGACGACGGTCTCAGCGTGCGTGGGCGATGAATTCAACCAGACGACGGCCCTGCACGAGGCCTTTTTAGAGGAGACGGTGCGCGTGTCGTGGAGGCAGGGCAAGGCGACGCGCGACATCAGCGTGACGCGTTACGTCCCGCGCCGCCGGCTTGACGTGTGAGGCACGGTGAGAAAAATCTTTATGCCGCCTTCGCAAGAAGTTCCCGGGCCTGCCCGGGAGGTTTCCATGAAGTTCCCGGCCTTGCCCGGGAGGTTTCCATGAAGACAAAGACCGGCCGCGTCCGGAGCGGTTTTACGCTTATCGAAACGCTCGTCGTGGTGGCGTTGTTTGCGATCATCGGCGTGTCGCTCTTTGAGTCTTTCTCGATGGGACTCAAGGTCTGGAAGAGGGCCTCGCGGCCGAATTTTTCCTATCGCAAAGCCGTGATGAGCCTCGAGCGCATGGCCAGGGAGCTGCGGCAGTCACGGGGGTATCCCAACACGACCTTCCAGGGGGAGGAGGACGAGTTTACGTTCGTAAGCGTGGTCTACGGCAAGGTTTATAATTTGACGTATGACTATAGACAGCAAGGACTTTGGCGCCACGCAAAGGTGATGGGCGCCGGCTGGGACGCCGGGCAGGAACGCGAGGCAGTCCCCGGTGTCGCCGAGATGGAATTCACCTACTACGGCTATGACGCGCCGTCACAGAGCTACATATTTTTTGACGATTGGGACGGGGCGGTCAAGGGCCGGCCGATGGCGGTGCGGGTGATGATGGACCTTGAAGATGAAACACACCTTGAAAAGATCATGCATGTTCCCAGCGCTCCGTAAGAGCGGGCGGGCGGCGCGGCAGGCTTCCTGCGGAGAGGCGCGGCAGGCTTCCTGCGGAGAGGCGTGGGGGGCTGTCCGTGGAGAGGCGCGGCGCGTTTGCCGCCGGCAGGTGCAGCGCGGGTCGATCCTTTTCGTTGCCATCGGCGCGGTGGCCGTGCTCTCCATTCTCGCCCTCGGCACCACGTCGAGCGTGCTGCAGGAATTGAGGCTGGCGCGTCACGTGACCGGAGCGAACGAATCTTTTTATGCGGGCATGGCCTCGGCGGAGATAACGAAGATCATCTTCTCGCACGACGAGACGCCGACGACCGTGACCCTTTATGATCTGCGCGACCGCGAGGTGGCCTTCGGGCAAAAGACGTTGAGGCTGCGGTTTTCCGACGAAGAAGGGCTGATCTCCCTCGACAAGTCACCCGCCGACGTCCTGACGCGGCTGCCCGGCATCGACGGGGACGGGGCGGTGGGCGGAAACCTGGCGAGCGCGGATATCCACTATAAAGAAGAGGCCCTGCTCGTCAGCGGCGTGGAGCCACAGATGTACGCGCAGTTCGCGCCGCACGTGACGACGTTCTCCGGGGGCGCGGTCAACATCAATACCGCCGGTTCCGTGATCCTGCAGGCCCTGGGGATGAGCGAAGATCTCACTGAGAAGATCCGGGACTTCCGCGCCGGTGTCGACGGCGAAGAGGGGACCTCCGACGACGGCATTGTGATGACGGCTGGAGCGATCGTCTCGGACCTTCAGGATTACGCGGGGATCAGCCAACCGGAGGCGGTGCTCATCGGGAACCTGGTGGCGCAGGGGAGGCTGGGTGCGTCCTCGAACTTTGTCCGCGTCGAGAGCGCCCTTGTGACCGGCAGCCGCGAAGAGGAGAGTGCCAAGGTCCTTGTGCACCTGCCCACCGGCCGCGTGGTGGGGTGGTATGAAGAATAGCGCCGTAGCCGGCATTGTGAGATAATAGGGGGCAGGCCGCGAGTCCGGCCTGGAAACTCTTTTCTCGCCAGGCAAGGTTCCCGGTCCTCAAAGCCGTTTTTAAGCGCCCACGCATGCGATGAGCTATTATCAGATACTCGGACTGGAAAAGGAGCCGTTCTCGACGAGCCCGGACCCGGAGTTTTTCTATCAGTCGCAGGAGCACCAGGCGGCGTTGACGCGGCTCTTGATCGAGATCCGGCTGCGCCGCGGCCTGAGCGTCATCCTCGGCGACGTGGGCACGGGCAAGACGACCCTGTCGCGCAAGCTCTTCCAGATGCTCAGGGAGCGCGAGGACATCGAATTTTTCATGGTCCTCGACCCGACGTACGACACACAGCAGGTCTTCGTCGAGTCGCTCGCGCGCACGTTCCGCATCCAGACGGCGAAGGCCTCGCCGTCGCTGTTGGACATGAAGGAGGCGATCAAGCAGTACCTCTTTCAAAAGGGCGTCAGTGAGAACAAGACCATCGTCCTGCTCATCGACGAAGCGCAGAAGCTCAACACCGAGTCGCTCGAGGTCCTGCGCGTCATGCTCAACTACGAGACGAACGAGTTTAAATTGCTGCAGCTCGTGTTACTGTCGCAGCTGGAACTGCTGCCCAAGATCCGCGAGATGAAGAACCTCTTGGACCGCGTCAGCATGCGCTACATCATCAACCCGTTCGACGACATCGAGACCAAGGAGATGATCGCCTTCCGCATCAACCGGGCCGGCTACAACTCGCCGATGCCGCTCTTTCACGACGACGCGATCACGGAGATCTATCAGCAGACGCAGGGCTACCCGCGGCGCATCGCGATGATCTGTCACAACGCGCTCAAGCGCCTGGTGATGGAGAACAAGATGGTCGTCGACCGCGACATCGTGCGCAAGGTCGTCGCCGAGAGGGAGATTTGATGCCCGGAGAGAACCTGACGCCGGAAGAGAACCTGTTGCGTATCATCGAGTCGCCGGGGCAGGCGCCGCGCGGGGGGCACGGGATGGGGCGCTCGCGCCGGGGCATCGATCCCCGGACGCAGCTGCGGCTCATCAGGAAGGCGGTCCTCGAGCGGGCGCAGAAGATCTTTACCTTGCGCACGGCGAATATTTCGTTGATGGCGGCCGGCGGCGCGGCGACGCTCTTTCTCGTCCTGGACTTTTGGGTGGGGTTGCCCAAGTCCGACTTCCTCGACAATCTCGAGGCAAAGGCGCGGGCCGCGGACCTGGGAGACCTTTCGATCGGACAGATCGGCCCGCTGCCCCTGTATGTCCAGGAGATCAAGGGGCGCAATATCTTCGCGTTGACGGCGCCGGTGCCGAAGGTTCCGGGCGAAGAGACCCTTACGCCGGAACAGGTCAGGACCCAGGCGATCCAGGAGGCGATCCAGGGCATCATCACGAACTATAAGGTGGTGGGGATCATCTGGGCCGAGACGCCGCAGGCCATCATCGAGGACGTCGGCGGCGGGCACACGTTCATGGTGAGCCGCGGCAGCTTGGTCAAGGTCGCGCGCGTAAAAGATATCTTGAAGGACCGCGTCATTTTGAGTTATGATGACAAGGAAATTGAGCTACGCTGACGGCTTGTGCGCTAACGGCTTTCTAAAGGGCTCTCTCGAGGCGTCGCCATGTTAACAAAGCGGATCATTTTTAATCGTGCCGCCCGTGCCTTCCTGCCGGTCTTTTTGGCGACGCTCGTCCTTGGTCCGTCGTCGGCCCTGGCGCAGGACGCCGCACGGACGCCAGAGAGCATGACCGCCTCGGCAGACGCCTCGGCGCCTGCGAGCGACGCGAATGCGATGATCACCGATGCGGAGCCGGGCCGCATCTCCCTTGACCTCAAAGGCATTGACATCATTGAGCTTCTGAAGATCATGTCACTCAAGATGGGCATCAATATCGTGCCCACAAAAGAGGTCGCCGGCCGTGTCAACATCTTCCTCAACAACGTCACGCTCCAAGACGCCTTCGAGATCATCCTTATCAACAACGCACTCGCCGCGGTCAAGGAGGGCGACATCGTCACGGTCATGACGACCGAACGCTACAACCAGCTTTATGGCAAGCGCTACACGGATGAACGCCAGGTCCGCATGTACCATTTAGAGAACGCCTCGCCAAAAGATGTCTTTAACACGCTGAGCCAGCTGAAGTCCGATGTCGGCAAGATCATCATCGACGAGAAGTCCGGGACGGTCATCCTGATGGATGAGCCTGAGAGCCTGGATCTGCTCGAGAAGACCCTGCGCAGCCTCGAACAGACCCGGCGGACCGAGATATTCACGCTCAGCTATGCCAAGGCTGACGAGATGCAGAGCAAGATCGCCTCGCTCTTGACCCCCGGCGCAAGCGAGGTCCAGATCGACACGCGCACCAACAAGATCGCCGTCACGGACCTGCCCGAGAAGTTGAAGAAGATCAAAGAGATGATCAAGGCCTTCGACGAAGGAGACAAGCAGGTCCAGATCGAAGCGCAGATCGTGCAGATCTCGCTCAACGACCGCACCGCCACCGGCGTGAACTGGGAGAAGATCTTCGCGTACAGGCGCCTCAACCCAATCACGCTCAAAGGGACCTTCCCGCTGACGGGCGTGCAGGAGGCCGGCGAGTTTTCCGTCGGGACGCTCGACAGGAACGACTTCAATCTCGTCATCGACTTTTTGGACACCATCGTCAAGACGAACGTCCTGTCGCGGCCGCGCATCATGGTGCTGAACAACCAGGAGGCGAGCATCCTCATCGGCGCCAAGGAGGTCTACTTTTCGCAGACGCAGAGCCAGTCGAGCGTCACCACGACGACGGCCGAGGCCGTCAACTTCGTCGACGTGGGCGTGAAGATCAACGTCACCCCGACGATCACCGACGACGGTTTCATCATCATGAAGATCCGGCCCGAGGTCAGCTCCGTGCGCGAGACCGCGACGTCGCCTCTGGGCAGTTCCGTTCCTGTCGTCGAGACCGCGCAGGCCGAGACGACCGTCAAGGTGCGCGACAACGTGATGGTGATGATCGCGGGGCTGATGAAAGAAGAGGTCCGCGATAACCGTTCGAGCTATCCGTGGCTGTCCGACGTGCCCCTCCTTGGCTGGCTCTTCGGCACCAAGTCCGAGCAGAAGGTCAAAACGGAGCTCGCGATCTTTCTGACGCCGCACATCACCACCGGCGAGGAGGAACGCGTCGATGCCGAAGCGGAGGAGGTCCGGACGTACGGCATCCTGACCAAACAGCCCAAGGGGCGCATCGAATAGGGCCCCCAGGGGCGCATCGAATAGGGCCCCCAGGGGCGCATCGAATAGCGCCGGGCAGGGCGTGGGGCCGGCGCGCCCCCCGGGATCGAATAGCGCTGGGCAATGCCTAGGGCCGGCGCGCCCCGGAGAAAACATTACGTCATGAATCTCACAAAGGTCCTTTTGGTTTTTGTCGGCGGCCTCCTGGTCCTCGCGGCCGTCATCGGCTTCATGCTTTACTTCGGCGAGGCGGAGAACAACCGCCGCTACCGCGCCGAGACGCGGCGCCTCTCCGAGGAGGCGCAGGAGCAGATGCGCGGACTCAAGGAAAAGTCGCGGCAGGAGAAAGAGGGGGCCGATGAGGCGAGGCAAAAGGTCCTCGATCAGTTGACGGTCTTTGCGCAGGAGCGCGACGCCGCGATCAAAAAGGTCGAAGAGGTCACCGAGCAGTTCAGGAATAAGCTGGACCTTTCCGAAGGCGCGACCGAAGACATCAACAAGTTGCGCGAGATGGTGACCAACTTGCGCAAGGAAAACGAAGTTGGGATAAAGAGCTTAGAAGAGTTTTTCAAAAAGAAACAGTTGGCCTATGAGACCCGCATCCTCTCCCTGGAGGCCCAGACCGCCAAGGCCAAGGGGCGTTACGAAGCAGAGGCCGAGAGGTATCATTATAATCTGGGCGTTATGTATACGCAGGCCAAAGAATTCGAATCCGCTGTCGGGGAGTTCAAAAAAGCGCTCGCCTTCAATCAGCGTAACGCCAAGGCCCACTATAACTTAGGCATCATATTCGACGATTACTTCCGCGACGTTGAGAACGCCCGTTACCACTACCTCAACTTCCTCGAACTCGACCCCCTCTCGGACGACGCCGAGTCCGTGCGCGAGTGGCTCAACAATCTTGCCGCAAAACAATGAAACGCCGCTTTCCCATTGACTGGAAGATGGTTTTGGGATTCGGAGGTCTGTTGTCGCTGGTGGCCGCCATCGGTCTCATCGGCGTCCGGCAGATCGAGATGTTGAACCGCACCGTCACGCACCTGGCGCGCGTGGACATCCCTTTGCAGAACGCCGCCCAGGAGATGAAGTCGAGCAACAACAAGTACGCCATCGGCATCCGCAGCTACATCTTCTGGAAGAGCGCGCGGTACCTCGACGCGGCGGCCGTCGCGAAGACCGATCTGGCGAAAGAGGCGACGGAGAACTTTGAGAAGAACATCGCGTTTTACGCCTCGATGGCGACGACCGCCGAAGAGCGCGGCTGGATCGCGACGGCACGCGACAGCCAGGGGCAGCTGCGCGCGATCGGCGACCGGATCATGAAGCTCGCCGACGCCTCGGCCGTCGCCGAGGGCGAGGCGAAGACGGACATCATCAACGATATCCGCCGGACCCTGATGGAGTTCGAGAGCAAGCTCTTTCAGATCGAGGCGTATCTCGACGAGACCTTGCAGAAGCACAACCTGCGGATGATCGACGAACAGCTGATGCGCGCCCAGGCCAGCCGCGACCGTTCGGTGCGGCTCCTCTTTGGGTCGCTGGCCGTTGCGCTGGCGCTCGGCGTCCAGATGGCGTACCTCACGTACCGTCGGAGCAAGCGCGACTCCGAGCACCGCGAGCTCTTGTGCCGGACCGTGATCCGGGTCGAGGAGGAGCAGAAGAACAATCTCTCGCTCCAGGTGCACGACCAGATGGGCCAGGACCTGAGCGCGATAAAGATCTATCTCGGGCTCATCGACGGCGACCTGCCAGAGGGCGCGGCCGAGCAGAAGGACCGCATCGCCAAGAGCAAGCGCATCGTGGACGCGCTGATGCAAAAGACCCACAATATCTCCGAGTTGCTGCGGCCGCCGGAACTCGACGACCTGGGGCTGATCGAAAGCCTGGAAGCGTTGATCGGGCAGTACCGCGAGTTGACAAGTTGCAAGATCACTTTTAACGGGCCCGACCAGGAGATGAAGCTGTCGCCGGAGTACAGCCTTGTTTTGTATCGTGTCGTCCAGGAAGCGCTTACCAACGTCGCCAAGCACTCCCAGGCTCGCGGCGTGGACATCAATTTACTGTACCGCGGCAACAGTGCCCGGCTGTCGGTCTTGGATGACGGGACCGGCTTTGATTGCGGCTCTTACGTAAAGCGGCCGCACCGCAGAAGAGACGATATCGTGAAGCTTGGCCTTCAGGGGTTGCGTGAACGCATCGAGCTCTTCGGCGGACGCATGCACATCCGCAGCCGGCCGGGCGTGGGCACGTTGATCCAGGTGGACCTGCCGATCTTTTAGAGGAATGTATGGTTTACAAGATTATCGTTGCAGACGACCACGACATCATCCGTGAAGGGATCAAGACGATCCTGCACAAGTACGACGAGTACGAGGTCGTCGGCGAGGCCGCGGACGGCGAAGAGGTGCTGGATAAAGTGGCCCGCCTCAAGCCTGACATCCTGCTCCTTGACATCACGATGCCCAAAAAATCGGGCCTCGAGATCATCGAGCAGATCCAGCGGATCTCTCGCAAGACCAAGATCATCATCATCAGCGTGCACAAGGCCGATGCGTATGTCATGCGCGCCCTCAAGGGCGGCGTGCGCGGCTACCTGAACAAGGAGAATGCCGCCGACGACCTCTTGCCGGCCCTGCGCAAGGTGACGGCGGGCCAGGTCTTTTTGAGCGGGGAGGCCTCTTCCTATATCATGGAGAAGGTCAGCCGCGCCCCCGACGACATGGGCAAGGCCGCCACCCTGAGCGAGCGCGAGATGGATGTCCTGCGCCTCGTGGCAGAGGGGAAAACCGCCAAAGAGATCGCCGGCGCCCTGTTCATCAGCGCCCGCACCGTGGAAAATTATAAGAACAACATGCTTCACAAATTAGGCTTCCACAAGACCAGCGACCTCATAAAATACGCCATCAAGAACAAGCTGGTCGATTTGGACAATTTCTAACCGCAATTTCTTTGATGTAATAAGGTTGCACTAAGTCGAAACAGGCTTTTCGGACACCCTCTCCGCTCTTAACTAACCCGTTCCACCTCTCCCTCACAGTTAAGCCTCCCCCGAAAAGCGAAACCAACCAGCCAGGCTCTTTTAGTCCCGGAGAGTGGGACTAAAAGAGCCAGACTAAAAAGTCCCACCCTAACAAAGGAGGAAGGATGGCTATCATACTCAAAGCTGGCGATCAGCGGGATGTAATCCGGTATGAGCGCGCCAAGCACCGGCTGATATTTCAGGGAGGAATCTACCATGTGACCCAAAGAGCACCCGGAGAAGAATTGTTGTTTCGCGAACGCGGGGATTATACGCGCCTTGTACAACTTCTCAGGAAGGCATGCCACGTTTTTCAAATATCCCTTTTCTGTTTTTCGCTGTTGCCAAATCACCTGCACCTGCTTTTGCAAATCAAGGAACCCAATCTTTCACGGGCCATGAAATTTCTTTTTGAAAGCTACGCAAAATTTTTTAACAAAAAATACAAAAGAAAAGGCCATGTGTTTTGTGGGCCCTTCCGTGCCATGGTGTGTGATTCAGATTCCTATTTGTTGGCCGCCTCTACTTACATCCATTTGAATGCATTCAGAGCGGGACTCTGTGAAGTGTTTGATAATTACAGATGGCACACTCTGAATCACTACCTGTTAACGGTTGCGGAAGACAGGTTAGTAGAAAGCAACTTTATCTTGTCAGGGCTCCATAAAGACCGGAGCCGGGCCTGTCAGGAGTATCATGACATCCTGCAACAGTACTCTCAAAGGCCCAAAGCGATCGCAAAGACACCTAGGCAGATCCACAGGGCTGTGTCTTCTTGGTCTAGGCAGCTTCGCTTGTCCCTCCAAGGCAAAGAGCAGCCTGGGGAAGCAAAAAATGCCCCCCACTTGACCAATAGCTCCCCAGGGGGCCACTTTGAAAGAGGGTTGGCATGCCTAAGAAGGGTGGAGCAGCTTCGGGAAAACGGCTGCGATGAGACCCAAATCCGCGAGGAACTCGGATTGAGCAAGTCGTCTTATTATCGTTGGTTAAAGAGGGCCGACGTGCCGAAGCTAAAGGAAGCTGGCCTTAAAGCAGGAACAAAACTGCCTCATTACAAATAAGTTATGAAGGCAGAGGAGGAGTGGAACTAACTAGCCAGACTAGTTAGTTCCACTTTTTGTTTTCGCCCAACTATGAGAAATTTGCCAAACATGCCCTCTCACCAAGAAGTGGGACTAAGTAGCCTGGCTCTTTTAGTCCCGGAGAGTGGGACTAAAAGACTCTGGCTGGTTAGTTCCACTTTGAGTTTTGAGATAGAGTAGTTTGTGCAGCGCGAAAGTGGGTTTTTACGGATACCTAAATGTATATATAAGTGTTACATTTTTAACGGAGTTAGGAAGATGCTACCAGCAGAGCGGCACATAACCCGAAAAACAACGCCACGGAAAAGAAATCCCCGCCCTTTTTCGCATCGGACGAATATTTTTTCAAAAAATATCTTTCGGCAATCTTGGCCGCTTGCTATAATAAATCATCTGCGCTGTTTTTGGGTCGGGCGTAACCTTGTTTTAATGGGGAGGGAACGGATAGGCAGCCCGTCCGGTAGTTGCGTGCGGCAAGCCGTTGCCGCACCGTGCGTCACCCGCATCAGCCGCAAGTCGTTAAGGTTTGCGCGCGTCCCTTTTGGCCTCACTTTCTGCGCGCTCCTCGCTTTCTGCACGTTATTGGTATTAGGTTATTCAGTAACTGTCTCTGCTGAGACCGTTTCCTACGAATCCGCCCTGGTCTGGCGCGCGGACGGGACCGGCGACTTCGTCCTGCCGCCGGTCAAGGCCGACGGCGTCACCATCGAGGCCGAGGGCGCGATGACGCGTGGCATCGTCACGCAAGTAACGGCCGTGTGGGCGTTTGAAGGACAGGTCACGCTGGAGGTGAGCGCGGACGGCGGGCTCCACTACGTGCCCGTGGTGTGCGGCACCCCGGTGTCCGAAGGGCTCATGCAGGGGCGCAAGCTCAGTTGGCGGGCGAAGCTTGGCGAGGACGGCGTCCTGCACGAGGTGCACATCACGTACCGCGACTCCTCGGGCGTCGTCGGCACGTTCGGCAACCCGATATTGACGGGCGCGCGCTACCGCCGGCCGCTGCGCGTCTCCACGATGGGCGGGGAGCCGCTCTTCAACGCGCAGGTGCGCGTGAAGATCGGCGAGGGCGTGGCGGCGCAGGGCGCGGTCGTGCACTGCGCGGGGCACGCGAAGCCGGACTTCAGCGACGTGCGCTTCACGCTCGCGGACGGCCAGACGCGCATCCCGCACTTTTTGGAACGTGTGGCAGGCAACGCGTCGGCGCGCGTGGCGGAGTTTTACGTGAAGGTCCCCCAGGTCCCCGAAGAGGGGACCTTGATCTATATCTACTACGGCAATCCCGCCGCCCAAGACCTGTCCGACCCTGAAGCGACATTCGATTTTTACGAAGATTTCTCCGGCGCCACGCTTGATGAGACGAAGTGGCTGACGCTCTTTGCGCCGAACGGCACGGCGGCGCTCGTCCAGGGCGGCCTGGCGCTCGACGCCGCGGCCATCTACTCGAAGGAGTTCGCGCTCAAGGACGGCATCATCGAGTACGCCGCGACCGCGCACACGGGCTTTGAGGCGCGCTGTATCTTCCGTGACGCGCAGCCCATGGTCGAGACGGACACGAACTACACCGCGTACGCCTCGGCCATCCCGGACGCGCAGCACTGCATCGCGGTGGGCAATATCGTGGTGGCCAATGATGCCATCCCGATCGTAGCGGGGGCGCGCTACGAATACAAGGTCAAGGTTAAAGACACAGACATCACCTTTGAGCGCTACAACAGCGACCTGACCGAGCGGCAGGCCGAGATCACCTACAAGGACAGGAGTCAGGACAGCAAGGCGCCGCGGCAGGGGTATGTGGGCCTGAAGACCTCGGGCGGGGGCGCGGGCCAGAGCATCACGCACTACCACTCCATCAGGGTCCGGCGCTACGCCGACCCCGAGCCGCAGATGATCGACGCGGGCATCGCGGGCGAAGAGGCCGTGAGCCTGCCGTATTTCCACGGTGTGGGCATCGGCGCGAACGGCGACCTTGAGAAGTCCCAGGGCGTGCTCGAGGGCCTGTTCGTGACCCGCGAGATAACGGCGCCTTATGACGTGCGCATCCTGATGCCGAGCTGGCGGGGCCGCGGCGCGACCGTGGACATCTCGGCCGACGGCGGCAAGACGTATAAGCTCACGTGCGACAACGGCGCTTACTATTACGCCTCCAAGCGCGACTTCGCCCCGGGCCGCAAGCTCAGCACCCGCGTCCACCTGACGACCGAAGAGGTCTCCTCCATTTCAAGACTGGAGTTGCTGGCGCTGCAATATGCCGTCGGCAACATCATCCTGCTTGCCCCGAACGGCGGGGAGCAGTGGAGCATCGGCTCCAAGCAGGAGGTGCGCTGGTCTGCGTGGGATTACGAGGCCACCTATCCCATTCTCATCGAGTACTCCATAGACGGGGGTGAGACCTTCAGGCGGGTCGAGGAGACCCAGAACACGGGAAGGTATATCTGGTCCATCCCCAAGGAGACCAAGCTCGTCACCGAGAAGGCGATGCTCAAGCTCTCGGATAGCCTGGAGCTCAGCATCTATGATGTTTCTGACCAACACTTCTCCATTACCGCGGCGCCGCTCGGGATGGAGGAGGCGGCAGGGGAAGAAGGGGAGCCGGCCGCCGAAGAAGAGGAGGCCGCGGCAGAGGAAGCCGGGGAAGAAGAGGCGGAGGAAGCAGCCGAAGAGGCGCCGGCAGAAGAAATCGCCCCCACAGAAGAGGAAGAGATCGTTGAGGCCGGAATCGAGAAAGAGACCCGCGGCATCGTCTCCCTGGGCGCCTTCACGGTCCAGGTCATCAACTCCCAGACACGTCCGGACCTATTTTACC
>Ga0315537_1000703_pt1 | contig 26702 bp, 18 predicted proteins | sample SalMarSW160270MG_FD_203091 | JGI IMG/M metagenome (GOLD analysis project Ga0315537, IMG submission 203091) | Salt marsh sediment microbial communities from the Plum Island Ecosystem LTER, Massachusetts, United States - Salt Marsh Sediment SW1602-70 ...
CGGCGTATGTTGCCCATGCCACGAATGAGGTAATCGCAATTTATCCTATTACTCCATCGTCTCCAATGGGCGAGTTCGCAGATACGTGGAGTGCTCATGGAAGAAAGAATATCTGGGGCACGGTGCCATCGGTTACAGAGATGCAGTCAGAAGGCGGCGCCTCTGGAGCTGTGCATGGTGCGCTTACCACAGGCGCGCTGACAACAACCTTTACTGCATCGCAGGGCCTGCTCCTTATGATTCCAAATATGTATAAAATCGCTGGAGAGCTTACCTCCACGGTATTTCATGTCTGCGCTCGTTCACTCGCCTGCCAGGCGCTTTCCATATTCGGAGATCATTCCGATGTTATGGTGGTTCGGGGCGCGGGATTCGGATTGATGCCGTCCGGATCGATACAGGAGGTGATGGATTTCGCACTTATTGCGCAGGCTGCGACATTGAAGTCGAGGGTCCCGATGGTTCATTTTTTTGACGGTTTTCGTTCGTCACATGAAATACAGAAAATCGAGCAGCTCGAATATGATGATATCAGGGCGATGATCGACGACGAGTATGTAATTGCGCATAGAATGCGCGGCCTTACTCCGGAAAGACCGGTAATACGCGGCACTTCCCAGAATCCCGATGTGTTTTTTGCCGCCCGTGAAACCGTGAACGCCTTTTATCAAAAAACCCCGGGTATCGTTCAGGAGTATATGGACAGGTTTGCGGGAATAACGGGAAGAAAGTACCATCTTTTCGATTATATCGGCGCTCAGGATGCCGAGCGGGTTGTAGTGCTCATGGGATCCGGCGCTGAAACAATGGATGAGGTCATTCGGCATCTCATGGGAAAGGGTGAAAAAGTCGGTGTCGTAAAGGTGCGGCTTTTCAGGCCGTTCAGCGTGCAGCATTTCGTTTCTGCGCTGCCCCCGACCGTCAGGGCAATAGCAGTTCTGGACAGGACAAAGGAACCGGGCTCTATAGGCGAACCGCTCTATGAGGATGTAATAACCGCAGTCGGGGAGGTAATGAGCGACAGGAAGGCTCCCTTCAAAGAGTATCCGGTTATCGTGGGCGGGAGGTACGGCCTCGGGTCCGCGGAATTCAACGCCGGCATAGCAAAGTCGGTACTTGATAATTTAAAGGAAAAGAAACCGAAAAACCACTTTACGGCCGGTATATATGACGACAAGAATTTTACCAGTCTGCCCTTTGAAACGGAGTTCTCATCAGAACCGGATGGAGTGCACAGGGCCCTGTTTTACGGACTCGGGTCTGACGGCACGGTCGGGGCGAATAAAAACTCCATAAAAATCATAGCAGAAGCAACAGACAACTACTCCCAGGGTTATTTTGTCTATGATTCGAAGAAAGCGGGAGCGGTTACGGTGAGCCATCTGCGGTTCGGAAAAGACAGGATACAGAGCACATATCTCATATCCAGGGCGAACTTTCTTGCCTGCCATAAGTTTTCATTTCTCGAAAAGTACGATATGCTCTCCAAACTGGAGGATGGCGGCGTTTTTCTGCTCAATTCACCGTTTTCCGGAGAAGAGGTGTGGGACAACATGCCTGCGGAGGTACAGGAGCAGATTATACAGAAGAAGGTGAAGTTTTACGTGATAAATGCGATGCGTATAGCACATGAGCTCGGCCTCGGGGCGCGCATCAACACGATTATGCAGACTGCATTCTTCGTTATTTCCGGTGTGCTTCCGAAGGACGAGGCAGTCAAGCTCATCAAGGACGCAATTGTCAAGACCTACGGAAAGAAGGGGAAAAATGTCGTCGAAATGAACATAAGCGCTGTGGATGCCGCGCTCAAGAGTATCGAGGAGGTACAGTACCCGAACAAAATAACGAGCACCCTGCATATGAAGCCGTCAGTGCCCGATGAAGCACCCGAATTTGTGAAGAACGTAACCGGAGAGATTATCGCAGGACGAGGAGAAACGCTTCCCGTATCTGTGCTTCCCGAGGACGGAACCTATCCAACCGGCACGACAAAGTTCGAGAAGCGCAACGTCGCAGACGACATCCCGGTATGGAATCCCGATCTCTGTATTCAGTGTGGCCAGTGCTCGCTCGTCTGCCCCCATGCGGCAATTAGAATCAAGTTTTATGATCCGGTTGTGCTGAAAAAGGCGCCTGAGACTTTCAAATCGGTTGATGCCCGAGCAAAGAAGTTCAGCGGGATGAAGTATACCGTGCAGATAGCTCCCGAAGACTGCACCGGGTGCGGGCAGTGCGCCAATACATGTCCCGGCGTGAAGAAGGTGGACGGGAAGAAGACTGAAGAGAAGGCGCTTATGATGCAGCCTCAGATTCCGCTGCGGGAAAAGGAGGCGAAGAACTGGGACTTTTTCATCAACGATATTCCGGATACCGATCCTTCGATTATGTCAAGAACCACCATTCTGGGCTCGCAACTTCTTCCGACCATGTTCGAATTTTCCGGCGCCTGCGCTGGATGCGGTGAGACACCTATCGTGAAACTGGTTACCCAGCTCTTCGGGGATAGGGCGATCATCGGCAATGCAACGGGTTGTTCTTCGATTTACGGTGGGAATTTGCCCACCACCCCATACACAAAGAGGAAAGACGGTAGGGGACCGGCGTGGTCGAACTCTCTGTTCGAAGACTGCGCGGAGTTCGCTCTTGGTATGCGGCTTACCTCCGACAAGCTGATGGCCCATGCCCGTGAGCTCATCGATACGGTAATCGAGAAAAAGATCGGCGGTATCGATGCGTCGCTCCTTGCGGGGATCAGGGATTCGGAGCAGCAGACACCCGAGGAGATAGAGGCGCAGCGAACGCGTGTGGAGAAGCTGAAGAAGGCGATCGCGGGTAAAAAAGAAGATGAGTTGAAGCTTCTCTACAGCCTTACGGATTATCTCATCAGGCGTTCGATCTGGGCATTCGGCGGCGACGGATGGGCCTACGACATCGGCTACGGCGGCCTCGATCATGTGCTTGCATCTGGAAAGGATGTAAATGTTCTCGTGCTCGATACAGAGGTCTATTCCAATACCGGCGGGCAGATGTCGAAATCAACCCCGCTTGGAGCAATCGCCCGGTTTGCCGAAGCCGGGAAACCGCTCGGAAAGAAGGACCTCGGCCTTATGGCCATGACCTACGGAAATGTGTATGTGGCCCGTATCGCGCTCGGGGCAAATATGAATCAGGCGGTACGGGCGATAAATGAGGCGGATTCCCATAAGGGGCCCTCGATAATCATCGCATATACGCATTGTATAGCGCATGGCATCAACATGTCAAACGGCCTTGCCGAGCATAGAAAGGCCGTTGATTCCGGTGCATGGGTGCTCTGCCGGTACAATCCTGCACTTTCAGCGGAGGGAAAAAACCCGCTCACTCTCGACTCCAAAGAGCCGACTCTCGATATCGAGGAGTATATGTACGGGGAGCTCCGCTTCCGCGCGTTGAAGCAAACGAATCCAGAAAAGGCCCTCCAGTATCTCGAAGCGGCGCGCGGGAGCGCGAAAAAGAGGTGGAACCTGTACAGACAGCTTGCTGAAATAGAGACGATTTAACGTTTATGGCATCTATGTGAGCAACGGGAGAAAGTAAAACGATGTTATGCAAGGGAATTGCCTGAAATATCGGAAGATAATAATTATAGTACAATATCTTCGGCTCTTTTTTCAGCACTGAGGCCGAATTTCCAACTTTTCGATTCTTACTGCAGTGAACTTACCCGTACATTTGTAATGATGCTTTTTTGACGAGTTGTGTCACCACTAAAAGAAATTGACAATTTTTCAACGCTAGCGTAGAGTTAACTAGTAAACTCGCGTGTCAGGGAGGGGGAATTGAACTACTGGCCCGTTATCACCGTTGCAGTATCCCTCATACTCATCCTCTTTTTCCGCAGGCTTGATAAAAGAAGAATCAATTTCAACAAGTTCAAACGGTACGCTGAAAAACTATCCGCCGATTTCAACGATTTTCTTATTAAAAAGAGGGATGATCTAGGCGATGCACTCGTTCGCCTCGATGAAGTAATTCGCAAGGCTGAGGGCACTCTTGTCAGTGTTGAGAAGGCAGAGGATGATCTCATCCGAGAACGAACCGATATCCAGAGAATCAAGCTCGAGCTGGATGGCCTTCGGCGCGAGTACGATCGGTTCAGGGCTTTGAAGGATGAACTGACCGGCGAAGTCGAGAGTTTATCCGAGCGGCTTCCATCGATTAAAAAAGTTACAAAAAGACTGCAGAAAATCGGAATAGATATTGTTGAAAATGAGAAAACGCTTAAAAATTTTTCGGTCCTTGCGCATAGCCTGGAAAAACGTGTCCAGGAACGCACCGAACAGGTGCTCTCCGATGCAGCGGGTCTCGTTCTGGAGGAGGCTAAGGGCACCATTGGGCCTCTGACGGATGAATACAGACAGAACCTCGAAATGCTTAAAGAAAAAGGGATGGATGAAATATCCCGTTTCAAATCGCAATCCGATATAGTTGTGCAGAAGGCCCTGGAAGATGTAGAAGCGATCGCAGCGCAGATGGGCGGCGTGCGTGAAAATATAGCGAGAGTTGAAAAGGATGATCTCGCCGCTGCAGAGAGAAGGATTGAAGACCTCGGCGCATCTGTCGAAGCTGTTCGCGAAAAGATGGAAACCCTTCAAGAGGAGACCACTGTTTCCTACCTGCAGCGTGCCGAGGATGAGTACGGGAAGTTTGTGCTTCAGCTCGAAGAGTACAGCAATTCTTTTAAAGACAATATTTTTAAACGAATCGAGGACAATGCCAAGGACCTCTCTTCATATATTTCACGCCTCGAGGGGAGGGTTCAGAGTCTTTTACAGGATGTCAAAAATCAAACCGACAAGTATGCCGAGGGCCTGGGTCTCAAGGCAAAGGGATATGAGAGTGAGCTCGATGTTTTGAAAAACAGGATGCTGACCGAGATCAATGAGGAGGCGAACAAGAACATGCTCCTCATTAAGCCGATTGCAACAGAGATGAATGAAAAACTGATTGCGTACAAGAATGAATTCTCCGCCCTCAGCAGTGAGCTCAGTAAGGCCCTCGATGATCAGGAACGTAAAACGGAAGAAGAGATACGGGAGTTTCACCGCAGTATAGACGCGCAGAAGGAAACAATCATTCAGGATATGAACAGTACAATAGACGAAGCGCTGGGCGAGATACGCAGCCTGGAAGAGAATATCGAACAGCAAGTGAGGGAGGCCGCAGATTCAGTAAGTGGTGATTTTGTCGGGCAGTTGAAGGAGTATGAGAGAGCCGTGATGGATCTTGAAGGCAGGATCGGAGATCTCAAGAATATTGCACGTGCCGGACAGGCCATGATAGAGGAAAGAATCGAAACTGTATTTCAGAACTATAGGCCTGAAATCGAGACCAAGATACGAAGACTACAGGAAGAAGCAGAGGATGTTATTGAGAGTGAGAAGAAAAAAATAATTCAGCGTATCACGACGATTATCGGTGAAACGGATGCCCAGCTCGAAAAGAGGGAGAATCAGGTTACTTCGTTTATTGATCAAATCGGCCAGAGGATATCGGAATCCAGGGATGAGCTGAAACAACGTGAGGAAGAGGTGACCGGGCTGGTGAGCGGCTTTAAGATAGAGGCGAGGGAGGAACTCGTTAGGGAGCTGGAATCACTGAAGGCTCTCTTTCAGGATGAGAAAAAAAGAACTGTTTCTGCTTTCAGCGAGAACCTCGCTGATCTCGGTAAAAAGATTGCCGATCTCAATGAACGAGTTACGGGTATTCAGCATTCGATTGAAGAGCAGATTGAGGAGGCTGTAGGGCGTGCCACAGGGAATATCGAACAGGTGAAGACCAGTTATTTGAAGACCGAGGGAGAGATGAAGGAGCGGCTAAGGGCCCAGATCGATACCGTAAACGGTGAAATCGACGGTCTGCGTACAACGGTCGATACGATGAAAAACACAGTGCTGACTGATATTGACAGGGCGCTTACGCATTTCAAGGATGAGATTGAAAAGGAATTCGCCGGTCAGAGGGCGGTGGTGCAGGACAGGGAAAAGGAGATACAGGACTATATGAATACTATTACAATAGACGTGCGTGATCAAATCGAGAATTCACAGAAACTCGCAACTGAATCGCTGCAGGATTTCGAACAGGAAGCACAGCAGGTGCAGGCTGCCATTGAAAAGAAGCTCGGCGATATCGAACAACGGATCAGGGGTTTCGAGAGAGATTCCATTGTGTTGAAACGTGCGGTAAAGTTCAAGGAGAGGGTGGAAAGTGATATCGACCGGTTTTCGGACCTTATCGTCCAGCTTAAGGAGGATAAGAAGGATATACTGTCGCTTCAAAAGATTATCCAGAGCCTGAAGCGTGATGAGGGGGATATATCTGCAAAGGTGCGCCAGCTCAAGAGCGAGCGGAAGCTCGTACAGGAAATTGCCAAGAATGCTGAGCAAGCGATCGGTCTCATCACACTCGTTGATGAGAAAATAAAGCTCATTGAATCGGAAAGGGAGGTGCTCGAGAAAATCGAGACAGGTATGCATGAGCTCGAAAGCCGGCATAAAGGTCTCGAGGACCGCGCCGAAGCACTTAAGGTGAAGGAGAAGGATATTGAAGTTTCGATTGAAACAATTACGAAGACACGGGAGTTCATCAACAGCCTCGAACAGAGAACGGATTTTCTTAAAGATTCATTCAATGAGATCAAGGACAGGGAGGAAGATCTGAAAAAACGCCTTGCCCTTATTGAAGAAAAAACGGGCAGCCTCATGGGAAATGAGAGGAGAATCGATGAGGTGTTGACCCGTTTCAAAGAGATGGACTCTCTGGTTGTCGATATCGAGGAGAGGACGAAACAGCTTCAGAGTACGAGGGAGTGGCTCGCGCGGACAGAATCACGTCTGCAGAATTTAACCAGGGAAGCCGAGAGGCTTACCGGAGAGCTCGAGGGAACGGGTGGAGGCTCTGTTGGGGTAAAGGATAAGTCCGGGCAGGACAGACCCTCACTGCTGTCGAGGGAGGCAGAGAGCAAAGTGAAAACTGTTTTGACACTCTTTGAGCAACAGTGGACTATCCCAGAGATCTGCAAGGTCACCAAAATGTCAAGAGGAGAGGTCGAACTCATCCTCGAGCTCAATAACCGCTCACCCCGCAAGTGATAGTGCTCAAAAAAAAATTTAGCTGCTAAGCAACGGCATTCTCAACTGCAGTTATAATCCGCTCAGGTTCGAATGGTTTTACGACAAAATCCCTGACACCCGCTTTAAAGGAATCAATCAGCATTTCTTCCTGCTCGGGTGCTGCCACCATCACTATCCTTGCATCAGGGTTTCTGGTAAGTATTTTTTTGATGGTTTCTATCCAGACCCTTTCCTTGGATTTGTTTTGCTCTGTACTCACGTCGATTGTTATAAGGTCTGGTTTCATCCTTTCATACATATCTACGGCTTCGGACGGGCTTGTTGCTTCACCCGCGATTACATACCCCTGCGGTACCAGCATGTTTTTTACGATTGTCCGTAGAAACGATGCATTCTCCACGATTAGTATGCGTGTTCCCATAAAGGCTTTCCCCTCCTGAAGTGAATTATATGTATGCGTACGTTATTCTGTGCGCTACTCATAGTTTAAGAATATTTTGCAACATATATGCCAGTATTGGAAAACAGTTGATCTTCCGAAAAAAAGTACAAGGTTGAAGGGTGGTTGTAATTCCTTATATATAAAAAATAAAAATGTAAATGTTGCACCTTTATTCAGCGGTATCAATTGACAGAGATGTAAGATATGAGTGGGTGTCACTGCACGGCAACACTGTCAGTATTGTTTGACAGTAAACAGGTCGATGTCGAAGGGAATTTTCTGCTTTGGGTATACGGGGTCTACCGTCTGCTGCCTTGTAAAAATACATGTAGCATATAAGGAAAAATCAGGAATTCTGAAAATTTACAAAATAGGGAGCAGTTGCCTTGTGCCTGGGGTTTACATTTTACACATACCCGCTTTTCACCCGTTCAACGTATTCACCTGCATTGTATGCAGCAAGTGCACCGTCGCCGACACAGGTCGCGATCTGCCGAAGGCAGGTGTCCCTGCAGTCGCCGGCAGCATATATCCCTGCTTGAGAGGTCTTTACGCAGTCGTCTGTAATTATCAGTCCGTTCGAGGTTTTATTCACATCGATAAACTTTGTATTGGGGATGTGGCCGATATATACGAACACTCCATCGAACTTCATCTCCCTGATTTCATCTGTATGCACATTTTTAATGGTGATGCCTTCGAAGGTCTCATTGCCGACTACCCGGTCCACAACATGATCCCAGACGAATTCTATTTTTGGATTAGCAAACGCCTGGTTCTGGAGTATCTTTTCGGCCCTGAGCTTGTCGCGCCGATGAATAATGGTTGCCTTCTTTACGATTTGCGTAAGATAAATCGATTCCTTGATTGCAGCATCACCTCCGCCGATTACAGCGACATCTTTATTTTTAAAGAAGGGACCATCACAAACAGCGCAGTAGGAAACTCCGCGGCCGATAAACTTCTCCTCGCCCTGTACGCCGAGCTTTCGAGGATTCGATCCGGTTGCAACGATAACCGCATGTGTTGTATATTCGTTATCATCTGTAACCACTACATGCGAACCGTCGCCGAGTTTAACCTCATGCACTTCCTCGTACGCTACTTCCACACCGAATTTTTTTATATGCTGCTCAAACTTGTCCATCAGGTCAGGTCCGCTGATAAATGAAAATCCGGGGTAGTTCTCAACCGCTTCAGTAAGTGTAATCTGCCCGCCGATTCCCATTTTTTCAAGCACGATGGTTTTCATTCCGGCACGTACGGCGTACAGTGCAGCGGTCATTCCGGCGGCACCGGCGCCTATTACGATGATGTCGTACATAATCCGCTCCTTGCACGATTAAAGAATTCAGGGCGGCTTACATGAGCACCAGTGCTGTCGCATTGGTCCAGCGTGCCTTGTAACCGATGCCCTTTTTGTAATCACTGTGCAGTCTCTGAAGATCTTTTATGTTCTCTATTCTGTACCATTCGGGAAGGATATGGCAGTGATCGCAGGAATCCATAATAAGAGCGACGGACCTCTCACGGGCGTCGTTGTCTTCGAAGTCTATTATGTCCATTTTTCCTGAATTAATAAGATTCCTGTGCTCGGACAGGGTCATTCCAACGAGATAAAATGTTCCGTTTATAAGCGGTCCGACAACAGCAGATGCGCCGTTTCTGAGGTTTTTCAGAGCGTTCTCAAGGTACACAGGTGGAATATTCGGCACTCCGTGGCTGATAATCACGACGGCTTTATACCCCATTGTAAAACTATTCTGGAAAATGCTTTTTGTTCCTCCTGTTTGCGCACGCCTGAACAGTTTGAAACCTGCAGTCTGATAGGGCTTATAGGGATCCTGCTCCGCGGCATCTTCGAGTGCGATTCCGACGTCGACTGTTTTCCGTGCTCCCGTTATTTTAGTCATGAGCAGGAGGGTGTCCCTGTTTACATTCTGACAAAAAGAACAGATGTCTTCCTCGCCGATTCTGTTCGAAACCAAACTGGAAGAGTAAACCCCGGTATGTTCTTTTAAAAGACCGATCACTATTTCTTTATTCATCGTGTACACCTGGTAAATTCATTCTTTACCGGCTGTAAAACCGGACGTAATTTACAATAGATATATCAGACTTATGAATAAAATCAAGTAAAATCTTTAATAAATTTCGATATACTATGGCGAAAATAAAAAAAGAGTATGCGAGAATTATCGCCGTTGGAGATCTTCACGGTTGTTATTCTCCGTTTGCAGAACTCATGCGAACAATGTCCCTCACGAGTGGTGATCTGGTTGTTTTTATCGGCGATTACATTGACAGGGGCCCTGAATCAAAGAAGATTGTTGATGAGCTCATACGTATTCGTCGGAGCACTGCCGATATCCTCTGTCTCAGGGGAAATCATGAGGATATGCTGTTGGGATCGGCTGGGTACCAGGCCGTAGTGAAGGACATGGATACATGGCTCTACAACGGGGGGACGAGCACACTGCAGAGCTATGGGGCGGATATGGCAGGTATATACAGAATTCTTTATATGCATGATAAAGAGGAGCAGGCTGCTGCTGTTCGAAACATTATTCCGAAAAGCCACCTCGAGTTCTACCTGAGTCTGGAACTCTATATAGAAATAGAGCACTATTTTTTCTGTCATGCCGGAGTGAACCCTCTTTCCTCGATCGAAGAGGGGAAAAAAAACCCGGTGGATCTCCTGTGGATGAGGTCGCATCTCAATGCTACCCGCTTTGTCTGGGAAAAGACGGTTATATGCGGTCATACACCGCTGCAAAAGCCCCTCATTACCGAAAAGCTCATCTGCATAGATACGGGACTGTACTACTACGGCACTCTTACTGCAATTGATGTTATCAGCAGGCGGCTTTTTCAGGTGTTCAGCCGTTAAAGTGTGCGAAAAAAAGTTGATTTTGTGCGGTAGAACATGCTTCCGACGTTGATTCTCAACGCGTATCGAAGACTTAAAAGAGCATCGAAGCATTCTTACAGCTGTACGGTTTTTTGGTTTTTGGAGTTTTACGGGACAATTCTTCCCCTGTCCCTTGGAAATATAGAGGACTCACGAATATTCGCAAGGCCGAGAATTTGGGCAGTGATTCGTTCGAGCCCTATGGCGAGTCCGCCGTGTGGCGGCACTCCGTAGGCGAATGTATCCGTATAGTACTCGAACTGGCTTGCATCGAGCCCGCGCCGGTTGAAGGCGTCGAGAAGCATTTTATGCCCATGTATTCTCTGTCCTCCGGTGGTTATCTCGAGACCTCTGAAGAGGAGGTCGAAGCTTCTCGTAAAATCGGGATTGTCATCCATGGGCATTGTATATACGGGGCGTTTTGAACACGGGTATTCGGTAAGAAAAAGCAGATCGCTGCCGTGTACTTCTTGCGCCCAGTCACATATGAGTTTTTCGCCCTCGGGATCGAGGTCAAACCCTTTCGTTTTTTTTCCGTACTCATTTTCAAGGATCGAGCATGCTTCTCGCACCGGTATCCGCGGTATCTTTTCTGGAACCGGGAGTGTTTGACCGTACATTTGCAGTAAATGGCTGAGCTCACCGTCGATTCTCGAAAACAGTACCTTTATGAAACGTTCCTCCATATCCATTACATCATGCTCGTTTTCAATAAAACCCATTTCATAATCGAGGCTTACATACTCGTTGAGATGCCTCGATGTATTGTGTTCCTCCGCCCTGTATACATGACCAATTTCAAACACCCTCTCATACCCTGCGCCGACGAGCATCTGTTTGTAAAACTGGGGGGACTGCGCGAGATAGGCGAGTTTATCGAAGTAATCCACAGTAAAGAGCTGTGTACCTCCCTCTGTGCCTGTGGCAATTATCTTCGGTGTTGTAACCTCCGTAAAGCCCTCGTCCCTCATGAAAGATCTGAAACAATCGATAATATCCGCCTGAAGTCTGAATATACCGTTCCGTTTTGGATTTCTGAGTGACAGCACCCTGTTGTTGAGGAGAGTTTCCATTTCGAGCTTCTGGTGATCGGCCTTATCGTTTACCAGAATGGGGAGGGGCTTTTCCGGAGCTGAAACCACTTCGAGGGAGGCGAGCCGAACCTCTATTCCCCCTGCTGCCCGGTTGTCCTCTACGACCGTACCCTGTGCGTACACTACGGTTTCATTGTGGAGGGCAAAGGGCTTTACCGTTTCAGATTCCGCGGCAATCTGAACTATTCCGGTCCTGTCTCTGAGGAGGAGAAAAACGATTTTTCCCTGTTTTCTGATGCTGTGGATCCATCCTCCGAGCACCACCTCCTGTCCCACATGCCCGAGAAGGTCTTTTACAAGGACTCGCGTGCGCATAAAGACCACCGATATTGGGTTTCAGGCAATGTAAACGCTTACCAGTCTGTTGTCAAGAAATTTAAGGAAATGCCGAAATTAGAAGTATGATAGAAGATTTAAAAAAATACGATATTGTGCTGATTCTCGGGAATTACGGCGCTGGAAAATCGTTTCTTGCCCGCGAGTATTTCGGGGATAGAAAACGAGTGAACAGGCATGAGATACGGCATCACTTGAAAGAGATGACCGAGCATGGAAAAAAATGGACCGCAGATGACTGGGATGAGGAATTAGAGGGTTTCATCAAACGACTGGAATACGATATTATTAAGTTTTTCCTCGAGAGAAACGAACGGATGGTGATTGACAATACGAGTGTAACAAAGCAAAGCAGAGAACGGTACATCAATTACGCCCGAAGATTTAAAAAGAGCATCGGATGTCTGTTTCTGAAAAAGGATATTTCCGTGCTCCTCTCCCAGAACAAAATGAGAGAGTATGCAGTTCCCGAACACATAATTGTCCGCTTGCATGCGAAAACCGAGCTGCCAACAATTCAGGAAGGTTTTGATAAGGTCGTTGTGGTTCGATAGCTGAGTCAAAACCGTCTCTGTAATTGTTCAGCGTTTTTTCTTGTTGTAGATATAGGGCATCAACGAGAGTGCATTGTAGTTTACCGCCCGCGGGATCACATTTCCTAAACCTTTTCTGAATCCGTAGAGTTGCGCTGGGACAACGATAGCAATTATGGGGAGCTGCTGGGCAACAATCTTCTGGGACTCATCGTAATACCCTTTCGCTCTTTCAAAATCCCATGTGGTTCGGCCAAGAGCAAACAGCTCGTTGATTCGCGCTTCCCATTCACTGGCAGGATTCTCCCGATACGGGTCCCAGAGGTGAAGGGCACCCCCTGATTCCCATATCCAGGAGGCATCATTCGGTTCAATGCTTCCTTCCAGTCCGAGTATGACTGCATCCCAATCAAAAGTATCGAGCAGTTTGGTTACAATAAGGTCGTAATCGGCAGGCTTCAGCTGAGCTGAAATACCGGCACTACCGAGACTTTCTGTGATTATCCCGCCCATCTTGACTCTGAACGGATTGTCCTCATTGGTGAGTATGGTGAAGCTGAACGGTTTGCCGGATGGGAGGTCGAGATAGCCGTCTCCATCAGTATCTTTGAGCGGCGTTTGCGACAGCAGTTCCCGCGCTTTTTCGATGCTGTATTCATCGGCAGGCAGGTGGGTATAGAAGGGCGAAACACTCCTGCTTGGTGATGCGTCTATGTAGGCGCAGCCGTCATATACCTCATCGACTATTCTTTTGCGGTCTATGAGATAGGATACTGCTTCCCTGAATTCCCTGTTTCTGAATATTTGGAGTTTTTCCGGGTTAACAATCTCCTCTTTCTGATTGAAAGACAGAAAGTGGTCGCTCTCCAGTGTTTCACCGCCTGTATATAAAAGGTAGTTTCCCTCTTCCCTGTTCTGAAGCAGCGCCTCGAAATCACCGCTTGCAATATCCGTATCCTTCACATCGTAAAAATCAAGTTCTCCTATCTGAAACTTGAGCATCTTCGTTTCAGTATCTATATTTAGCAGCTCAACGATCTCGTCCAGATAGGGTATTCCCTCTAAATAGAGCGAACCTTCCCGCTGTGCATAATACGGGTTTCTTTCAAGGGTAAAAGTTTCTTCCTGCTGTACTTTTTGAATCCGGTAAGGCCCGGTTCCGACTATTCCCAGGATTCCATTTTTAGGGATTCCCCACTCCCTGTTGAAGGCGCTGATTCCGTTTTTTTCAATATAGGGTTTTAGTATGTGTTTCGGAAGAATCGGTATTTCGGTAAGGGTATGGAGAAAAGGACGATACGGTACCGGCAGATGAAATTGCACAGTGTGATCGTTCGTCTTTTCAACCGTGACAAGGCTGTCCCTTATTGTGAGGGCGTCCTTCTTTTTTGCGTCGACATCGGGGTTCAAGTAAATTTCCTCGAAGGTGAACAGTACGTCATCCGCAGTGCATGGTGTGCCGTCTGAGAATTTTACGTCGTTGAGCGGTATCACAATCGTGCGTCCGTTATCCTCAATTGAGTACCCTCGGCCGATACACCCCTGAATCTGTCCTGTAACAGGATGAATACTTAAAAGACTTTCAAAAACGAGATTAAGTACTGCCTGGACAGCTCGTGATCTTGTTATAACGGGGTTGAATGTGTCGAATTCCTGTATATCCGCTCTTATGAAACGCCCGCCTCGAACGCCCGCTTGCAATTTCTCACCGGACGGATCGATCACACCCCGGAAGACCTCACGTTGCTCGGGTTTCATAGATTTTTTTGCCTGTCTTTTTTCCGCGCACCCGTATGTGAGGAGTAGAAGAGGAATGATAAACACCGGTATAAACTTTTTCATGAGGATTCCTATCATGGGTTTATATATTGGAATTATTGTACGTGGCATGCGCCGTTTTTAACGATTGAAAGTTGCTTGCAAATAAAGTACTGTTAAACCAGCAAAAACCTATTAAATTTGTCCGTACCTGTCAAGGTTATATGAAATACGGTTTTTTAACCCGGTTCCGGTGTATGATTTTTATTTTGTTTTTGATCTTAAAAATGGGTTATACTAATATCTTATGAAGAAAAAAAATGTAGCGCTATCAGTATGGTGTATTCTTTTTTTATTTATTAGCACGGTGTCTCTTTATTCTGCAGAGGTTTCCCAGAGGCAGGACATCGCAATTTTCGGACTGACCTCATCGGTGAGTAGTGTGCCTCCCCGTGTCCTCGAGTACACCTACTCCTCAATCAACCATGTCTTTGTTAAACTTAAAAGATTCAACGTGCTCGGGTATGGGGACTACAGGCTCGAATCTGAAAAAATAGGTGATTTTATTGAGCGCATAAAGGATATCCAGGCGCAGAAGGCGGAGGAAGCCGGAACGTACGATGAGAAATTCGGCACCGTTGTTATCAAGGGCGAAGATTTTGATCGGATTGTGAGCTCATTCCTCGTCGTTATTCCGAAGCTTGCAAATTATAATGTAATTGAAAAGAGAGAGGTCGCTCAGAAAGGGTTTAACAGGGTCGTGTATAAAAGCTATGAGGCCGACCTGGTCATTGATATTGCATTCGTGAATGTAAAGGAGGGGAAACAGGAGGAATCGATACGGATAAACGGCTCGGGAGCGGATGCCGACCGTGAGCGTGCGGTTACCAAGGCCGTGGATAACGCGATATCGTCCCTCTCATACAACGTCAGACAGGTTGATATGTTCAAGATTAAATCCGGTGTCGTGCAAGTGAAGGGGGATGCTGTTTTCTTCGAGCTGGGAGCGAATATCGGTGTGCGGCCGGGAGATGAGTATCAGGTGATGACCAAAACGGAGGTTGCAAGCACGGGCAGATACACCCAGCTTCCGACCGGTCTGGTGCGTGTGAAGAAGGTGTATCCGGACATCACCGAGTCGAGAATCGTATACCAGGGCGAGAAAATAACCGAAGGCGATCAGCTCGTGGAGGTTGCGAAATACGGTATTCAGCTTTCGTTCTTTACGGGAGTGATGAAGGTTGACATTCCGGATATGAATTACGAAATATTTCTTGTCGGCGATGTGCCTGTGCCGCTGCTTTCGAGCTACTGGTACGTAAATCTCGATCAACCTGCGAGGAACTTTGCGCCTCTGGCCGGTTTGACCGTCGAAAAAAATCTCGGGTACCGCTTCAAGGGAGTGGTTGACCTGACGGCGCTTTTAAATTTTCCACTTCTCGGCGGTATCGGCGAATTCGGGGTCGGGACAGTGTTTCATAAAAGGCGGCTCACTGTCGACCTCACGGCGCAGGCAGGCATTTTGTATATGACGACTTTCAGAAGGAGCCTCGACCGGAACGGCCTGTCACCCTTTCTTATTGTTGAGGGCGAAACCATTGACTTTAATCAGGATCCGGTGATGAACATATACGGCGTTGCAGTGGGGCTGAAGGGGAGTAGTGCAGTCACCTATCTGATAAAACCGAATTTCGCGCTGAGCGCAGGTCTCGGCTACAGGCTGTATACGCCCATCAACGACTGGAGGATTCATATAGAGGAGACATCTGGAGGCTCGAAAAATTCGGTTGATATCAGGAGCGACAGCCCGAATATCATCGAAAACGAGGACAGCGGAGGGCTCAAAGAGGTTCGCATATCGGGGTATGAGTTAAACGTTGCGGTTGTACTCAGATTTTAATTCATGTTCAATTCGATTACTATTAAGTAATGCGGTATATTAATAGCTGCAGGCAGAATTAAAATCGTATTTGATCATAGACAGGTTTTGTTTACGTTATATATGGTTTTATCTATTAAAAGACTGATATTTTGTACCAGATTTTTTAAAAAACAACGGTCTTTTAATTTTCCATGGTTTTTTAAGTATTGATAAATTAAGGTAAAAACCATTAGGCAAGCGTTGGCTTGAACCTTTTAAGATTGAAAGTTCACTTGCCTATAATTCATGTAGAGGGGGGCTAGTCATGAGGAGAAAGTATATAGGTATCGCCGTTTTTCTTATTTTGATTGTTCTGGTGCTTTTTGCTTCAGGCTGTTCCAAAAAAGCGGTTAAGGGTGAAGGGCCGGGTCAGGCTGCCACAGTCGTGCAGAGCGGTGTAGGCAAGGCCAAAAAATTCGAAGATGCTCTTACTATTGCATTCAAAGATGCCTTGAAAAAGGTTGTTGTCAATATAATTGGCGAAGAGAACGAAAAGGCAAACAGGGAAAAACTTGAAAGCTACATGTACGGCATAAGCGACAGCTATGTCGTCAGTTATGAGGTGACCGACAAGGTAAAATCGGGAAAGGAGACCATAGTGTATATCAGGGCCACCTTCAACAGGGATAAGGTAGAGGAGAGTATAAAAACTCTTGAGATCGAAATTCCGGAGAAGAAGGAACAGAAGGATTACTCGAAATCTCCCCATGTCAAGCTCATAGGCGAGGCGCTGGATAATCTGACGTATCTTGTTTATTTCGAACCAAAGAAGAAGAAGATAAGCGACGAGTACGCACGGCTCTGTGTGAACAGGGTTGATAATTATCTCGCAAACCAGGGCTATGAATATATTGATCTCGAGAGGATAAACGAGATAAAGGACGAATACTACAAACTCTATGAGGAGACTCAGGGCTCTGTGAGTGTGGTTCAGCTTATTGCGCAGGCCTTGAACGCAGATGTGTACATTGTGGTCGACGGTATCGTCGAGTATGCCGGCCAGGAGGGAAATCTCCATTTCGCATCAGCGTCCATCGATTTGAAAGCATTTGAGAGCGCAACGGCGCGTGGGCTCGGAACCGAAACAGGTTATTCTGGCAGGCTTGGACTTGCGAGCGGTAAGGACGCTGCAATGAGAAAGGCAGTGGAAACGGCTGTCGAGAAGGCGACCGAGCCCGTTATAACCCTCGCACGCTCCTATATGATGAAGGCCTACGAGAAGGGAATACGGTACGAGGTGGTTGTTCAGGGGCTTCCGGCCTATGATATGCTGAAGACTTTTACCGACGCGATTCGAGAGTCCCGCAATTTTCAGAGCATGAAAGAGGTTTCCGCTTCAGCCCAGCAGGCAAAGTATTACGTGTACTACATGGGGCGGAAGACGGAGCTTATCGACGATGTAATGAGCAGTATCAGAAACGAAGAGGGTTTTGAGAACTTCAATGTGGTTGTTTCACGCGGAAACGCCGTTATTTTCGGCATCGAGGAGTGAGCAGTCATTCGAGCATGATGCATGATGGCGGCATTCTATTTACAAAAGCGGAGGGTATTTCCCATGAAGAAATTGATACTGATTTGGATGTCGGTGGTTGCAGTGTTTTTGATTTCACTGGTAATGCTTGCCTCCTGTTCAAGGAAGAGTCTTGTCGATGTGAAGCCGGTAAAAAAGGCAAAGGTCGGCGAGGAGTTCGTTGTGCAGAAAAGCGAGAGCAAGACGCCGAAATGGACCGAAGACCCCGAATTTCAGGTTGTGAAGGAGAAGGGCGATAAGGTCATATACGTAACGGCCGAGATATACGGCCAGAAGGAAAAACGGGCAGCTGAGCGGATAGCGGAGAGCGATCTCAGGAAAAAAATCGCAGAAGGCATCAAAACACTCGTGCAGTCTCAGTTCGGAGAAGCCATGGGTGGAACAAACGAGACCTACTCGGAATCGTTCAACAGCTATGTCGTTACTGTTGCGGAGAATGTTCCCGTTGTGGGGCTCATTGTCACCGAAACCTATTGGGAAAAGATACAGAGGGTCAAATCCGAAAATGAGGTGGAATATATCTACAGGGTAATTAAACGCGGAAAGATGCCCTACAACAACTACGCTGATGCGCGGGACAAGGCCTGGCAGGATGTGATCGACCGGGCAGCAACCGAGGATGAAAAACAGCAGCTCCGAAGGCTTGTCGAGGAGATGAAGCGGGAGGATTCTGCATAAAAGTATATCAGGGCATCGAGGAACAATTATAGTATGAAAAAACGCTGGATGGGTTGGAAAAAAGCGCTGGGTTTGCTGGTTCTGACTGTTGTTACGCTATCCATGCTTCTTGCCGGCTGTGCATCGTCAAAAGCTGTACGGGCGAAAGAAGCGGACCGGTCATCAAAAAAACAGAAAAAGACAGGTGCACCGGTTCGGGTGGAGGCTTCTCAAAAAAAGGTCCCGTCATGGATAACAGAGATTCCTGAGGATGAAAATTACTACTACTATGTCGGCACCTCGAAAGATGTATCGAGCTTTGATGAGGGGAAAAAAGGCGCACTGGCAGATGCCCTTTCGCAGGTTGTTGCCACTATCGGGATAGAGGTTACGACGAGCTCGACGGTTGAAGAAAAATACTTTGCAGAGCAGTATGAGACAACTCTTCAGTCCGAGCTTTACACAGAGGGAAAGGCCAGGCTCCAGGATGCGGAGCTCAAAGAGATCTACTACGAAAAGTATGAGAACCCCGACGGCAGCGTATTCTTTCGTGTCTGGGTGCTCGTGAAGTACGGCAAGGAAGATATTCGGCAGGAGCAGGCCCGTCTTGAAGAGATACTGAAGCTGAAGTACAGAGAAGTAACGTCCCTTGAGGAGCAGGCCCGGCAGCAGGAAGAAAACGGCAAGCTTTTCAAGGCGGTGAATTCATATATCAATGCGAGTGCTGCATCGCTGAAGATCGACGACGGCGACGTATTTTTTGACCGCAACCTGGTCAGGGCATCCGAAGCTTTACTCAGAATACAGCTTCAGAAATCCGGAGAGGATCAGGTCGGGTTTGTGGGTGAGGCACTCGATCGGCCGCTAGCGCTGAAGGTCTTCTTTCTCAGGGATGAGACGCAAATTCTCCTTTCCGGTGTACCGGTGATCTTTTCCTACAGGGTGCCGAAAGTGAACTCCGCCGGTTATAAGCAGATTGTGACACACACAGCTACAGACGAAAACGGCATTGCTTCCCTGAAGATAGATATGGTGTATGAAGTAAACGAGAGAAACCGGGTCGATGCGAGTATAGACCTTCAGCCCGTGCTCACCCGTCTCGAGACTGCACCTGACAAGTACCGGGAAAGTATCGATGCGTTCAGGGATGTCGCCGGAAAAAAAAGAACGAGCTTCTATTTTGTTTCCGATACCCATGCGCGGCTGATAAAAACGGCGGTCTATTTTTTGCAGCTCGATATCAACGGCAGTCCTCTTGCAAAACCTGTGGCAGCTCCTGTGTTTTACGATGTGCTGTACAAAAAAAAGTTTCTGATTCGTGTGCTCGACATCAAACCGGAGCAGGTTCTCGAAAAATCGTCAGAAGTGCTTGAAATACTCGAGAACAGTTCCGGAAAAAATGTAAAGAGACTACTGTATGGGAGAATTCAGATAACCGGATTCGATGAGATATCGGCCTTTCAAACGGCGAGGGCCGAGGCAGTCGTGCACCTCTTCGACCGGGAAACGGAAAACATTATACGGACATGGCAGGCCACGAGAACCGGCACCGGAAAAACAAAAGACGAAGCGAGTCGAAATGCTCTCATCGAAATGGGAAGATCCCTCGGGGAGATTCTGTCCAACACGATGCCCTGAATAGCAATCTTGATGCATTAGGATTGATAATATCGTAGTGCATGATCACGGAGTGCTACTTCTTTTTCATCAACCCTATGTTATACAAAAGATACTCAAAGACCACTTTTCAGATTTTGAGGAATGTTACGATGATCTCTATGCAAAGCAGTACGGTAAGTACAGAATAATACGTATAAAAGAAGCAGTTGAGAATTTTCTCGAATGCGGAGACTACTCAAAAGGTATAGCCAGAATTAAATGCGCTAATCCCCACTGTGGTCATGAATATTTCAGACCCTTTGCCGCTAAGGCGGAGATAGCCTGCAAAAGCTGGTACCTCTGCCCAAGTTGTAATCAGAAACGACTCTTGCTTTTCTCGGAACACCTCTCAGAAGCTGTTGGCTTTCTATAAGCTTTATCTTCAGTTGGCGAAAGGCTTTTCGTTTTTTTCGAAGAGCCGATTCAATACCGGCCACTTGACCTGATAGTAATTCTTCACTTCGAGTGACAACTACTGTCCGTTCTTTCCCCCAGATTAGCTTCGTGGTTCTGTACGCTGTAGTACCTTTGAGCCTTTGATCTTTAAATGAGTTAAATCCTTTTAGCGGTATTTCTAGTAAATCCTTATGATGGATCAAGGTTAAGGAGGTGACAAAGTGGTAAGGTCCTTTATCAAGGGATTCCATATTTCCTTTCGACGTGTTTCCTCCATCGAAAACCAGGGTAACATCCTCACATTCCCTAACCAGTCGGCGATAGCGGGCAACAAGACTCTCGGTGATACTTCCGAACATCGCTGAATCGTTCTGATTGCCCGGGTATAGGTGAGAAAGTTGACTTGCCAGAGAGCTCTTAGAAGTTGGGATCAGACGATGAAGAACACTATGCCGATACCACTCGTACAGAGAGGCTTTACTGCTTGCTGCTACACACCGATTTATTGCTGCCAGAAGAAGATACTGCCCGCAGGACTTGATACCGCAAAACATATCTATGAAAAGTTCGATTTCAGGATTGTACGGCAGGGCAAAGGGACGCAGTGGGGAAAGGAAGTACTCGAACAGAAGTTTGTATTGCAGCTGTCCTGATTTATCCTGTCTTCTGGATCAATCCGGTTTTGTGGTGTTTATTTTGAGATATGGTATCATGGACAACAGCAATCTTTAAAATGCAGGATAGTGAATTTTTGCGGATCAGCGGTGGATGAGGCGTCTGTTGTACAGCCAGATACACGTGTTGTCCGGTTACGATTCGGCTGAACATTATCGAAATAGAGACGGTACGGAAGCAATGCTTGGTATAATATGGGTGTGTTGTTCATTTGAAAGTTGTTCGGCAGTATGAGCGCCCGACAGCACGGCTATATTCCAGCGCACTCCCGCATACCAGCCGGCCTGCAGGTCGAGTACGGTATCTCCGATGTTCGCAACCTGTCGTATGTCGATGACCTCCGTCAGCTCCATTGCCCGAAATATCATAAATGGAGCAGGGCGGCCGTGGAACACGTCCTCTCCGCAAACGACTGCATCAAATACATCATTTTTCCAGCCTAAACTATTAAGAATAATTTCCACGATGGATCGATCGAATCCAGTATTAAGCGCCGCTTTTATACCGTGTTCATGAAGCCATTTAAAAGTTTGTGTAGCTCCGGGAACAGCACGCACACCCTGTTTTAGGTAGATGCCTGCCAATCGGTTTATAAAATCCTTGTAAATCATATCCGTCAATTGAGAGTGATCTATCCTGTTGCCCGAAGAATACATGGAGAGAAAACCGCAGATTGCTTCTCGTTTGGAAGTCCCGCGGATTTTGCGTATGTCCTCATTGGAAATATCGATTCCGCGTACGTTCAACGCGGCAATAAATGCGGCAGGAACCTGCCCGTTATCGACTATCGTCGTCCCGGCCAAATCGAAGATGATTAACCGAATATCGTCCATGAATACTCACGGTCTCTTATGGGATGCCATCTTTGTTTCAGTACTGCGGTGATGGTCTCGTCCCTGAAAACGGAGACCTTTCAATCACTTTAACCACCTGCATGAAATAGTATCGTATTTTTTCCATTTCCACAAATTAAAAGAATATAGTTTTTTTAAACCCACAATATTAGATTATGGAGAGGGTATAAACCATGCCGGAAATAAAATGTATTGTATGCGGTCGAAAAGGAAGACGGGCCTGCCCAGTGCTTGGAGGATTGATTTGTACGAGCTGCTGCGGAGCAAAAAGGGGAAGCGATATTGCATGCCCGCCTGACTGCAGTTATTTCCCATTCGGCACCGAGGCATATGACGCCAGGTTGAAAATCGATGCGACCTGCACAAAGAAAGTTATGGAGTATGTCCTTGATTTTTTCGGTAGAGAGTATGTAGAGAAAGTGCTCCAAAAGACTGGAGCCAGAGGCTCACTGCTCGAAGACAATCCTGGGGTTGCTTTTCCCGCAGCAGTCAACTATCTACTGGGGTTCAAACGTGGTGTAAATGGAAAGACTGTTGCCGATATTTGGGAGCAGGAGGGCTGGCGCGGGCTGAGTAATGACGAGCGGGTGATGATGAAGTCCAGGCGTCACAGCTTTCCCACAATTATCGAAGTGCAGAGGATTATCGACGACAAATCAATGCAGTGCATTGATCTTTTTGATTCTGAAGAAAGTCCGTTTATTTTATTCGATCGAAGCATGGCGCGGTCGATGGACCGCTTCAGCCGGTTTTTTATGTGGATAACACATTACCCAAATTTCAGCTGTCCCGCCGCCGGTGGATATATTGTGAAGCGTTCTATTTTTGATGATTTCTATAATGAACTTTTACGCCGTATTGAAGAAGAGCGGAAAGAAAACCCCGACTGTTCGGCAAAATCCTATCTCGCTGAGCATTTTAGTGAGTGCTGCGATCTGCTCGGCGAGCTGGAACGCACATACTCCGACCGACTACTGAACTCGCTTGATATACACCACTGTGAAGCGGTGTATGAAATTGCGGAGACCAGGAGCGACATCGAGGAGATACTTGAAAAGAAGAATGACTTTGAATTCGATGACCGGGACCCTGAACCTGATGATCCTGAGGGGTCGGTGTACTACGTATGGCTTCGCAGAGGGGAGTCGAAAGAGTTGGAGTCTTCAATGCCGGCTGTCTTCCAATTCGATGATGAGAGCCAGGGTGTGGGTACTGTCGGCAGCCTGAAGCTTACCGATACACATCTGACACTCGAAACATTTTCCCGTCAGAAGTTCGAATTCGCGAAGGAGAAGATACAGACCTATTTCGGAGGTTACGTTATCTTTTTACATGAGAAAATAGAGGACCTGAAGGACAGGCTGAAAGAGGAGCTTGACGAAGCAGGGGATCGTCCTTCGGTAAAAAAGCAGAGGGAGCCGGAGGGTGCCCTGCCTCCGGAACTTGAACAACAGATACTGGAGAAGCATTATCGGGAGCACTATACGAAGTTTCTCGACGACACAATCCCTGCGCTTGACAACATGACTCCACGTGAGGCAGCCGATAATCCCGATATGCGGCCGCGACTTGTTAATCTTATGAAGGACCACATACAGGGCCTTTCATCCATGCGCCGGGAACGCGGCATTACAATAGATCTTGGCTGGGTACTGAAAGAGCTGGGGCTGCATGAGCTGATTTGAGGCTGCATATGGATTTCATAAAAGTCCAGGCAGGTTTTTTTTGTCTTTATCAGTGGAGATTGGATTAAAGATTCAGAAATATTCAAAATAATTACTTGACATTCAGAATATTTTTGATATGATTCAATAAAATACAACATTAATTCTTCCCTTGGAAAATTTAATGTCATCAGGCCTTATTCCTGCTGATAGGCAAAAACGGATTTACGCTCTCCTCCGTGAACAGGGTGTTGTCAAAGTCAATGAAATTAGTAAATTGTTAGGTGTATCTGAGCTAACCATCAGAAGGGATCTTGATGTATTGGAAAAAAAGGAAATCCTCGAGAGAACACATGGAGGGGCAATTTACAATCAGAGAATGCCGATAGAGCCTCTCTATGAGCAAAAACATAATCTTCACAAGGAGGAAAAAAAAGCAATTGGACGGTATGCAGCAGAACTAATAGAAGAGGATGATACTATTCTGATTAATAGTGGCTCCACAACGCTGGAAGTAATCAACAATCTTAGAAATAAAAGTGTGAGAATCATTACAAGCAATCTTTCTGCCATATATAAATCCGTAGAGAGTAAATTTGAGCTTATAATGCTTGGAGGTTTATTTCGTTCACAATCAAACTCTCTTGTTGGTGAGTTCGCCCAGATTTTGCTTAAACGTGTATACGGTGCAAAGGCAATTATTGGTGTTGATGGTTTCAGCATAAAGTATGGATTGACCACTCCTGTACTGGAAGAAGCGGGGATTGCCAATAAGATGATCGAATCTACGCTGGGGATGGTTATAGTCGTAGCTGATTTTAGTAAATTAGGGGTCGTATCAAACTTTGTTTCTGCACCAATAAATAAGGTGAATGTTCTGGTCACAGATGATAAGATCGATGATGAATATCGAAATGGCCTTGAGGAGATAGGAATACGGGTAGTGGTTGCATCCTTAAATTCGGCCAAAGCCGCTTTGCGGCTCAATATCGACAAGTAACTTCTTTGAAGTTACTTAGAAGTGGTTTACGTTCCTAGGGGACCGATCCTTTACAGGACTAGATATCATAAAGTAACTTCGCGAGAAGTTACTTAAAAGCCAAGGCTGCGTCTCATTTATGATAACCAGAATGATCTTCTGCTGGAATTAATGCAGAATCTGAGTTAAAATATCAAAAAATTAAAGAGAGGGAGGTAAGCCATGAAAAAGCTTTTGGTTGTTTTGCTCATCATTTTTATTGGCGTCACGTCTAGTTTGTTTGCAGCAGGTACTAAAGAAGTGGAGAATAAAGTCTTGAGACTCATTACCTGGTCAGGTTACGCACCACCGCAGCTTATTGAAAAGTTTAAAGAAGAAACAGGCATAACGGTGGAAGTTACCCTCAGTAACAACGAAGAGATGATCTCAAAACTCAGAGCCACAAGGGGCGGGGGTTTTGATCTTGCTCAGCCATCACAGGATAGAATTTCTGCAGTGGTAGAGCAGTATAATATCTATCAGCCAATTGACTATTCAAAGGTTGATACTGATCAGATAGACCCATCGCTTCTGGCTGCTGTAAAGAAAAATACCCTTGTGAATGGGAAATCCTATGCAGTACCGCACGTGTATGGCACTTCAGGTCTTGTGATAAATAAGGCAAAAGCACCGGATGTGAAGGACTATAAAGACCTGCTAAACCCTAAATATACCGGAAGAGTCTCTTACAGGATGAAAAGGCCTACCCTGCTTGCAATGGGATATTCTTTTGGGTATGATCCATTTTCTCTCTATAATGATAAAGCTGCTTATCAGAAGTTTCTCGATGAGATAGCAGAGAAACTTATTGCCGGGAAACCGGTTGTAAGAAACTACTGGGATAACGGCGATCAGCTGCTTGAATCACTTCGATCAGGAGAAGTCTGGGCTGCAATGGCCTGGGAGCAGGCTGGCTGGAAACTGCACGGGGATAACCCTGATATAGATTATGTTGCTCCGACGAGCGGTGCAATGGCATGGATTGATACATTTGCGATTCCTGCAAAGTCTGAAAACATCGAAGGTGCATACAAATGGATCAATTTCAGCCTGAGGCCCGAGAATGCTGCGGTATTCACCAATAAGGAAAAATACGGCACAGCTTCAAAAGATGCTGTAAAATTCCTGGAACCCAGTACTGCTGACAACTTCAAGAGATGTTTTCCTCCCGAAGTGCTGGCGAAAGCCCACTGGTATCCTCCCGTACCCCCGGGTTTGGAAGAGATGGAAGGAAAGGTACTGGATAGAATCAGGGCTGCGAAATAAAACATTCAAACCGGCAGTAGTGACACTACTGCCGGTTTTTTTGCTGTATACCCGGAAGGTGAAATCAAAATGCAGATTGCATTATCTGTACAAAACGTAACAAAAAAATTCGGTGATTTTATAGCAGTTGATAGTGTTTCCTTCGATGTGGAAGACGGAAAATTCTTTTCAATACTCGGACCTTCAGGATCCGGTAAAACAACACTGCTGAGAATGATAGCAGGGTTTTATGAACCCTCAAGCGGGTCAATCAAGATACGCGAAAAAGATATGGCTGGAGTTGGTCCGAACAAGAGGCCGGTTAATCTTGTTTTTCAGAGTCTAGCCTTATTTCCGATGATGAACGTTTTTGAGAATGTTTCGTTTGGATTGAAAAGGAGGGGTGAGAAGAGCGAGGATGTGAAAAAAAAGGTCGAATCTATGCTGGAAAGGGTCGGGCTCACCGACTTTGGAAACAGGAAAATAAATCAGCTCTCAGGCGGACAAAAACAGAGAGTTGCCATCGCACGATGTTTGGTGATGGACCCGACGGTTCTTCTTTTAGATGAGCCGCTTGGTGCATTGGACTTTAAATTACGAGAAAATATGAAAGTTGAGCTTAAAAAACTGCAGGCAAAAGTGGGAACTACCTTCGTATATATCACCCACGATCAATCGGAAGCAATGGTAATGAGTGATCATGTGGCTGTTTTGAATGCAGGCCGTTTTGAACAGATAGATACGCCGCAAAACCTCTATAATAAACCGGCATCCGCGTTTGTTGCACAGTTTGTTGGAGACAATAATAAGTTCCATGTCAAACTCGGTGCGGATAGGCACGGTGTTTTTTACGCAACGACAGATGAAGGACAATCGTTTAAACTGGACAGATC
>Ga0315537_1000704_pt1 | contig 26700 bp, 21 predicted proteins | sample SalMarSW160270MG_FD_203091 | JGI IMG/M metagenome (GOLD analysis project Ga0315537, IMG submission 203091) | Salt marsh sediment microbial communities from the Plum Island Ecosystem LTER, Massachusetts, United States - Salt Marsh Sediment SW1602-70 ...
TCTGCATTCTGTCGGCATCGGAATAGATACCATTTGCAGATTGAACCGCCAGCTCTCTGATCCGGTGAAGAATATCCTGCGATTCCTGCAGGTAGCCTTCGGTTGTCTGGATGAAACTAACGGCATTTTCAATGTTGCGTGCCGCCTGTTTCAATCCACGTATCTGGGATCGCATCTTTTCAGATACGGCCAGACCGGAGGCGTCATCACCGGCCCGCGTAATCCGTTCTCCTGAAGCCAGTTTAGCAATATCCTTGTCAACATCGAGGTTTTTGAACTTCAGGATGCGGTTGGCGTAGAGAGCACTCATGTTGTGGTTGATAATCATTCAACTACCCTCCTTGATAGGTTTTGTGCTTCCCTGCACGGTTTTTTTTCAAGGTACTCCTTGAAGTCCTATACCTTGAAAACAGAAGAATATACTCCGATGCGTGCCTCGTTTCATTCTCCCGTTCCGATCTGTCCCATAACATAATGGAAACGCAATCGTTTTACCGCATGAAGGCCAGCAACTAACAGTAGGCCCCCGAATGAGTGCAGGACTCAGCAGCCTCACGGGGAAAGCCAGTTTGGCCCCCCTTTCACGCTATTTCCAACCCAAAAATCTACCTCCCTGTAATCAGCGGGAGGTTAGATTTCATACGCCTTGAAAAAGGTCGTCTTGAACAAGGCGCGGGAAAAAGGCAGGGGGCATAGGATAAGTTACTGGCATACCCATTAACATGGCGGGCCATCATCATGACGTGCCATTAACATGGAGGGTGTTTCATTTGTCCGAGATACACGAGGGGTCTCAGACACCCGGTCGCTATTTCAAAGATCGTGTGTTCGTCCGCTTCATTTTATTAATCACGCTTTGCCTTGTCCCCGTTTGTTTGACCCGGGCCCCGAAATCAAAGTGGCGTATGTCCCGAGTATCAAACAGTAACTTGCTCGAAGTTACTTAAAAGCTCCTGCCAAGCTCCCGGGGCTATCGTCCCTTGCAGGACTATTAAGCCCCGGGAATACTTCAACAGGCAGACACCTGAAGCAACGAACTAAGAGAAACACATTCTCATACACGCGGAGCAGAATTCATGCGGAGGGAAACTCCACGTGCACTATGATTATGCGCGGAGTATAACCGATACAACCAATCGGCGGAGGGAATTACCGCGCTCATCACTCAAAAAAAACTAACGAAACAACTGAAGCACACTCTGCGGCAACAAATTCGCCTGCGCCAGCATAGCCGTGCCTGATTGCACAAGAATCTGGTTTTTCGTAAATTCAACCATCTGTTCGGCAATGTCCGTATCCCTGATACGGGATTCTGAGGCCTGCATATTCTCATACCCTGCAAGCAGTCCTTTTGTAGCGTATTCAAGTCTCGTCTGGTAGGCGCCGAGATCCGCACGCTGTTTAGAAACCTTCATCAGCGCCTGATCGACGATGCCGATCACCCTGTTTGCCTTCGCCGGCGTGGAGAGAGATATTGTGGATCCAGTCGAAATAGCGCGCATCTCAAGGCCGCGCGCGTTCATTGTTTGGATGTATACCTGCTCTCTCTGATCCATATTAGGACCGATATGAAACCACATCGAAGCGGTAACCATGTTTTCACCGGTTGGTCGCGCAAACCTGCCGGTCAGCATGTTCATACCGTTGAACTGCGCATGCGAAGCGACTCTATCGACTTCATCGACGAGCTGGGATATCTCAACCTGAATCTGCTGTCTATCCTCAGAGGTATAAATCCCGTTCGAAGCCTGAACAGAAAGCTCTCTTACCCGCTGGAGGATGTCCTGAATTTCCTGGAGGTACGCCTCTGTTGTCTGTATAAAAGAAATACCGTCTTCGGCGTTCCTTGCCGCGCGGCGCAGCCCCCGAATTTGGGACCGTAATTTTTCAGAAACGGCAAGTCCTGAAGCATCGTCACCGGCCCGATTGATCCTCATACCGGATGACAGTTTTTCAATATCCTTGTTGATGTTCCAGTTGTTGAACTTTAAAATCCTGTTCGCAAAAATCGCACTGAGATTGTGATTAATAATCATATTTTCCTCCTTGAAAATTTTCCAGGCGTCCTTGCCCTGCTTTTAAAAAATGCTAAACTGATCTCATAAATGTACGATATTTATACTGTGTTGAAGTTGCAGGCATCACCTCCTTGCGTGTAGACAGACGGGAACTTCCCTGTTCCCGGTGAAGCATGTTATACGAAGCACAGAAGCTTCACGCCATACATCATGATGATTCGAAGATGTGGATTCCCTCTTTTGGTTTATCGGCTGTCTCCGTTGAAAACTTTACTAAAATCGCCTCCTCGCTGTTTTCGAGTCCGTGCACAAATCTCCCCAGAAAAATGTTATTTAAAAAGATTAACAAATATTTAAGCGTCTCCACCTCACATCTGTTCAATTGCCTCGATACCGAGAAGCTCGAGCCCTTTTTTTAAAACCTTCTTTACCGAAAACACTACCAGCACACGGGATAATGAAAGCGTCTGATCCTCCGTAATAACCCTGTGAGTGGCATAGAAAGCATTGAACCGGGACGCCAGTTCGAGAAGATAGCGCGCAATAACAGACGGCTCGAATTCCCAAGCTGCCCTTTGTATGACCTGATCAAACTCATTTACCAGAAGCACTACAGAATATATAGTGCTGTCATCATCTGTGTATACAAGGCCTTCCCTGTAAGTAATATCACCATAACGCTCACTGTATTTTTTCAGGAGGCTTGATATACGTGCATGGGTGTACTGAAGATACACCCCGGTTTCACCATTGAAGTTCAGTACTTCATCCCAGTTGAAAGTAATATCCTTCAGCCGGTAATTTTTCAGGTCATTGAAAATGATCGCACCAACACCGACCGCTTCTGCAACAGTCTTTTTATCCTGTATATCCGGATTCTTTTCCTCAATTATCGTCTCAGCAAGAGAGGCCGCGCGATCCATAACATCTTCGAGAAAAATAATGTTGCCCTTTCTCGTGCTCATAGCACCCTCTTTAAATCGGATCTGGCCGAACGGCACATGATGGCATTTCGAATACCAGGGCATCCCCATCTTTTCCAGAACCCTGAATACCTGCCTGAAATGAAGCTGCTGTGGGGTCCCAACAACGTAGAGTGCGAGATCGAAATGAAAGGTCTCATACCTGTAAAGTGCGGCAGCAATATCGCGTGTTATATACAGGGTCGAACCATCCTTTTTCCTTAACAGGGCGGGCGGCACGTCTTCGAGAGGAACGATGAGTGCGTCTTCACTTATTGCGGTAATGCCGCTCTCGATAATTTTTTCAACCGTTGATTCGAGCATGGGGCCGTAAAAACTTTCACCCGTATACTGTTCGAATGAAACACCAAGCCGCTTATAAATTCTTTGAAAATCTTCAAGACTGAGGTCGGCAAAACGCTTCCATAGCCTCCGTGACTCTTCGTCACCCTTTTCGAGTTTCCTGAACCATTCGCGCGCATCGTCTTCGAGGGCCGGTATTCTTTCAGCCTCACGGTGAAACCGCACGTATAGATCGTAGAGAAAGCGGATGGGGTTGTCTTCGAGCCCCTTTTCATTTCCCCATTTTTTATATGCGGTGATAAGTTTACCGAATTGTGTACCCCAGTCACCAAGATGATTGATCCCGATGACTCTGTAGCCGAGGAATATGTGGATCCTTTTCAGCGCGTTACCGATAACAGTTGACCTTAGATGTCCGATTCCGAACGGTTTTGCGATATTCGGTGATGAAAAATCGATGACAACTGTTTTGCCCTCTCCGTACGACTGTAACGACTTAAATGTTGATTTGGTAATATCCTTTATTATGTCTCCGATTACGGTCGTTCTATTCAGAAAGAGATTGAGGTAGGGGCCACGCGCCTCAGCGCCCTCTATGAGGCTGTTTTTTTTGTCGAAGCCTTCTATTTTCCGCGCCAGATCGCGCGCTATATCTGCAGGATTCCTCCTCTCAAGCTTTGCAAACTGAAAGCAGGGAACCGCATAATCACCAAAAGCACCGTTCGGCGGAACTTCGAGAAGCGCTTGCAGGCTTTCCTTCATACCACCGGCGATACTTTCAAGAGCCCCTGCAAGCTTTGCCTTAATATCGATACTCATAAACCGACTTTTTCATTTTTGATAACCTTCGCCTCGCCTTTGAGGTTATCGATGATTTCATTCAGTTGATCATTGTACTGTTTCTGCAGGAGCTGCATCCGAATCTGCTGGCGAGCGACATCTATATCGACACCCGCAAAAAGTTTTTTATTCTGATTGTAAATCGTCTCTATCTGCTCATCGGGAACCTCTTTTAGAAGAGGTTCGATCTTCTCGTTGAGGTACACCTGAATGACAGCCCTTCTCGTTACCGCCTTTATCAGATCCTGCACGTCCTTTCGTTTCAGGTACCCCTCGGTGACCGATTTGTCGTAAATCAGGTATTCATTGATCAGATTCGCGAGAAATTTCTTTTTATTGTTTATATCGTTTTCATATTTCTTCTTATCCTCGGCCGTAATAGGAAGTGAGTATACATGAACATTGAATTCGCGATCGAAGTCCTGCAGTGAAATAACCGTATCGTTGATTTTCACAACCCAGGTTTTGCTGTCCTGCTGCGTCTGTGCAAACGCCCGGGCGCTGCCCAGGTATCCAGACTTTCTTAGTAAAAGGTAGTTTCCCGTAAGACTGCCGACCACGAAAACAATTACTATAATACCAATTATTATTTTTTTCATTTTAAGTCCTCTCCCTGTACTGCTGTTAATCTAATTACGAAAATTGGCCGGGACAATACAATTCCAACCGTTCAGCGGTACTGAATCTCTGTGTCAAACCGGTTCAGTGAACGGGCCCTGCGGTTTTCCTCGATGATATAGGTGTTCTCGTAACCGACCGCTCCGCCTGGAAAAATAAACTTCGGTTCAAATGCCACCGCCATCCCGGGCATCAGCTCCCCTTCGAACCTTTCTGTAATTATGGGAAACTCATCGAGCTCGAGCCCTACTCCATGCCCGATAAAACGCACCCCTCCCATGAATATACCACCAGGCTGCTGGTTATCAACATACGTATTGATTTCTCTATATATATCCGGTATTTCAGTCCCACTCTCAACCGCCTCGCAAAACAGTTCATGACATGTGTGAGAAACAGCGTGCGCGTGTTTAAGCGCCGGCTCAAGATCGCCGAAAGCAAAAATACGCGTACAATCGACGATATAGCCCTCATGAACAAAAACCGCATCGATGAGAAGCGGCTCATTAGAACCGACCTTCCGGTGGCTCGCCCCTGACGGAAAAGCAATAGTCACCCCGGTACCGCATGCGGATGGAGAATCCATCGCAGAATGTTTTGCAGCATTTTCTCCGCTCACAATGTACCTCTGCTCCGCTTCCATGTTGAATGTTCTGGTCCGAATGGTGAGGGAGGACCCCTCCTCCAGTAGAAGCGAGATAAACCGCATGTATATTTGATACTCGCTCATGCCGGGAGACAGAATTTCCCCCAGTTTTTCGAATACACGGTCGAATCTTCTTCCGCTTTCGTTGAGAAGCTCGATCTCAAAGTTGGATTTTACCGCACGCTGCATACGAACGATTGTGGATATATCCACAAACGACACGTCTGGAAGAGACTCGACGAGAGCCCGGTACAGTTTGACAGGTAAAACATCGATCTCGATGCCTATTCTTCCCCGGTTCAGGCCCGTATCTTTTATATATTCACACACATCACTGAGCTTCGTCATCGCAATTATGGTATCAAGCGGCGATTCTTCGCGGGCGCGTGAAAGGGTCCGCCGCACGAACAACACCGGGCCACTCGGGCTCCCGGCAAGCAGTACGCCGTCCTGAATGGTACCGCTATAGTACAGTCGATCGACATTCTGCACAATGAGAGCGCAGTCGATGCCTTCACGGGACAGTGATTCCGCAAATCGAGACAGCCTCGCCTTTATTTCAGTTTCCGGAAACGTTCTCATATTCGAATAGCTCCTTGAGGAATTCGTACCTCTCATCACTGTTGTCGAATACCCTGTATATGTGGAGTGTGTTGTAATCTTTCGGAGAAATGCTGAAGATTTTCCTGTTTTTACTGATCTTCTGTATAAGGCCGATAATATCCACCCTGCTCTGCTCAAAGGTAAGCTGCAGCTCATTTTCCCTCTCCCTGAAGTGCTTGATCCCCACATCTCTGCAGAGAATCCTGAGCATCACGACCTTTAAAAGCTCTTCAAACCGTGCAGGAATCGAGCCGAACCTGTCCGTAATCTCGGACCTGAGATCCTTGAGCTCTTCACTTCTCTTAACCGCTGCAAGCCGCTTGTATATCTCTATACGAAGCTTCTCGCTCTCAATGTACTCTTTCGGAATGAAGGCTTTGTAGCTGAGATCCAGCACGGGTTCGATTTCCACTTCTTCAACCTCGCCCTTCAGCTCGCGTATCGCCTCATCGAGGAGCTTCACGTACATTTCAAAGCCCACGGTAAGCATTTCGCCGTGCTGCTGGCTCCCGAGTATATTACCCGCGCCCCGTATTTCGAGATCCTTCAGCGCAATCGAGAAGCCCGATCCCAGCTCTGTATGGTCATTGATTACAGCAAGCCGCTTGGCGGCACGCTCTGAAACTATCCTCCCAACCGGATATAGAAGGTAGGCATAGGCCTTACGTTTGCTCCTGCCGACTCTCCCCCTGAGCTGATAGAGCTGGGAGAGCCCGAACCTGTCAGCCCGCTCAATAACAATGGTATTGACATTCGGGATATCCAGGCCCGACTCAATAATCGTGGTTGTAACGAGCACCTGAAACTCCATGTTGAAAAAAGCCTGCATGATATCCTCGAGCTCACGTTCGTCCATCTGGCCGTGAGCGACTTCAACCGACACGCCGGGAACAAGCCGCCTGAGCGCCTCGGCCCTTTCATCAATGGTCAGAACCCTGTTGTGCACATAGTACACCTGACCTTCTCGCTCAGCCTCCCGCCTGATTGCGCCGGATATGATTTCATCGTTGTGTTCGAGAACATAGGTTTCTATCGGAACACGCTCTCTCGGTGGTGTCTCTATAACGCTCATGTCCCGTATTCGGTTCATGGACATATACAGGGTTCGGGGAATCGGCGTCGCCGTCATGGTTATGACGTCAACGAGCTTGCGAAGCTGCTTGAGCCGCTCCTTGTGCTCAACCCCGAAACGCTGTTCCTCGTCGATTATGACAAGTCCGAGATCCTTGAATTGAATGTCTTTTTGAATAAGCCTGTGTGTGCCGATGACAACATCGATTACGCCGTTTTTAAGGTTTTCTATGATTTTTTTCTGCTCCTTCTGAGTCCTGAACCGTGAGAGCATTTCCACGGTTACAGGGTACAGGGAGAGCCGTTCAACGAATGTATTCAGATGCTGTTCTGCAAGAATTGTCGTCGGCACAAGCAGGGCGACCTGCTTTCCGTCCATCACAGCCTTGAATGCAGCACGAATGGCAACCTCAGTTTTTCCGAAACCCACGTCACCGCATACAAGCCTGTCCATGGGCTTCGCTTCTTCCATATCCCGTTTTATTTCTTCAATCGTCCTGAGCTGATCGGGTGTTTCCTCGTACTGAAAACCAGATTCGAATTCGAACTGCCACTCTGTATCAACGGAAAAAGCATGACCCTGCATGCTCGAACGAAGCGAGTACAGCTCGAGAAGCTCCCGGGCCAGCTCCTGAACCGACCTTTTTACATTATTTTTCACCCGGTTCCAGGTACCTGAGCCGAGCTTGTCGATCCTCGGCCTCCTCCCCTCCTGCCCGATATAACGCTGGAGCAGGTTGATCTGGTCGACCGGAATAAATACCTCATCCCCGTCCCTGTACTCCAACTTGAAAAAATCTTTCTCGGCTGCCCCTGTTTTCAGCCTCTCTATTCCCCTGTAGATGCCGATTCCATGCTCCAGATGCACGATAAAATCACCCTCGGCGATATCGAGTATTCCCTCGATCGGCCTGGATCTGGTTTTCAGAAAACGGGTCCCCTGCCTCTTTTTCCTGTTGAATATCTCCCTGTCGAGGATAACAGCAAACTTCATCAACCTGGCGATAAAGCCTTCGTGCAGGTCGACGGTTTCAACTGAAAGTCCGGAATGAGCATCGAGCATGTCCTTAAGCAGTTCTCTCAACCGCTTCGTCTGCCCCTCATAGCTCGCACCGATAATAATGTGGTAACCCCCATCCAGGAGGTGCTGAAGATCTTCTCTAAGGTATCGGATCTGGCCCCTGTACCCGCGTTTCTCGGATACATCAAACTGGAACAGGTGATTTTTCGTCTCCGGTAATACCGAAATATTTCCAAATGCATCAAGCCGCGCAACAACTTCATCAAAATCCTGAACGATTTTATCGGGGGGAAGTATAAAATGCGTGCCTTTTTTTTCTTCATACAGCCGGTTTGCCTCGATCCTGTAAAACCGCGCATGTTCTCCGCATTTTTTTATTGAATTGAATAAAACGTGATACTCCTGGCCCGTATAGTCGAGAAGTGTTCCCGCCGGATTATACAGGAGCGACAGGTAGCTGTCGATACCCTCAAAATGTCTGAGCGTACATATTTTTTCTATAATCTCACGATTCGCCCGGTTACTCTTCTTTTTAAGAGATTCAACCGCCTGATTCGTCAGTAGTACCTCTTTTGCGGGGATAATTGTTACCTGTTCTATCCGGGTTGTCGATTTTTGTGTAACCGGAGAAAACTCCCGTATGGATTCGATAAGGTCGTCAAAAAACTCGATCCTCACGGGATGCTCGCTGCCGTGACTAAATATGTCAAGAATATCGCCCCGAACTGAAAAATTGCCGTTGCTCTGCACCCGATCTTCCCTCTCATACCCGAGTGTGGTGAGCGTTTCCTTGGCCTGTTCGAGCGAAAGATGCGCACCGACCCGTATATCCAGGATACTCTTAAAGAAAATCTCTTTCGGAAGATAGTAGTCAATGAGCGAATGAACGGGCAGCACGAAAATACCGCGTTTTTTCTGCAGCAGCACATGGAGAGCGACAACCCTCTTTGCAGTAATATCGCTGTAGGGCTCGCTCTCATCGTACGGAAGGGTTTCCTTCGAGGGCATAAGAAAAAGAAATCGGCTGTCGAGAAACCCATGGAGATCGGTGTAGAAATCCGATGCCTCCCTGTTGTTTCGTACAACAAGAAGAATACCTTTTTTCGACGCGCCGAAAAGTGCAGCGGTAAACAGGGCGGAACTTGACCCGTTCAGCCCGGTAAATTCGGCACCACTTTTCTGCAGAACCTCTACACATTCCTGTAAATTGCAGGTAGCATTGAATAATGGGACAAGTGATTTTAATGTGCGCGACATGGCAACAATAACTGTAAAACTGTCAATTTCAATTTATGGAGTATTACCGGAGGATAAGAAAACCCTCAGTATAACAATTAAAAATCAACCGGAAGTAAATGTACTTCTATTTCATGTCTGCGGAAATGATTTAATACTACAGCTTTGTAGTTACTTAGAAGTGGTTTACGTTCCTAGGGAACCGATCCTTTACAGGACTAGATATCATAAAGTAACTTCGCGAGAAGTTACTTAGAAGAAGTGTGCCATGGAAAATGGTGATTATTCGAACGAATGCCTCTTTCGTTACTTGAACTCACTTTCATAGATATCGATAACTTCACGGGCTTTCCTGAGAAAAGGAGGGTCCACCTCAAGAACAAGAAGTCCGCGTTCCTTTATATCACGTATCATATTTTCTGCTTTGACTTCTACCTTGACGAGAGCATTGTTTTCGGAGTAGGAATCAACAAGTCCGTATTTTTTCTCCTTCTTGAGCTCCCTGATAATAGCAATCAAATCCTCTAACGTTTTAATATTCCTCTCAGCAGAGTCATAGAGAATCTGCGGGGTGCCGAACCGCTCCGCATTGACGCTCGTTTCACGAAACTTTGTGGCGGTAATCTTGTAGTTATAGTTCAGCCGGTCACGAATATCCTGTACCATACAATAGCTCTCCTGATTTATCTTCTACACAATATAATATATACCATTTCGCGACGTACATATATTGTGTTTAAACATCGGCCTGTTCTGCATGCCGTAACAATCAATATCCCATTCATACCAAAATAACCGTGTAACCTGGCAGGCAGAAACGAGAAATCGATTACTACTGGAAGGAATAAATCCAATTGCAATAGTAATTATACTGTAATTATGTAAGAATTCAAGAAGAATTAAATAATTTTTGACGATAACTAGTGAGAAAAGAGGTAAATAGTGATAAAAACGAGGGGGAAAAAGAAAAATAATAAAACTATTCTGATCATACTGATACTTCTTACCGTCATAACAATTATTGCCAGGCCTCTGTTGAAGAAAAAACCTGAAAAACCGGTTCAAAAACCGCCGGCTGAGAAGAAAACACCATATGCAGAAAAAAAGCCGTCTCCCCCTCCTGAAAAGAAAAGACCTGCTGAAAGTTATATTGCCGTTATCGTCGATGACGTCGGGTATCCTGCCGGTGCAATTGAGCAGTTTGCCGGTTTCAAAGGCAAAATCACCTTTTCGGTACTTCCGTTTCTTGCGCATTCAAGGGAATACGCCGACCTCTTTCACCGGAAAGGTTTTGAGATAATGCTACACATACCAATGGAACCGCTGAGCTACCCGGAGGATGACCCTGGTTTCGGGGCTATTTTTACCGGTGAAACAAAAACTGCAATTGCAATCAAGATGCAGCGCATGCTCGACAACGTACCTCATATACGGGGCGCAAACAACCACATGGGGTCACGGGCCACACAAGATTTCCAGCTCATGACCTGGGCTCTGTCCGCCCTCAGAAACAGGAATATGTTTTTTATCGACAGCCTCACAACACCGGAATCCCGCGCCTATGACGCGGCCCGTATGCTCGGAGTCGATACAGCCAAAAGGGATATTTTCCTCGATAATCGGGAGGATTTTTCCTCGATAAATGCGCAGTTTGAAGAGTTGAAAGATATTGCTATAGAAAGAGGAGTCGCAATAGGGATCGGACATATTCAAAGCAAAAACCTTGTCGATGTGCTCAATACCCAGCTCCCCCTTCTGGAAAAAGAGCGCATCTCTCTTATCTTTGCCTCCGAAGCAGTCCTCCTGAGAAATTGAAGTTGACTTTCACTTCTCTTGAACACTACCTTTTTCTGGGTATCTTTTCGAGTAAATACATGAAAGGGGTGTGCGTTGCTGATACTTGGCATAGAAACTTCATGCGATGAAACATCCGCATCGGTTGTTGAAGACGGGAAAACCATACGCAGCAACGTCACCGCAACGCAGCATGCGTTTCACAGAAAATATGCCGGTGTGGTTCCTGAGATAGCTTCGCGCCGCCATCACGAAGTAATCAACTATGTCATTGAGAATGCTCTAAAAAAGGCAGGGGTATCTGTCACTGACATCGATGCCGTGGCCGTAACGTCGCATCCGGGACTTATCGGGTCGCTGCTCGTAGGGGTAGTAGTCGCAAAAACACTGAGCTTTTCACTCAACATCCCGCTTATAGGCATCAATCACGTTGAGGCGCACCTCTATGCGGTCCATTTCAATAGCAGGGTTGAATACCCGATTATCGGGCTCATCATTTCAGGCGGCCATACCCTGCTTGTCTATTCTGAGAGAATAGGCCACTACGAAATAAAAGGAAGCACCCTCGATGATGCAGTGGGCGAGGCCTTCGATAAGGTTGCAAAGCACCTTGGCCTCGGATATCCTGGCGGTCCTGCCATTGAAAAGGCGGCGCTTGCAGGGGACGAACAGGCATACACCTTTCCACGGGTAATTCTTGACGGCGGGTATGATCGGTACAATTTCAGTTACAGCGGGCTGAAAAACGCAGTGATAAACCAGAGAAACGGCTTTTTAAACCCCGGTTATGAAAGCTCGGTCGAGAATATCGCTGCTTCATTTCAGGCGGCAGCAACCGATGTACTGCTAACAAAAGTCCTCTGGGCAAGCAGGGATCTTGACATCAACAGGATTGCTCTGGGTGGTGGTGTCGCAAACAACACCAGGGTGCGAACCATTTTTTCACAGTCGAAGGATCTTGTCGTCTATCTACCGGACAGTGAACTAACCCAGGATAATGCGGCAATGATTGCAGGACTGGCATACAGCAAGTACGGCGAAGGCAAACTGAGTGATCTGGATCTTGAACCGCACTCGAGAATCAAAGGAATAACCAAGGGGAAGAGGGTAAAACATGGGAACTGACCAGCGAGATATTCGTTTACAGAAACGGGCCGAGCTTCTCGAAATGGGCATTGTCCCGTATATAGACCGCTACGAACGGAGCCACTCACTGAGCGAGGCAAAGTTACTTCCGATCGGAACAAAGACACTGCGGATAGCAGGCAGAATAATGACGATGCGCGTCTTCGGCAGATTGATATTTGCAACGATCAAGGATTCTTCAGGCAAGATGCAGATCGCACTGCAGGAGAAGACGCTCGGGAAAGAACAGTTTTCACTCTTCAAACGGTTCATCGATATCGGTGATTTCATTGGTGCAGAGGGGCAGATATTTCAAACAAAGACAGGAGAGGTCACCCTGGACACGGCAGCCTTTGCTCTCCTGTCAAAAACAGTGCGCCCCCTGCCTGAAAAATGGCACGGGGTATCCGAACGCGAAATACTATACAGACAGCGCTATCTCGACCTTGTTATGAACGAGGGAACCATGGACCGTTTCATAAAGAGGACAAAAATCATCAAGACCATGCGGGATTTTCTTGACAACACAGATTTTATCGAGGTTGAAACACCTGTTCTTCAGATCAGGCCTTCGGGCGCAATCGCTGCCCCCTTCGTAACCCATCACAATGCCCTCGATATGCCGCTCTATTTGAGGATAGCGCCTGAAACCTACCTCAAACGCTGCATTGCAGGCGGTTTCGACAGGGTTTATGAATTTGCACGAAGTTTCAGAAATGAAGGCATGGATCCTTCCCATTTACAGGATTTCACCATACTGGAGTACTATGCCGCATACTGGAACTACAGGGATAATATGCATTTTATCGAAGAGCTCATAAAGCATGTGCTCAGGGAGGTGAATGGCTCCCTTACCCTCGTGAACGGTGAAAAGGAGATCGATTTCGGGCAGGAATGGGAAGTTGTCCCGCTCAGAAACGCAATACAAAACGATACGGGCATTGATATCGACGAATGCAGTGATGCCAACGACCTTAGACAGAAGATCGAGAATAAGGGAATCGAGATCCAGGATATTAATAGCATGGGGTACGGTGCTCTCGTCGACAACCTCTACAAAAAGGTCTCCAGACCAAAAATGACAGGCCCTCTATTCATCACCCATCATCCTATCGAGCTGTCCCCGCTCGCGCGCACAAACGATGAAAACAGCAGGGTGACCGACCGTTTTCAGCTCGTCGTTAATGGATGGGAACTGGTGAATGCGTACAGCGAGCTCATTGATCCTATCGATCAGCGGCAGCGCCTTGAGCAGCAGGCCAGGCTTCACAGTAGCGGTGATGTTGAAGCGATGGTCATGGATGAGGACTATCTTACAGCCATGGAACACGGCATGCCCCCGATTTCAGGCCTCGGTATGGGTCTCGATCGATTCATTTGCCTGCTTACAGATCAGGAAAACCTTCGTGATGTTATCCTCTTCCCGTTGATGAAACCTGTTGAGGGCGTACAGTAATCTTTTATTTACAGGATAGACTTTTTATATTAAACTTTTATAAGCCTGCTGTGTTCGTGATGCGGCATACCTTAATTTGAGCCAACACTATTTAATAACGGGATATCGATATTTACCTGTGGATTGCATTCGCCTATCGGGTTATAGAATACATGAAGCAGGTGTGAGATAACCCACTTTGAGACACGTCTCAAATTAGTGTCCGCACACGGCACATGCGGGTCTTTTTATACCCCAATACGCCGCTGCTTTCCAGGCAACCCGAGTACAAAATACCTTTTCCGATATACCGAAATTGCGTATTTTTTGCTGTCTAAAACGTCTTTGGCGAGGATAAAAATGCTGTACGTACTGATTTCACTTTCTTCAGGTACATTGTTCGGTTTTTTAATCAGGAACAGGAAGAAGGCATCCGGCATGTTCGGAAAAGCAACGTCCGGAATTATTTTTGTTCTCCTATTTTTTCTGGGTATGACCGTTGGTATGAACGAATCCCTGTTCAAAAACCTCTCCACAGTCGGACTGAAAGCGATGGTTTTAGCCCTGGGCAGTATTTTCGGCAGTGTGGGCCTTTCTTTTGTTATATACCGGCTTTTTTTTGGAGATGGGAATTCCAATCGAGGATTGCGTTAATGAAGAGCACCCTGTTCACAGTTGCTGCATTTACTGCCGGAATTCTTATCGGGCTATCGCCGTTTCTTTCCTTTGATCTCGCCGGCTCTCATATGGTTGAGTACCTCGTATACCTCCTTATTTTTCTGGTGGGCGTGGGGGTTGGAAGCAATAGCAAGGTATGGGTGTTTATAAAAAGGGTGCATTTCAAGATATTTCTCGTTCCTCTGACCGTCATAATCGGGACACTGGCAGGCACCATCCTGTTTTCAACCGTTCTTCCCGGCCTCTCGGTCGGAGACTCCGTTACCGTTGGTCTGGGATTCGGATATTACAGCCTTTCAAGCGTTATCATTACACAGCTCGACGGCGAGGAGCTCGGCATTATCGCTCTTTTAGCCAACCTTATTCGAGAAATCGCAACACTGCTTTTCGCTCCCTTTTTTGCAAGGACCTTCGGAAGGCTCGCCCCGATTGCAGCAGGCGGAGCAACAGCAATGGATACCACACTGCCCGTAATCGTCAAATCTTCAGGGGAAGAGTATACGCTTGTGGCTCTATTCAGCGGTATGGTCCTCACTCTCCTCGTGCCGATACTCATTCCCTTTTTCCTGAGAATTACAGGACACTGATCGGGAGTGTATTAAAACCTTCGGCATATACAGTAATTGAAAAACGCTGTTTGGACACAGGCTATACCAGGCATAGTATATACAGCAGGTTATGACTCGATGATCTTGCAGACGGTATTGGTGAATATGTTCAGATCAAACGGTTTTTCTATAACGCCGACTGCTCCCTCTTTCAGAAAATCCTGCGCGGATCCATCAACCGTGTATCCGGTGATAATCAACACCTTAACATTCGGGTTGATTTTTCTCATGTTTTCAAAACATTCACGGCCACCCATTTTTGGCATTATCACGTCGAGCACAACGAGATTTATTTTTTCTGCATTCTCTCTGTACAGTGCGAGACCGGATGCCCCATCTTCTGCAGCAAAAACTGTGTACCCGCAGTTTTGCAGGGTGTGAACAGCGAGATTTCTGACCTGATCCTGATCCTCAACAATAAGGACAGTTCCTTTCCCATTTGAGAATGCAGGCTTCGGCAGATTGCGCGCTGATTCTTCCTTTAATTCAGATTCGAGGGCAGGAAAGTACATTTCAAACGAGCTCCCTCTGCCAAGCTCACTCTTCACCTCAATAAATCCGTTATGCTTCTGGACAATCCCGTACACAACTGCGAGGCCAAGGCCTGTCCCTGTTCTTTCCCCCTTGGTGGTAAAGAAAGGATCAAAAAGGCGTTCCCGGACATCTTTTGAAATTCCGGCACCGGTATCGCGCACGATCACGCACACGTACTGACCCGGCTTTGCGTTGAGAAACCGTGCCGCCTGCCGTCGGTCGAGAATGGTATTCTTTGTGGATAGCGTAATTGTCCCGGACGCCTCCCTCCCTTCACTATTTTCCTCACCCTTAAGCGACACAATTGCATCACGCGCATTTACGCACAGGTTAAGAAACATCTGGCTCATTTGTGAGGGGTCGGCTGAAACGAGCTTCAAATCCGATTCCGGAACGACACGTATGGTAATTTCAGGGGGAAATGTCCGTTTTATAAGGCTCACCGTCTCATCTAATATACTGTTCAAACCAACAGGCCGGTGCTTCCCCGACGCCTGGCGTGTGAAAAAACGAAGCTGGCCTGTCAGGTCTTTGCCGCGGTCAGATGCGATCTTGATCTGCATGAAGTTATTATATTCCTCGCTGTCCTTCGGCATCTTTCTCAATTCTAGCTCGGTAAAGCCGCTTATCACCTGAAGAAGATTGTTGAAGTCATGCACTATACCGCCGGCAAGCTGGCCGAGGGCTTCCATTTTCTGGGCCTGCCTGAATTGCCCCTCGAGCCTGTTTCGACCTGTGACGTCGATAAAAGCTGCCATGATACCCACCGGTTGGAAACGCTCATCATGAATTAAAGAGACCGAAACTTCTACATCGAACGCAATACCGTCTGCAGAGAGCGCGGTATACTCATTCTGCCATCCCACATTCTCTTCCAGAGATTTTTTCAACTCATCAAAATTCTCGATACCGAGAAAATGAGCCCCCTCTGTGTTCAACACATCATACGGCTTCTCAAACTTCCACATCCTTACAAATGCAGGGTTGATGTAGGTTATTCTACCCTCCATATCGGTAATCATAATCCCATTAATATAGGTGTGCAGGGCTTGGTTCTTGATATGGAGCTCCCTCCTCTGCTGCTCGATAGCCTTTGACTGGGTGACCCTGAGCTGTTCCTGGTCTTTGAGGATCTGCGACTCCCTCGCTTTCATATACCCCTTACAATACGCGTTTATATACATATCAATTACCGTAATCCCGCTCTCGAATGAAGGAATATCAAACCCACCATTTGTACCTATGTATCTCCTGAACAGAGTGCCGATCGAAAGAATCGTTTGTTCTCCAAGGCCTTCCGACGCCCTCAACTGACCGATTTTTTCCACTTTCTGAACATCATGGTTATTCAGATAATTAATCAGGTGGACGTACTCCTCGTTGCCTATCTCATTCATGCGGCGCGGGTGGAGGATATAACGGTTTTCAAATGCGCCTGATTTGAGAGTTTTTTCAAGCAGGGCTATCAGCTCTTTTTTATGTGAGGTGAAAAAAGCAGTGAGGGCGGTGTTTATATCCCTCTCGTGCATGAGAGGCGTTATATCTTCGTACATAACGGGTAGCGATACCTCTGGTAGTTTCGTACTAAAGGTATGAAAACCTTTAATAGGGTATAGTGCGGCTAACACGCTGCTAGGTTTTTTCTATTTATATCCTGGTATCTCGCACCACAATTTTTGCGCTCAACCTATTTATTATGTAATAATTGCCTGCCATCACATGCCGCAGGTATATATGCCGCAGGTATACATAATATGGGTAAAAATCATTCGGCACGTGTTGGTTGGACGTACGACAAAAATTGCCCTGTTTCTCCAATAATAATTTTCGGTCATCAGAGGGATAATATCAAGCGCTTATCTGAAAAAACTTACCATTCACCTTACAGTATATGTTTTAAAAACCGCTTTGTCCGTTCCTGGTTCGGGTTGACGAAAAGTTTTTCAGGCTGGCCCTCCTCAACTATTTCTCCTTCGTCCATGAAAATGACACGTTTTGCCGCAGCACGTGCGAACCCCATTTCATGGGATACGACGAGCATGGTCATTCCCTCTTTGGCAAGGGAAAGCATGACGTCAAGCACCTCTTTGATCATTTCAGGGTCGAGGGCTGAGGTAGGTTCGTCGAAAAGCATAACGTGGGGGTCCATCGCAAGGGCGCGTGCTATGGCAACCCTTTGCTGCTGGCCGCCTGAAAGCTGCGCCGGATATGAGTGCTCTTTGTCGGCCAGCCCCACCCTTTTGAGCAGGGCTCGGGCCTTCTTGCGCGCTAATGGCCTTTCACTTTTTTTTACAACGATCGGCGCGAGCGCTATGTTATCGAGGGCGTCGAGGTGAGGGAACAGGTTGAAACTCTGAAAAACCATACCTACTTCCTCCCTGACCTTTCTGATATCGGTCTTCGCATCTGAAACACAGATATCGTCTATCCATATCGAACCGCCCGTCAATTCTTCGAGCTTGTTGATACATCTGAGCAGCGTGGATTTACCACTCCCGGAAGGGCCGATGACGAGAACGACCTCACCCATATGCACCGACATGGAAACATCTCTCAGTGCGTACAGCTGTGCCCTCCGGACGCTCCTGCGCCTGTGTCGATTCCTGTCCATCCGACCTGCCGGTTTATCGGCGTGTGCCGTGCTCCCAGTATCCTGCGATTCCTCTGAATCGCGCAGCTCCTGTTTGTAGACGTTGAACACTTTGACTGCGTTTTCAATTCGTATCTTTAGCTTATTTGACATTTCTGTTCAGCCGTGCCTCCATTAAACCCACAAGCCATGAGAAAAAGAGGGTCAGGATAAGATAGACGAGCGCAACCACCGTCAGCGTTTCGAAATACAAAAAGGTTTGGGATGCAAACTCCCTCCCCCTTCTCAACAGATCTGACACGGCAAGAATCGAAACGAGGGATGAATCTTTCAGCAGCGCGATAAATTCGTTGCCGACAGGCGGGAGAATCACCTTCAGAGTCTGCGGCAGTATGACGTAGTGCATTGCTTTACTCCTTGAAAGGCCGAGCGCAAGGGCCGCTTCCATCTGCCCGGGATGAATCGACTGAATGCCACCCCGTATAATCTCCGCGAGATACGCACCGTAGCAGACTGCCATTGCAATAACCGCGGATGCAATATCCGGTATTCTCACGATTCTGCCGAGCGCGTAGTAGATATAGAAGATCTGAACGAGCAGGGGTATACCACGAACGACCTCTACATACACGGTGGCAACCCTGTTGATTATCCGCACCCGCGATATTCTACCGAGCCCCGCAATCAATCCTATAACGAGTGCAAGCATTATGGCGAATACAGTTACCTGAAAGGTCTTTACGATCCCATCTGGTATGAACAGCAGTATCCTGCCGAACGGATCAGGCGCGTATATAACGAGAAAGATGAGAATGCCGATAGCACCGAAGAAAGAGATGCGCCAGGCTGAAAATAACTGCCTGTCCCCTTTTTTCGGAATAAGCGTTGCATCTGAAGTGTCAATCATGTTTTGAGCCATTTTTCCAGCCCCGGAGTGAGTGTAGTTCCGGAACAAATCCCCGTGGAAAACGTTGGCTGCCTTCAACACCAGAGCGAATTCTGTCCGGAACCACGATTTATAAAACACAGGGCCAGGGTACCTGCAGGTACCGCAGCCCCGTTTTCATCAGAATACCGGTATCGTTTTTTCTTTTTTCATTCCGGCTCTTGCAGCCCTACCTGAGCCACTTCTTTTCAATCTTTTTGTAGGTTGCCGTTCCCACAACCTTGTCGATGCCGGCGTTGACGGCGTTGAGCACCTCAGTATTTCCCTTCTGTACTGCAATACCATAATTCTCATCGGTAAACGGCTCACCGACAATTTTAAGCTTACCTTTGTAGGTCTCGTTCTGCAGTGCAAAATCCGCAGCAACGGGTGTATCAGCCACGACGCCCTGGATTCGTCCGTTTACCAGGTCCTCGAATGCGAGCCCGATTTCATCGTAGGTTTTTAACTTCACACCCTTCACCTTTTCCACTTCGAATGACCCTGTCGTGCCTATCTGGGCGCCGACCGTCATACCGTCCATGTCTGAAAGTGTGGTAACACCCTTCAGGGATTTCTGCACGACGAGCACCTGGCCGGCGTTGATATAGGGCTTTGAGAAATCCATCTGTTTTTTCCGCTCATCGGTGATCGTCACCGATGACATGACGGCATCGTACTTGTCGGCTGCAAGGCCGGCAAAGATACCGTCCCATGCCGTATTCTTGAACTCCACTGTAAATCCACCAGCCTTGGCGATCTCGTTCATGAGGTCAACATCAAATCCAACGATTTCCTTTGTCTCCTCATCAACGAACTCCATAGGCGGCCATGTCGCGTCTGTAGCGACAACGATATGAAGTCCCCCTTCAGCCCCCTTCTTGGCCGAGCCGCCGGCAAAGGCAACTCCCGACGCGAGAAAAAAACATAGAAAAACGAGCATCAACTTTTTCATCGCATACCTCCTCCTAAAAATAGTGAACGCAATAAGAGTATAGTGATTTGCAATACATGTCAAGGAGTTATACGGGATCGATTTTCGTAGGCAGTAAGTATATTTATGGTTTTACCTGCAATCACACCCTGCCCTTTCTAGCACGCTGGGAGAGGAGTATGAGGTTTCTCAGCTCCTGGGGATTACGGGCGGTTGTCCATCTTGCGACGAAATCCTTGTTATGCACAATCTGGGCTATTGCCATGAGTGCCTGCAGATGAAAGTTTCTCTCGTCACTGCTCCCGATGAGCGCAAATACCATGTGAACCGGCGGTATGCCCGGTCCAAAACGAACCCCTTCCTTTGCACGCACGACTGCTATGTCGAATCTGTGTTCCCCGGGGCAGATGACGTGGGGAATTGCAAGCCCTTCATGAATTGCAGTTGTGGATTCCGCTTCGCGCTTGACAAGCAGATCGAATACCGCTTCTAGTTCAAGACCGAGCTTTCTCGAAAATATCCCGGCAAGAACATGAAAAAGATCTTTAAACCCCTTTTCTCCCTGCAGGTCCACAATTTCCGCGTTTTTAATTATCCGGTCGAACCGGTCCTCTACAATCCCGTCCCTCTCGATGAGAATTTCCCTCAGCTCATCACTGAGTGTGCTCGACTTCATCTCCCTGGACGTCACCCTTTCTACGATATGTATGAGGGCGGATTCCCTCTGTGACCGTGATTTCGAGTAGAGAAAGAACCACAAAAGTGATGCGATGAAAAAAGAGGCGGTGATCAATAGCGGGACCGTGCCCATCTCCATAATAAGCGCCGTATAAATAACGATGCCTGCAATCTGCACATAGGGGTAAAGCGGTGATTTATACTCCGGCCGGTAGGATACGATATTGCTCTCCCGCATAAGTATGACCGAGAGGTTGACGAGCGCGAAGAGGATGAGCATCATCGTGGATGCGACTTTCACCAGGCTCTCGAGGTCGAGAAAAAGTATTACCAGAATCATAAAAAGCGACGTGATGAGCGTTGAATATATGGGGCTTTTCAAACGGACGTTCAGCTTTGCAAGGAAGGCGGGCACGAGGTTGTCCTGAGCCATGGCAAGCGGAATACGCGATGCGGAAAGAAGGCCCGCATTCGCCGTTGTGACAAAGGCGGCAAGCCCGGCAAGGGAGAGAAGGATGGTGCCGACTGTGCCGCTGACGGTCGATGCACCGTAGGCAATCGGGGTAAGGGTCGACCTGAAATCTCCAGCACCCAGGAGCCCGACCGTCACAAACACAGTAAGTACATACAGTATCGTCACCACGATGAAGGCGGAAAACATGCCGGCGGGTATGGTTTTTCCGGGATTTTTTACTTCCCCGGCTACAGAGGCCACCTTCGTGAGGCCCCCGTAGGATATGAATACCATACCGGTTGCACCAAATAGCGCCCGCCACCCCTGCGGCACAAACGGCACATACCGGTGAACGTTTATGTGACTCATCCCGCTGAATATATAGAAGACGAGGAGCGCAATCAGCCCAAGAACGAGGATAATCTGAAACCTCCCGCTTTCCTTTACACTCGTGATATTGAGAGCAGTAAAAAACAGCGCGAAACCCACAGCGACAAGCTTCATCATTCCGGGTGAAAAACCGGGCACAAGGGGCTCGATAAAAATACTGATTCCAACGAGCGCGAACGCACTTTTGAGGCTGATCGAAAACCAGTTGGCAAGCCCGGCGAATGTGCCGAACATGGGACCGAGACTCCGGTGCACGAAGTAGTATGTTCCGCCGGACTTCGGCATTGCCGTTGCGAGCTCCGTTTTCGACAACACCGCCGGTACCATGAGAAACCCGGCAAAAACGTAGCTGAGTATTATCGACGGACCTGTTTTTTGGTACAGAACAGACGGCAGCACGAAGAGCCCGGAACTGATCATAGCGCCTGCGGCAATACAGAATACACCCATGCCGCCAAGTACCTTTTTCAATGACTGCGAGTCCCGCTTCATCCCCACCCCTCTTTTTTGATTAAATATTCAAATGAAAAAGTTGTGAGTATGTTCAAAATAAACAGAACCGCAAAAATTCGGGCTCCGGCTCATTCGGCATCGTACACAGCCTCGCCCAGAAGAATCTTGAGCTGCTTGATGTCCGATACGATCTTCCCTCGATCGAGATTCTGAAACCGCCCCGGCACCATCTGCCTGCTAGTGCACTCGAGCACCGCAACCAGGTTCTGCAGCTCGATCTCGTAGGGATAGGTCGGCGGAACAAAGTCCTTGATCGTTTCCTCCAGGTCCTGCTCGGTAACGATGACATGGTTGTTCATTGCTGCATGAAACTTCGCCCTGATGAGAACCGACTCCAGGTCCGCGCCTGAGAAGTCGTAGTGGTACTTCGTGAAGAGATTGACGATATCGACCTTCTGTATCTTGAGCTTCAGTTTTTTAACCAGGGTCTGGAACAGGTCTTCCTTTTCCTCGATGGTGCTCGGGTAGAAGAGCGCAAGGTGCTCCTCGGCGCGCCCCTGCCGCTTCAAATCTATGGGGAGAAGGTCGGGCCTGCAGGTGATGAGGAACCAGATGATCTTGCCCCTGTACTCGGTATTGCCCATGAACGACGCGATCTGTCCGAATATTCTGTTGCTCGTTCCGGAATCGCCCTCCTGCTTGCGGGTGCCGAGAAATGCGTCGGCCTCGTCTATCATTACACCGACCGGCGCCATTGCCTTGAGCATATTGAGAATCTTTTCGAGATTCGCCTCTGTAACCCCCTGCCACTTGCTTCTGAAATTCCTGAAACGGACGATGGGAATCCCGATTTCACCGGCGAAGGCCGTAACCATGAAAGACTTGCCCGTGCCGACCGGTCCGGAGATAAGATACCCCATGGGCAGCACGTCCAGCCGTCCCTGTTTTATCGCCCGTGCGGCGCTTCTGAACCGCTTTTTAACAAAGTCATGGCCGGACACCATGGAGAGGTCGTGCTCGGACTCGATGAATTCCAGAAGGCCGATCGCCTCGTTCTCGATGATCTCTTTTTTTTTGCCCCTCAGGTAGTCGAGCGAAATCTTTCTGTCCTCCTGAAATGATTCAGCAGCAAGCTGATGAATGTTCACCAGGTTCAGCCCGCCGGTTGTTTTTGCAACCCGCGCCGGGCTGAGCCCCTGCTCCAGCAGCAGCTTGTTCTGGCCCGCGAGATATTCGAAGAAGCTCTTTCTCACTTTTTCGTCCGGCATCGGTATCTCGACTTTCACGGTGCTCGGCGAGCGCACCATTTTCATGCTCAGGTCGGACAGGTTCTCCGTCAGCAGTATAATGGAGATGTCGTTTTCGTTGAAAAGCGGGTCGGTCGCCCAACGGTTCAGCGTTACGAGACAGAACCGGTCTTCATCGGTATAACTGGAAAAATCAGTATTCGGTATGAGGGTTTCGGCGTAGTCGATGAGAAGCACCATGCGGTACTTGTTCCGAACGTTCGCGTAGAAGTACTTCTCGAGATGGCGAAGCGCAACTATCGGGTCGCTCGTGAGAAACTCCGATGAAGCCATGTTGCCGACAAGGGAACGCATGTCCTGCAGATATTCCTGCCGCATCTCCTGGCGGCAGAAGCTGGTCCCCGAAGATCTGTCATAGTAGATAATGATGTCCCTGTTCCCGAACAGCACTTCCGATATATAGCTCTGTATCTTGACGAAGGTGAATTCCCCCTCGTTCATCTTGTGGGGAAGAAAATCGCGGATATTTCCAAACACGACGTACAGATTCGCCGTTTTGGAGCAGTACTTGTAGGAGAGCTCCTGAGCCCAGTCCGGCAGTATCCGGATAAAGGGAAGGTGTTTGAGGATGAGCTGTTCCGCCACGTACGTTACCTCCTCCCAGTTTTCAGGTGATTCGCCGTCATCAGACGTTTGTCCGTTATAGCATCAGCCGCCCATACCCTATTATACCGGATAACACAGTTTCAGCGGCATCACATTCAAAAACACATTCATCACCATTTTTCATAGTGAACGATCTGGTCGAGTGAAAGCCTATTTTTGCTGTGAACAGAGGCATCGGCCGGATACCCGACCGTGAGAAGCTCGACAACCCTGATATTGTCCGGTATACCGAGCACGTCCTTCACCCGGTCCTCATAAAAGGCGCCTATCCAGCAGGTGCCGAGGCCAAGCTCGACCGCACGAAGCGTCATATGATCGATCTGTATGGCCACATCGATAGGATAGCAGAGCTGGTCGCATTTCATTTCGTGCATATCGGTATCGGCACAGCACGCGATAACACATGCAGCCTCCCCGACAAATTTCTGATTCGCCGCGGCCCCGACAAGCCTCTTCCTCGTCCCGGCATCCGTTACAACGACAAACCGCCCTTCCTGTCTGTTCGAGGCAGAGGGTGCGAGACGTGCAGCCTCAAGAAGAGCTTTTATTTTTTCATCTTCAATCGGTTTATCCAGAAATTGCCGCACACTCTTTCTTGTCCGAATCGCCTCTTCCACAGTCATTGTCCACCTCCAGCATCAGTTAATGATTTTTGAAATAGTAACACCATTATACCTGTATTTTCTCCGCATGAAAAGGTTATTTGTCCTATAAATTCCAAGTCTCGCAATCCAGATATTCAGCAGACCTGCGGCCGGCCGAATACATAATGCCGCTTGAGGGCATCAATATCTTTTTTTTTCCGGCAGAATTCAGTATACTGATATGGCTGTAAAAATTTACGGCATCGCTTTTCGGCCGGATTCGACAACATGAGGGGATATAAAAGACCATGAAAAAACTGCTTTCAGGAAACGAGGCAATCGCCCGAGGTGCCTATGAGTACGGCGTAAAGGTGGCTGCCGCGTACCCGGGAACACCGAGCACGGAGATACTCGAGAATTTATCCCGATACCCGGAGGTCTACGCCGAGTGGTCGCCCAATGAAAAGGTCGCCCTTGAGGTGGCCCTCGGTGCGTCCTTTACCGGCATACGGGCTCTGGCGGCAATGAAGCATGTAGGACTGAACGTCGCATCCGACCCGCTTATGACCTCGTCGTATACCGGAATTTCAGGAGGCCTTGTCATCGTTGTGGCCGATGACCCCGGCATGCACTCGTCACAAAACGAACAGGATTCAAGAAACTACGCACGTTTTGCGAAAGTGCCGCTTTTCGAGCCCTCCGACTCATCCGAGGCCAGGGAGCTTATCGGCGATGCATTGGAGGTGTCGGAGCGATTCGATACTCCGGTGCTGTTCAGAACAACAACGAGAATATCCCATTCGAAGGGTATCGTCAATATAGAAGAACGCTCTTACGTTGACAGAAAACCGGTATACGAAAGAAATCCTGAAAAATACCTGATGGTGCCGGGATACGCCCGTAAAAGGCGATACGTCGTCGAAGAAAGGTTAAAAGAGCTGGTCGCCTTCAATAACAAATTCGAAAAAAATACGGTTCTCTACAGGGAGAACGAGCTCGGTATCATCACCTCGAGCATCTCCTACCAGTACGTGATGGAGGTATTTAATGAAGCTTCGGTGCTGAAACTCACCATGAGCTACCCGTTTCCAGACGACCTGATCAGGGTGTTCGCCGGCAGGGTTAAGAAGGTAGTCGTTATCGAGGAGCTCGACAGGTTTCTCACGGAACATGTTAAGTCACTGGGTATCACCGTTGAAGGAGAGGAATACATTCCCGACATCGGCGAGCTGAACCCCGACATCCTCGAGAAGGCCCGGATAAAGCTATATGATAAGGGTGCAGTCTGCCAGGACAAAGAAACCACATCTGGTCCCGATATCCCCGCGCGCCCCCCTGTTTTATGCCCGGGCTGCCCGCACCGAACGGTGTTCCACATCCTGAAGGTTTTTAAACCGATCATTATCGGAGATATCGGCTGCTACAGTCTCGGCGGACTCGCGCCGCTCGACAGTATGGACGTTATCATATGTATGGGGGCCGGTGTCAGCGCAGCCATGGGGGTTGCAAAAAGCGGCATCGACCGGCCTGTTGTCGGCATTGTCGGAGACTCGACATTCTTTCATTCAGGAATCACCGGCCTTCTCGATATCGGATACAACAGGGGGAATCTCACCATACTTGTCCTGGACAACCGTATAACCGGTATGACGGGGCATCAGGTGAATCCCGGTACCGGCAGAACACTCATGGGAGAAGAGACCTTCGAGGCACGTATTGAAAAATTTGCGAAAGCCGCTGGTATTCAGAGAATACGGGTGTTCGATCCTTACAGCATGAAGGAAGTAAAAGAGGCACTTGAGTCGGAGCTTGCATGCGGTGAAGCCTCGCTGCTGGTATCCCGCCGTCCCTGCGTTTTGCTCATCGATACGTCTAAAAACCCGGTTTATACGATAGACCCGGAACCCTGTAAATCATGCGGAATCTGCCTGAAAATCGGCTGCCCTGCCATATACAGGGAGAAAGAGGAAAAAATCGGAGAAAAGGGGTGGAAAGCCGCCATAACCGAATCACTGTGCACCGGCTGCTCTGTATGCGCGCAGCTGTGCCCCTTTGACGCAATAGGGATAAAAGAAGGCTGAACTATCCGGATGAAGACTTTTTTTGCTGATGCTTTTTTGTAATAAAACCGCCTATTGTGCTGACCCTATCCATTGTCGACCTGGAGGCATCGATATTCTCGCGCTGAATCGCTTCGAATATTTCCTTCCTGTGCACCTTCACGGCTTTCGGCGCGGTGATGCCCAGTTTGACCTGGTCTCCCTTGATTTCCACAATGGAAACTTCG
>Ga0315537_1000708_pt1 | contig 26627 bp, 19 predicted proteins | sample SalMarSW160270MG_FD_203091 | JGI IMG/M metagenome (GOLD analysis project Ga0315537, IMG submission 203091) | Salt marsh sediment microbial communities from the Plum Island Ecosystem LTER, Massachusetts, United States - Salt Marsh Sediment SW1602-70 ...
ATTTTTTTAAAAAACGTTTGACAACAATATAATATTTTTTAATCATATAGCCGTAGCTTAGAAAAGACCTCTTGATTGGGCTTCAGTGACTCTAAGCAATTACAGCAAAAGCCCCGTCGGAAGACCTGTCGGGGCTTTTAAATTTGGCATATTCTAATAATGAATGTAAGATTCTTTGTAAGCTAGTTTAAGCTCGATGGCTTGACTATAGAGCACCCGCAGGCAAACGACCATCACATTTTCTCCAATTCCCCTTGATTTTCTAAACGTTTTATGTTTATTAAGATGCCAATGATTTGAGTCGATATTTGGTTTGTCGATTCGGATGTATAATAGATTATGGGGCAGTAGCTCAGCTGGGAGAGCACCACGTTCGCAACGTGGGGGTCGGCGGTTCGATCCCGCTCTGCTCCATTTAAAATATTTGGTGTAAAGGTGTGCTAGATGGGGAGTTAGCGGTGCCCTGTAACCCGGAATCCGCTATACCGGGATTGAATTCCCACCGGAGGCTTCACCCGCTTTTTGTGCGGAAAGAGTAAGTGGTGTTGAAAATCGGGTCCCGTACAATGTTGGCCCACTGAATCCCGCCAGGACCGGAAGGTAGCAACGGTAGGTGATAGTCGAGATGTGTTGCGGGGCAGCCTGGTTGGAGCCGGCTGCTGTGGAAACCTCTGAGCGGAGGGTCAACGGTGGGTGCGCACCATAAAAATTATGTCGTATCAGGTTCTGGCCAGAAAATACAGGCCGCAGCAGTTCGGCGATGTTATCGCCCAGGAGCATGTCACCCGGACGCTGAAAAATGCACTCAAATCGGGACGAATCTCGTCGGGGTATCTCTTCACCGGCCCGCGCGGCACCGGCAAAACGACCACCGCCCGGATACTGGCCAAATCAATGAACTGTATCGAAGGCCCCACCGCGACACCGTGCGACAAATGCGCCTCATGCACCGAAATAATCGCCGGGTCATCACTTGATGTTCTCGAAATCGACGCCGCCTCGAATACCGGGGTCGATGATATCAGGACCTTGCGTGAGAATGTCCGTTATCTGCCGACTTCGGGCAAAAAAAGAATATATATTATCGACGAAGTGCATCGCTTATCCGGCTCCGCATTCGATGCCTTATTAAAAACACTTGAGGAACCACCCGCGCATGTAGTATTTATTTTCGCCACGACCGAGCCGCATAAAGTGCCGCCGACAATCCGATCTCGTACTCAGCGGTATGATTTTCACAGGGTATCGGTTTCCGATTTAAGCGCCCATATAAAAAAGATTGCCGGACTGGAGGGGATAACTATCGAGGATGACGCGCTCTATCTCCTGGCACGCAAAGCCGACGGTTCGGTGCGCGACGCGATTTCGCTTCTGGATCAGTTGTTCGCCTACGCCGGTGAAAAAATCACGATTGAGATCGTCATCGAAGCGCTGGGGCTGATTGACAATCGTTTTTATTTCGATTATGTCGAGGCTGTCGCCGCCAAGGATTGCGCCTCCGGATTGGAGAAAACCAAAGAGCTTATCGATGCCGGGGTTGAAATTCCGGAATTCTGCGCCGGTCTGGCGCAGCACTTTCGGAATCTGCTTATCTTGCAGAGTCTCGAAAACCCGGAAAAAATTCTGGAGTTGTCCGAATCGGAAATGGAGGCGTATAGCAAGCAAAAGAAATATTTCTCGTCGGGCGACTTGCTACGCATGATAAAATTCGTCAGCAATATGACACTTGATTTAAAAAGCGGCCTCGATCCGAGGTTGCTTCTGGAAACCAACACTATCAAACTGGCCAGTATGGAGTCGACGATTCTGTTCGAGGATATTCTGGCGCATTTATCAGAGGACGAAGAGGCGGAGGATGAAGAATATGATCGCGACCTGTTCGGCAAACCGGCGCCAGGAGGGGCTCCAAGGACGACGGTAGGCACCGAATCAATTCCCGAAAAACAGCCCAACGAGGGAATTCCCACTCCCACGCGGGCGGTAAATTTCCCGATGATACAGACCGGCTGGCCGAAATTTATCGAATATCTCAAGCAGGAAAATCCAATGCTGGCGGCTTTATTGGCGATGGCCGAAATCACCGATGTCAGCGAGAATATCATCACGGCGCGATTTCATAATGCCGGGGGCACGACGAAGCAGGTTGTAGAAAAACAGAATCATCAGTCCATAATTCTATCGAATCTTCGCGACTATTTTAAAGCCAACCTGAATATAAAATACGAGGTCATCACCGATAAAAAGCCGGAAGAGGCTGCTCAAGCCCCGGTAGCGCCTGAAAAAATCGATACCGAAAAGATATTGCAGGAAGATCAAAAGCTTAAAAATATTGTAGAACATTTTGACGGCGAGATTGTCGGCAGGAAGAAAATAGAAGATTAAGATAAGGAGTGTTGTCATGGGCAAAGGCTCGATGGGCGGTATGATGAAGCAACTGCAAAAAATGCAGGCGAAAATGGAAGAGATTCAAAACGAACTGGAGCAGACGCAGGTTGAAGGCTCCGCCGGCGGCGGAATGGTCAAGGTTATAGTCAATGGCAAACAGGATTTGCTGGAAATAAAAATCGACCCGGAAGTGGTCGATCCCGAAGATATCGAGATGCTTCAGGATTTAATCGTCGCCGCCGTAAATCAGGCCCGCCAGAAAGCACAGGAGCTTCAGGCGGAGCAGATGTCGGCGCTGACCGGCGGTTTGAATATTCCGGGCATGAATCTTCCATTTTAATGAACAATGCTCAAGTCCGCGGAATCGGTAGAAAAATTGATTAACCTTCTCGCCCGGCTTCCCGGGATCGGACGGAAATCGGCCGGACGGTTGGCCTTTCATTTATTGAAGATCAACAAGGAAGAAGCTTTGGAACTGGCCGATGCCATTCGTGATGTCAAGGAGAAGGTCGGTTTTTGTTCGGTCTGTTTCAGTATTTCCGAGGATGATCCCTGTCATATCTGCACCGATCCGAATCGCCGTAACGATATGATTTGTGTGCTCGAGGAAAGCGTTGATCTGGCCGCCATGGAAAAAGTGGAAGGTTACGATGGGCTGTATCATATCTTGTGCGGACGGATTTCACCTCTGGACGGCCTCGGGCCGGATGATTTAAAAATCAAAGAATTGCTCCAGCGAATCGACAGCAATGTAAAAGAAGTAATAATCGCCACGAATCCGAATGTCGAAGGCGAGGCGACGGCGCTTTATCTGGCCAAACTGCTAAAGCCGCTGGATGTAAAGGTCACCAGAATTGCGCGGGGATTGCCGGTCGGAAGCGATCTCGAATATGCCGACGGCGTGACTCTATCCCGGGCGCTCGAAGGACGGCAGGAGCTTTAAGTAATATTTGCCATGAGCAAGTACTTCGCCGATAAAAACGAACTTCTCGGCTCACCGGTCAACATCGCCGTCATTATTATCGCCATTGTTTCGTTTCTGATATCGGCTGTACTATCACGCATAATACAGGTTAACTGGGGTATCAATCAGGCTTATTATCTCGCGCCGATTCTGTATTATATCTGGTTGCTTCTTTCCGCCGGGACGCTCGTGCTTTTATTTTTCGTGCCTTCAAGACACTTTGTCTCCGACCGGCTGGCCGTTTATTTATGGGGCGAGAAAAAATCGATTGGCCGGATCGTCTCTGTTGTTCTGGCACTATTAGTTTTTATAATATTACGTTTTGACGCCCATCTGTACGGTAACGGTTATATCAGAATCTCCAATTTCGCGCAGAAAACAATACCGATATTCAGATGGTTCGAATATGGCGGGACTGTCCTGCCATACCTGTTTTTTCTTATTATTCATTCATTTGTCTCTAACATAGTCATTGCCGCTATGGTAAGCTACCAGATTTTATCATTTATATCCGGCGCGATATTCTTAATATTTACGTTCAGGACTTCCGAGATTCTGGGTGAAAATCATAATGACCGGCTGGCGATATTTCTGATGATTTTATTCTCGGGGCTGACGCTGTTCTTCTTCGGGATGGTGGAAAATACGCCGCTCTTTCTCGCTATTTTATCGATCTTTATTTATTGCCTGGTAGTCCTGAATCAAAACCGGCAGAAAAAATATCTTGCCTTAATATGGATTACATCGATTATCGGCCTGCTCATCGATATACAGTTCATAACGGTCTTTCCGGTCGTGGCTTATCTGAGTTTTGTACATCTGATAAAACGTTCTAAAATCGGCTCATTTTTGGGATATCTGGCGGCATTTATAACTATCCTGGTTGCTCTGGCGGTGCTCTATATCAAAGCGGTAGATAATCTGGCATTACAGAACGCAATTTTGTTTTTCAGCGGTAAATCGCCGGAATTCGATTATTCCATTTTGAGCGGCAAACATCTTCTGGATATATTCAATTTATTCTATCTTTTCGCCCCGTTATTTTTGATATATCTGTTCTCGATTATCCGCGGCTTTACTGCCTTTCGGTCGGACATGAATTTCAGAACCTTCGGCCTTCTGGCCGTTGCACAAATAATATACATATTTATTATCGATCCCAAAATCGGCATGGCTCGGGATATCCAAGTTTACGGCCCCGTCCTTACCGGATTTATTTTTCTGGGAATATATGCGCTGTTCAAGCTGAAACGAGATTTTGCGCTTTCACATAACATTTTTATGGCACTTTCGCCGCTTGCTTTTCTCCTGATTATTCCGGCATATATCGTTCATCTTTCACCCAAGATAACGCTGAATTATCTGGATGATTATCTTGAATATAATGAAATCAAATACAAGCCCGCGCTTTACGCTTTCCGGGATTATTATATCGTCAATGGTCAGGACAGCCTGGCCATTTTAAGAGAAAAAGCGATTACCGCCAAAGCCCCCGGCGCTTTGGAGTCGAAATTAATCGATGATCTTTATGCCCATGACCGGGTTGACGAGGCCTTTGACTATGCCCTGCGGCTGGTCGAGAGATACCCGTATAACGCCATTTACCACATGCAAAAGGGTAATCTTCTCAAATATTATAAAAAGCCGCTTGATGCCGAAAAGGAATATAAAACAGCCATCGAGCTGGATCCGTATCGACTCGATTTTTACCATTTTCTGTCCGAATTGTACCGCGAGATGAAAATGGAGTCGAAATGCCATGATGTTCTAACCAGGGCGCTGAAAATCGATCCGAAGAATACCACGATTCTAACCGATTTGGCCAACTATTATTATCGTGCCCGGCAATTTAAAAAGGTCGACAGCCTCTGCGATTCAATCACAAGTCTTAATCCGAATGAGGCATATCCTTATATGTTTAAAGGCCTGATCGCCGAGGCCAACGGTCGGGATGAACAGGCCAAGGCATATTACGAGAAATTTATCGACCTCGGTGAAAATCTCCCTGAGGTAACGCTTATTCGCAAGCGGCTGAATAATATTGTTCTTAAGATGAGAGATTCGACGACGACCAGGTAGATTATTTCAGTATCAAATATCCACTCTGGCCGGGTAAGATACCCCCTAACAGCCTGATATCCAGATAAGCCGTCACCTTATTCCTGTCCTTGTCATAATAATCGGTTTCGGCAGTGAAATTATCGACGTACTTGGCGACGATTAAATTGGCCGCATAATCATACAACCCGATTTCATTTTTATCAAGTTTGATTCCGTAGCGATAACCCTCATAGGGCGTATCATGAGATTGTTGTTCGAGATAAAGCATCGAAATCCTGCCGTCCATTTCGGGCACTTTGTCAAACAAGAGCGTAACACTCGACTCGTTTTCTTTCCCCGCCTTATATTCTACTTTCAGCCAATCCTGCGAAGCCGAAATCGTCAATCCGTCCTCATCAATCAACACCCGATCGGTCTTTACATCACCGGGCCGTATCAATCCCTGGTCGGATTTGTCGCTGGTCGTATAAGACATAAAATCTGATTTAAAAGAATCCCAATCCTGTCCGACTGCCTCGGTTATCCGTGCCCTGATGCTGACCGCCGACAATTCCCTGATATAGCCGTAATCGCCCGAGAGAGCGCGATACAGATCAAAGAACTGTTTCATTCCCAGTTTCGTCCAGAGATATTCGGCCAGACAGGCATCAACCGGCGCGGCAATATCGCCACTTTCCTGGATATCAGTCTCGTCGCTTTTGAATAAGGAATCAACGTTCAGGATCCCGTATTTTAATATATAGGCGCCGAAGTCATAGACAACTTCTGGTGACCTTTGCCAGCGACCGCCCAAAAGGCCGGCCAGACCCTGCCGAAGAAAGGGCGCAGTAAACAACGGTAATTTCTGCAGCTTGAAGTTGACCAGAAGCAGCGCCACTTTATGATAATGCGGCATCAGGCTGGTTATGATTGCATCCGAAGCCGGATCATATACACCGCGCTCCTTTTCCCCGGTAAGTAAGGTCACTTCATACGAGCTTTTGCAAAGATAATAATCGATTTTCATCTCTTCCAGAATTTTCATTCGCTCGGGAGAAATGGATAATTCACCGGCTACTTTATCGACAAAATCATCCAGTGATTTGGCAGCCAGATCATTATAATAATCATCTTTGACGGGATTAATATAAAATCGGAAATAACGCGATTCGTGTATATTCCAATCGCGGGCATAATAATCCTGGGGTGTAATAAGCCAGTAATAACCACCGGTCTTGGCCGTGAAATAAAAATGAGAAGTTTTTCCATCCTCGTCGCTTTCATTATCCACTCTAAATTTCCAGCGTATCACCTGCGAATCGATGACAGCCACAGAATGGACACCCTGAACGATATAATTCCTCATCCTGTCAAAATCATATATAATCGGGGATGTGCAATCGATTTTAACCCCAATATTATCATATTCGATTCCGAGACGATTGGCCCTTGCCAGGCTCGACGGCGCCCATAATCCGGAGGCCGATTCATAATTGCCGGATAACACCATGTCAAAATAGTAATCAATCACCTCCCGTGACAGCCGATTATCCAGAGACTCGGAAGAATATGAGACATTAAAGGTCATCAATAAAAACCAGCCTGACAGAAGCAATAAGTAACGGCGGGTTATTTTCATTTTAATCATCCTCGGATAAACGTTTATTCCACAAAGTAATGATTAATATAGGTATCCGGCAGCAAAAGTCCAGTATATAAAAAAGCCCCGCAAAGGTGCGGGGCCCTAAATTACGAATTTCCCGGTTTTAGAAGGCGAGGCCGGCGGAGAATCGGTGCACCGATTCGAAACGCCCGAAACTGACCCAGGCGTAATCAATCGATAATTCCGTGCCTTCGGTTATATTTGTCTTGAATCCGCCACCCAGACCCAGGCCTTCCTCTTCATAATTAAACTTATAGCCAGCTCTCAGGAAATATTTACCCTGCCAGTCGAATTCGGTTCCAAATGAACCTTGCTGGAGGTTATCATTGGGATGTTTGGCCTCAACGGCAAAAACCATGCTGGCATCATCGGTAAAATCCCAATCGTAAGCCATACCGACACGGAAAGTAAGCGGCAAATCGTACGGATCCACTTTCAACCGGCCGCCGTAAGAATCCTGATTGGGATTGGACGGATCGGGCGAATATTCCACATCCAGATCCGGCCCTTCGAATTTCATTTCCGGCCCCATGTTGGAGATATTCATGGCCAGACGGAGTGATCTGAAACCGGTATAAAGCAATGTCCCGAAATCAAAACCAAAGCCACTGGCATTTTCGCGATATATACGCTCGCCGATATATTTAAAACTCAGGCCGAAAGAAAATTGCGCGGTCAACTGACGGGCATAACTTAATTGCAAAGCGTATGAAGATGCATTATAAGTTTCCCCGGTTCCTTCCGGCTCGTCAATGGTGGTTATTTCCTGATCGCCCATCGACAGCACCATGACCGACGCGCCGAAGACACCGAGGTCTTCAAACCGACGCGCATAGGCGGCATAGTTCAGGCTGACATCCGTGATGTAATTAACGTAAGTAAAGGCCGCCTCACTGTTTTTAATGTATGTCAGGCCGGCCGGATTCCAGTACATCGCATATATGTCATCCACGACCGCGGCGCTGGCTTCACCGAGACCATGATACCGGGCGCCGACACCTATCTTCAGAAACTGCGCCCCGGCCGTTCCGACCTTCGTGAAGTCATCAGCTATCAGGGTCCCGCCCAGAAGGACGAGTGCAAAAATAAATATTGTTATTTTTTTCATAGCCTCTCTCCTACTTTATCACCGCAAAGCGCCCGATATGGTCGCCGTATTTTGATTCGACGTGGTAAAGATAAACTCCCGATGCGATACCCAGTTGATCCTGCGAAAGCATATCCCACTCTTCGGTTCCGGTATTGCCATTGTGTTCCAGTGTATTCACCAAGTCGCCGCTCAGTGTATAAATTCGGATGGTACACTCGTCGGGCAGGTTGGTGAACTGTAATTTATGAGTAAATTTATTTTGCTCCCAAGTAGCACGGCCCAGATACGGATCGGGTACGACCCGGATATTCTTGAGTTCATTGCGGGCGGAGGCAAAATTGACGCCATCGGCTTTAAAGGAGAAGACATCATCAGGACTATTTAACCGTGGGCCAAATATTGTAAAGACATCACCGGTGCTATATGATATTGAATCATCAAAGGCAAATAACCATGAATAAGAATATGGAAATGCCTCCGGATGGGGATTTCCATCATCTTCGCAATTTACAACTACTACCGCCTCGCCATATTGCGGTTCCCAAATCATATTCTGATGGGCACTATCTTCTATGATTTGCCCCATCACTTGAGTATTACTGGTAAGATTCCATATTTCAAATGGGAGTGACACCGGGGTCGACAGATCAAGATATAGACTGCCGTTATACCATTGTGTCATCCGATAGCCTTGAGAACCTGAATCAGTAAAGCGTATTTCATAATCGGGTCGAAAATGTTTGTTGGCACCAATCGGTATCCCGAAATAATCGATCAATGATCCATACATACCGCTTATATTCAGTGTAGTATCGCCGGGATTGGCAAATGATGTCTGTTTCCAGGAGAGGGGGAATATGTCCGCATCTCTGACAATCATTCTGATACCTTCAATGACTTCATACATGTTCGGGTCACCGGTCGTAATGGTCTGATTCTGAAGCAGATAAGTGGTATCCCCCGTAGCCGCATCGATACGAATGAAATGCCAATATGTGGTGGTATCGGTTTCGGTGAAGAAAACGGCGTAATCGTCGCCCAGAATTTCAGATTCATCGAAAATAATCGGATAAATAACACCGTCCGAAATTTTATCTCCGGCAGTATTGATATGCTGAATCGATTCAAAAGCGTCATAGAAACCCGCCGGATCGGAGCGTGGAATCACACGAACGACATTGGCATCGACGCTGGGCGTTCCGAAGCCATTTTGCAATGGGCCGATGGGAACAGCCGTATCGCCGGCGTCATAAGCGACCAGACAATACCAGTATTCCATGCCATTGGTGAGATTGCTGTCAATATACGTATGTTGAATAGGATCGCCGTAACTTTCGATTTGATAAGCTGTGATCGGCAGATAGTCAATATCCAGACAGGTATTGGTATTATTTTTATTTTCAAATCCCCAGGTATAACCCTGATCGCCGGAACGATACAATTTATAGCCTTTAAAATCAGGGATACCGCTGAGAGGATCGATGTCGACTTCGGAAGTATCGCCCCAGCTCAGATACACTTTTTTATTCGCGACGCGGGCTTTCAAAATAGGCGCTGCCGGGGGCTGCGGGCCAACAAAATAATTGTCATACAAAGTCTGGGCCGTGGCCGCGTTGGCATAAAACTCGTCCGTATCGGCCCCGGCAATAATGGCAAAAACCACTCTGACGGTCGAATCGGCCATCAGAGTAATCCCCCTTGTACACTGAAGATAATACTGATCCCGCGGCGATAATGAAGTATCGAATTGCGTCGTATTTATGAGTTCAAATCTTTCCTGATCATTGATATTGGCCACGTCTTCCCACTGCCCCGTGCGGAACGACGTCATCCCGCCTCCACCCGGGCTTTCGAGATATTTTGTACCCATAATACCGGTCCTGACACCGGCGCCCCAGCCGGGATCATAACCGTCTTCATCATACGTCCAGGCAAGATTTTCGGTGCTGTCGAACGCAACCATATCGCCCAGACGACCGTTTTCGCCGGTTCCGTCGGGACCGCCGACATCCATATCGGTATAAAGCGCGAAAGCAAAATCGGTGTAATCGTCACCGGAGACATTGGTAATTTCCAGAATGACGAATAATATATCTTCATTGTAGCAGTAATTCCACTGACATATCGTTTGTGATAATTGTAATCCCAGCGTGGTCGCACCGTTGCCATCTTCAAAACGAACAAAAGATTGCTGCAAACCGGTCGGTCCGCCGGGAAGAAACGAATCGGCAGCAGGGGAGTATATCTGATTGTACACCCAGGCGGCACTATCCACATTATAAACGCGCCAGCCATGGGCAGGATTGCTTAATCCGACGCCGATTGTATCGGTGACATCATAATCATATGTGGTCGGATCGGTCGATAATCTGATACCATAAGTTTCGGAACCGGAGACAAGCGAGGGGATCGGTGTGAAATCGTCATCGGAATTGGCCACGATTGTATCTCCGGCCAGCCTCACGCATCCCATCCAGAATTTCATTTCGCCGATATAATTGTGTCCCGAATTCCTGGGCCATTCACCTGACGGTAATTCATACGGGTAGCTGTAGCCGCCGATATAACCCCAGTTATCCACCGTCGTAACGATGTTGCCTTTGTCATGAATAATCTGGTCAATAACGTCGGGTGAAGGATAAGCCGACTCCTGGGTCTTGGCCTGGAGATTCCCCGTTACCGAGAACAGCAACAGGATTAAAACCAGCCCCATGCATCTTGCAAATATAATTTTTCTATCCATGCCTTAACCTCTTAGAAATTGAATTCCAGCCCGAGGCGAATGGCCCGGGGGGCTGAATAATTCTGGGGATCTTTAGCGATTAATTTATAATATTTATTTACATCTTCCGCCGACAGTGGACCGGCCCCATCCGGATCCGAGGTATCCTCATAGCGCCGGCCATCGTCATCCGGCCGGCCGGTATTCGTGTAAACATCGACAACGTTGCGCCTGTCAAACAAATTCGTGACCTCGATGAAAAACGAGAAGAACATATTATCGCCGGTAATAAAGACATCCTTATTAAATCTCATATCAACCGAGTACGTTGCCGGCATCCGGCCTTCATTGATACTGCCGTATCGAAGACCCTGGTCATCAGTATAAGTGTAGGGTAAGCCGGTCCCGTATTGTCCGGATAGGCTAAGTCCCCAGGCACCGGGAATGGTCACACCGAATAGAGATCCCTTCCAATCACGCGGCGTGTGGTAATTGAGATTTAATTTCGCCGAATGCCGCTGGTCAAAGGATAGAGGATATTCTCTGACCGGTAGAACGGTATCGGTCGTGTTGGCGATATACGTATAGTAATTTTCAGTCGCCGAAGAAGAGTTGCCGGTGGCAATCATGTAACTGTAAACCAATGATCCGGATAGGTTGCCGCGGGCTATTTTTTCCAGCGTGATGTCGAGACCTTTCACCGAGCCATAATCCTCATTCACGAACTGCGTAACCGGATTGGGTCCCAATCTGCCAATCTCCCGGGTTGAAACCAGATTCGTAATATCCTTATAATAAAGCGTAACGTCGAGCCGGACTTCCTGGTTTATCATATGATTAAGCCCCAGCTCATAGGCGATGGTCTCCTCCGCTTTCAGATCGGGATTCCCGACCAGCGGCAGGCCGGTATTGATATCACCTTCCTGATTCGTATACATATAAATGTAATTGGGAACCTGGAAGAAGTATCCATAATTAAACCTGATAACCGTATGATCCGATATCGGATGCGAGACACCGAGACGTGGCGATATTTGATACTTCGGCGTGGATTTAACTTTGGGATTGGCTGCTTTGTGTATGACATCAGGCCAATATTCAACTTCGGAATTCAGATAATCCCACCTGACACCGGCGTTAATAATGAAATCCCTGAACTCCAGCTTATCCTGCATATACATGGTGGCATAGAGCGGCCGGTAATTATACTTTTCTCCGTACGGCATATCATTAAAAAATTGTTTTTCGTCCCAGAATATTCCATACTGGCGATATTCCGCACCTATACGAATCTGATTATGTTTATTTATCTGGTTGGTAAGGTTCATAAGGATCGCATCATACCCGGCGGAACGATTGTGATAAATAGGCAGAAAATCATCACCGGACGTAAAACCGGTATAATGATATTCATCGGCGAATTGATAATTGTCATCATCAATCGTGCCGTTATATATACCATTCGAGTCTTCCGAATAACCCGGCCATTCATTCCAGTAAAGATCAAAAAGGTCTTCCGGAGCGCGTTTGGTTTTGGTAAAGAAATGATTATAGGAGAAGCCGAGAATCGTTTTCTCACTCATATTATAACTGCCCTTCAAACCGTATAGATAAGATTCCGATTTGGAGATACCAAGACCGTCGAGATTAAAATCATAAGAGAAGCCGTTTACGTCAGCATGCTGATACACCTCCGCTTCACCTTTATAATAGCTTCCCGTCGCAGTGACCCGCACATTGGCGGTCGGCTGAAAACTCAGTTTAGCCGTCTGCGTATATCTCTTCTGATTATTATGTGGAAGATAACCGCCGTCGCGCAAATACTCACCGGCCAGGAAGAATGTTGATTTAAAGCCTAAATCCAATGGTACCGGGCCGGATAGATTATAGCTGACGGCATTATTATCGGTGCGTCTGAGTGAGCCGAATTCTCCCGTGTTGACGTCGTACTTGGTTGAGGCTCCATCGTAGAATTTCAATTTTCCATGATAATCTCGGGTTCCGACTTTACTCACGGCATTAACGATACCGGAAAGCGCTTCACCGTACTCGGCCGGAAAACCTCCCGAAGTAAGGTTTAATTCCTCCAGAGCGTCCGGCATAATACGTATTCCCGCCTCACCCGCAAAAGGATCCTGCACAGAGTAACCGTCATAAAAATAAGTCACTGTTCCTGACCGGCCGCCTCTGACGTGCAGATCGTTATCGCGGTCAATAACAGTACCCGCCATATTAGAAATAATATTCTGGACGGTAATCGTATTCGGCAAAAAAGATAACCGATCCGCGGTCATAATCGAGCGCGAAGCGGTCAGGTCTTTCTGGATAGGAGGCCTTTCGGCATAAACCTTAACCTGGCGGTCAAGAGGAATATTGACCTGGTCGATTTCGAAATCGACCGGCGTTGTCAAATCGAGCAGGACTCTGACATTTTCCTTTTGAATTGACTGATACCCTATACTCGAAATAGTTACGGTGTATGTACCGGCCGGTAAATTGATAATAAAATATTCTCCGTCGACATCCGTCTGCGTAGCGATATCAGTCCCGACGATTCGCACGGTTGCTCCGGGAATAGGTTCGTCCGACCTGGAATCGACCACAACTCCCGCGATTTTGCCCGTCGTACCGGCAAAAACAAGTATAGGAAATATCAGTATCGTGGATAGTATCGCACATAATAGGCGCATTCGATTAAAAGTATTCAAAGCTGATCCTCCGCGTCAATTTTTTTATATTTTGAATCGAAGCACAATTTATACCCAATATTTATTATCATTTTTATCGGCACATATATTGACAATCTTGACCAATTCGATATCTCTTTATCAATATCGACTTTTGCGAATTTAACTTTAATGATCTTCCCGATTCGAATACTCGATTAATCGGGACTAATCAGCTCTCTAAAATCCAAAAGCCTTATCGCCATATTTCCCCATTCCGGTCAGGCCGGTCAAGTTTTGGCGGAATTTCCCGATAATTTCATTGATATAGTTTGTAAAATGAGCTTCGAGTTGATTTGTTGGCCATGATTATTGCTATTCCCGCCCCCCGGTAGCGGTAAGGTATCGATGAAAAGAGCGCGGATGCTTTATATAAGTAAATCAAAGTCAGTTTTTACCATACTTTTACTGGCTTTCCTGGTTTCATTCGCCGGGGACGCCTCGGCAAATTCCATAAAATTGGCCATCGTTTATTCCGACAGCCTTAAATCGACCCTCAGAACCATTAAAGGGATCCGGAGTACCATAAGCACGCAAAACGATGCAGTCGTCTACTACGAACATCTCGTAACCACTGACCCGGGCGAAATTGAGGGACAAATCGCCGAAATAAAGAGAAATAATCCTAAATTAATTCTGACCATCGGCTCATACACCACTAAAATTGTCTCGGACAGAATTAAAAATAAACCGATTATTTTCTCCGCGGTCCTGAATCCGGAAACATCCGGTTTCGTTGAATCGCTGAATCGTCCAGGCGGCAATATTACCGGGGCTTCACTGGATATACCACCCGATATTCAGTTCAAGTATTTCAAACGGGTCATGAAAGGCCTAAAAAAGATCGGCGTTCTTTATTCGAATGAGACGGCCAATCTTATACCGCCCGCCAAAGTCCTCGCGAAACAGGCCGGTCTGGAATTACACGCCATTAAGATTACATCTCCCAAGGACATACCGGATGCTCTGGAGACACTGAATAATATGGTCGACGGTATCTGGTCGGTTGCCGATGCTAATATCTATTCACCCCGGTCGACACGTTTCATTCTGCTCAATACCCTGAGAAACGGTAAGCCATTTATGGGTTTTTCCAAAAATCTGGTCGAATCGGGGGCATTGTTTGCTCTGGACTTTGATTATAAAGATATTGGGCGACAAGCCGGTAAGATTGCCCTGGAAGTCCTTGCCGGTAAACAACCGGCCTCGATACCGGTGGCAGTTCCCGGCATAATCTGGTTTCATTACAATGAAAAGACGGCCAGCCACATAAATATCGAAATACCGGAAGATCTGGTCGCCGTGGCCAAGGAGGTTTACCGATGAGTCTCTTTGGTTCACTCAGCAAATTCGCCCTCAGGGAAAAATTCGTGGTCGTGGTATCACTGGTTATTATTGCCAGTATGTTGATAATCAGCGGCTATGTTATTAAACGGCAAAACGAAATCTATCGTATCGAACTGGAAAAACGTGCCAAAGCGCTGGTCGCCAATCTGGCCTATAATGCCGAATACGGCGTTATCCTTGAATCGAAATCGGAACTTGATAATTTGATCAAAGGTGTCATGCGTACCGATGATATAATTTATGTCGTAATCACGGCGGAAGATGGCCGCCTGCTTGCGGAAATGGGCGAGGACCTGCGTCGCGCCGCTAAAAAAACTACGATTGACCAGGGAAGTCCCGATTTTTCGGGAAAGTTCGAAGTAGCCGAATACGTAGCCGGTAACGGCACCGAGTTTATCGAAATGGGGCATCCGATTGAAACGATCCGGCAATCGGTTTCTCGGGAAAATCTCGGTTCGGTTTCCGGCCTTGAAATTAAAAAGGACGAAGAAAATATCGAGGTCATCGGGAAGGTCAGGGTCGGCTTAACTCTGGCGAACCTGCATCGCGAAATCAACAAATCACAAACCGCAGCAATTCTCCTCACATTGGTTGTGGTTATTTCAGCCATTATAATTATGACCGCCTTCGTCCGGATTATCACGCGACCGATTGAATCGCTGGTTGATGTCACCGACCAAATATCCAAGGGCGACCTGAGCCGGGTTGTGGAAATCGATCGCAGCGATGAAATTGGACTTCTGGCGGAGTCGTTTAACCGGATGATTGAATCTCTGAAAAAATCACAGATGGAAGTAGAAGAATACAACCGCACACTCGAAGAGAAAATAATCGAGCGAACCAGCGAACTCGAGAATGCGCAGGCACAATTGATCCAGTCCGAAAAAATGGCGGCTATCGGACAACTGGCCGCAGGCGTTGCCCACGAACTTAATAATCCGCTGGGCGGTATTCTTGGTTATGCACAATTCAATCTGGAAAAGATTCAGGAGAAGAACGCCAACAACATCACCGACAAAGATATTAAATCATATAAGCGGTATCTTAAAGATATCGAAATGCAGACGCGGCGCTGCAAGGCAATCGTACAAAACCTGCTGAAATTCTCGCGGACCTCACAAACAATCGACTTTTCCGACATTGACGTCAACGCCGTCCTTGAAGACACGCTGACCTTTATGGAACATCAGTTGATGATTAACCAGATAAATCTGCGCAAGAACTTCGACAACAGCATCCCGAGGATCATGGGTAATCCCAGCCAGCTGCAGCAGGTTTTCACCAATATCATCATTAACGCCATGCATGCATCCGAACCGGGTTCCGAGATCGCCGTTGCCACCAGATTTTCTCCGCCGCTGGGTGAGTTCCACGGGGCGGTCGAGATATCCATTTCCGATCGTGGACAGGGAATCAGCGAAGAAAATATAAAGAAAATATTCGAACCGTTCTTCACCACCAAAGAAGTCGGTAAAGGTACCGGCTTGGGACTTTCTGTCAGTTACGGAATTATAAAAGAACATGGCGGAGAGATAAAAGTAAACTCCACTCCGAATAAGGGAACTATCTTCACCATTATAATCCCGCTGGAGAAAAAGCTTTCGCCGGCCGAAAAGACAGTATAGGAAGATTTTTCCGTTAGGTCTTGATTAATATGCGAACCGCGACAGCAAAGAGTATCCTGATCGTCGACGATGAAGAAGTGATGCGGGAATTTTTAACCGAAATTCTCGAGGACTTCGCCATTACCAAAGCCTGCAACGGCGAAGAGGCGGTCGAAAAAATAAAAGAGAGAAAATTCAATCTGATAATAACCGATATGAAAATGCCCGGCATATCCGGCGAGGAAGTGGTAAAATTTGCCAGAGAGAAAAGTCCGGAAACGGAAATAATCGTCATCTCCGGATATTCATCGCTCTCCTCGGTCAGCAATACACTGGGTCACGGCGTAAGAGCCTTTTTGTCCAAGCCTTTCACTATTAAGCAAATCCGTGCCGAAGTGGAGAAAATTTTCCAGACGGGGGACTTCACCCAAACTGGAGGAATAAGGATAGGCGATGGCATATAAGATATTGGTCGTGGATGACACCGAGGTTATCCGCAAGTTTCTTGAAGAGGTTCTGGCCGACATCGGTTTTGAAGTGGATCTCGCCGAGGACGGTCAGGCCGGCTATGAATTGGCGATAAAAGGAAATTACGTGCTGGTTCTCAGCGATGTCCATATGCCGATCATGAATGGCGAACAAATGGTTCGAAAAATAAAACAGTCAAAACCGGAGATGCCGATTATTATGATCGACTCTTATCCCGACAAACTGGCCCAAAAGGCCGCCCGCGTGGGGGCGCTGTGCTGTCTGGCCAAGCCATTCAATCTGGACGAGTTAAGACAGATTATTAACAAAATAATCAAGGCGCAGGAGGCTTCAACAACGTGACCGATTCACCCGAAAAGGACGGCCGTCCGGCGAAAATCCTTGTTGTTGATGACGAAGAGATTGTTCTTTCTCTGGCTCGCGATGCCCTGGAGGATGCCGGGTATGAAATCAAATTGGCCGGCGGAGGCCCGCAGGCGCTCGAAATAATAGAAAAAGAATATTTCGATTTTATTCTTACCGATATCAGGATGCCCGGTTGTGACGGGTTGGAACTTTCTCGAAAGGCACGGGAGATTAATCCATCCATCGGCATCATCTTTATGACCGGCTATGCGAATCTCAATACCGCCAAGGATGCCATCAAAGAGGGGGCTTTTGATTACATTATGAAACCGTTCGAATTGAATGAGATCAGACAGGCCGTCAAGAATGCCGTCAAAAAGAAACAAAAGGTCGCGGAGAAAACATTATCAAATGAATTAAATCGCCTCTCGGATCTGAATCAATTGATGTATGCTATCAGCGATCGGCAATCGCTTATGCGCTTATCACTCGGATTTGCTTTACTGCAGGGCAAGGCGGAGCACGGGAGCATAATTTTTAAAAGCAGTATCGAGAATGAAATCGGGATAATCGCCACCAACAAGTCGATCGAAAATGATTTCGACGAATCATTCATTACTTTTAAGGAAGATTACTTGGCAGTCGAAATAGCCGCCATGAATTCACCGTTCATGGTCAATTCCTTGGAGGAGCATCCGCTTTATCAGGAATTCAACGATGAAGCGATGGCTTCATTCCTTATTCCCGCCTGGTATAATGAAGATTACCTGCTGGCCAACATCGCTTTGAAACGGGGACCAAAATTGTACGGCCTTTTGATTCTCGGATATCGGAAGGATTCGGGGCATCCCAAAGAAAGCGAGTTGAAGCTTCTTAGCATAACGACCAGTCAAATGGCGATTTCGCTCGAAAATATAATTTTGCTCGAGGAAAGCCGTGACGCCTACCGGCGCCTTAAGGATTTACAAAGCGAAACTATCCAACTGGAAAAAATGGCCACCAAAGGTCAGATGTCGGCGGAGATCGGGCATGAATTAAATAATTATCTTGGCGTTGTCACCGGTAATCTTTCGCTGATGCAGCGTCATCTCGAAGCCAAAAATTACGATGAACTGGGCAAATACCTGAAGGCGATCACTAACAACCTTGATAGTATTAAAAAATTCACCATCAGTCTCGTCGATTTTTCCGGTATCAAATCCGTTTATGAAAACAGTGATATTAACGGCCTTATTAAAGATGTTGTCGATTACCTGATCGTGCAGTCGCGTTTTCTGAATATCGACGTCGAATTCCGGAAATCCGAAATGCCGATATTTACGTATGCCGATCCCAGTCAGCTTCAACAACTGCTTTATAACCTGATAAACAACGCCGCCGATGCGACGCTCGAACGAAATGATAACGAAAATAAGAAAATCATTATAACCACCGAGTTGTTACAGGAGAAAAACAGCTTCTCCCTTACCATTTGCGATAACGGGGTCGGTATAGCTGCCGATGAAATCGGTAAAGTCCTCCAAGAACGCTTTACCACCAAAAAAACCGGGCATGGTTTCGGTCTTCTGGTCAGCAGAAGAATTATCGAAAATCACTCCGGCAAATTTAAAATCGATTCGGTTCCCGGTCAGGGGACAACTATCAGGATTGATTTCCCCATCAATATCCAGCCGGACCAGACCAAATCCGATATTGCCGAACCGGTTGAAAGTCTGGATAAAGTAACTTAGATATAGTTACAGCCTGAAATCTTATTATCTCAATTAACGCTGCGAAAAGATGCTTTTCTTTTTATAACTCTCGTCCCGGCAATACGATCGCCGAAACGTGCTCTTTCGGGCGAATTCAAAATCAGCACTACTCCAAGAATATTGAGTACCGGAAGAGCATCGACAATACGCAGCAAATTCCTGACTCCTGCACGTTTCAGACCGGGATTACGGCCATCCTCCCCCACTACCTTCAGACCCGAAATAAGCTTGCCGATAGTTGCACCGGGTATTCCCTCAAGCAGTACAAAGTATAAAACAATAATAACCAGAAATACAATGCACAATGGATCGGTCACAAACCATCCGTAGTCCCAGAGATGCTCCTCGGAAGTCATAATCCACACCCCCTTTACCGCCCTGGTAACCGGGAAAAAAATCATACTCAGGACGACAAAATCAATGACCAGAGCCGCAAATCGACCTCCCAGGCTTGCATACCGCCACTGATTTTTATATGATGATAGCTCTGTCGGCATACGATTACCACTCCCGCATATTAACTGTGCAGTATCCATTATAGGTCATCGCGCAATTCGGGCACATATTTATTTAAAACTACAAAACGCATCGCCTGAATGCAATGATTTTTGGACATCCGGCGATAAGATAAGAAGGAATAAGGCCATTATTGTCATATAATTTTTAAAGAACCTTCATTTCTCTTCCCTGATAAATTCGGCTTGCTAACTGATGCTTTTATGACGATTCGAGATATTAAGTAATTAAATGAAATGTCAGAAAAAAAGTCGGGCGAATAAATCGCCCGACGATTAATTATTTATTTTAAGAGTGATTCTCTAATAATCCCAGGGTAGATATTGTCTGTCGACGCAAAAATAGCCCGATGTCGCAGTGGTCAGATCAACCGTAAACTCGATTACTTCGCCGTTGCAAAGCCAATCGTAATAATAGGTATTATCCACTCTTATAATATATTCATCGGGGGGAAGGTTGGTAATCTCGTAATACAGATCAAAAAGGCAAGTACAATCGCAGCCGCCGCCCTGGCTGAGATCTTCGGTTTCGATTATGGTTATCACATGGCCTTCAATATTAATATCGGCCATCAGCGTATCCGGGCAGCAGTTGAAGATATCATTCAAATGCGTAAGCTGCAATGTCCCCGAGCCGTCGTAATCATACACCAGACAATCTTCATCCAGCGAATCCTTGTCGAGCATAAACGTCTTACATCCGTCATATCCTGTCAGGCTTCCTGAGACACCGGACTCAATTCCCCAGGGGTAATGATCCCGATAGACGCAATAATTTCCGGCAGGTGACGAAGACAGGTCGACGATAAATTCCAGCGGTTCATCCCCCTCAACAAAGTAGGGTTCTATAAATCTTATAACGTACTCTTTTGGCTCCACATCCGTAAGCTCATAATAAACGTCAAAAAGACATAAGCAATAACAAGGGCCGAGCGTGTCATAAGTTTCACTTTCGGTAATCAAAATCAGGCTGTCGTCCATTGTTATATTGGCGCATATTACGGGGCAGCAATTAAAGCCGGCGTTAAAATGATTGAGAAGAAGAATATCCTGACCGTCATACTCATACTCCACGCAATCGTCGTTTGGCGACGGATCGCTTTTTCCGCCGGGGAAGAGTTTACAGCCCTGGTTGCCGGTCATTCTGCCGGCGGAGCCGTAGTCGAATCCCCACGGGTAGTGATCCCGCTCAACGCAATAAATTCCCTCGGGGGTCGAACCAAGATCCAAGGTAAATACGAGGGAATCGTCGCCCTCCATCAGATACAGTCCGATCACCCGTATTGTATATTCGCCGGGCGGCAGATTTATGATTTCATAATCGACATCAAAAAGACACAGACACCAGCATCCGCCCAGAGTGTCATCATAAGTCTCAGCCTCCGTTATTGTTATAAAGTTATCCTGAATAGTTATGTCGGCAATGATGTCGGCGGGACAGCAATTGAAACCGGCATTCACATGCTCAAGAGAAAGGATACCATCGCCGTCATACTGATAACGTATGCAATCCATTTCCGATGGAATACTATCATCCCGGGTTCCCGTATTGAATGTCTTGCAACCGTAAAAGGAGGTTAGGTTGGCCAGAGGCTGATCAGGCCCGGGCGCACAATTGGGCTCAGCGCCGCCGAGATAAAGATAAGATATCAGACAGGTTATATCGAAAATGTTAATTACTCCCGAATTATCCACATCGGACAGGTGCGGATAAAGAGGAGACGGCCCTTCCAGATAAAGATAACTTATCAGAAAGGTTACATCAAAAATATTAACCTGGTCGTCATTATTGGCGTCGCCGCACTGTTTTGCAGCAAAAAGCGTTGTCGGCAACATCAGGAATATTGCCGTTATCAGGCTTGCGGCAACATAGAAAAGTCCGGCTCTGTTCATAATTACCTCCATGTTTTGGGTATCATGGGTTAATTATCCGATTATTCTTTAACTTCTTACATTTCGAATAACATATTCCTCCATATAAATATAGATGTACAACTACACCATTAAAATACAATTTTAAACTAAAAAATACAAATCTATTCATTAATGTTAATTTATGTCGCAATGCCTTCCCTCAAATTATCTTTGCCCGTATTCTCTTTAACTATCGATATGCAAGGCAATAACGCTGACGAATTGGAGACAAGGCAAAAAAATGGCGGAATCCTGCGATCCTGGATTCCGCCCGGGAAAGGAAGAACGGGTTTTATTCCCTGGTAATCGTTATCCCCCATTTCTGCGGATAGTCGGGACGAGCGGCATTGAAGTCCGGAAACGAATGTGAACCATCGGTCGTGAAGTACGCATTATATTCGCCTTTATCGAGATAAATTTGCGTGTCCACCATACGATTTTTCTTGGCGCCCCCGGCATGCCTTGTTTTACGGTAAGTCATTTCCCAGATAATATCGTCGTTCTTGGCGTTTTCAATCCAGCCGTAATCAAACATCTCTCCGTCTCTCCCCTCGCCGACCGCGAAAATCCGCACCTTCTGCGATTTATCAAGACTAAAGCTCTGCCTGACCTCTTTGTCATCGCCGATGCCGGTCAAATTGACCAGAATTTTGTCGTTGGTAGGGAGTTCATCAAAGGTTTTCACCGAAGCCGAATCAAAGTCCTTGCCGACACCATACACGGTAATTCCCCACATTGTCTTTTCGAGCGGGGCGGAAGCATTCCAGCTTCGGTAGGCATGGGAATCATCGGTAACGTAGTAGGCTACGTAATCGCCGGCCGGCAGGTTAATAATTCCGTCGAACTTTCTGTTTTTCGCCGCACCCCCGGCATGCTCGGTATTGTCTTCGGTCATCTCCCAGACAATTTCATTATCATCGACATTTTCGATCCAGCCATAATCGACAAATTCACCGCTATAGCCATATTCACCAAGAGCGATTATATGCAGATTGGATTCCTTTTTTAACGTGAAACCTTTATATTTGTACTGTCCATTACGCACCTTATTTATCTGAATGACTATCGGCTCTTTGTACGTATCCGTGAAATCGGCGACCTGATTGATATCATCTTTGTTCGCCGGATAAACGATCATTCCGTAATGCAACGGGTCGTAAGGCGGCAGAACATTCCACTCGCCGAACGAATGGCTGTCATCGGTGGCGTAACAGGCGACATAGTCGCCTTTCGGCAGCATCACTTCATCGACAAAGGCCCGGTTTTTACGACCTCCGCCGGCCCACGAGGTATTCCATTTGTCCATCTGCCAGACTTTTTTACGGCTGTTGGCATCGTAAATCCAGCCGTAGTCGACAAACACGCGATCGCTGGTGGAATACTCACCGATGGCAATAATTTTCAGCGTCATGTCTTTTTTAAGAGTGAAACCTTTTTTTTCATAAAAATCGTCTTCCGGACGAGAGAAATCGACAATCGTATTTTCACGCATCTCGGTGACCGGATTGTACTTTTCAAAGGAACCGTCGGGAGCCTGGATCTGAAACATCAAATCGTCCAGATCACCGGTATCAAAATCATAATGCTTTTCATTATCTTTATTAAAAATCTTTCTTATGATATCGATAGCCTCACCGAGGTCATCGATTTTTATATTATAGCCGTCAAAATAATAGGGTTGTCCGGCATAATAATAAGCTTCATATCTGCCCGCCGGCAGAGTTATCTCATCCTCGTACTCACGAAGGTGTTCGGACCGGTCAAAACGGCGGGTGTCTTCATCATTTAAAACCCAGACAGGTTCGCGAGTGTCGGCATCAAGAATCCATCCGCTGGCGTACATATCGTCAGAATGTTCAAGCTCAGCACCGATCGCATGGATGGAAAGCCGGGTCTTATTGTTTAGTGTGAAACCGTCAACGACCAGATCACCATCGAGAAAATCGCGCATATCAATAATCGCCTCATCCGCTTTAACACTCGTAGCCCCTACCAGTAGCAGAATACAAAGTAGATAAAAAGCGACCACACCCGCCGCGAATATTTTTATATTCATATTTTCTCCTTTCCCATTACCATCTATTTTACCTATAGTTTACGGATATATGAACTCCGGGTTTCACAAATGATTACGCCTGAAACCGGACAGAAAAGCCCCACCTACGCGGCGGGGCTTTACAAATCAGGTTACATTTTAAAAATCGGTCGTGCCGGTGAACTTAAACGAGCCCAGATGGACCGTCGGACAGACAAGACAACCGACGGCGTCCCACCAGGATGGGATCGGGCGACGGTCTCTCGAAATCCCCTTTACGGTCGAAAAGGCGCGAAGAATCGAGTCGGTGAAGCGCAGGTTTTTTATACCGTGCTTGATTTGGCCATCTTCTATGAGGAAAGTTCCGTCGCGGGTCATACCGGTCAAAACCGCCTTCGGAGTATCTATAAAGCCATTAATATAGTGGAATCGGGTGACCAGGATTCCTTTCTTGACCGAGGAAATCATTTCTTCCCGCGTTTTATCGCCGGTATCTATGAAAATATTCAGAGGGATAGCACCCTCACCCTGCTCATCAGCAGTCACGGCGTGCCCGGTCGAGCCGACACCGTGCCTATTGCCGGCTGTGCGGTCGAAGACGACCCCCTTACCGACACCCTTTTCCACAAAATAGACTTTTTGCCGGGGGACACCTTCAAAATCAAAAGGCAGAGCAATACCTTCGGGATCGGTACCGTCGTCGTAGAAACTTATTGAATCGCTCATGACTTTCCTTCCGATATTCTCGGATAGGAACGAAGTCTTATCCAGAAAGCTCTTAGAACCCAAACCGATATAGTTGACCCACTCGAAAATTTCGGCAATTGCCGAGGGTTCCAGAATGACTTCATAATCGCCAGGCGGCAGCGGTTTCGGTTTTTTGGAGCGAAACGCTTTTTCGACGGCAATATCGGCCAGCGCGGGCGGTTCAATATTATCGATATTACGCGAAAGACAGATGGCAAATCCCGATGACGTGTCCGACATGGCGATAATATTGATGCTCGCTGAAGTCACCGGTTGATAACATCGCACACCTTTGGTGTTAAATACGGCGATTTCACCGTCGCCGCTGGAAAAAGAGCCGGCGCAGGTGAACTTACGCTTGTTACCCCGGATAAAGACCTTCTTGACCATTCGGGCGCGCTCTTTGGGAGTATAATTGGCCGTATTTTCAAAATAAGTATCGACTTCGGCATAATCGGCCGGCTCCGGAAGCCCGATAAAATACTTATTATCTTTCTGATACTTGGCTATTTCGATAGCATTTTTTAAGGTTGCCCTGAGATCATTGATAGCCATCGAATTCGTGGCCGCCACGCCGATCTTTTTGCCAAAAACGACACGAAAAAGGATTTTGGCGTTGGTTTCATTGACATTTTGATGAATCGTCGAATTGGCAAACCTTGTCAATCCTGACGTGTTGCCGATAAAAACGATTTCGGTTTCATCGGCCCGGCTGGATTTAGCGACTTTCTCAAACGTGCTGAATAGTTTATCCTTACCTATCATTTGCTCACCCCAACTTTCACTTTACGGAATCTCGCCGGAGCGGCGCCATGCGCCACGCGGGCGGTTTGCATCGGTTCGCCCTTGCCGCAATTGGGCACCCCCCAAACATGCCAGTGATTCTTATTGCAGATGGCATCGCACGAATTCCAGAATTTCGGAGTCATACCGGTATAAAGCGGATTTTTAAACATCCGGCCGAGTTTTCCGTCTTTTATCTCGCGCGCACATTCAACACCGAACTGAAAATTCAACCGCCTGTCATCGATCGACCAGACCTTATTCATATCGAAAAAAATACCGCTGCCGGTGTCGGCGATCAAGTCATCCAGCTCCCATTCACCCGGTTCCAGATTTATATTGGTCATTCTGATCAACGGCAAACGATTCCAGCCGTCGGCCCGCATCGTTCCGTTAGATTTCTGCCCGATAACCGGCGCCGTTTCACGGCTGGTCAGGTAACCAACATGGATTCCATCCTGAATAATCGGCGCCCTTTGAGCCTTGACTCCTTCGTCATCATAACCGAAAGAACCGAGAGCGCCGGGGATGGTAGCGTCAGCGTATATATTCACAATGGGTGAACCATAAATCAGGTCATTAAGCCCCTCGATCTGCATGAATGATCCGCCTGCGAGCGATATCTCGGTGCCCAAAACGCGGTCAAGCTCGGACGGATGACCGCACGATTCGTGCACCTGAAGCGCCATTTGCGAACCGCAGATAATAATATCAGCCTCGGTATCAGGACAAACCTCAGCGGTAAGAAGTTCGATCGCTTCCTCGCGAGTCTTATCCACATAATCAAGAAGATGCATCTCTTCTATAAACTCATATCCCCGGGTAGCATAATCGCCACGATGCGAATTGGGATAGGAACGTTTCTGCACTTCATTACCATCAAAAGCAATAGCCGAATAACCACTTCCGGACTCGATAATATCCTGCTCGATTTCGGCACCCTCCGTCGAACAAAATATCTTATTGGTTTTAAAGAAATCCATCGATGCTTCGGCAGTTTTAATCAACTCATTGCTTTTAAGCCTATCGGAAATTTCGAGTAAAAGGCCGATTTTCTCATCGACCGGGACAAGAAAAGGATCCTTCTCGCACGGGGACTTATAATAATCTTTAAAGGCCTCCTGCCCGGCCAATTTGACATTATCTTTTTTGGCCGAGGCCGAGGCGCGGGCGGTTTGTAAAGCTTTATTCGCGGTCTTTTTAATATCCGATTCTTTGATCGATGCCATCGACGCAAAACCCCAGGCACCGTTATAAAGGACCCGGATACCGACGCCGACGTCGACATCACGCGAAAGCGTGTCAACGATACCGTCGGTGACGCGGATTGATTCCTTCTCGGCTCTGACATAGCGACAATCGGCATATTCAACCGATTTGCTTTTCAGCCAGTCCAGAACATTTCCAAACTTATTTTTCATTCTTCCTCCGGAATTTCGGTTATCTACCACCCAAGCCATTACGCAAAAGGTTAATGTCTAATTTACTTAATCATAAAGACAAAATC
>Ga0315537_1000709_pt1 | contig 26580 bp, 29 predicted proteins | sample SalMarSW160270MG_FD_203091 | JGI IMG/M metagenome (GOLD analysis project Ga0315537, IMG submission 203091) | Salt marsh sediment microbial communities from the Plum Island Ecosystem LTER, Massachusetts, United States - Salt Marsh Sediment SW1602-70 ...
TTTTTATGAATACTTACCTGGACTATCCCAGTTGAATCTCTTAAAATTACAAATACGACGCCTCCATGTACCCTCTGTCTGTATACCCATCCAAAAAGTTCTATTTCTTCACCTATCTTATCGTTTGCATTCTTTATGTATAAAGTTTTCATACGTTCTAATCGTAGCGGACATTATAAAAATTTTTTCATTAAAAAGATAGAAAAATTTCAAGCAAAAACTATAAATATAGATATACTCAGTTTGGGATATGGAAAAGAAGCTTAAAAAATGCAAGCAGTGCGGTAAAGATTTCAACATAAAAGAAAAAAACAGGATAGTTCTTGAGTTCTGGAGAGATCACAAACATTTATCGAGGTTTTATTTCTGCGGAAGAAAATGTCTTCTTGATTTTTTAAAAGAAAAGGGGATTATCTAGAAATACTCTTTTATTAATCTATAAGCTTTGTTATACAACTCCATATCCATATCATCTATCTTTCTTACAATCTCTGCCTGTACGATGTCTGTAAAAAGTCTTCCCACAACTCTGACAAGATCCCCTTCTTTAAACTCCGTATCTTCTTCACATATTACATTTATCTGCCCTGTACCATCATCCAAAACGAATTCAAAGTCTTTTTTAGATACTACGGCTCCTATCAAACTTATTCGAATATCTTTCTGATCTATATTCTCTATCTTCCTGTGTTTAGATGGTGCTCTTCTTATAGGGGTCAATCGTACTCCCTCCATGTATATCCACATTTTGTACATCTGTAGAACTTGGTAGCCGGTTCATCCTCTGCTCTTGTCTGAATAAACCAATAATAAGCTTCCTTATTCCCACATTTTGAACATATTTCCCTCACTTTGGGTTTTGTATCATATTCCTTATCTATAAAGATAGTTTTTTGTGATTGGGGAATATTCTCTTCTAATTTATATTCTTTCTCAACATTTTCATCTATTTCTTCTATTGCTCCACATTTTCTACATTTTATAACTTTTTTCCCGTTCTCCTCATATGGATACATCAGGTTTCCACACTTCTTACAGAAGATCACTTTATCGCCTCTTTAATTATTTTATCATGATCAAATGCTAGTTTTGGTAATTGAGACATTTTGAATCTTTTTATATCTTTTGCATCGCTGCCTGATCTTGGTGTGCCATGGGGATCTGCCAGAAATGCAATTGAGACGGTGTGTCCCCTCGGATCTCTCTTCGGATCTGAAAATACGCCTATAAGCTTATTTATCTTTATATCCATCCCTGTTTCCTCCTTTGTCTCTCTTAAAGCTGCTTCCTCTACTCTCTCACCATATTCCACAAAACCCCCCGGAAGTGCCCAAAAATTTTTGAAGGGATCATTTTTCCTTTTGATCAAGTATATTTCATCTTTCTCTAAAATGACCATGTCTACAGCTAACCTTATCATGCCATCCCCAAAAGTTGTTTGAGCCAGATTGAAGGATATCCAATCTTTGGAATTACTAAAACAACTCTTCCAATAACTTTATCCTCTGGCGTTCCTTCTTTTTCCCAGTAATATGTATCTGGAAACGCATTGTTGTCTCCTTTTGTTAGATAGTACTTTTTGGATTCCCCTTTAATCCTAACAACTCTATGTACAACTGGAACACTTAAAGAAGGAGTTTCGAAAACGATAACATCCCCTATTTTTATATTTTCCTCTTTTTTAATTACAACTATATCTCCCCTTGAAAATCCATTTTTAGATGGAAAGTTACCGAAATTTTCTTTATCTAACCCATATACCTCATACTCATTATAATTATAAGACCACCATGAATCAAAATCCTCGGAATGTTGCATGCTTCCGGAAACGACTACTGCAAAGGGAGGATTTGCACCAAGTGCAAATACCAAGATATATTTAAAAGCAAAATAAATCACAAGTGCTACAATTATAGCCTCTGCATACTCCTTTACCTCTTTTTTCCAGTCAATCTTCCATTCCATGTTTTCATCCTTTATTTCTTTGCTTTAAAAACTTTTGTTATGTCCCTTATCATAGAGCTCTTATTGCAATCTCTATCCCTTTTTCTATTGTCTCCAAGCTCATGGAAGGTAGATCTCTATCCAAAACCTGCTCAGGAATATATGGGAGGTGAATAAATCCGGCCTTTATATCCAGGTTATTGTATCTGAGATAATGAAGAGTATAATACATTATGTAATTACAGATATATGTACCTGCAAAATTGGAGATCCTTGCCGGTATATTGTTTTTATGCAGTTCTTCCAGAATATTTCCCAGAGAAAGAAGAGAAAAATAAGCGTCGGGACCATCTTCAAATATTTTTTTATTCTCAGAGGTCATGTTTATAGCTACTCTCTCCAATGTTATCTGGTTCCTTTTACCTGCTAACCCGAGACTTACTATATATTGAGGATCAATATCATCTATCTCTCTATGGATTATTTTTCCGCAATCATATGTAACAGGTAAAACATAGGAAATTATCTTTCTTCCTCCTATATTTCTCCCATGCATCTTTTTTGCTACTATACCTGAAGGATTTATTTTTTCTTTTCCAAAAGATTCAAATCCTGTAAGTAAAACTTTTTCCATACTATCACGGATCTGTAACTCCTTTGCTTGAAACCAAAAATATCGCTTCCCCCTCAGGGAGACTTGGTGAATCTACGAGTCTGGCAATTCTTCTCCCCTGCTTTGATTTCCTGAGATATATCCTCATTGTGGCAGAATGCCCTAGAATGTGTCCTCCTATAGGCCTTGTAGGATCTCCGAAAAATGTATCGGGTGCTGCTGAAACCTGGTTAGTTACGAAGATGCAGATATCATACATATCAGCTAACTGATGCAACTTTCTGAGATGCCTCCCTAACTTCTGCTGTCTCACTGCGAGTGTCCCTCTGCCAACGTACTCGCTCCTAAATGTAGATGTAAGTGAATCGAGTATCACGAGTTTTGCATCTCCTTTCTTCAGAATATCCTCTGTCTTTTCTGCAAGCAGCATCTGATGATCCGAGTTGTAAGCTCTCGCATAATGTATATTTGCCAATGTCTGTTTGGGGTCGAGCCCATAATTCTCAGCTATCTGAACTATTCTTTCAGGTCTGAAAGTATTTTCACTATCTATAAAAATACTCTTCGCTCCCATTCCTCCTTTCTCTTTCGGCAGCTGAACTGTAACAGCTAACTGGTGCGCTATCTGGGATTTTCCCGATCCAAACTCTCCAAAAACCTCCATTACAGCCTGAGTTTCAAAACCCCCTCCTATGAGATCGTCGAGATTCTTACTTCCTGACGTTATGTGCCCTACTGTTTTTCTTTTTTCAAGTATCTGATCAGCTGAGATAAAGTTATCTATGCTAACCATTCTTCTTGCTTCAGCTATGATCTTGTTACATGTCCCCTCACTTATTTCAGCTATGTCTGCAAGATCCTGAGGTGCAGCTACTGCTATTGACTCCACAGTAGTGTATCCTGCCTCTTTTAGCTTTTCAGCTGTCTTTGGACCTACCCCTGCGACTTCTTCGATCTCTATTTTCTTTGTTTCTATATTTTCCTCTTTTTTCTTAACCATTTTCACCAACTCTATCTAAAATTATATACGCCTCCCTTAAAATATCTATTTTTTGAAAATCATGACATGTGAATTTGCTGTTATTTACCATACATTTAAAAAGATATTCTTCTCCTATTTTCGGTGACCCAAAAACAATTCCCTCCATCTCCTCTATTCCGTTATCTATGACTACCCCACAACATTCCTCTCCTTCTATTTTACTTTTTACAACTCCCCTAACTATTACCATTCCTTTATCTCCTATTCTCCCTCTTTTAGGATTTCTAAATTCTTCAAGGCTTGGAAAAGGAATCTCCAGTTTTTCTATTTTCTTAGCTATGATCTTATCACTAAACTCGCCAGATACCTTGGCAATCTCCCCTGTATTGTATTTTTCATTGGTTTCAACAAAAATTTCTCCACTCTCATCCATTAAGAAAAACCCCTTATCTTCTATTTTTGAAATCCTTCCGATGATCTCTATCTCTCCCTTCTCTAAATCCTTTATCTTTTTTTCGTAAGATATATCTACAGATAATTCTGTACTTCTATTTATATGTATCTCCAGTCCTTCCATTCCCTCTTTCGCTCTTGCACTTTCTATTTTAATCTTTATTCCACTCGATATATTCTCAAGGATGTCTGCCTTTTCGTTCCAGATTACTGCCCTTATCTCTCCCGTATCGTCTACGAGGATAATACTCCCGACTTTTCCTGTTCCTCCGTCTATCTTTTCAAATGTTTTAACACCTAAAACTTCTTTAACAGTTCCCTGTACATTTACAGCTCCTTCTTTTAGGTAAGTTATCTTTACAAACTCTTCTTTTATCTCTGGTAAATCGATATCCCCGGGATTTATTAGGATATTTGTCTGCCATCCTGCCTGTATCTCATATCCGTTGAATCCTTCCCTTGTATAAACATTTTCAAGAAGAAGTATATCATTTTTCTTTATTTTGGTAAGTATATCTGTTTTTTCATTCCAGAAGGATACTCTTGTTTCACCCGTATCGTCTGCAAGTATTATACTCCCGACTTTTCCTGTTCCTCCGTCTATCTTTTCAAACTCCCTCGCCTCGAAAATAGATTTCACCCTTCCGGCTACAGAAATATCCCGATGCTCCTCATTTATATCCCCTATTTTCATCATATTTTCCTCAATCTCCGGAAGATCCATGGAAATGTTACTTATCTCCACAACTCCTCTGTTTCCAACGTTAAGATCAAGTGCATCTCTGAATCCTTTTTTAATATATCCGTGTTTTATCTCTACAATCGTTCCTGCTTTGAGTTTTTCCAGTATCTTTGTTCTGTCATTCCATAATGCAACCCTTATCTCTCCAGTTTCATCATCTATGATAATATTGCCCACTCTTCCATTCTCAAACTCTTTTATAGGATATATCTTTTTAATTCTCCCAATTATTGAGATGTTGTTCATTCCTTCCTGGAGTTCTTTGATCTTTATTCTTTCTTTTTTTTCTTTAATCCCCAAATCTACTCCATGTTCAGCAGCTATGATAGCTACTGCCCCTTCTCTTGTTAAAAGCCCTCCTACGTTCTCTATTTTCTCTTTTATAAGCTTTTCAAACTCCTCTTCAGTTATTATGCCTTTAAACTTTTCGTAATCCTCATCCATTTTAACCAATACCTTTTAGGGTGCAACCTTTATATATTTTTTGAAAGAAAAGTTCCATTCTATACAAGATTGCTTTTATTAAATACTGGAATTAGCGATGGAGATAAAAGAGAAAGAAGTATAAATTTTTGAATTAATGTTATGCTGTATGCCTAAAAATCTTTACCTTTGCAATTTTCTCTACTACGAATGAAAGGAGAAGTAGGCATACTGCACCGAAGATACCGAAGGAGGCTGAGGAAAGGAAGAAGGAACTTCTTGGGCAATAAGCACTCGGGCAACTAAAAAAATGAAGAAATACTGCTATACTAAAAGCACTGTAAATAAGGCAAAAACTAATAATTCCTATAATATCATCTCGTAAAGATACTGATCTTCGCAGCAAATAAATCAGGAAAAAAACAGGAATAATTTCACATAAAGACCACCACGGAAAATACCCATACCACAGACAGATCTTCTCCCATAAATAAAAAATCCCGTACCCGTCTGTATGCTGTATAAAGATAGCAATAATCAAAGCTGGAATGAAATATCCTAAAAAAACTATTTCGTATTTTCTTTTAAAAAGAAGTATAACAAAAGGAGTAAAAGATGCTAAAAATGCAAAGTACAGAATGATCTTCCAAAGCCCTGAAGGAGGGAACATTTCAGCTCTTTCTAAGTAAAGTATTAAGTCACGGATCAAAAAATTCCTTAGTAAATATCCAAAAATAGTAAACAAAATAAGAAAAATAAGGCTATATTTTATGTTTTCTATTGAGAATAAATCCTTTGTTATCTTATTGTACTGTCCCATCTAATCAGTTCTCCCATGGATTTTTTTTACATGTGCATCTCCATGGATATCCCTCAACTCCGCCGCCATACTCATATCCAACAAATTTCCAGGCTTTTCCTAAATATTCACTCCACATCATTTGGTGTGTGCAATTATTATACCATACTCTGTATTTGTCACATTCAACAAATAGTTTTCTTTTGCACTTTGAGTCACAGAATACCAGAAAACCTCCTGCCGGCGTACATTCACAGTCATACACAGTCCAAGCGCCTGGATGTTTCTTAGTGCCACAGTTCCTGTACTCGATCCATGATCTCATACATGTGTTCATAGGCTGTACATTTCCATTTGTATTTTCTATATCTGTTTCTTTTATCTTACTGATTGGAGGCTGAGGATTACATGGACATCCTCCGTTATCTGCAAAAACCACACCTAACGCAACAACTGTCATCATTAGAATGACAATTGATCCCATTATTTTCTTGTTCGTCCTATCACCATTGTGAATTTAGTAAAAGATATATATATAGTTTTTCCTGCCCTTAAAGATCAACAATGGAACTAAAACTTAAAATTTGGGACATTTTTGGATTAGGGGGTATTATTACGGTGTCCATCATTATCTGGATCAGGGGATCTTCACATATTTTCACAAAAAATGCCCTATCAATAAACGGGCGTTTTTTGATAGATAGGAAAATAAATTATTATCTTTTTTAGGAATTCTTATAAATTTTTGAATTACATAGAAATTTTAATATATTTATAAAATAATCGATAGAAAGGACTTCATGTCCCAATTTGAAAAATAAATCCTCACAAATAAATTTTTTCCCTTCCAAATTTTCGATAGATATATGTTGCAGAGGGGGTTTGTTGATAAATTTTGCTTTTAATCCTGCTTGGGCGAGCCTTTTAATCAATTGATCTAGATCTAGAATAACCATAAAAAAAATCCTATCTAGAAGTAAATCTAAAATGTATTCCTCAGGTATCTTAAATGATGCAAAGGGTAAATAGTAAGGAATTCTATACCCCAAACGTGAGTCATATTGACAGACATCAAACAGAAATTTTCCAATTTTACTCTCTTTTTTTTCTTTATTAACATCCTTTTCAAGATTCTCATGTATTTGAGAATCTTCTGATTCAGACTCAAAATATCTTTTTTTTATCATCCAATCTGCTACTTCTGGAGTAAATGGCTTTTTTGAGGATTTTTTAAGAATTTCCTTTTGCTTTTTCGTTAACTCAGAAGTTTTAGTTAAATCAGAACATGCAAAAGTTACACAGTTATTAACTCTTATCTCTGCCTTGCCATCTAATTTTGCCTTTCGAATACATTCTTCCATAGAAGTAAATTCATGTTCGATATTAATATTTTTATTTTTTTTAATTTCTACCGTCCAAGGTTCTGGTTTATTATCAAGCATATTGGTTGTTACAAAATACTCTTTATCAACTTCCATCTGTCCTTCCTCTAAAAATTCTAATGTTTTCTTAGCCCGCGAAAATTGTTTTCTGGTGTGTCTATCCTCCTTAGTACTCATCTTACATTCAAGTAATTGTGCCAATCCATATTCACCAATAACGCTTATGTCGGAAATTTTTATACAATTTGTAAGATCATTTAAAACAAAAAATATTTTTTTATCTTTATATTCTCTTTTAAAGCATTCAAGCACATGAAATTCATGTAAAAACCCTATTTTTCCGATTATTGGAGATTTCTTTTTATTAAAACTTAGATATTTAATTTCAACATTGTCACAAAATTTCCATACTATTGAATCCATAAGAGATTTTAATATGTTTATTCTGTCTTTGTAACTTTCAATGTCCCGTTTTATAGAAGACACGATAGAATAATAAAGCTCATAGGGCACATCTTTCTTTATTTCTTTATCGATATCATTAATTGATTTAGTAAACTTTTTTATAAAAGTCAAACTTTCTTTTAGTCCTTTAATTCTGTATTCCGAATCTATTATCCAAAAAAGAATATCTTCTTGTATACGATATATTTCTGATTTTGTTTCTTCAGTTATTTTTCTCTCTAACTTCCTTATATCTCTTAATAAAGGTTTAATAATAGGTTCTGTTTCGATATGAACAAGAGTCATCTATAAAACCAAATCCTTTTTTATTTATATATTTACAAAGTTTCTTAAATAATATACCTCGTTTTTTTATATAAACTTTATCACCCATATTGTCTCTACCACCAAAATACCGTCAAAACACCGTTACTTTTCTCTACCCTTTTTAAATGGTCCTCAACACATACTTTCTATACCCTAACCATCACTCATTTATCTCCAGATGAAAGTTTATAGACGTTATTATAAGTTCATCAGTATCTCATATGTCGACGCCGTTTTATATATCGATTTTGACGAATTGTTTTTACATCTCCATATGTGTCTGCAATGTCCATTACAATCCCTAGGGGAGGTATTGCCCTTTTTACCGTTCTCTTTCCAATCTGTCTTAGTCTTTCTCTTCGAACTTTTCCACATCTTCGTGCCTCTGCACTTGCTTTTCCCCCCATACTTGCCACTCTACTTCTTGTTGCTTTAGAAGCATATGCAAGTCCTCTCTTTTTTGTCATCATATCACCTCTTAACTTATTATTTCTTTTTTATCTACATTTCATTCTTTTCTTTAAAAACTTTTCTATAAATTTGCTTCTTTTACAATATGGTATAACTGAAAAGTATTTAAAGGGAAAAAAATTGCAAAATTGCTTCCTTTCTGTTTTACAGTATGGTATAACCAAAAGGTATTTAAAGGGATACCACACTAACCCTCGTTATAATTTTCAATTTTGCAGTAGTGTAAAAGACCTCTTTTGATGAATTTTTGATTTTTCGTACAGAAACCAAAACCTATTTCAACCCAGAAACGATCTAAAAGATATGATAGTCGGAGTAGACGAAGCTGGCAGAGGTTGTGTCATAGGGCCAATGGTTATTTGTGGTGCCGGAGCTGAAAGTATGAATATTAAGGGTATAAAAGACTCCAAACTTCTTACGCCTGAGAAAAGAGAAAAATTGGCTCATGCGATAAAAAAAGAAGTAATATATTATTATGAGATTTTCTCGCCCGGAAAAATAGATGAATACACGAGAAGAGATAATCTCAATGTTTTAGAAGTGGAAGGGTTCTCCGAGGTAATTAAGAAATTTGATCTTTCATCAAAATTCTTTGTAGACTCGTGTGATGTAAACTCAGGAAGATTCAAAAGAAACATAATAAGTATCACGGGAGAGATCGATATTGTTTCAGAACACAAAGCGGATGTTAAATACCCTATGGTATCTGCAGCTTCCATTCTCGCAAAGGTAAAAAGAGATAAATTTATAAAAGATATTGGATACGATCTTGGCTCGGGATATCCATCTGATAAAAAGACAATATCTTTTCTCAAAAATTGGTACTTGGAAAACAAGGATTTTCCTGATTTTGTAAGAGAATCTTGGGATACAATAAAAAAGATTAAAGGGAATGCAAAACAGCAACAGCTTATATAACTATATATTATAGAATAATTTTATATTCTCGTACTGTGAAAAACATACATGAAAGATTATTTTGAATCCCTTGAAAAAGAACTTGAGAATATATATAAAATAGCTGAAGAAGCAAGAAAAAAGGGGCAGGACCCGTATATGAAAGTGGAAATAGCACCGGCAAGAGATATGGCTGCAAGAGTCGAAGGTCTTGTGGGCCCTATAAACATCGCCTCGAAGATCAGAGAGCTGGATAGAATGAATTATTCGAGGGAAAAAATAGCTTTGAAAATTGCTGAAGAGATAACGGAAAGAAAATTTGGAAATTACACGCAGGAAGAATGTGCGGAACAGGCTGTAAGAACTGCTTTGGCTATCTTAACAGAGGGGATCGTTGCAGCTCCTCTAGAGGGTATTGCCCAGGTGAAGATAAAAGAGAATATAGATAACTCTAAATTTCTATCCCTGTATTTTGCAGGACCAATAAGATCTGCAGGAGGAACTGCTGTAGCATTATCTATCTTAGTGGGAGATCACGTAAGAAAAAAATTATCCTTAGACAGATATAAACCGTCTGATGAAGAAATAGAAAGATTTATTGAAGAAGTTGATCTTTACAACAGAATATCTCATTTACAGTACTATCCTTCAAAAAAAGAACTGAAAATAGCTTTAAAGAATATTCCTATAGAAATCACGGGAGAACCTACGGAAAAAGTAGAGGTTTCGGGATACAGAGATCTGGAAAGAATCGAAACAAACAGAGTACGTGGTGGCGCCATGCTTGCTCTCTGTGAAGGACTTCTGCAAAAGGGATCAAAGGTCTTAAAATACGTGGAAAATCTAAAATTAGATGGATGGGAATGGATCGAAGAGATAGCGTTAAGCTCTAAGGAAGAGGAAGAGTTTGAGTTAGAGAACTGGAAATATCTAAAGGATATTATAGCTGGAAGACCTATATTTTCACATCCTTCAAGGAGAGGAGGATTCAGGATGAGGTATGGGAGAAGTAGAAACACAGGTTTTGCCGCCTGGGGTATCCATCCTTGCACAATGTTAGTGCTCCAGGATTTTCTGGCTACAGGAACGCAGATGAAGACAGAAAGACCAGGGAAAGCGAATGTTGTATGCCCTGTGGATACTATAGAAGGGCCTATTGTAAGAATGAAAAATGGAGATGTTTTAAGACTGGAAGATTATGAAGAAACTTTAAAAATAAGAGAAGATGTGGATAAAATCCTATTTTTAGGAGATGCTTTAATATCTTATGGAGATTTCCTTGAAAATAACCATATCCTTCTTCCGTCGGGATACGTGGAAGAATGGTGGTTTCAAGAGCTAGAGGAAAAAGAGAATATAGATCCTTTCAATGTTTCTGAAAAAGAAGCTTTGGAGATATCTGAAAAGTATGATGTTCCATTACACCCAAAATACACATGTTTCTGGTACTATCTAACCTTTGATGAGTTAAAAGAATTTATAGATTATTTAAGTATAGGAGAGATAGGAGAAAATGTTATTCTTCCTTTAAATGATAAAAAGAAACTTCTTGAAAAAATATGCCTGGAACATAAAGTTTCGGGGGACAAAATCATCATTAACTCTCTATTTATCAAAAAATTAAACATTTCTAAGTTTTATGAAATCTACGAAACTTTAAAAAATGAGAAGATATCGGATAAAGATAAGATATTTAAAGCTTTTAAAGAGTGTACAGGGATAGAAATAAGGGATAAATGTCCATATACAGTAGGAGGGAGGATGGGAAGACCTGAAAAGGCGAAAGAGAGACTTATGTCTCCCCCTGTTCACGGCCTATTCCCTGTAGGACGTTATGGAGGAAGAACAAGAAGCATTGTAAAAGCTTCTGCTTTAAATTATATTAATGTAGATATAATAAATTTAAAATGCCCTATCTGTGAAGACAAGACATTTAAAAGAAAATGCGATAAATGCGGGGCTACAACAAAGCTCTATAAAATATGCGAAAATGAAAAGTGCAGTATAACGTCTATAGAGACGGAAGAAGAGAGATGTCCCGCCTGCAACTCTCTATTAAAGATACATTCCTTAAAGAGGATATATCTAAATGAGGAGTATAAAAAGGCGCTGGAGAATCTGAATATCTCTTCTCCAAAGGAGGTTAAAGGTGTTATAGGAATGATCTCCTCCCAGAAATTTCCAGAGATCCTGGAAAAAGGGATTTTAAGGGCAAAAAATCAGGTATATGTCTTTAAGGATGGAACTATAAGATTTGATTGTACAGACGCACCTCTAACACATTTTATACCCAGAGAGATAAATCTCTCTCTAGAAAAATTAAAAGAGCTGGGATATACTCAGGATTATCTAGGAAATCCCATCAATAACGAGGACCAGGTAGTAGAATTAAAACCTCAGGATGTAGTAATACCAGAAAAAGGGGGAGAATACCTTTTGAAGGTGGCAAATTTTGTTGATGATTGTTTAGAAAAAATATACAGGCTGAAAAGATATTATAATGCGGAAAAAAAGGAAAATCTGGTAGGAAAACTTGTTATAGGACTTGCTCCGCACACGTCTGCGGGGGTTCTCGGGAGGATAATAGGTTTTTCATCTGCAAGTGTAGGATATGCACATCCTTTCTTCCATGCTGCCAAGAGAAGAAACTGTGATGGGGATGAAGACTCTTTTTTACTTGCTCTCGAAGCACTTCTTAACTTCTCAAGATTATTCCTTCCTGAAAAAAGAGGAGGAAAAATGGATGCTCCTCTCGTACTCACAACGAAAATAGATCCTAGAGAGGTGGACAAGGAAGTAAGAAACATGGATATAGTAGATGTATATCCAATAAAATTTTATAATCTCTCGCAGAAGTTTTCAAAGCCGCAAAAAATAAGGATAGAAAAAGTTGGAGATAGACTGGGTGAAGAAAATGCATTTTACGGTTTCAAATTTACCCACAATACTTCAAACATATCTATGGGTCCAAGAATTAGTGCTTATAAAACTCTCGGCGCAATGGAAGATAAAATAAATGCGCAGCTAGATCTTGCCGAAAAAATTGAGGCTGTAGATGAGAACGATACTGCAGAAAGAGTCATAAACTCTCATTTTCTCCCGGATCTAATAGGAAACATGAGAGCCTTTTCCACTCAGTCTTTCAGATGCGTGGATTGCAACAAAAAGTACAGAAGGGTTCCTTTAAGTGGAAAATGTGTCTGCGGTGGCAGGCTTGTGCTTACAGTCTCGCAAGGATCTGTAGAAAAATATCTCAAAATTTCCAAAATGCTCGTAGAAAAATATGAAGTTGACCCTTATATAAAAGAAAGAATTGAGATAATAGAAAAAAGTATTGAGACAGTCTTCACGGGAAAAAAGAAACAGATGTCTCTTGCGGATTTTTTGTAGATAAATTTAACGAGTGATACTTATTTAAATCTTGGTCTCCCACAACTTCCATGGACGTGGAAACGATACTCTCGCCATGGTTCGAATCTATAGATGACCCTGAGGCGTTTCAGGAAATTCTTGCAAAAAGACTTATCGAGCGATATAATAACACAGAGTATGGCGCTGGAAAAAATGCCATAGAAGAGTTTCCTATCGTAGATTACAACGCACTCAAAACGTATCTCAATGAAGTAGAGAATGGGAACATCAATGCCTTGTTATCAGAATCCCCTCTTTTCTGGGCAATGACGAGAGGAACAACATCAACATCCAAATTCATTCCCATAACAAAAACGGATTTAGAGGAAAAAATGAAATGCGGCCCCCGGGTGTTTTGTGCGTATCTTTTACGAACAATGAGATTTGGCATACTGGGGGGCACCGTATTGAATCTGAATTTTCCTTCTGTTCTGGGTAAAATGAAAGATGGAAAGGAGTACGGATACTCATCTGGATTTTACTTTAAAACACATACTGCAAAATACGGAATATATATAGTTCCTGATCAGGAAAAAATAGACCCGTTGATAGGACTGTCCAAAAAAGAGTGGGAGAACAGATTTGATCTTGCGTATCACGAAGCTCTTGGAAAGAATATTACTATGGTCACGGGTGTGACTCAGGTCATGAAGCAGTTCGCAACATTTGTGAAGAAAAAACATGGAAAATATCCGAAACAATTGTGGGATACGAAGGTGCTCGTGTGTTCAAGCACCGCCGGCATAAATACGAAACTGAAGCCCTCACTGAAAGCGTTGTACGGGAATGTAGATATCCTCGAGGTGTACGGTGCCACCGAAGGAATATACGCTCAACAGTTCGATAGACTGTGTGTCACTCCCAATTACGATATATATTACTTTGAAGTTGAAGTGAAAGGTAAAATAAAAATGCTCCATGAGATGAAAAAAAGAGAAATCGGGAAATTAATTATCTCCTCCTCACTTTTCCCACGATATAAAATAGGAGACCTCATTAAATGTAATGGGGGTCCCTACTTTACTGTCATAGGGAGAGATAGGAGGTTCACTGTTTTAAGGCATTATGTAGAGAGTTTTTTTTACTAAGATTCCTCCTGTCTTCTCATTTTTCCGAGGCCGTAGATAATTACGAGTGCCCCTGCAATAATGAGTACCAAAGGCCACCATTCGAGTTCGTATATCGTCACTATCCCTACTATGACAAGTACCACCCCGATAAAGGCTTCTCCCATTATAGGCCTGCGGTACTGGGGCACTATGGAATGCAGCAGTGCACTGATAAGAAACGCACCGCCCACGCACATAAGAATGTAATTCCACACATTTTCCCAACTTATACCATACATCTCATTGCTGGCGAAATAGAACACAATCCCCAGAAGAATGACGAGGACTCCTACAAAGATAGCGGAAATCGGGTCTCTCGTATATTTTTCTTCCTTTTCACTGCCCTTTTCTTCTTTTTCTTCTTTTTCATCATGTTTCTTTTTGGTCATAGGTACATGTATGCCTTGATATTTATAAAGCTTATGAAAAAAGTAGCAACGAATAATTTTATATGCCATCTCTTCCCATATATATCATGATAGGATGGTTTTCTACAGGAAGGGATAAGGCAGCAAGGGATCTTTTAGAATATATCGTTAAAAAGGAAATAGATATATCCTTTGTATTCTGTAACAGGGAAAAGAAAGAGAGTGAAGAAAGTGATAATTTTATAAATCTCGTAGAGAATTATGGATTTGATCTCATTTGCTTTTCTTCTAAAAATTTTCTTCCCGATCTGCGGAAAAAAGATAAGAAAGAATGGAGAACTCTTTACGACACTGATATACTTGATTTAATACCTCACGTAAAATTAAATATTCTTGCCGGATATATGCTTATTCTCAGCCCACTAACATGTGATACTCTGGATATGATAAACCTCCACCCCGCTTTACCTGACGGGCCAAGAGGAACATGGCAGGATGTTATCTGGGAGTTAATTAGAAAAAATGCCAGAGAAACCGGAGCCATGATGCATCTGGTTACAAAAGAATTGGACAGGGGCCCAGTTGTGACGTACTGTAAGTTTCCTATATATTTTTATGAGCTCAGAAAAGACTTTGAAAACTTATTAAAAAAGCGATCTTTTAATGATATTAAAAAAGAAGGACATCCTCTTTTCCATAAAATAAGAGAAGAAGAACTTAAAAGAGAGTTCCCTCTTATAGAATACACAATAAAAGCCTTCGAAAATAAAGAAATAGAGATAAGAAATAAAAAGGTTTATTCTCATGAGAAAATTGTAAAGGGATATGATATTTCTAAAAAAGTGGAAAGAGAGCTAGGGGAGGGCTGATTTTTAGAATAGATTATTTTAAGATGTCTCTTCTCACAAGTTTTATAGTGTGCTCCAGTAAGAGAGCCACTGTAACTGGTCCAATACCTCCAGGCATGGGAGTTATTAAGGATGCTTTCGGCGATACGTTTTCAAAATCTACATCTCCACCTACATCCAACACAACAACTCCCTCTTTAACCATGTTTTCCCTGATGAGCCCCTTCACACCCGTTGCAGTCACCAGTATATCTGCTTTTTTCGTATATTTTTTCAGATCGCTTGTATAGACGTGACATGTAGTAACTGTGGCATTTCTATTAAGTAGTAGTGCGGATATTGGCTTACCCACACCGTTACTGTGTCCCACTATCACCACATTCTTGCCACAAATATTTACCTTGTATTTTTCCAGCACTTTTATCACAGCGTGCGGTGCGCACGGTACAATGTCTTCTACACCTGTGAGCATTTTTCCGAGGTTAAAGGGATGAATTCCATCCACATCCTTCGCAGGGTTAATAATCTGCATGATCTCCCTTTCATCAATGTGCTCGGGTAACGGAAGTTGTACTAGTATTCCATGTATTGTATCATTTTGATTTAACAAGTAAATTAGATCGATGAGTTCTCTTTCGGTAGATTTTTCAGAGAGCGTATAATGCTCTGAGTAAACACCTGTCCTTTTACACGCCTTATGTATTAACTTCACGTACAGTTTCGAAGGTTTATTTCTTCCCACGATAATTGTTGCCAGTCCAGGCGTGATGTCATATGTTTCCTTTAATTGAGATACGTCATTTCTTACCTTTTCTTCAATTTCTTTTGCAATTTCTCTACCATCGATGATGATTTTATCACCTCACAAATTTTTTAAATTCTTTGCAAGGTTTTCCTTCAGGGCAATACCCCAATTTTTTGCACCGTGGTCCAACGTTCTTAAAGATGATCGGTGCTTTCTTCTTGCAAATTTTCAACATTTCCCATGCAACTTCCCTAATCTCCCATTGTGCTTTTGTACAGCATCTCAACGGGAAAAATACCTCATAAAGCTCTCTACAATTCATTGTAACAAGTAAATTTGTTTTTGTTCCCATGGGCAAAATAAATCTCGCATCTTCTTTGGGAACATCGTCGTCAACTAAAAAACCGTATGTAGAATATAGTTTATCCAAAATATCTTTGACTCTATCGTAATATTCACTATCCTTTACTGTTTCCGGTGCCTTAAAGCTCTCTCTTTTCGGCTCAACTCTCCTCAAACTTTGCTGGGTATAGGACGCGATTCTGTGTCTTACTAACTGATGTGTACATACCCTAGAAACATCTTCCAAGCTGAAGGTAAAACTAGCATGTTCTAGAACACTTGTATGCCCTCTGTCAACGACTATGCTTATCCACTTTTTGGTATCTTCTTCCGTCCATGCTTCGGAAAATTCACTTAGAGGTTTGTTTGAGGCAGATACATACGCCGCCATTGCGCATACTTTGTCTGGATTTCTTGTATATGTTACTAACTGTACATTCATATTCTCACCAATTACTTTCTCTTTATTCATATGGAAATATAAATATTGTATGTCAATAGTTTTCTAGTCATATAATGTTTTCCAAGAAACTTGAAAAGTTTAGTTTTATAGATAATAACTTCAAAATATTTTGAAGTTATGTTTCGATCTCTGAATCTATAACAATACAATGATCTTAACAGTATGTTTAATTTTTGTCATTAACTCAAATCTCATTCTGTGCACTAACTTTTTAGAAAGAAAAACTGCTTCTAAAAACTCTGTTTTCATCTAAATTGCACCCCCCCTCTATTTCTTATGGAATAATATGGCATTTCTTGGAATGATCTTTCCTTAAACCGTAAAGTATTTAAACTCATATTCCTTGATATGTATAGTAAAGGAATTTCTAGGAATATAATATAAAAAATAAGGAAAGATGAGGATAGAAATGGAAAAAAGTATTCAGGTTGAGGATTTTGAAGCTGCATTTACATCCGAAGTGAAGAGTCAAGGAAGAATTTCAGGATTGACAAAGTATATTGGAAGGAAATGTATTGTAATTATTGGGAAAGAGGAAAAATAGGAGTAAAAAGATGGATAATATTGAAGTTAAAACTGAGATTTCAGATTTAAATATACAGAAAAATCTACTTAAACAAGAGATTATTAATGCAAAACCATTTTTAAAATGGGCTGGGGGTAAAAGTCAGTTACTAAATGAACTAGGTAAAAGACTCCCCTCATATATACTTACTAACAGAAATATTGATAGTTACATTGAGCCATTTGTAGGTGGTGGAGCTGTGTTCTTTTATTTAAAAAGTAAGTATTTTATTAAACGATCTTTTTTATTTGACATAAACAGAGAACTTATAATCAGTTACAAAGTTATACAAAACGATCCTACTGAATTAATTAACAAACTATACGAAATTGAAGATATTTATCTAAAAAAATCAAAAGAAGAAAGAAAACAGTTTTATTATGAAATTAGAAACATTTATAATAGACAAATGCATGATTTTGATTATAAAAATTATAATGAAGAATGGATTGATAGAGCTGTATATCTATTTTTTCTAAATAAAACTTGTTATAACGGTTTATTTCGACAAAACAAAAAAGGAGAATTCAATGTTCCTTATGGAAGGTACAAAAATCCTACAATATGCAATGAAAAAAATATCATTGAAGTAAATAAAGCCTTGAAAAATACTGAGATATTCTGCGATGATTTTACTAAATCCGAAGAATTCATAGAAAAAGATAGTCTTGTTTATTTGGACCCTCCATATCGTCCTTTGAATACTACTTCAAGCTTTACAAGTTACGATAAAGAAGGATTCAGTGATATAGATCAAAAGAGGTTAGCTGATTTCTTTGAAAAAATGGATAAAAGAGGAGCCTATTTGATACTCAGCAACTCGGATCCAAAAAACGAAAATCCGGAAGATGATTTCTTCGATGAACTGTATTTTAAATATAATATTGAAAGAGTACCTGCAAAGAGATTTATAAACTGTGATGCCTCAAAAAGAGGTGAAATCAACGAACTAATTATAAGAAATTATTTATAATAGAAGAGGGGAGGTATATTGATGGCTGGCTATATCATGAATTTAGATAATTTAGAATCTCTAAAAACTTATATCTCCAATGGTGTTTATTCTACAAAACTATCTACACCTCGCAATAATATTTGGAAACGCCCCCACGAAGCTACTTTTGCGGATTATGCAACTATGAAACCAGGAGATAACCTTTATTTTTTTATAAATAGAAAAATTTATGGAATTGGAGAATTAACAGCAATAGACGATGATTGTAAATTTTTAAATTACCCAGATGCAAATAAACCGAGAATATATAAATATAACGAACTAAAAAATGATCTTCTATGGGATGAAGGTGAACATAGCGTAAATCAAAGATGGATCTGTACATTCAATCCCAAGCCTTACTTTTTTAAAAATGGTATTGATATGGATGATTTTTTATCTTCTAATCCATCTGAATTTAGAATGTTACGTGCTTTTTGGAAAGTATCATTTATAAAAATAGATAATGAAGAAAATCAAGCTTTTAAAGATGTATTATTGAGAAATAATCAAGAAACACTCAAAAATCCGAATGAAGATAGTATATTTTCAAGTAATTACTCACAATGTCACTCTAAGCTAAAACAGAAAATAAATCAAAATAGGAATAATTATGATTTTGAAGTAAAAGACATTTTACTATCTTGTTCAGATGGCTCTATGTTACGACATGAAATGGCTTTGGAAGTGGGAATTCTTTTTCAATTGACAAATAAGTGTGAAGATACTGTGAATGTTTTTGGCAGTTGGAATTACCTTTCTCATCAAGTTATTGCTTCACCATTTAAACCTATAGATTACATGGATAAAATGGATATTTTTGGATATTCATTCATACATGGATACAGCCCGACCAAATCAAAATTTTTAGTAATAGAGTTAAAAAAGGATTCTGCAAATGAAGAAGATATTGAGCAACTTCTCAAGTATGTAGATTGGATTAGAGAAGAGTATTCTTATGGTGACTATTCTATGATCAATGCTTATTTAGTGACACATGATTTTAATGAAAATATTATCAAATATGCAAAAAAAGTTGGAATTAGAAAATATACGATAGGAAAAAGACCAGCCCGTTCTAAAGAATGGTCAAATTTGAAATTAGTAAAATACTCATTTGATAATAAAGATTGTTCAATAAAATTCAATCTTGTAAAATGATTTATTTAAAATACCTATATTATATCATTCTCCTTGGAAATTTTTAAAAATAAGAAAATAGAGATAAGGAATAAAAAGGTATGTTCAAAAAATAATTCACGGATATGATATTTCTAAAAAAGTGGAAAATAATAACAATGATCTTTAGAGTTTTAAAAATTGGATTCTTAGTAGGCCTCCTTTTCTGGAGTGGATGCATTCAACAAGAAATCCATGAGGAAACATTTCCCGAGGAGAAAGAATCTTCTGCGGATAAATATCCAGAACAGATTATTGGGCTAAGTGGTGTTGAATTGGAAAATTCCATAGAAATAAAAGGATTTGATACATTCTATTATACCAACGTGACCTGTTCCGAAGATGCTGTCTACGTAAGCTTCCAAAGTAAAGCTGATGTATACGTAATAAAATATGATACTGACTTTAATCATCTCAAAGGGCCTATAAATCTCACTAGAGACATAGAAAAAAAATATGAAAACGAAAATTTCCCGGATCATGTATTTATATATCATGAAGAATTTTTTTATGGTGTCTACCACAGTTCCTGGGCACCTGGAAAATATGGATTGTACGTGGCGAAATACGATGAAAATCTTAATATAGTGTCTCAGGCGATGGTAGGATACTGTGAGGATAAATATGGGGGAGAGAATTACGAATTGTCTGATAGCCCACTTATACACGTCTACAGTAATCATGTATACGTACTCAGTTCCTATCACAGCGACCCGAGTCACAAGATAGGCACCATTGTCAGGGTCTATGATACAGATCTCAATTTCAAGGAAAAATTTATTCTTGATTGGAGTCCGTTTGCAACTCTCAGTGCAGGAGATTTAATTCTCTCTGAGGGTAACTACAACCTTATTACTTCCGAGGGAAAAATACCAAAAATTGTGATCTTCGAGTTCAACGAGGAAAAAAATCTCATTGGGAGGAGAGAACTTATTCCCGGTGATACTTCAGATCCTCTATGCGCTGTTTATCAGGTAGCCCATCCGAGGGCAGTTCTCAGGAAAAATGTGTATTATGTCCCATTTATTGGAGCACCCGGTCCAATTAAAACCAAGGAAAAGGACGTTATACCCGTTCCCAATCTTTATATTGGCGTTTTTGACGAATCTTTTTCATTTCAGAGACTTTTAAAACTGACCAGCTATACTGAAGAAGATTACAAACAGATCTGTATTGTCCCAGCTATCTATGCAGATACTATTGGTAATTATATTTATGCTGCAATTGGTTTTACACACCTTGATGAAAATGGAAAATGCTCCCCATGGGGGACTCCCACAGATACCCTTTTCTTAGTAAAGTATAGAATAACGGACTCAGATGATATAATAGAAGGGGTAAAGGGTCCTGTAATTCCAAAAATATGATATACTCCAGTTAAAATGCCTAAGTTCCAATCTCCCACGATTCCAAATATTTTTTCTGTATTTCAGTTAACTGATCTATCTTTATACCGAGAGAATCGAGTTTTATTCTCGCAACTTGGTAATCTATCTCCTTTGGAACGTTGTAAACTCTTGGAATCAAATCGTTTTTTAAGATATACTCCGCGGATAGTGCCTGGATACCAAAACTCATGTCCATTATCTCTATTGCGTGCCCATCTGCACATGCCAGATTCACGAGTCTTCCCTCCCCCAGGAGGTATATTCTTTTGCCGTTAAAATTGTACTCTGTTATGTTTTTTCTTACCACTCTTTTGGACATTTTTTCTAAGGATTTTACATCTATTTCTATATTGAAATGCCCCGAGTTGCAGAGAATTACTTTATCTTTCATTAACCGGAAATGTTTTTCAGTTATAACATCTCTACATCCCGTAGCTGTAACAAAGATCTCTCCTATCTTTGCTGCTTCCTCCATTCTCATGACCTTAAATCCGTCCATATATGCTTCCAGTGCTTTTATCTGATCTACCTCTGTTACTATAACATTTGCTCCCATTCCTCTTGCTCTTAGAGCTATGCCTCTACCCACCCACCCATATCCCGCAACAACAAAGTTTTTACCTGCGAGAATTATGTTTGTTGTTCTCATTATACCGTCTAAAGTAGATTGTCCTGTTCCATGCCTATTATCGAAAAGATGTTTGCAATAAGCATCGTTTACATCTATAATTGGAAATTTAAGCTTTTTTTCTCTTTCTAAAGCTTTTAATCGTATTACTCCTGTAGTCGTTTCTTCGCATCCCCCCTTTGGTATTATATTTTTTTTATGCGCATATGCTATCGTGTCTGCCCCGTCATCTATTATTATCTCGGGAAAAAACTCCATAATTTTCTCTATGTTCTCATAATACTCTTTTTCATTAAGCCCATACCATGCATATACATCTACTCCCTTTTTTGCTAATCCTGCACAGATATCATCCTGTGTAGACAATGGGTTGCTTCCTGTAATCCTTATCTCTGCACCTCCTGCTTTAAGGGTCTCTGCTAAAAAAGCTGTTTTTGCTTCTAAGTGAAGACACATTCCTATCTTTATATTTTTAAAAGGTTTTCTATCCTCAAAATCTTTTTTGATAATGTTTAAAATTGGCATGAAATTTGAAGCCCACTCTATTTTCTTCTCTCCTTCCTTAGCTAAATTTATGTCTTTTATTTTCATGCTGCTCCCTCCAACGCATTTTTACACTGACATTTCCTTTCTTTTGGGATTTTTTCAATGCTTTTTAAAATCAATCTTCTAACTTTTTCTATATTTCCATTCATTATCTCCTTTACCTCTGTATGTGTAAGCTTTTTTTTCGTTATCCCTGCAGCCATGTTTGTAACCATCGCTATTGTGCAGTAACATATTTCTGCTTCCCTTGCAAATATGACTTCTGGAACATTTGTCATTGAGACAACATCTCCTCCTATCTTCCTAAACATATTTATCTCTGCAGGTGTTTCGAACCTGGGTCCTTCTGTACATATGTATACTCCTTCATGTAATGTGATTTTCTCTTCTCCTGCTGTTTTTTTTACTATCTCTCTTAATTCTGGGCAATATGGCTCGGAAAGGTCTATGTGTACAACTTTATCATCGTAAAGTGTGTATTCTCTCTTTTTAGTAAAATCTATAAACTGTTTCAGTAATACAAGACTTTTTGGTTTAAACTCTGAGTTCATTGAACCTACTGCTGTTGTAGCAATTATTCTCTCTACTCCTATACTTTTTAACGCTATGATATTTGCTCTGTAATTTATTTTATGTGGTGGCACTGTATGCTTTTCACCATGTCTCGCCAGAAAAACTATTTCTTTACCTTTGTAACTCATGGTGTTTATTTTTACCTCTCCGTACCTTGTCTTCACAATCCTTTCCTGCTCAGTTTCAAAAAAGCGATAAATTCCTGATCCTCCAATAATTCCTATCATGCTTTTTTTATGTTTCTTTGCTTTTATCTTTTTCGTGAGTAAGATTTTTATTTATACGTGGAGAATGTCCTTTATGGTATGCTTTGTTATCTTCAGGACGGACTCCATAAAAAAAGCACTCACGGCATTGGCAGATCTTGTAAGACACGGAAAAATAAAGGTCTATGATCCAAAGCTTATACCTTCTGAAACGGTAGAAAAGATAATGCTTGATCTCTGTGGTGAAATAAAAAATCCAAAAGAGGTTAATATAGTTGCAAAGACGAATGAGAAAGGAGGGAGAGTAATATTTTCTTTGAAAAGAATTCATCCTCCCGCACACTTGATTGTAGTGACCTCAAGACATGATGCCTTTGATGCAATTGACAGCAATTACCAAAATTATAGATCACTGAGGGGATTTACCCCTCCGAAGAAGATAATTAAATCTTAATCCTTTTCAGATTTTATTCTTCCAATATTCCTTTCACTATCTCTATCGCATCTCCTATATACTTTTTCGGATCGAGAGATTCTTCTATCTCCTTTTCAGTTAAATATTTTCTTACTGTTTCGTTTTTTATTAAATTCTCTTTAAAATTTCCTTCTTTCTGTGCTATTGTTCTTAAAAGTTCGTGAGCTTTCTGTCTGTCGTATCCCTTCTTGACTAATCTTATCATCACAGCTTCCGCGAGATTCTTGCCTTTCAAAAGAGTTAGATTCCTTTCTATATTTTCTGGATAAAATACTAAATTCTTAAGTGTGTTTTTAATTCCTTTTAACATCTCATCTATAAGAACAAACGTCTCTGGAATTATTACTCTCTCGCAGGAGGAGTTTGTCAGATCCCTCTCGTGCCACAATGGATTATTTAAAAGTGCGGGAATTACATTTGAATAGATAACTCTTGCAAGTCCACATATCTTTTCAGAGGTAACTGGATTCCTTTTGTGTGGCATTGTCGAAGATCCTACCTGTTTTTTTCCAAATGCTTCAGCAATCTCCATTATCTCCGATCTCTGAAGGTTCCTGATCTCTAAGGCTATTTTGTCAAGTGTTGAAGCGAGGATAGCTAATGAAGATATTATCTCCGCATATATATCCCTTTGAACTACCTGGTTTGAAATTTTTGCCATTTTTATCTTTAAATCTTCTCCTACCAATCTCTGAAGCTCTATTCCATCATCAAAAGACGCCATTGTCCCCACAGCCCCAGCCATTTTGCCTGTGAGACTCTCTTTTGCCTCTCTTATCCTCTTTATATCTCTTCTTAACTCATCTAAAAAAACCCCGAACTTCATTCCGTACGTAGTTGGTATTGAATGCTGCCCATGCGTTCTTCCTATACACACACTTTCTATATTCTCTCTTGTCAGTTTTTCCAAAATTCCTTCTGACTCCTTTAAATCTTTTAAAACAATATTCAAAGCCATTTTTAGCTGCAAAGCTGTGACTGTATCGTTTATATCATTTGATGTTGCTCCTAAATGTACGTATCCACCATACTCACATTTCTCTGCTAAAGCTTTCACCACTGCCATTATATCGTGCTTTGTCTCTTCTTCTATCTCTTTTACTCTCTCCAATCCCACAATTTTTGTATTCGCTTTCTTTGATATTTCATTAGCTGCTTCTTCTGGTATATGATTTAACTTTGCATGTGCTCTTGAGAGCGCTGCTTCTACATCTAGCATTAACTGAAGTTTCGTCTCTTCTTCAAATATCTCCTTCATCTCTTTACTACCGTACCTGTAATCTATTGGATGAATTGACATGATATTATATCTATAGAAAAATCTTTAAATGTTTTCCCGAATATATCCGGATATACTTGGTTTATTTATTCACCATTTACCGTCCAAATATTGAAGAGATAAATCTTTTTACAATGTTTTCCTTTTTAAACTCAAACTTCTCGCCTATAAGATCTGCAGCTAACTTCCTATACGCCATTGCAGCTGAACTGTTCGGGTTTGTCAGGATAACAGGTTTTCTCTTTGCCACAGAATCTATCACTGATGTATCTTCCGGAATCTCTGCCAGGACTTTGAGATTAAAGATCTTCTCTACTTTCTCTCTTCCTATCTCGCCTTCTATCTTCCTTACCCTGTTGAGAACTATTCCTCTCACGCCTGTCTCTATAGTATCCGCCATGATCTTTATCTTTAATCCATCAGATACTGAGGATACCTCTGGATTTAAAACTAAAAGTATTTCATCTGCAATCGCCATAGGGATTATACTGTCCTTGCTCAATCCCGCTGGAGCATCTATAAACAAAAACTCCGCTTTCCCCAATAATTCCATTAATACTTCCTGCAGCTTTTCTGGATGTGATTTTTGAAAACCTGCAAGGGAAATGCCGCAAGGAATTACCATAACTCCCTTTGGACCATGGTATATAGCCTCTTTTATGTCTTTCTCCCCTGCAAGTACTTCGTGTAGTGTAACATCTATCTTTTCCATTCCAAGTAGAAGTGCCAAATTTGCCATTGCTATATCTGCATCTAAAATTATCGTTTGTCTGTTGAGTGCTGCTAATGCAATGCCCAGGTTAGCCGTAGTTGTTGTCTTTCCTGTTCCTCCTTTACCTGATGCAACTGTGATGACCTTAATGTTCTGCATGTGAATAATTAGAAAGAAAGTTTTATAAACTTTTGTTTATAGAGAGAATAAAAAGTATGACAGGTGACTAAATGCCCTTTGGTATCTCTGAAGAGGATAGAAAAGTTTTAAACTATATTAAAGAGCAGATAACTCTCTATAAAGAACTTGTAGAAAAGGCTATTAAAAACACGGAAACTGTAAAAAAACATCATGAAATCGCCAATAAAATTGAAAATTCTGTTGATACGTATATAAAAGAGCTTAAAGAGCATAAAGAAACTCTAAAATTGAGAGAAGAGAATATAAAGAAGCTTGAAGATTCTTTATCTTCAAAAGAAAAAGAACTAATAACATATGAAAAGGCATTATCAATAAATATTAAAAAAATTAATGAAAATCTTGAAAAACTCTTAACTTCCCATAAGAGTACTTTAGAACTTGAAAAAAAGATATTTTTAGAAAGAGACGATCTTATAAAAGAAAAATATGAGATTGAAAAAAGCAAAAAGAAGTTAGAGGAGAAAAAGAAGGAAATAGATGAAAAAATAGGGATGCTTCCTGAACTGGAGGAGAGAATAAAAGATCTGCGAAAAAGGATAGAAGATCTCAATATAGAGAAAGAATCCCATGTAAGAAAGATAGAAGAGATATCTAAAAGAGAAAAAAAGCTAAATGATAATGAAAAAGCTCTGCTTGAAAGAGAGGCCGAATTGAACAGAAGAGATCTGGAACTTCAACAAAAAACTCTTTCACTTGAAAGATGGAAAAAAGATCTTCTGGAGAAAGAAGATCGATACAAAGATCTGGAAGAAAGAAGAGAAAAAATGATGGAAAAAGAATTAAGGCTTGAAGATTTTCAGGAAAGGTTTAATACTTTAAAAAATAATGTTACGGAGATAGAAAAAAGAAAAAAAGAACAGAAAAAAGTCTTGGAAAAAATAGAGTATGATATAGAAATAGAAAATAAAAAACTTGAAAATATAACTCGATCATTGAATGAAAAGGGAGAGATCACAGATTCTATAGAAAAAAGAATCGATACTCTCAAAGAATCTGAAGAAATAATAAAAATAGACATAAAAGAGCTAAAAACTAAAAAAATGCAACTTGAAGCCGATATAAAAGCTCTCA
>Ga0315537_1000710_pt1 | contig 26516 bp, 15 predicted proteins | sample SalMarSW160270MG_FD_203091 | JGI IMG/M metagenome (GOLD analysis project Ga0315537, IMG submission 203091) | Salt marsh sediment microbial communities from the Plum Island Ecosystem LTER, Massachusetts, United States - Salt Marsh Sediment SW1602-70 ...
CGCTTTGGCGTCATTACCTGAGGCAGGAGCCCGGTGCGTTAGTAGCGCACGCCGGGATCTGTGCGGGGGGTGCGAGGTAACTCGCATTCCTACCGCGACTCCTGCGTCAGATCCGGAGCTTATCCGATGCAAGCCGGGACAGACCGCAACCTCTCAATAAATTATGGAGTCGGGTCAATACGATTATTTCATACATGTTATCTTCCCGTAATGAAGGGTTTAATTGTAAGGGTTTGACCATCCGTGGACATGGATATGGCGCCGTTACGGGCGGTGCCCAGTATGCGGCATCCCTTGTCCTTATACCTTCTTAAAACTGACGGGTGTGGAAATCCAAATCTGCTTTTCCATCCGGATGAAATAATGATTATTTCAGGACTGATCTTTTCTATGAGCCTCTCCGAACTCGATGTTTTGCTGCCGTGGTGCGGTGCTAAAAGCACGGTGCTTTTGAGTTTGTCACCGGCAATTGCCGCCAATTCATATTCCGCCCGGGTCTCGATATCCCCGGGGAACAGGAAGGATTTCGCTCCGTAGGATGCTTTCAGGACCAGGGAATTATTGTTTAAATTCCGCCAGGTTTCTTTTTTTCTTTTCTCAATGAAATCCCTGGGCGGATAACAGATGGTAATCCATACGCCGTTAATATGGTGGATGCCGGCGATTTTCTTGTATTCGGGCATATGAATTTTGTTTTTTTTAATGGTTTCCATGAATTTTTTATATCCCAAAGTGTTTGCCGCCTCATTATTTGTCCATACATTTTTTACATTAAAGTGTTCGGCAATATATATGAGCCCGTTTAAGTGATCGCTGTTGGGATGGGAAAGAACAAGAATATCCACGGTTTTGATTTTTTTTTGCCATAAAAACGGGGCAATAATCCTGGCGCCCGTATCAAAAATGCTGTTATCGGAAAACCCCCCGCCATCGATGAGAATGTTGTATCCTTCCGGAAGTTCCATGAGGGCTGCATTACCATGCCCGACATCTATTATTGTCACCCGGAGATCATCATGCCAGAAGCGGCTATAGAGCCAGTAGCAGGCATCGGCGCTCAAAGCCGCAATTACCAAAAGTACAACGATTGCCGCCGGTTTTTGTATAAAATTTTTGCCCGGCGCGTTGTTTTCCTCGCCCGGGACGTTATCTTTTTCTGCCGCCGGTTTTGATGAGCCATATCTTAGGTTTAAAACCGCCCAAAACAGGATATAAAAACAGCAAATTTCAAAATAACTGGGGGTTACGGTTTTTACCGCCGCAAAAGGCAGGTCCGCAAAAAAATGAATCATACCCATGGCCTGTGCCAGAACAAAAGCACCGGCCTTGAGGCACCCTAAAGCCACGGAACCGGTCAGCGGATATAAAAACACGGCCAGCAAACCCAGAGGAACCACCACAAAACCGATCACGGGAACAAAAATAAAATTTGCAAGAAGTCCAACCACGGAAATCTGGTTAAAGGAAAACATAACAAGGGGCAAGGTGCCGAGAATAGCAAAGAAAGAAACCATGAAAAAATAAAACAGTTTTGTTGCAACGGTAAATCTTTTTGACTTTTTAATCCCCATTGAATCAGACCGCCAGGGGATTTGCACTCGAGACAGCCCGTACAGTATTGCAAGAACAGCGGTAAACGAAAGCTGGAATGAAATTGAAAATAGCGACGGCGGATGAAAAATAAGGATCAGCAGTGCCGCCACGGCAAGGGTGTTCATGGGGTCATGTTCTCTTTCAAATAAAAATGCCGCCAAAAACACGGTAACCATGATAACCGCCCTCTGGGTTGAGAGTGACATCCCTGAAAGCAGGCCGTATATCAATACGGGAATAACAGATAAGATTACCGCCCCCTTTTTCGTCCATGCATGCCACAACAAAAATTTAATATGAGAAAGCAGATACTGGAAAATTAAAAATGCACCGGTGGCCACAATACCGATATGAAGTCCTGAAATGGCCAGAAGATGACCGATCCCTGCACGGTTAAATGATTGTTTTAAATCCTTTGAAATTGAATTTCTGTCCCCGACGATCAATGCTTTGAATACACCCTGCTCCGTTCCCTGCCCAGTTTTGTCGATGAGATCAGAAATTTTCCTGCGGGTATCTGCGATAATCATGCCGGTTCTTGTCTCTGAATTTCTTTTGATCAGGATAAGCTTTTTCGCTGAGACATAGGCCGTTCCATATACTTTTCGAAAAGCCATATATCTCTTATAATCAAACCCTCCGGGGTTATTGAAATTTCTGATGGATTTTATCCTGCCGAAAAAAACAATCCGGTCTCCAATAAAGAGGTCGGGACCGTTCCCCGAGACGGTCAAGCGAATCCTTCCGGTCACAGGAAGAGACGTATTATTCCCCTCAAGCGTTTCGGTGCGCAAAATGAATTTTTGTCGATGGGAATCTGTTGCAACAGGGGAGTCAATAACACCGGAAATTTTCCATGAATGGGTATCCTTAAAATGGATAATGTGATGGGGAGGAAATTTTGGATCCGTCCAGGGTTGAATAGAGAGGTATCCCAGGGCAAAAAAAAGGACCATGGGGATAAAAATAACGTTCCTGTTTTTGTATAGGCAATAAAGGATCAAGCATAAAGATACAAAAGCGACAAGATAAGCACAAATACCATGACCCGAAAATTGGAAACCTGCAGCAATGCCTGATATCATCGATAACAGCAGGGGAACAACCGGACGGAAGTAAACACTCGTCTCGGAGGTTTTACAATTTTTTAAAATCATGTGTTTTTAAATAAGGATGAATTTGTGAGCGAAGCGAACCAAATTTTCAATGAAAAAAGTTTACCGGCGGTCATCATGGTTTATGATCAGGTTTTGGGCGGTCATTTCCACGGGTATTTCCAGCCCCAGCAAAGACAGAACCGTGGGCGCGATATCCGAAAGCTTGCCGCGATCCAAAAGCTGCCTGCCCGGTGAATCGCCGGCAACGTAGATCAACTCAACGGGATTGAGGGTATGGCTGGTTTTGGTCATTGACGTCTGATAATCGATCATCTGTTCGGAGTTGCCGTGGTCGGCGGTAATAAGAATATGTGCATCAAGTTCGAGCAGATGATCGACAAGTTTACCCACGCATTGGTCCACGACTTCGATGGCTCTGATCGCCGCATTCATGTCCCCGGTATGGCCAACCATGTCACCGTTAGCATAATTTACGACAATAAACCCGTAAGGATTGTTCCGGAGACGGCTTAACAGTTCTTCCGTCACGTTGTACGCCTCCATCTCCGGGTGGCTGGCAAAAGTGGCCGCATCAAAGCGAGTCGGGACTTCAACCTGGTCTTCGTTCCGGTATGGCGTTGTTGCTTTACCGTTAAAAAAACTGGTTACGTGCCGGAACTTCTGTGTCTCGGCAATGCGCAGTTGACGCAGGCCGGCATTGGAGATGACCTCGCCGAGCAGGTTCTCCATACCCCCGCCTTTGTCCATGGCCCCCAGCATATATTCTGTAAACTCGTCCCAATAACGGGTCAGCCCCACGTAAGTCACCGCCCGCTTTGTTTTGAGTTTGCCCGGATAATTTGGATCGGAAAATGCCATGGAAAGCTGGATCGCACGATCCTGGCGGTAATTCGTGTGCAGAATGGAATCGCCGTCCCTGACACCGTCATACTCACCGATCACATAGCACGGAATATATTCGTCGAACATTTCAACACCGTCCGGAGTTTTGTCCCGGTTATACGACGCTCTAACCGCAGTTTCTGCATCGGTGGATTTGCGACCTTCACAGGCCACGATACAATGATAGGCCATGTCGGTAAGCTTCCAGTTATTGGAACGGTCCATGCCATAGTACCGGCCCATCATCGTTCCGATGGTACAACCGCCGACTTCCTCCATCACAATTTTAAGCTTTGCCAGGTATTCCATGCAGCTTCGGGGCGGGGTGTCGCGCCCGTCTAAAAAAGGATGAATGATGATCGGGCCTTTGGGATATTCTTGCCGCGCCCGGCGCATAATTTTGAAGAGATGCTCCTGGTGGGCGTGTACCCCCTCGTCCTGCAGCAGGCCAAAGAGGTGAAGACGGCTCTTGTGCTCCATCCAATTGGCAACGAGCTTCTTCCAGTGCTCTACTTCAAAAAGTTCACCGGTGCGCAAGCCGTCATCGATGCGCTTGAGTTCCTGGATCACGATCCGTCCGGCCCCCATGTTGAGATGGCCCACTTCGGACGACCCCTGATAGCCATCCGGGAGTCCCACAGGTTCACCCGCACATTCCAGAAGTGTCCACGGATAGTTGTCTTTGTATCTGTCTATATTCGGGGTGTTGGCCGCAAAAACGGCGTTGCCTTCTTTTTTTTCACTATACCCCCACCCATCACGAATTATCAGACATACGGGTCTCATGGGTGCCTCTCTGTTCAGAGACCTTCGAAAAACGCCCCCTTTTGTCCAATCCCAGCGTCAGGCTCAAATTTTAATCCTCGAAATACTCAATGTATTCCTGTGGTTAAAATTTTCGCCTTCCTTGGCCTTGAAAAAAATTGAACATTTTTCGAAGGTCTCTGTCAAATAATTTTGCAGGCAAGTTAATATGGCTAAGATGCTCCTAATATTGCATATTTTACCCAATACTTTTTATTACAAGCCTGTCAGATTTATACTTTTACTCGTTTAATGGCGGCGCCAAGTTTCGCGAACTTTTTCTCGATCAATTCATACCCGCGGTCCAGGTGGTACACGCGATTAATTTCGGATGTACCTACAGCAGCCAGACCGGCCAAAATCAGTGAAGCGCTGGCCCTCAAATCCGTAGCCATCACCGGTGCACCGGAGAGCGCCGGAACTCCGGTGATCATTGCGGTATTTCCCAATATTTTAATATCAGCCCCCATTCGTTTGAGCTCGCTCACATGGATAAAACGGTTCTCAAAAATGGTTTCGGAAATAATACTAAACCCTTTTGCAACCGACATCAATACCATAAACTGAGCCTGCATGTCAGTGGGAAATCCCGGGTAAGGCAGAGTCTTTATATCAACACTTGCAATCTCATCAGATCCCTGAACCCGTATACTTTTATCCTCGACGGTTACTTGGGCGCCGCTAAGCTTCAGCTTGTGCATCACCGCTTCAAGATGGTCAGGTTCACAATTTAAAACAGTCACATCTCCTCGGGTCAGAGCGGCCGAAACCATAAAGGTTCCGGCTTCTATTCGGTCGGGTATTATGGAAACGGATACCGGTTTCAGGGCAGAAACCCCTTCTATAGTTATCACCGACGTTCCGACCCCCTTTATTTTTGCGCCCATTTTTATCAAAACATCGGCAAGTGCAACCACTTCCGGCTCACGGGCCGCATTTCGAAGCACAGTAACTCCTTTGGCCAGAACAGCGGCCATCATAAGATTTTCCGTACCGGTTACGGTAGGAATGTCCAAATAAATTTCGTCCCCCTTAAGACGGTCGGCGAAAGCTTCAACATATCCGTGTTTCAATTCAATCACAGCACCAAGTTGGGCAAGTCCTTTCAGATGCAAATTAATGGGGCGTGCGCCGATGGCACATCCTCCCGGCAGAGATACCCGGGCCTTTTTAAGCCTTGCCACAAGCGGGCCGAGAACCAGAATAGAGGCCCTCATTTTCCGGACCAGATCATAAGACGCCTCGTGATTGCATATACCGCCGCCGTTTATTTTAACACGATCTCCATCGGATTCTATTCCGGCCCCAAGACTCGAAAGCAACAGTTTTGTGCTTTGTATGTCTTTGAGGTCCGGGACGTTGGAATAGGTATTCCATCCATCCGTAAGCAATGAAGAAATAAGAATGGGAAGCGCGGCATTTTTTGCCCCGCTTATCCGAACCTCTCCTTTTAGAGCACGTCCCCCTTGAATTACGATTTTATCCATATCAACCCCATAAAAACAAAAAAGCGCTTCCCCGGTTTCATGATGAGGCAAGCGCTTTTAACCCTGAAAAATTTTGGCATCTTAATGGTGATGCTCGTCATTCCCCCTGCACGAGTCGATGGCGGCCTTGATAATACAGTAGGTCATGCCGATGCCTAAAATGGTAAGTGCGTACCATAGACCCCCCATGAAAACCACATGGCCCATATCCCAAATCCATTCAAAACTAAATGGAAACATAAATATTCCTCCTAAGCTTTTTAACCCCTGAGCTTGATTAACTCATAAAAAGTCCGATTTAGACGGTTTCGTAAAAAGTTCAAATTCAAGGCGTGCAAATTTTGTAATCATGAGGCGTACTTTTCGTACGTTGAATGATTACGAAATGCAGCACAACGCAGAAGTTGGACTTTTTACGAGACCGTCAAGCTTCAGCCGGCTTTAATTCCTGTTCTAACTCAACTGAAGGTTCAACCGGCTCCTCTTCCTCATCCGGCAACGCTTCGATGGGATTCAGTTCCGGCTCATTGGGAAATACCGGTAGATAACGGTATGAAATTGCGATGAGGATAACACCGTATGCGACCGGAAGTATGGTTGTTGCAATTTCCTGCCAGCTCGGTAAATACAAAACCCAGTTTTCAAATGTCAATACCGGTATCGCCATAATCTGCAATACCATTACCCAGCGGTTGATGCAAACCCCGGTAACGGCAAGGAAGACGGCAATCCAAAGGGCCGCAGGATTTTTACGCCCTTTTTGGGTAATTAAAATAAATGCCGGAATAAAGCCGCAAATTGCAATTTCTAAAATCAGGATCCAGATTCCATAAAAGGGGTTATTGGAATAAAAATCCAAAAGCGTTTGTCCCAGGGAAGGCACTGTCTTTGTTGCCCAGTGCCAGGTATCTGCGGTCTTGGCAATACTATAGGTCAGAATCATCCACCCTGAAATTTTTGCCAGAAGCTCGATTGCGCTATCCTTGACCAGCTTTTTTCGGGTAACGGTTTCGGTAATTTTGGTAACCAGAATGGTAAAACACGGTCCGCATGCCGCTGCCGACCAGGTAAAAAGAAAGAAAGTCCAGGGCCAGATAAAGAGTCCTTCACGATAGGCAAACGGACGCCCGTACAAAACACCGGCAACACCACCCAAAGATCCCTGGTGGAAAAAGGAAAGAAACGCCCCGGTTGCTGCAAACACCGCCATGATTTCATGCATGTTGTGGCCGAGATGATGAAAAAACGGGACCTTGTCAATCTGTCGGTTTTCAAGGATAAGCGGAATATATTCGATGGTCAGGACCCCAAAGTAGCAGGAAAGACAGAATGCCACTTCAGTCAGCATGGAGTGAACATTGGCATGCCAGAAAATAAACCATCCCCTTAAGGGCTGTCCGATGTCGATGGCCAAAATCAGCAGCGCCGAGCTGTAGCAGATGAAACCGATGAGAACCGCATAATTAATGATGTTCTTGAGTTCATCTTTGCCAAAGATATATCTGAGCAAACCGGTAAAAAAGGCGCCCCCGCCCACCGCTATCACTGCGAGGTCTGCCCAGATCCATAACGCAAACCCATAGAAGTCGTTCATGTTGGTCTGGTTAAGGCCCTTGAACCAGCAAAGCAGCATGGCGTAAACGCCCCATAACAGGACAGCACCCACTATGGCGATAAACAGAATAAATTGCGGAAACGGGCAGCGTTTAACTCCCTTGGGTATTAATGCAGAATCCATACGTTATATACTCCTTGAATATTTCATTTTTACTTTTTAACCATGGTGTACCGTCTTTTTAAGTTCAGCCTCGTTTTCAAGATAATTATCACCGGCCCGCCGGACCCACTCCCGGCTCGAAAGATAATAGACCTTAGGGTTGGTGCCCAGCCTTTCCAGCAACCGGAATGCATTGGGGTGGGTCGGCCGGCCGTGGTGTTTGGGGTCGGGTTTGACCATCCGGTATACGGCATGATTCGGATTATTCAGATCACCGAATGTAATGGCACCGGCAGGGCATGCCTGGGTGCAAGCCGTTTGATATTCATCCTCTTGGAGCTCGCGCCTTCCTTCCATGAATGCCTTTTCCTTTGCCAACTGGTACCTGTGAAAACAAAAGCTGCATTTTTCAACCACGCCCCGCATCCGCGGGGAGACATTGGGACTCAAGTATTTTTCCATACCATCCGGCCAAACCGGATCCCACCAGTTAAAATAACGGGCATGATACGGGCAAGAAGCCATACAGTACCGGCAACCGAAACAGCGGGTATAAATCTGGCTGACGACTCCGGTTTCAGTACTGTAGTCCGTGGCGATCGCCGGGCAAACAGATACACAGGGTGAATGGCCTTCATGTTGTCCTTCACAATGCATGCACGGTCTCGGGAGATAGCATATATCCGTATCCGGAAACGGTTCTCCGTTGGTCAACTGATAGACGCGCATCCATGTTATGCTCAGAAGTTTGTTCGACTCATCCTTCCGAAAGGGCACGTTATTTTCAGACATGCAGGCAACCATGCAACTGCCGCAACCGGTACATTTATCCAGGTCTATCACCATTCCATATTTTTTGGCTTTCTTGTGTTTCATCAGAACCTCTTTGGATTGACGATTATTGATAATATGATGAACCAAAATATTTTCAATAGTCAATCTTCAATAGTCAATATAATCAGGCTTTGGCCAGTTTGACCCTGACGCCCCAGGCAGCATCCAGGCCTGAAACAGGATCTTCAACCGGACCGATGAGTTCATTAAAATTTATTCCCTTGCCCGCCAGGTATTCGTCGTATGCCGTATGACCCAGTCCTCTGGGCAGGGCAACCAGCCCGGGCATGATACCGTCAAAAAGATGTACCTTGACTTTTGCTTGGCCCACAGGGGTGCTTAACATGGCAAGCTGGCCCTCGCGCAGGCCATGCTCCCCGGCTGTTTTCGGATTAATCTCAATAAAAACATCCGTGCCTTTGAGAACCGTATCATCAACAGATTTCACAACAAACGGCGGATCACCGACCACACCGCTGGCTAATCTGATGGAATCATAAGGCACAAGTAAAAGAGGATAATTGGTTTTGTCCCCTTCAATATTAACCGGTTTAAATGGTTTCAAGGCTCCGGTTTCTTCAGGTGCAAATTCGAATTTCCCGGAAGCCGTATCAAACGATTCTTCATGGGTTTGAACAAAAAAATCAGGATAAGACCAGAATCCTTTTTCAACCATAACCCGCCATTTATAACCCAGAGTTTCCTTAAGACACTCATTATAACCGTTCCACGCAAAAGCGCTCCCCATAGTTCCTCCCAAAGCTTTTGCCAACAGAATGATGAAATCTCCGGTATGTTTGGTATTAAACTGGGGCTCAACCACCGGCCGTGAAAGGCCGATAACCGGCTTGGGCATTCCTGCCGGTGTGGGGATATCTTCATAGCGTTCAAGATAGTTATGGTTCGGAAGGATCAGATCAGCGTTTTGAGCCGTTTCATCCATATAAGAAGAGAAACTTACGATAAACGGAACCTTGTCAAAGGCCTTTTTCACGGTTTTGCTGTCAGACATGGTATATAAAGGATTGGCGCCGGCAACAAAAAGTGTTTTCAGGGGATATTTTTCCCCTGAGTTGATGGCTTGGGGGAGACGGTTCAACAGGTACCGGGAAAATGGATATTTTTTACTCCCGGCGCCGTCCAATCGATCTTTCTGCATTCCGGATGCTGCCGTAGCATCCATCTCAACTTCAGGCCAGTTGATATAATCCGGTTCTGCAACAGCAAAGATCCCTCCCTTTTTGTTAATATTGCCGACAAGAGCGTTTAATGCATGCACCGCTGTGCACTCATTAAAACTTCCCGGTGTGGATCCCTGACCCCGGCCGCAAATTGCCAAAGGCTTTGGGGCACGGGCAAAGCTGCGGGCAAGAGCGGTAATTGTTGTACTATCGATTCCCGTAATTGTTGCAACGCTGTCCGGGCTGTATTTATCGATCACCAGGCGCTTCCAATCGCCAAATCCTGAAGAATAATTATCAATAAAATTGTAATCATATAATGATTCCGCGATAATTACATGGGCGATTCCCAGGGCAAGCGCCGCCTCGGTCCCGGGATTGATGGGAATCCATTTATCTGACTTGGCCGCGGTGTTGGACAGGCGGGGTTCGATTTGAATCACTCTGGCACCGGTATCCCGCCAAACGCTGTTGGCCCTGAACATCCGTACCGGCGATCCCCATCCATCCACGATCCCGCTTCCAAAGCTCAAGATAAAATTAGCGTTTTCAAAATCGAATCCCGGCAACGCCTGAGCGCCCTGCATCAGGTGAAGGGCAAGTTCATAGGAATCGATAATTGATGGGGTGCGTATCAAATTGGGAGAACCGTATACGGTTAGAAACCTTTCAAATAACCGGGGCACTGTCCCGCGATCTGAACCTGAAATAAAGCCGACCGTGTGAGATTGACCTTTTTCTCTTAAGTCACCGAGGGTTTCCGCAACCTCTGATACTGCGTCTTTCCATGAGATTTTTTCCCATCTTCCCTGCCCTCTTTTCCCCACTCTTTTCAAAGGTGTCCGGACTCTGGTAGGGCCGTATAGAAGCTGAAGGCCGGACAGTCCCAGAATGCACAACCCGCCGTTATTTACAGGATGACCTTTCATTCCTTCTATTTTAACGGCCCGATCATCGATTTTGCGGACAGTAATACCGCAACCGCCGGGACAGAGGGTACAGGAAGAATTGACATAACTGGCTTCGCCATCCTTCGGAACAGGCGTCCACGGCCACATTTGTGTCCATATGGAGCTGTCATCCATCAATTTCCATGGCAATGGTGAGAGGGCTGTGCCCGCCGCACCCCCAAGTAAAAACGACAGAAAACTTCTTCTACCAACTTTCATCTATTTTACCTCTTTAGATAGAGTCAAAAACTCGATTCGCATTCTCTTTTTGATAAAAAATATTCAATTATTTATGACACACAAAACAGGCGCCTCTTTCTGTCTGAACACTGCTCCCCTTTTCGGACATGGAGGTTCCCGGAGAAACCACATCGACAAGATGGTCGATCACCCGCTTTGTGGGAGTTTTAACTCCTGTTCTTTCAATGTTGGCGGTCGTTGTACGATGGCATTCGGCACAGTCGTCCATTTTCATCCGGTCCCAGGTATTCTTTTTGAAACCGCCGATGCTTTTTCCCCAGATATCACGGCTGTAACCGGTAATCCGGTTTTCTTCATAAATTTTTAAACTTTCCGATTCCCCGATATGGCCGTGACAGGTAACACAGTCCATTTTTGCAATTTTGACATGGGCGACATGGGAAAAGAATACACAATCAGGCTGCCGTGAGTATACCAACCACGGGACCTCTCTTCCTTTGGAGATATACTCCTCAACAAACTTGATTTCATCCGGACTATCTCCCTGGATCTCTTCATGGCAGTCAATGCACTGGTCAAGTTTCGGAACCCCGGAATAGGTGCCGTCCTCTCGAAAGAAATGACAACTTTCACACCCGTCTTCAACTTCCGCCATATGCAGCACATGGTTAAAATCGATGGGCTGTTTTTTCTTCGAGTAAAGCAGCTTGGGGAAAATGATCCATCCCAAAATAAGACTTGCAAGCAGTCCGGCAATAAAAAACAGGATAACCGGCCCCGTAGACCCCTTATCCTGTTCTTTTGTATTTACTTCCGGAGACGATGATGCACCCCCCCCGCCGCCGGCATCTTCCGCAATTTCTTTAGCGTTATCATCCAAAGCACTCATAAAATCTCCGTTATTGAAATGAACTTTTATTCCTGAATGGTGAAATAACTTGCGGCTTTGTACCTTCAGATCACATTTTTGTCAAGGGAAAATCATTCTTATTTTGCTTTATACCTTAGGTAAAGGGTCGACTATAAAAACCCAGAGCGTAGAATATAGAAGGGAAGAAAAATGTGTCTGCAGATGATTGGTGCTATAGCGTGAAACGTTTAGGTGAGATTACATATTTTCGGCCACTGAAACCGTTCGGTCACCGAGAATATTAACATAACTTCCCATTTCATTATCGTACCAGCCGTATATTACCGCCTGTGTTATCGGTACTCTGATCGTCACATCTTTCAATAATCCTAAAATTTCTTTTTCCAATCCCGGTACTTTTTCCAGATCAACGGTCTGATCGGCAGTACGGGTATGGGTTTCATGGCCCTCAATAACGGTGGCAGCCCTGGGCAACCCAATGATATCCCCCGAAACATTCTGTTTTTCAGAATAGTGGAGGTAGCCATAAGGATCATGGGATGCCGCCTGACGGTATATATCGTTGAGCAGTTCCCTGCTTGTGGGTTGACCGGACAGTTCTTCCTGTAGATTCAACACCAGAATAATCAGAGAACCTGTGGAGATGGGCACTCTTACAGATTCTGCAATGAATCCGATCTCTTTCATTTCCGGAATTACAAGTCTAAGCGCATTGGCAGCACCTGTGGTTGTAAGGATAATGTTGTTCATAATGCTCCGGTTTTTCCTCAAATCGACGGCTCCGGTTTTTGGAAGCCGGTCCAACACCTCCTGTGATCCGGTGACGGCATGTACGGTTGCCATGGAAGCGGAAAGTATCTTCTTAGGACCCAACGAATTGAGAATGGGTTTTATCATATGAGCCAGACAGGTCGTGGTGCAGGATGCATTGGAAATAATATTATGGCGCCGGGGATCATAGACATTGTCATTGATCCCCATGACCGTGGTTACCGCATCATCCGGCATGGGTTGACCTTTGTCTTTTATCTTAAAGGGAGCTGAGACAATCACTTTTTCGGCTCCTGCTTCAAGATGGCCGCGCGCAGCGCCTTTTGGATGATCCGGGGGAAGGGTCGGGTCAAGGAATTGTCCGGTAGTATCCACAACCAGTTTTACGCCATGTTCTCTCCAGGCTATTTCAGCCGGATTCCTGGATGATCTTAAAAAACGAACTCTGACACCGTCAATCGTCATGGTGCCGCTTTTTTCATCCAGAGCACTGATGAGCGGCTCTGCATTTTGGCCATACAAAAACCCTCGGAGCAAACCGTAGGTTGAATCCCTTTCCGCATAATGGGCGATATCTTCCAGCGATGTTCCGGCGTCACGTCCGATATTGACTATAATTTCACTAAAATATTTTCGTGCAACATGGTGCCAGACAGAAAGCTTGCCGATTCTGCCAAATCCGTTTATGCCGAGTTTTGTCCCGCTGTTGGTTTCGGTTTTCATGCCCATACCCCCCTTTTCGAATTGATTATTTTCGATTGAAAATTGTCGATTAATGAATTTGCAGAAAATCGGAAAAGCGACCGTTTACCAAGCATTCAATATTCTAATCGTCAATCTTCAATAGTCAATCTTAAATGTGTTAGGCTTCTTTTACCTTTATCAAGCCTTGATAAACCGACCCTTCACGGCCGTCAATACTGATATGGTCCCCGGATTTTAAAAACACTTTATTAAATTGACAGATTTTTTCCTTTTCCTTGCAGATAAGATTGCCACATCCCACGATACACGTTTTGCCAAGCCGGTAGGCCACAACCGCAGCATGGGATGTTACGCCGCCCCGGGCCGTAAGAAGGCCGTCCGCCGCATATATTTCCCTGATGTCATCCGGAACGGTATCATTCCTTACAAGAACCAAATATGTTTCAGGTTCTATGGTTCTCCATTCATCGATTTCTTTCAGGCTGAAAACGATCCGTCCCCTCATTGCTCCGCCGCTGACCCCAATGCCATGCCCTAATAATTTATCCTCCGTAATATCTCCAAGTTTAAAGGTTAAAACTTTCTTTCTTTCTCGAATGGCCATATCCCGGCACTGGAGCAGGTATAAGTCTTCAATAGCGGGACTCTCAAAAGTAAACTCCATTTCCTGAGGGCTCCATCCCTCCAGGTAAATCAACTTATTTGACCATTCTTTTAACGCGTTATAAATTTCAGGGAAATGGGTTTCAAGGGTTATATCGGTCTCTCTCATTTCGATATCCTGCTGCGTAATCGATATCGGTAGAGTATTCACAAGACCGGAAGCCACATCCTCGCCCTGATTCCCGATACTAAAATCACCCCACAGCCTCAAACTGTCCTCCGACCATCTGGGATTATGAGTAAAAATGACACCGGCCCCCGATTGTCTGGAAATGTTGCCGTAAACCATTTCTTGAACCGTAGCGGCCGTGCCCCAGTCATCGGATATCCCGATGATCTTACGGTATGCTCTTGCTTTGGAAGACTCCCAGGAACCGAAAACCTTTTTAATGGTTAAGTAAAGCTGTTCAAAAGGATCGTCAATAACATCAATTCCTGAATTCTTTATCATTTTCTTATAGGTCATTGCCACTTTCCGCATCTGCATACCGGCAAATTCTCTTTTAAACCCGATACCCGCCCTTCGTTTCATTTCGCTGATAATTGCATCGAAATCATCTCTTTCCAGGCCAAAAGCCATGCCGTAACATTGCAGAAACCGTCGATAGCTATCCCAGGCAAACCAGGCATTACCGGAACGCTCTGCAATGCCGGCTGCAATTTCTTCATTCATCCCGACATCAAGAAACGTATCCATCATTCCGGGTTGTGAAATGGACGATCCGCTTCTAATGGAAAAGAGAAGCGGATTATCGGGATCGCCAAAGGTTTTGCCGGTCACCTTTTCAAGAGCAGCGATATGCTTCTCCAATTGTTCCCTGAAATTCTGCTCTGCCGGAGGATAACTGTCAAGGATCTCTCTGCATCGAAATGCTTCAGTTGTAATAATAAAACCCGGAGGTACCGGCAGGCCCAAATTATTCAGCCGGACCAGGTTCAAGCCTTTATTGCCCAAATAAATAATGCCGGAGACCCGCTTGGAAATGTTGTTAATAGACGTCATCGCCCGTTCAGGATCATAAAGGAGAAGTTGATGGAGTTGATCCTTCGGCAGTTTATTGGATTGCTGAAAAAGGGTGTTTAAGATTCGGCTTAAAAACAGATCCAGCTGCTGGAGACCCAATGAAAAGGCTATTGCCTCCCGGAAAAAAATTTCCGAGATCCTGTGTTTCAGCTTTTCGTGGTCAATGGTACGGCTCTGCGGGAGGTATTTCGGCAGAATCTGATTAAAAGATATCTGAGATAAAATCCGTGAAAGATTTTTTCCATGAATATTATTAAAATAGTCATTGATGATATTTCTTACCGCCTGGGCGAATCCCTTAAAAATATCAAGGTACTGGGTAAAAGTGAAGCCTCTGGCTTCCAGTGAATGGGCCAACATGTCAAGCTGACGTTCAATTTCAACCGATGGGATTCCATCGAGCTGTAATGCTTTGAAAAACAAGTTTAATCGATCATAAATCTGAAAAAAGGTGGCTTTTGTTATCAGGCTGAGATCAATATTTTCGACAAGTTCTTCAAAAAGAACATTGACCAGAGATTCTATTCGAAATGTAAGTCCCAGGGCGTCAAATTTCATTTCTCTGTAACTTCCGTACATGGACGGAATATCTATGGTAATATGTCTTTTTTTATAAATGTCTTCCTTGATTTCAAATGTCTGATCCGAAAGAATCATATTCTTTAATTCTTCCAGATAATCGAGCAGTCCATAAATCTTTTTATTTAAATCAGACTCTTTGAAGGCATGATTCAGTCTGTCCAAATCGGGAAAGGCTTCCGGCCTGAGCTGGGCAAGATAATTATCCATTTCGATAAAATCGAGGTTATATTTCTGGTTCAAAAGCTTGTAACAGGTTATGGCAAGTTCCACCCTCCTGGAATCTTGCTCTGATACGCCGGAGACCCCTTGGACAAGACTTCCTATTTCATCTTCTTTAAGGGTGACAAGGCCATCGGGTATAGAAACTCCGTTTCCCTTCAAATGTAATATTACCCGGTGAATCCCATCGATATATGGGCCCTGGGTATCGATTTCTTCGTAAATATTTGGTGGAACAAAGGGCCTTAACGGGCTTTTTTCTTTTGTTTCCCAAAAATTAAGGATTGCTTCCATAAGATCGATAATCCGGTTACTGCTTTCCACATGGCTCTGCTTGCGCAAAAAATGTATAAGCGGATCTTTTCGGCTGCATATTTCATCAATTTCCGTAGATATATCCCTGAGCTTTCCTTCGGCGCCGATATCGTTAAAGTATACGGGAAAAATTCTGCAAAGCTGCTTGGCCAGGTTATAAACCGGTCCGATGCCGCTGTTTAATAACCGGGTAATATCCCGGGGAAAAAGGTCTATATCCTTAATAAATACCCCGCAGGCAGAAAGATGGATGATAAGATATGAAAGAAGCCGGGTTGACCACATGGGATTCAGCTCAATCAGCTCAAGCCATGTCCTTATATTGAGAATGTGGGCGGTATTAAACTCTATTTGCCAGTCGTTTCTGACACCTTTGATCATGGGTGACTGAAAGCCGAGATCGATTACGTACTCGATAAAAAATTTTACAAGATCGCTGTCATCCGTTTTATAAACCCCTTTCCCCATATTCAAAATACAGTTCAATGCCGTTGCCGGGTATTTTCCGGCTCTGGTCTTTAATATGGAAAAGGTTTTATGAATCAGGCTTCCGATATTCAGATTGCTCTCATGAGCAATGAGCCAGCTCAACGTTCTGTTGATATCCCGTAACGCCTCCTCATGGATCATCGACAGTCCAACGATATTCATTATATGGAAAAGAAAAATAAGCTTCCACCGGTAACCCCGAACGGTTTTAGCGCTTTCATCCAGAAGACTCTGAGGAATTTTCCGGTATGTTTCTACAAACTGATCGTAACCGGGAAGCATGAGTAGTTTTTTCAGAACCTCTTGGGATTCAATGTTTTTGGACTGAGCGATCTTTTCAAGTCTGCTTTTATACTGGTCGATCTGTTTGTGGGATATAATCTTAAAATATTTTTTTAAATTTTCCCGGTTATCAATTTTCTCGGCCTCTTTTTCAAACCAGGTCCAAGGGTCTTTTTCCGTAAGCCAGTAACTATAGATACGATTATAGTATTTTATGAGAAGCAGATTCACGGCCTTATAATCTTCTGCAATTTCAGATGAATAATTTAAAAGTGTATCCGCCAGGTTCCTTATCTGATAGAAACTTCTAACAAACAAAAAGAAATCATCCCCGTCATACGCTCTAATACGATTAAATGAACCGTCGATCAGCGGCTTGAATCTTTTAAGGTAGGAGCCGGATTCCTTTATGATTTTTTGAACAAAAAGGAGAAAGTTGTCTACAGCATCGGCCCTGACGTCCACATCGCTTTTTGATTCAATTGCGCGTATAAAAATATCCAATAAAAGTTCTGTGGCTTCAGGTCCCTTTGGGTGGCTTTTTAAAAGATGAAAATAATCGAGGGAATAAACTCTCGCTTCATGTACAATAAACTGCCAGTTTTTATAAGGATGTGAGAGTTCTTTAAGCAGGTTGTTCAATCCTTCCAATATGCCGTAATATTTAGACATCACCTCTTGCAGAATTGAATATTTTTCATCGATGGTGACATCGACATGGTAGTCTGCTATATTAACCTCAAGTGCTTTTGACTGTATCATCAAACTCCCCTAATAATTGAAGATTTTTGACTGAAGATTGAAAATTGAATAACCGCAAAATTCACCTTAAATAATCGTCAACCTTCAATTTTGAAGATTACCAGATTCCGTGTTTTTTTTCAAGAGAACAAGTTAGTTCGCTTCGCTCACAATTGGAATGATGGAATATTGGAATACTGGAATATTGGGTTCTGGGCCTCCGGCTCGGAGAGTCTACGGCTCAGAGAGAAAATGAAAAATTGGGTTATTGTAGAATTTCCGGGATGTTAGTTAGTGTCCATCCATAAATGAGGATTTTTGTTCAAGATCAAGGATAGTCAATAAAAAAAGCCCCTCCAAAATGGAGAGGCTTTTTTGCAAGTTATTTGTAAAATTAAAAATCAGAGTTCAAGCCATGAATCCGAGTAAAGGGATTTTCCGAGAATCACATTGGTAGTTTTAGCAAAACCCTGCATCTCTTTTGAAAGGCTCTCCATATCCGGTTCATCGCCGTCAATGATGCCATAAATCAAATCCACGATATCCTGGCGCTCGCCCCTGGCAATCGCTATCGTCACATCGTCAAGCGGATCGGCAATCACCGATTCCATGCCGTATTTCTGGAGCATTACCGTGAAAGTCTGGTTGAGGATCGGCCGCAGATGGTCGGGCGGACCGTTTGATATGTTCGACACTCCACATGTGCTCCTGGCGCCCGGCGCAATATCCTGGAGCATCCCGTTAAATTCCATCAGGCTGATGGCCTGGGGCTGTTGGATGTTGACCGGAGTTACAATGCCGTCCACCCAGATCTTTTCATTGGGAATACCGGCCTCATTGGCGGCAAAGAGAAGTTCAACGCAAAGAGCAGCACGTTCATTCTCATCCCGCGGGAGACCTTCAGGGCCCCACAAAAGAGCAACGAAATCCGCATTGTATTCTGCAGCCATTGGGATCATCTTTTCATACCGTTCAGGACGGCACATAATGGAATTGATAATCGGAGTCAGCTTGCAGACTTTTAGTGCGGCCTCAATAGCAGCGATGTTGGATGTATCCAGAACCAGTGGAATATCGTCAACCACTTCCTGAATCGTTTCAACCACCCAGGGCATCAACTCGTGGCCGTCTTTTTTGGCCGGACCGAGATTAATGTCTATGTAATCCATTCCCTTTTCTTTTTGAAAAAGGGCTTCCTCCTGAATCGGCTTGGGATCACGCTCCTTAAATGCTTTGCCGATCTTTCTACCTATTACATTTAAACTTTCACCTATAAGTATCATACACCCTCCCTTTTTTATCGGTAACTGACTGTTGTTACCGGGGCATGACCCCGTCAATCGAAGCTTTTACAATTAATTAAATGGGTTGTTCGAAACTTAAATCTTTCCGTTACACCCGGAATAATGGAATATTGATTATTAAATAGATCTACTAATTTAATAACGTTCCTGTCAAGAGGAATATTGCCGCTTTATTCTGCCAAATTCCCTCCACGGGAATCCTAATTCTCGCGTTGAGTAGGCAATCGTATAACAAAAAGAGGCAAATAGGTTTTGACAGCAACCATGTGAGCAGGATGGACAATAGTCTATCCATCCTGCTTTCTCAACCATTATTTTGACTTGAGAAACGCCGGAATATGGGCGGCTTCTCTGGGTCCTACGGTAATGGTCCAGCCCGGCAGTTCCTCTTCCACATCACCGGCAATGGCGGCCGCATAACCGGGTATAACCAGTTCCGTGTGCTTGACTTTATCCATAATGCCGCATTTTTTGACGAACATGCCCACATCATCACCTGCAAATTTGCCGGCCGACCAGGCTGTCAGTACGGACAGACCTTCGGTATCTTTGATGAGCAGCCAGGAAGGCACCTTGCTCCCTTCAATTTCACCGCATACGATAAAATAAGTCAGGGCAAAATTGGTAGTCACCAGGACCGGAGAGTTTTCATCGGGTTCACCGATTTCATAGATACCCTCGGTCACGGTCATGGGTCTCTGGGGATCGGTGAAGATATTCAGCCGTTCAACCAGCAGGGAGAAAAGGCTGCCGCCCCAAAAATCGGATAGAATCGTAATACCGCCGTACTTGGCGATAAACATGGCAGCAATCAAGGTTTCCATATCCAGGTTTGAAGCCATTTCACACGGGAATGTAATGGTGGGAAAACCCAAAGCCCGGTTCCCTGACTTGAGCGCTTCGCGGCGGATGACCACCTGATCCTGGAATGCCTGCTTGATCTCTCTGGAACCCGAATCGATGACAAGATCTTTGACCCCCATTTCAGTCAATTTAGTTGTCAAAGGAATAACTCCTTCGACAGAATCGGCCTTTACCGCCAGGGGCAGACCGTTATCCTTGGCTATGGCGCCGAAATCATCGATATTACCTTCAGTTGCCGCATAGATAAGAGGCCGCTTGAATTTACAGGCCTCGACGCCTGCCGTCATCACTCCTGCATCTTCCGACATCAAAACCAGGTTAAATTCCGAGGTTTCCGCAATGGTTTTGGCCACGTTGGCAAAAGCGTCTTTATCGCCGTTTACATCCTTTACGGCCACAAGCTCGGGCCTGAGATTGAAGCCTACCCTTTCGAACTGGAAAGCGTTCCATCCCTTTAGCTTGGCTTCGAGATCGGATTGGGCGATGTCAGAACCCACCAGGGCTCCCACCGGAGTCGGACTAAAAAAAGTTTTTTCATGACGATACATAACGGTCTCACCGCCGGCCTTAGTCTTTCTGACACCTTTCCCAAGAGCAACAGGGCGGATAGGCGGCGCCGAAGCCTCGGCAAGCTGTTCCCTTGCCTCGTCGGATACATACGGGCATGCGTCGAGTTCAGCCTTGCCCGATGCCAGGTTCATGGCAAATGCAAGGCATGTGGGAACACCGCATTCTTTACAGTTGGTCTTTGGCAGAAGTTTAAAAATTTGAATACCGGTTAATGCCATAATTGTCTCCTTGTTCTAAATTCAAACGTTTTATGTTTTAAAATTTTGTGCTTTTTGTGGCAAAAAATTATTCAGATAATTAAGTGTGAAGTGCCTAAAGTGATCTAACGTGCCTAAAGTTAAGGAATACTGCCAATTTATAAAAGACGGAGCAAGGCGACTCCTTAACCCTGGCCCAGACCGACCACCAATACTCTGTACTCAAAAAGTCATGTTTGTAATGGTTCATAAGTCAAATCAATATATGAACAATTAGCACCAGGGCGGGCTTTAGTTCACTTCAAACTTTAGTTCACTTGTAATTTTCCGGTTTATCCGGGTTAAGTTTTAGGATTAAAGGAGCAGGATCTGATCCCGCTCCAGTTGCTCTGAATAACTTATTGCTACATAATGGGATCCATTGTTAGGGCCGGATGTCCTACTTTTTCGAGAAAAGGCATAATTTCTTCCTCGCTGATTCCAACGGTTTCGTCGGCAATTTTATCATACAGGTCGGGAACACCCATTTCTTCACCCCGTTTTTCAATCCGCTCTTTGATCTCTTCCTTGAGATCCTTGGGCATCCAGACCATGCGCAGCAGTCCGCCGTCGCCCAGGATGAACTTTCGCTGGGTAATATTGTACTTGGAATGACCCACAAAACCGGGTGAAGATTGTCCGCCGCCCATGACACCGGCCAGGGTGGTAAATTTCATGCCACAGGGGGTCTCACCCATATACTCCCTGCTAACCGTCATGACACCGTTGCAGGATGGGAGCAAAGCAGCAATGCATTCGCAGCACCCGCAGGTGGTCATGGGATCATGAATCAAGGAGTAAAAGTTGTAATGGGTGAAGTTGCCCCTGGAGGCCTTGTAGACAAAATCATTGACACCTTTCCACTGGCCCAGAACCGGATCGAGACATTCACCCTTTTCGATGGGCTGGTTCGGTCCTGTTGGGTTGATCTCAAAAGACGCTTTGCAGTCCATCCAGTTGTATGCGCCGCAAAGACCGGTCCGCTCGGGACTTACAGTGCAAACATGGTTGGGCGCAAAAGACTGGCAAAGTGTGCAGGAGTAAAAAATCTCCTCTCCCTCATCCGTCATGTTTTCAACCCTCTCGTCCCTGTGCTTGTAATCTGCCCGGGCCCTTTTGGTCAATGCATCAACATCCTTTTTCTTTGTGTACAAAGTGACCTGCACTTTGTCCAGGATATTTTCGAAATCCTGGTGGAATTTGGCATGCAGAACAACGCCAATATCCCTTAAAGTAAATCCCTTTTCCACGGCTGCCTTGCTTATGCGATACCAGGAGATATCCCGCTGGCCGATATGCATGACCCCCTGGATATAGTTGACCAGGTGGTGGATCTGGCGTTCTATAATCGGTTCAAAATCTTCCTGGAACTCACGGCCGGCGACCTGAACAAAGACGCCCATCGGGAAGGTGTCACCTTCTTTAAGATCAGTAATATCAGGACCGATGATTTCGATCTTACCATCCTCGATCTCCTTCATCTCGGCCATCTTGCAGAGCTCTGTACACGGTGCCTTGCCACCGCCGCACTGAGCATACAGGTCCTTGCCTCTGACCCGCTCACCTTCAAATGCCGGACCGAATGCACATGGTATATCAATTACCGAAACATGGACCTTGAGCCCCCGGACTTCCACCGACCTCTGGCAGATCTCATCATGGGGTACATTGGCCACCACATGTTCGTATGTGCATATGCCTGTGGGCAGAATCTCGGGAATGTCGGTGTCGGCCAGGGTCGGGAATCCCCAGTTCACACACCCGGCCGCAGCACAAGCCCAGTGGGTTCCCACATCACCTAACGCATTGATAAATGCAAAGATCCGGTCCTTGTTATACAAAAGAACCTTTTTATAGTCGCCGGGTGTAATATTCTGGAATATCAGGGGCACCCGGTTGGCAAACCCCAAGGCAAATACGGCCGATGAAATATCGGGGCCAAAAGGCACGATTCGTGTGCCCCATCCGATTGTAACGTCGGCTTCAATGAGCTGTTCGATGACCGATGTTCCATTGTGGCCGGCAGCGCAGAAGATATACAGGTTTTTCAACTGGTAGTCTTCGACGATTGCCTTGGCGATTTCGGGATTGGGTGCTGCGCCCACAATGGCTGCAAAGCCGGGCGCTGAGCCGTCCACAAATTCAACCCCTCTCTTTCTTAAGATAACGTCGTCTGCAGGACCTGTCCAGATCTTGCCTCCCTCTATGTCCGGATCTTCATGGGGATAATAAAAATCAGGATCTGTGACCGTGCGGATGCCTTCTTTGATTTCATACGCGATAATCGCTGCCATGCCTGCATCCAGAAGGGGGCCCAGGTAAGGCAGATGATTTATCCTTTTTACATGGGGCGGAAGAAGCTCGCGGGCCCTTTCCATGGGTAGTTGCAAATCTTCCAGGGTCTCAACCTTGTGACCCAAAAGAGAATAGATCACCGGCAGATAGTAGCCCGTGTTTGGAAACTCTACCCTGGTGTCTGCATTATAGGATTTCAGAGCTTTTTTCAATTCCCCCTCAACCTCTGAAACAACATTGTAGCCGCCCTGAATGGCAGCAAATGCCACTAATTTCGACATATTTTCCTCCTTCGTTGAGGATTTATTTTAACCTCAGTTATGATAATGCAATATATTATGCCTCAAGTGCCTGGCGATCCGCCATATCCATGAGCACCCTTTCCCTGGCCTTGTCAATGCCCAGGGCTTTGCGCTTTTTATCAATATGGTCAATCATCAGCCATGCATGTTTGATCGGATCCGGCTCAATATCCCACATGCCGCCGTAAATATTTTCCAGCTCCTTGCAAATATAATCATGGAACACCGGGGCACCGGAGGTGGGCAGGGTCACGCCAAACACCGTGTACACACCGGATACCACAAAATAATGACCGATGCTGATGGCCTTTTCACTCATCCATTCGGGCGCGCTCCCGGCTACGGGCAGGTCGGAAATGTCATTTCCCAAGCCGCCGGCTTTAACAACTTCTGTTGCTGCCAGCAGAATGCGGCTGTTGTCCACACAGGACCCCAGGTGAAGCACCGGCGGAATACCCACGGTCTCACAAACCTCGGCCAGACCCGGTCCGCAGAATACCTGCGCGGTTTCCGGCGTCAGCAGTCCCTCCATGGCGCAGGCGATCCCGTTGCAGCCGGTGGTCAGGACCAGCACATCGTTTTTGATCAGCTCTTTAACTACCATAACATGGTCTCTATTATGCACTGTACGGGCATTGTTGCAGCCCACCACGCCGGCCACACCCCGGATACGGCCGTTAATGATATTGTCATTTAAGGTAAAATAAGATCCCCGGAAGGTTCCGCCCAGATGGTACTCGATCGATTCCACGCCAAAGCCGGCAATCTGGACAGCTTTATGTTGGGGAATCATGACCTCTGCTTTACGGTTCTCAAAATTGTCGATGGCCATCTTGACGATCCGCTCGGCGTCTCTTACGGCATGATGCTCGTCAAACTCAATGTGGATCACATTATCCTGCTCCATCCTGGCTATGGGATGGGTAGTGATCAGGTGGGTGTGGAAGCATTTGGCCACATTGGCAAGATTCTGCATGATACACTGGATATCCACCACCATGGCATCACAGGCGCCAGTGATGATGGCAAGCTCCTGAGACAAAAACGTTGTTGCAGTGGGTATGCCGTGGCGCTGAAGGAGTTCATTGGCCGTACAGCAGATCCCGCTGAGCTGAATCCCTTTGGCCCCTTTTGACTTGGCATAATCCACCATTTCCTGGGTTTGGGCCACCGCAACGATGATCTCGGACAGAATCGGCTCATGGCCGTGTACGATAAGATTTACATGATCTTCCTTCATGACCCCGAGATTGGCCTCGGACTGAATGGGATAGGGGGTTCCAAATAGAACGTCCTGAAGATCCGTGGCCAGCATGGACCCGCCCCAGCCATCGGCAATGGCCGCTCGGCTGCCCTGCTTGATCAGATTTTTATAATCCATGTCCACACCGATATGGGTGCGGTGCATGATCTCAACAATTTCCCGGTCGATATTTCTGGGAATAACCCCGGCCTTCTTCCATTTTTCATACAGGGCCTGGGGCGCTCTTTTTGCGTACAACAGTTCGCCCTCGTACTTTCCCCATTCATTGATTGCGGCTTCAGCCACTTCAAGGGCGATTTCATCAGTTTTTCGGTTAACCTGCTCGCCGTCAACTTCAACCGTGGTTTCAACACCCAGACAGGGAGCAATCAGCAAGAGTTTGTCCACATCTTTAATCTGGTAAGCATCGGTTTCCTTTTTTGCAGCAGCCATGAAAACTTCGGCAACACCGCGGCCGTGATCTGAATGGGCGGAAGCACCCCCTGCGATCATACGGATAAAATTACGCGCCGCAATGGTATTGGCAGTGGCTCCGCACAGGCCCTTTCGGGTGTCCTCTCCTTCGATTCCCGCCTTTGGCAGCGGGAGACGGCACGGTCCCATGGAACAGTTTTTACAGCAGGTGCCCTGCACGCCAATGTTACAGGGTTTCATTTGTACGGCTCTGTCATAAACCGTATCGATTCCCAGTTCCTGAGCCCGGGCTTGCATCTCCTGAGTTGCAGGATCAATGGAAATCGCTTTCGGATCAGCCATCTTTTTCGGCTTTTTCACCTTTTCTTTTATTTCTTCTGCCATTAGAGGTTCCTCCTCGTATTTTTTTTATTTTCTTTTTTGCATTCTGTTCAGCCGGCCCAACATCTGACTCGCTTTAGATTCTTGCTTTGTTGCACCTTCCTGGGCTCTTATCCCTCTATTGTCAGATCCGGTTCCGGTGCAAGAGATGCAAAATCGATGTCAATATCCTCAAGCTGTTTGCTTATGGAAGCAACATCAGCAGCACTTCCGCCGTCTAAAGCCAGGTCGATAAAAGCCCTGGTCAGCCTTACTGCCTCCGGATGCCTCATAATCAGAACATTCGACCCTGCCAGCAGATAAATTACGGCAGACACGGCTTCCATAAGGATGCCCCGTCTCTCCGGATCACCTAAAATCGGCTCTTCTTCCGCGGTCAACTTGGCTTCCTTGCACTTCCATATCTCGTTGGCAAGGTTGTTGATAATCGGGATCTGCAGCTTGTCATCACCCTGGGTCAACGCCGCCATACCGAGCCGTTCCATTACTGAATAAGAATATTCCATGCCATAACCCAAACCGCCGGTTGTGGGATCGACAATCATACGGTCCAGCGACAGTCCTAAGTTTTCAAGCAGAATGTTGACCTGCTTGGCAAGGTTAATATCGATGGGCGAGGATGAAATAACAGTATGTCCATACCCCATGGCGGCAGCACCGATACCCTTGTGATTCTTGTCTTCCACAGGCCCTATAACTAGATTTTCACCAGTTGTTTCTTCTGAAATTTTCTTTAACACCTCCTCATCCTTTTCTATGTTGCCGGTACCCCAAATAAGCAACGGTACGTCAATGGCTTCAAGGACCTTTTTTACGGTTGCGACTGCCTCATCAGGACTGGCATCCTGTGTATTGGGGTCGGTGCTCTTAAGCTGAAGAACGATCATATCGGCTCCAAACTCGTCAACACACTTTTTGGCCCAGGCCGCAGGATCTGAAAGCACATCCTTGAAGTGGCTGAGCGCAGCGACCGGCCACTCGTCCGGCTCCATATCCCACACTTCCATGGCGACGACCGGTTTGTGGGGCATGTCACCTTCGAAATGGTAAAAAGGATAGCACGTCTCGCCACCGACGGTAACGGCTTTGTCCCCTTTGCCAAGGGTGATCTCCTTTATACTGCCGGTATAAGACTCTTTATATATTTCTAAGCCCAATGTTCCCTCCTTTATACGATAAAAATTTAATGATTAAAGATTATTACGTTTTAACTCTCATCGACGGGTCCTAAAGGAGCAGCAAAATCAAAAACCTTAAGGACACCGATAAAAAATCAACCCCCTCCTTTCTTAATATGAATTTTGTTAAAAAATATCTACATCGGTAGATTTGTAGCCATAATTTAATAAGGTATCATAAATAGAATTGCGCACAAACAAAAACTGTAATTTTTTAAGTAAAATTAAAATGTTGTGATAATTTATATGAAAAAGAATTGACTTTAAAACTTGCCAAAT
>Ga0315537_1000711_pt1 | contig 26503 bp, 26 predicted proteins | sample SalMarSW160270MG_FD_203091 | JGI IMG/M metagenome (GOLD analysis project Ga0315537, IMG submission 203091) | Salt marsh sediment microbial communities from the Plum Island Ecosystem LTER, Massachusetts, United States - Salt Marsh Sediment SW1602-70 ...
TTATTGTGGGGGGCGGGGCGCGGGACTTTCTCGGGGAGTATATGGCGGGGGGGCTGCTGGTCGTCTTGGGTATGAACGGGGGTGAGGTCGCCGGTGACTTTATCGGTACCGGGATGCACGGCGGGCAGATGTTCCTGCGGGGGGAAGTGGATCCGAGGAGGCTCGGTAAGGAGGTGAAGATAGGGAAGGTAACCCGGGAGGATACAAAGCTGTTGAAGAAGCATGTTGGTGACTTCTGTACTTATTTTGGGTTCGACCAGGAGAAGATTCTAAAAGAACCCTTCACCAAGATCTACCCCTACAGTCATCGCCCCTACGGGACCATCTACGCCTATTGAGTGTGTTCATACCAGGATTTAAAGATCCTTTAACTGGCGTAACAAGGTCTTTGTAATCTCTTGTACCTTATTTTTATCTTCCACTTTCTGCCCATCGAGGTCTCGTACATAGAAGATGTCCGCAATCTGGTCTCCCTTGGTGGAAATTCGGGCGAGGTGAATGTCCAGGCCGTGGTTGAAGAGGGTATGGGTCATACGATAGAGAAGCCCGATGTGATCGTCAGCGAATACCTCTATCACCGTAAAAAAATCAGAGGAATCATTATCAACGATTACCTGTGGAGGACGAGAAGGTTTCTTCTGTTCCGTAATGATTGCGGATGTGGCTTTTTCCCTCAGTTGAGATTCAAGCGACAATGTGCCGTTTAGAACATCCTTAAAATCTACTTGGATTTTGTTCCATGTTTCTTGTAAATACAGGTCATCGGGAGGATTGGTTACCCGTAAGACATCCACCGCTGTCTCGTCGCGCCAGGTATATATGTCGGCGGAAAGGATGTTGATATTATTCAGGGCCAGGACACCGGCAATGTTCGAAAAGAGTCCGCGTCTGTTCATGGCCAGTACGGTGAGTTCCCAACAGTCACTCGCCTTATCGCGCCTGATCTCAAAAATGAAGATTGCATTGTGCTGTTCCCCTGTTGCTCCCCCAGTAGTGTTTTGTTTCTTTTTCAGTTGTTCTGCCAGACGGAGGTGGCGGATAATTTCTTGAGCAGGGGTATTAAGGAGATAGCGGGGGGGCATGACCTCGAAATAATACTCGAGTTCCTGATCATGTATAATGGATCCGATGTTACCCCGGACCTCAGATCTGGTTTGCGCAACACGAGATGAGGCATCCTGTGTGGCCAACTCTTTTCTTTCCAGGACGTGAAGGCTTTTAAAGAAGAGTTCATTAATAAGATTGGCGATCCATTCGTTCCATGCTTTTGGTCCGGTTGCCCGGGAATCTGCCCAGGTCAGCAGATACAGCATCTTCAGTCTTTCTACGCTACCAATGGCGCGGGCACATTGGACGATTACTTTTTCATCGTTCAAATCCCTGCGGGTAGCGGTTTCCACCAGGAGCAGATGATTACGCACCAAAAAACAGATATCTTCTATTGCTTCCTCATTGAGATAGAACCGTTTTAAGATTTTTCTTGTTATATCGGCACCGTGGATGGAATGGTCCTTGTCGATTTTACCAATGTCATGAAAGAGTCCTGCCAGCAAGAGGCGCTCTGTGTGTAAAAGCTCCATAAAAAGAGTCTTCAGCAACATGTCATTTTCATCTGTCAAATCTTTAAGATACCTAACCGTGTGTAACGTATGTATGCCGACAGGATAGATATGGTAGGCATCAAACTCAACCCGATTCTTGACACGAGCAAATTCGGGAATTAAGGCGCCCAAGAAACCTACTTCCATCATTTGATCCAGGGTTTCAAACGTATGCCACGGTTCGGTCATAATTTTTAAGAAAGAGTTAACAACCTGAGCAGATTCGCGGAAGGGGTCATCCACCAGGTCTAAAAACTCGCGAACCAGCCGTTTAGCCTCCAATGAGAGAGGATGTCCAAGGCGTGCACTGTGTTCAAAAATTGCCATTAACAAAAAGCTATTTTCAAGAATGTCGCTGGCTGAGCGGAAAGCGAGCTCTCCCTTATCAAGCGTAAGGCCGGGGTTGATGTCGCTGGGCTGCGACCTTTTCCGTTCTATCTTCTGGGTTGGGAAATGGCTGACAATAAAAGAATGAGTCAAGGATTTGATAGCCCCCATAGTGGCATGAAGCTTACTATTAAACTGTTCTACGGCGCGGGAATGTTTGTGATCTAGCAAACCAAGTCTGTCAGCGATCTTTTCTTGATATTCGAATACCACGCGATCATTTTTCCTGCCAGAGATGTGATGAAGATGGTTTCTCACCACCAAGAGGAACGCCACTTGTTGTTGTAGCTCCTGATATTCTTTATTCGAGAGTTTTGCCAGGAAGACGAGATCAGGTGGTTCCCTGAGGCCAACGTAAGCGTTGGCGAGCCAGAGCATGTGATGATAATCTCTCAACCCACCAATGCCTTCTTTGAGATTTGGTTCAAGAAGATAGGTAGAGTCCCCGAACCCCTCCAGCCGCACCTTGTTTTGCTCGACCAGCCACACATTAAGGGAACGGGCCTTTTTAGGAAGGACTTTTGTATGCAGCTTGTCAACAAGATCCAGATACAGTGTGTAATCTCCGCCGATGAAGTGCGCATCCATCAGGGACGTGAGTACCTCAAAGTTGTCTTTGGCTAACGTCAAACACTCGTTGAGGCTGCGCGTGGCGTGCCCCAGTTCGAGACCACAATCCCACAAAGGGAAAAGAATCTCTTCAATCAACTCCTTGGCCTGAGCGGGAATGGTTTTCTTGAATAAGAGAAGGACATCAATGTCAGAGTTGAGGCACAACTCTCTACGGCCGTATCCACCGAGTGCAATGAGGGAAAAATTCATTTTTCCTTGTTGTAATGTTGTGCCTCCTTGGATTTCTTGCAGGGCGTCCCGAAAATATTGGTCCATCAGGGCCGCATATTCCTCAGGAAAGGATTGTGCGTCTTGCCCGTTTGTAAACTGCTCGATAAGGTTTTGTCTGGATGTTACTAATTTTTGAATAGGGTACTTCATAATAACCGGTATGCTTTACTGTAAACGCCAATGACGAGGATACTGCGCAGTTATTGCAGCACCTTCATCACTCATGTTGTTTTAAAGTCAATAGCACACGTGCTATATGGCATCCTTCCCCGTTTGTCCGGTGCGGATACGAATTACTTCCTCTACAGGAATGACAAAAATCTTACCATCCCCAATCTCACCGGTCCGCGCCTTTTGCTGAATGAGTTCAATTGCCTGAGTCACGAGCTTGGAATCCACGACCACTTCGATCTTGACCTTGGGGACAAAATCCACCTGATACTCGGCTCCGCGGTAAACCTCTTTGTGCCCCCGTTGCCTTCCAAACCCTTTGACTTCGGTTACCGTCATGCCTTTCACTCCCATTTGGGATAGACCATCTTTTACCTCTTCCAGTTTAAATGGCTTAATAATGGCTTCAATTTTTTTCATGATCTTCACTCCTTTAACCCTATAGGTTATGCGCAATTAGAAGCTATAGCCGGTCTCGTTATGTTGACTGATATCAAGGCCTCTCTCTTCTTCTTCCTCAGTCACCCTCAACCCGACGATCCAATCGACAACTTTCAGGATGATTGAGGTCATAACAAAGGCGAAGATCCAGGTAGCAGCAACGGAAACAAACTGAATCCAGAGTTGAGCTGGATTGCCGAAGAAGAGGCCGTTGGCACCGCTCGGGTTGATCAGCGTGCTGGCGAACAGGCCTGTTGCCAGGGCACCCCACGTCCCTCCTAAGCCATGGATACCGACCACGTCGAGGGAATCATCATACCCCAGCTTCGATTTTAACAAAATGCCGCCGTAGCAGATGATGCCGGCCATGGCTCCGATGATGAGGGAAGATATCGGACCAACAAATCCTGACGCCGGCGTTATGGCTACCAGACCGGCCACTGCCCCACTGGCCGCACCAAGGGTAGTTGGTTTGCCGCGGTGTATCCACTCCATGATTATCCAGGAGAGAGCTGCTGTGGCAGAGGCGCAATGGGTGACCACAAAGGCGTTGGCGGCGAGACCATTGGCTGCTAAGGCGCTGCCGGCATTAAAGCCGAACCAGCCAAACCACAACAGCGCCGCCCCGGTAATGGTCATGGGGAGATTGTGAGGAATAAAGGCCACAGATCCATACCCGCGGCGTTTCCCGATGATCACCGCCGCGGCCAAAGCCGAGATACCGGAGCTGATATGCACCACGGTCCCCCCGGCAAAATCCAAGGCCCCCAGTTTTCCTATCCACCCCCCAATACCCCAGACCCAGTGAGCCAGGGGGTTGTAGACCAGGGTTGCCCACAAAATGGCAAAGAGTAGAAAGGCGCTGAATTTCATCCGTTCGGCAAAGGCCCCCGTAATCAGGGCCGGCGTGATAATGGCAAACATGCATTGAAAGATCATGAAGGCCGCATGCGGAATGGTAGATCCGTAGTCAGCGCTCGGTTCTATCCCGACGCCCTTGAGACCGAACCAATCAAGCCCGCCGATGATGCCGCCGTGATCGGGCCCGAATGCCATAGAATATCCCCAGAGCACCCATGCGACGGTGATAACGCCCAGCATGATGAAACTCTGCATCAGGGTACCGAGGACATTTTTATTGCGGGCCATCCCACCGTAAAACAGGGCGAGGCCCGGTACCATGAGCATGACCAAGGCCGATGAAAAAAGCACAAAAGCAGTATCCCCCGTATTCATTGTTTACTCTCCTTTCTTTCTCCGTCCAGATTTTAATTACTGTTATTTTTACCATTGGTTTGTTACGCGAATATTGCAGATATGTTACGGTATCATTACAGTTGCTCTGGAATTTACAGGTAGGGTGGTAGATCCCCCTTGGGCAGGATGGGTGAGCCACCCCGCCCAAAGGGGGTGTAGATTGAGCGATGTATTAATTATTGATGGTGATGTCGACTATGTTCTGCCTGGCAACGGCAATTTCTTCATCTTCTTTCTTGACAAAGACATGCATCAAGCCGAGTACCTGATAAATTCCATTTTCGATCGCTGTCGTATCCCACTGCACCGAAAAGTCGCTCTGGCGATCACCAGATTCACCGATCTTTATCCAGGTCTCCGAATCTTTCTTTCGGTAGTACCAGGGGTTGGTGGCCCTGAACGGTGCGCCCGAGTATCCAAGCCCTGCCAATTCTTTCTTCAAAAGCTCCTCGTCGAAATTTTCCCTCAAGAGCACCTTTCCGGAAAACGCACGGAGCGTTTCAGAGGGAACGATAAAGTGTGGTCCCCAGTTAACAGACATAGTGCACCTCCTTTGGATAATTTTTATAACTGTCCATTCCTGCCAATTGAGGATGGCCTCCCTGTTTATCTCAAACCTTAAAAAAGTCAGCAGGCGATTTTGTTCTGACGGCTGCTTTTTCGTATCGACATCAATCCAGCTTTTTTAACCTGTTATAAATCATGGTCAACATCATCAACTGGATCTGATCGGGTTCTCTCTTTCGCACCTTTAGCCAGTATTGCATATTGCCGACGAAGTTCCGTTCCCATTCACTGAGCTGAGCTTTATGAAGCACCAGGTAGGCAACCATCTCGTATGTCCCTGGCATGAGCTTCATGCTCTTATCTTTCTGCGACCTTATGGTCTTTTCTTGCACTCGTGTCAAACCCCGTTTCGATCGATTGGAGAAAGGGCTGCAAGAAGTTCCTGCATGCCTGGTGTATCGCATGGCAGATCGTCATCATTGACGCTCATCGGACCCCCCATTAGAACGAGGAGGTGAAAGGGGGTGGGGTCTGGGAGGCTGTATCCGTTCCATAACCCCACCTCATCCATTTTCCATCCCCGTTCCTCCAGGATGCCAGGCCCTTCCTCAGGGTGGTGTGTTAATATCAAGGCCTTCACGGCTTATCTACAAATACGTTATAAATTGGGGAGGTACTCCTTTAACTCATATTCCGTCACCTGGGCACGGTAGTCGTCCCATTCCGCCTTTTTATTCCTGATAAAGCTCTCGAAGGTGTGATCGCCTAAACACTCACGTACGACCTCGCTGCGCTCCATGAGATCTACGGCCTCACCCAAACTTCCGGGGAGCGTCGCGATCCCTCGCTCTGCCCGCTCATCCTCTGAAAGCTTAAAGACATCGACTTCCACCGGGGGCGGCAGTTCGTACTCTTCCTCGATCCCCTTTAATCCCGCTGCCAGCATCACACTGAAGGTCAGATATGGGTTGCCCGCCGGGTCAGGGGAGCGGTACTCCGCACGGGTGGCCTGCTCCTTGCCCGGTTTGTACTCAGGCACCCGTACGAGGGCCGAGCGGTTCCTCGTTCCCCAGGAGAGATAGGCCGGTGCCTCATACCCGGGAACGAGTCTCTTGTAAGAGTTCACCCACTGACAGGTTATTGCTGTTATCTCCGGACCGTGCTTGAGGAGTCCGGCGATGTAGTGACGGCCGGTCTTGGAAAGGTGATACGGATCTTTTGGATCAAAGAAGGCATTTTGCTTTCCCTTGAAGAGGGATTGGTGTACATGCATCCCACTTCCATTCATGCCGAAGACGGGCTTTGGCATGAAGGTGGCGTACACCCCGTTCTCCAATGCCACCTGTTTTACCACCGCCTTGTAGGTCATGACATTATCGGCCATGGAGAGGGCATCGGTATATTTCATGTCTATCTCATGTTGGCTGTAGGCCACCTCATGATGACTGTACTCCACCGATATTCCCATCTCTTCAAGCTGGAGCACTGTTTGACGGCGCAGGTCCACAGCCAGGTCCAACGTAGTCATGTCGAAGTAGCCGCCCCGGTCAAGAAACTCAGTCCCCTCTGAGTTCTTGAAATAGAAGTACTCGAGTTCCGGACCGACATAGTAGGTAAAGCCCAGGTCGGAAGCCTTCTTCACATTTCTTTGCAAGATGTACCGGGGATCACCCTCAAAGGGCTTTCCTTCCGGGCGCAGGACGTCGCAGAACATCCTGGCCACGCCGTACTCCGTGGGCCTCCAAGGGAGAATTCGGAAGGTTGTAGGATCGGGCATGGCGATCATGTCGCTCTCCTGGATGCGGACATATCCCTCAATAGAGGAGCCGTCAAAACCCATCCCTCCCTCGAGGGCGTCAGGGAGCTCATCTGCCGTAATAGCAAAGCTCTTTGAGAAACCCAGGATATCGGTGAACCACAGCTTGATGAACTTTACCTTTTGCTCCTTTACCACTTTGAGCACATATTCTTTTGCATCTTTAGTACTCGCCATTTTTGGCACCTCCTCGCCTCATATTTGAGCCTATTGCACCACCCTTTTGTTACAGGAATATTACAAGATAAAATTTCTTCTGAAACTTGACATTCTTGAAAAAAAGGTGATAACTTTCGATTAGTTATAAAGCCGGGGGGCCTATGACAGGGGTTCACTCCATATCATTTTCTTCTAACCCAATTGGACGATTCCAGGGCCATGCGCCTGGGGGCTGTGCACAACCGCAATCCCTGCACAAATGACGATGATCTATACACATGTGTTGAACAGGGGAGGCAAGGGCGTCAAGAGCCCTGTGGACGAGTTGTGAAGGGAAGACCAAGTGTGTTATACAGAAACCATATAACACCTCTCGCCAAACAGTTCAACTGCCGTAATGCGTTGTTTTTACAAGCCTTATGGCAATTTCGGCATTGGGGTCTTATACCGCAACTTTGCGAGCCAAGGGTGTTATAGAGAAACTATATACTCATTGTTCTGTGGACACTTAGGAGATAGACACATGAAGTGTCTTGCCCTTATAATCAACATTTTCTTCGGCTTGTTCGGTGTCACAGCCCTCTGGTGGTCAGAGACGATTTCGCAAAACGTGAGGATTATTTTCACGGTGGTTTTGTTCATACTCGTTGTGTTAAAAAGCATCATCGACCACATGCAATCCCAGCGTCAGTCTAAACTGGAAGAACAGGCGCAAGCGCGAATCATCGGCAATGTGCAAACACTCACGTCCAAGCTTCAGGAAGAGACAACCCAAGCCGAGAAACTGGCGGAACTGGAGAACCGCCCCGATATTCGGTTGGAAACTGAAGCCATAAGATTTGATACAGACAAACAGTCCTTTGTCTTTCCTGTGAGGAACTATGGTCGAACTGTTGCGGAACGCGTCACCCTCAAGTTTGATTCAGATCAACTCCTAAATCATTCGGAACAGCGTATGGAAGACCTGCCTCCCGATGGGCTGCCACGTGAGTTCGTCGTGACTGCATTTCTTCCCGTTCGTCCCAACTCTGAGATTTGGGAGCGATACAAACAACTGGTCGCCGACATTCAGGCTGATAGGGAGGCGCTAGTCTTCAGCGTATCCGGATTCTATCTGTGGAATGGGAAGGAATACGAAATTGGCAAACGATATGGAATCTTGAACAGGAACGGCCTTCTCATCACGTTGAGTAAGGGCATGAGCTTCTCGTCAGATAAGGACAGGAAATTAACCACAGAACAAAAAGATGCAGGCGACAGACAATAGCCGCACGGCGGCCATTGTCTGTGCCTAATCTCGATCGTTAGGCACTGGTGGAGATAAGTGACATTCAGAAATTTAAGTAGGAGAAAAGATGGATACTGAAGCCTTAGGACAAACTAGAACCGGTAGATTCTTTATGAGAATTATGGCCGCTATAATGGAAAGTCGTTTACGATATAAATTTTTCGGACCTCAAAAAATACTAGAAGGAGCGGGAATAAAAGAGGGGATGAAAATCTTGGAGGTTGGTTGTGGAACGGGATTCTTTACAATAAACGCAAGTAAAATGATCGGAGAAAATGGACTCTTGATATCAATGGATACGTCTCCCTTATCAGTAGAAATGGTCACTAAAAAAGTAGAAAATGCAAATATTAAAAATGTAAAAGTTATAAAGGGAAATACTCTAGATACCAAACTTGAAGGATCAAGTCTGGATGAAATATTTATTTTTGGAGTGATACCGGCTCCAAAACTACCAATGGACAAATTATTATCAGAAATGCATAGGATATTAAAACCAAATGGTATTATGGCAGTATGGCCACCCAGTTGGGTTCATCACTCTATTATTAAATCGGGACAGTTCAAATATATAGGAAAGAAAAATAGTGTAAGAAACTATCAACGAGTTGATAAATAGTATTAAAAGTTCAAGAATAGCAGTGCCTAACCAGCTTTTCCACCCGACCGCGTTTTCATAGCGGCATTGTTCAAGTTTTCGGGTTGGGTGAAAAAGCTAAGCATAGTAAATAATGTTGTTCTATTAAATAAAATTGTTAAAATTATTTGGCAGTAGCTTTTCAGTTCGGTATTGCTGTTATGGGCGGACGGGTGAAAAGCCACGCCGTTAGATTTTGACGATGAATACGCAGAACATACAAGGCATTATATCTGATATAGGTGCGAAAGAGATCGCTGTAATTATTCGTCAGTAAGTTTACTCAGAAACCATGTCTCCCTTTGACCCTCTATCAATCAAGAGGGTTTCTTAAATCTGTATCCTGTTCCCCTGACCGTTTCAATAAAAAGGTGTTTTCCCCACTCGATCTTCGCCCTGAGTCGGCGGATGTGGACATCTACTGTTCTGTCCCCCCCATAGTAATCGTAGCCCCATATTTTGTTGAGGAGGGCTTCACGGGTGAAGACCCGACCGCTGTTGGCGGCGAGGAATGTCAAGAGCTCGTATTCCGTGAAGGTGAGGGAAAGGGTTTTGCCGTCGAGTGCCACCTCCCGTCGAGCGAGATCGATCACCAGGTTGCCGATTCGAATCAGGTCTTTGCTCTCAACTGCATACGTTTCCTTCAAGGCCTTTTCGACCCTGAGGGCGATTTCTTCTGTTTCGCACGGTTCGATAACAAAGTCTTGCACCATGAAAGGGATGTCCCTGTTGTTTTGCAGGGCATCCTTGGGCATGAGGGCCAGGATGGGGATAGGCCGTTCTCGCCCCAGTTCTCGTATCACGTCTATTATGGGAGAGATGGCAGTGGGATTTTCAAGGGCGAGGATCACCACATCAGGGGCCTTGTCGGCAATTGCTTCGTCCACGGTTTCATCGGGTGGTATGTGGTTGCAGACGAAGTTATGCGCAGAGAGCTCTTCCGTTATCTTACGGCCCTTTTTATCATCTTTGCTAATGAGGAGGATCTTAAACATGATACCCCCTACTAAAAGGGTTCAATCCCGCCCCTCAAAATAGATCTACGGTAGCGGGATGCCGCTGGCGGCAGGGGTCTAGGATTCCCCCCTACCATTCGGATATTTTTATTGATGGGGTGTCGTATTACGACACAGGGTTCGAGTAAAAGATTTATCCTCTGACTAAAGGGCCACCTCCGGTTTTCGCTAGAACCCTGCCGCCAGCGGCATCCCGCTTCCGTAAATTTATATTAAGGGGCGGGATAAAACCCTTGAATCCTCGAATCCTATGTTATCATTACGATCCTATCTCGTGGGCGAGGATGATGGCCTCCGCTACCTCCCGCATTGAGCGGCGAGTATCCATGCTCTTTTTCCTCATGCGCCCGAAGGCCTCTGCCTCGTCGAGTGAGAGCTCCTTCATTAAGATGCCCTTGGCCCGCTCCACCAGTTTCCTGGTCTCCAGCTCCTCTTGGATCACCTTGGTCTTTACCATGAGCTCGGTGTTCACAATACAAATAGCCGCCTGATTGGCCACGGTGGTGAGGACGGCCTCCTCGGTATCGGTATAGTGGTGGGGGTAAGAGGTATAGCAATTTATCACCCCGATCACCTTGCCCCTTACCACCATAGGTACACTCAGCAGGGAGCAGAGGCCCTCCTTACGGGCCAATGTTTTTTCCTTGAAGCGCTGATCTTCAAGCACATTATCGACCCTCATAGGCTTCTTTTCCTGGGCAACCCATCCCACAACCCCTTCACCCAAGCGCAGGACCCGCTCTTTGAGGTATTCTTCGCTGATGCTCTGTGTGGCCTCTATGGAGAGGGTCTTGGTGTCCTCATCCAACAGCCAGAGTGAACAGATCTTGGAGTCCATCACATTGGCCGTAACCGTCACGATGAGCCCCAGGATGTCCTCCAAGTAGTGGTCGGAGGAGATGGCCTTGCTTATCTCTGAGAGGGCCTTGATCTGTTCGGCATAGGAAGGATCTTCCCTCTGCTCTTTTTTTCTGCTTCTGGTTGACACCATTGTGTTATAGCAGGCCTTTTTTGTACAGGTATTCGGCGTTCAGGATGGCAGCGCCGGACGCCCCCCGGATGGTGTTGTGGCTGAGGACAAAGAATTTATAATCGAGTATAGAGCACTTCCTCAACCTGCCCACCACACAAGCCATCCCATTTCCTTCTCCCCGATCGCGGCGTGGTTGTGGACGATCGTCTTCGGTCCTGTATATGATGGGAGGGGAGGGGGCCGACGGAAGCTCTTGACCGCCCAAAGGGTCGAACTCCGTCCAGGCAGCGATCAGATCGTCGGGTGATGCCTTTTGTTTCAGCCCCACACTCACACTCTCCAGGTGCCCGTCCTGCACATGCACTCTCGTGCACGATGCGCTGACCGTAAGGTCGGCGGAGACAAACTGCCCTCCATTGAGACTACCCAGGATCTTGAGGGGTTCGGACTCCACCTTGGGTTCCTCGCCGCCGATAAAGGGGACCACGTTGTCGATGATGTCCAAGGAGGGCACCCCTGGATAGCCTGCGCCGCTGAGCCCTTGCATCGTGGTGACGATGACTTTGTCCAACCCAAACCGCTTGTGCAGGGGGGCGAGAGGCATGACCAGGCCGATGGCAGCACAGTTGGGGTTGGTGATGATATAGCCGTCTGAACCCCATCGGTCCTTTTGGCTGGGGATGATAGCAAGATGATCGGCATTCACTTCGGGGATGAGCAGCGGGACATCGGGGTCCATCCGATGGTTGCGCGAGTTGCTGCTCACCACGTATCCTGCCTGGGCGAACTCCTCCTCCACCGGGCCGGCCACGCTGGAATCGAGGGCCGAGAAGCAGAGCCGGCAATCAAGATTCGGGACACACTCCTTCACCGTGAGCCGGGCCACGCGAGGGGGGATTGCGCCCTCTACCTTCCACCTCCCTTGCATCACCTCAGCGTAGGGACGACCGGCACTGCGCTCCGAGGCTGCGACTTCGGTAACTTCGAACCACGAATGCCCCTCCAAAAGTTGGATGAAACGCTGTCCCACCATCCCGGTGGCACCCAAGATTCCGACTTTGATTCTTGCCATAGTTATAGTATCCTCTCGATTAGTTCTTTAAGGAGTCGAGGACGATCGTTGAAAAATACACTACTTCCTTAGCGATTTCTTTGCCCTGAGCAGTAGAGCGTAATTGAAAGGTGCAAAATGGACAGGTGCTTACCACCATGTCCCTTGGTGCCATGTTCAGAAGTCTGGAGGCCATTTCGGTTGAGAGATCGCGATAGAGTGACCTAATGCCACCCCCTGAACCGCAGCACGGTGTCTGTTCCCTGTTCCGTTCCGTATCCTTCACCTCGGCTCCGCACCAGGAAAGAAGCTCCCGCGGTTCCTCAGTCATTCCCTCTCCTCTGGCAAGGCGACAGGCATCTTGGTAGACAAGGGACCTCTTCACCTTATCTAAGACCGATGAATCCTCCTTCACGGTATTATATATCACCTCCACCACGTGGGAGACCTGAAAGGGGAATTCCCCTAACACCTCTGGATAAAAATACTTAAAGCATTTCAGACAGCCGTTGCAGGGGACGATCAGTTTCTTGATACCCAGGCTTGTAAATCTGTCGACGTTTTTCTGAAAGTACTCCCGTGCCAGGTCGATGTCTCCCGCTTCGTAGATGTAGGTTCCGCAGCATCCCTCATCCTCCAAGATCATGAAGTCGATTCCCAGCCGTTTCAGTACGAGATAAGAAGAACTGGCGGCGTCCTTCACCAAATATGAAGGAAGGCAGCCGAGGAAAAGGAGCGTTTCCGATTCCTTTCGAGGGAAGGCCTCTGGGAGCCACGCTAGTCGTTTGCCGGGGTCCCCATTGACGGCATTCCCCTTTTTGAGTATTCCCTCGATAATCTTCTTTCCCCGCTCCAGCGGCCCTAGCCCCCTCTTTACCAGCATTCGCCTGCCAGCGTCCACTATTTGGGTGATCTTTATCTCCACAGGGCACACGGTTTCACATGCCATGCACTTCGGGCAGTTGTAGAGGCTTTCCACCATCTGCTCGGAGACCGCCCCATCTTCCAGCACCTCCTGTACCGTCTGCAATCGGTGCATGGGCGAGAAGAGTCTCTCGCCGGTAATCTGGTAGGTGGGGCATGACTCCATACATTCCTCACACTCCGTACAGGATACTATCTGATCAAGTATCTTCTCCATCTATTTTGTGTTTCTCTTTTTGAGGATGGGGCTTACTATAACAGAAGCCTTTTCAAAGATCAACGGCCGTGACCGAGCTTCAGCAGGGGGTCTTGATCCTTATTCTCCCCCTTGGAGATCTGATGGAGCCTGCTGACCAGTTCCTGAAACGCCCTGAAATCCTTGAACCTCAGTTCCATTCTGAACTCTTCCCCCTCGAAAAAGGGGGGAGGGTGGAGAGAGATCTGGGGGGGTAGGGAGAGAGACCGCTTGTACTCAGCGAATTGTTGTTCCATTTCGTTCAGGCGAGGGAATCTCAACTCCTTGAGGATCCTCCTCAGTTGCTCGATGCGCTGGGGGCGCGGGGTCTCCTGGTCATCGATGAGCTCTCCTATATCCCCCCTCGCGAGCAGTGAGGGGATAGGTGTTCCATCCCTCAGGGAGACCTCCCGTAGAAAGGAAATGATCTCCTTGACGCGGTTCTCCCCTGGCCCCAAGGCCTCCAACAGGGGAAAGATAGCCTGTTGTCCCTTCTTATCGAGACGAAGGAATAGGGTTGATGCGGATAGAGAGAGGTCCTTTTGCACCAGGTACTCCTGCAAGCCTTGCTCGAGGCTGAGCAGTTCGGTTAGGTGTTTGAGAATCCTGACATTGGGCTGAATGCCAAACAGGGGGAGGTAGCGGTCGATTACCTCTCTTTCAGGGACACCGAAGGCAAGCAACTTCTCTAATGCGTAGGCCTTCTCCACGAGGTTGAGGGGGCGGGTGAGATTGTGCCCCACGGTCAGCAACATGGCCTGAAGATCGTCTAATGTGCCCTGAGGATAGACTAAGGCCTCCGCCTCAGAAACCGTGAGGAGGCGCAGGGCCTCGGCCCTCTTAAAGCCACAGATAAGCTGATACCTCCCATCTTCCCTTTCCCGGACGAGAAGGGGGTCCAGGAGGCCGACGAGTTTTATAGAGGCCAGCAAAGGCTCCAGCTCAGGGAGAAAGGTGATGAGAAATGTCCTATCCTCCAGGTCGATCTGGGCTCGGGGTATCTTCTCTAATCTGCGCATTGTTCTCTCCATCTGATTATAGTTTGAGACACAGAAATTATAGCGTTATCTTCCTCTGTGTGCCAAGGTATTTTGTCCTATCGCGAATTTCACGAATGCTTTGTATTTATAAGCAAAAGGGTTATAGTAAAGCCATGCCTGGAGATTTAGAGCAGCGGATTGAGACCCTGGCCCAATGGCTCTATGAGTCCACCTATGTAGTGGTCTTTACCGGAGCAGGGGTGAGTACGGAATCGGGGTTGCCTGATTTCCGGGGGCCTGATGGGATCTGGACGCGGCAGGACAAAGGGCTCCCGCCGCCCCCTATGGAACGCCCCTGGTCTGGGGTGGACCCCAATCCTGCCCACTATGCCATCAGGGCGCTTCAGGATCTGGGAAAGTTGAAATTTCTGATCTCCCAGAATGTGGACAACCTCCATCTGAAATCGGGGATTCGCCCTGAACTGCTGGCAGAGCTGCACGGGAACATCACCAAACTCAGGTGCCAGCGCTGTGGGAAGCAGGTGGATAAGGATACCGCTGCTGCACAGTGTAGCTGTGGGGGGAGTTTGGCCCCCAGCGTGGTGGACTTCGGGCAGTCTTTGCCGGAGAAGGATTTGAAAGAATCCTTTTATCATTCTCAACGGTGTGACCTTTTTGTGGCGGTGGGCTCCAGCCTGGTGGTCACACCTGCGGCCCATATGCCTGTCGAGGCCCTCAGGGCCGGTGCCAAGCTGGTGATCATCAATCACGGCGAGACGCCCTTAGACACGAACGCACACCTGCGTTTCCACGAGAGCGCCGGAGAGGTCCTCCCTCAAGCCGTGGCCCTGTTCAAGCGGAGGATGAAAGGATCGTAAGGTTTCACTTGACATCCTTCAGGACTTTTGTTATAGGGTCAGCGGAGGAAACAAGGTTATGGGTCAATCAAGGGATTTCATTTCCTGGTGGTTCTGGTGGTGGCACAAGGAGTCTGTCCACTGACCAGTTTCAGAAAATGGACTGAGTCCGTGGGCGGCTCCAGTGTTGCCCACGGCTTTTTATTTGGAGGAAGCCATGGGCATGAGAGATGTTCATGGCTTTTTTTGGAGGGGTTTGCAGGAGCGTTCCCCAACAATCAACTCAATGGACGAAATGGAAGTAGAACCAACAAGAGGGAGGGTGATTTTTCAATAAGGAGGTGAGATGAGTTTTACCTGTCGTGGTAGTGTCCCTCACGGGGACTACCAGGCACCAAAAAATAAGCTACAAAAAAGGAGGGTAGAATGAAACGATCCATGTTTTTTCTCGATCAGAAGGACATGCCGACTCAGTGGTATAATGTCCTCGCAGATATGCCGGAGCCGATGTCACCGTATCTGCACCCCATGACGAAACAGCCCATGGGTCCGGAAGACCTCGCTCCCCTGTTCCCTATGGAGCTTATCAAGCAGGAGGTGAGTACCGAGCGGTGGATCGATATCCCCGAAGAGGTACAGGATGTCTACCGCACCTATCGCCCAACGGTATTGCATCGCGCATATCGGCTGGAAAAGGCCCTGGATACCCCGGCCAAGATCTTCTACAAATATGAGGGGACCAGCCAGGCAGGGAGCCATAAGCCCAATACTGCCATAGCACAAGCATATTACAACAAGCAAGAAGGCGTCAAGCGGATCACGACCGAGACCGGCGCCGGCCAGTGGGGGAGTGCCTTATCGATGGGGTGTGCCTTTTTCGACGTCGAATTAAAGGTCTATATGGTCAGAATCAGCTATGACCAAAAACCCTACCGGCGCATCCTCATGGAGACATGGGGGGCCCAGTGTGTTCCCAGTCCAAGCCAGGATACGAAGGCAGGCAGAGACATGCTGGAAAAATGGCCCGATTGTCCCGGCAGTTTGGGGCTGGCTATCAGTGAGGCGGTTGAGGATGCCATGATGCGCGATGATACCCACTATTCTCTGGGGAGCGTACTCAACCATGTCTTGCTTCATCAGACCATCGTTGGGGAGGAGACCAGAAAACAGATGGAGATGGCGGATGCCTACCCCGATATCATTGTCGGATGTGTTGGCGGCGGCTCTAACTTTGCCGGTCAATTTCTCCCCTGGATCAGGGATAAGCTCAGCGGCGAGAAACCGGATTTGCGCGTTGTCTGTGTTGAGCCGGAGAGCTGCCCGACCATGACCCGGGGGCTCTATGCCTATGATTATGGGGATACAGCCGGGATGGCTCCCATAGCCAAGATGCATACCTTGGGCCATACTTTTATTCCGCCTCCTATTCATGCCGGGGGTTTGCGCTATCATGGGATGGCGCCCATTATATGTAAACTCTATGACTTGGGCCTGGTTGAGGCCGTAGCTGTGCATCAGATCGCCGTCTTCGAGGCCGGGGTAAAGTTCGCCCGAACAGAGGGCATCATCAGCGGTCCCGAGCCATGCCATGACCTGAAGGTGGCGATTGATGAAGCCCTGAAGTGCAAGGAATCCGGTGAAGCAAAGACAATCCTGATAGCCCACAGCGGGCACGGGCACTTTGACCTGGCCGCCTACGATGCCTACCTTTCGGGTAAGCTCCAGGATTATGCTTGGCCCGAGGAGGAAATCAAGAAGGCTCAGGCTGAATTACCTGAGATTCCCGAAGGCTAATCGCAGCACTATGCATTTTTATGGCACGGAGGGTGGTATAGTACCTGGTGAGGGTGCACTCACAACCTCTGATAGGTAAAGTCGGTGAGTGCGCCTCCATCGGTGTAGGAGTATACAGTGATTGAGCAATACGATGACAAGACCATCAGATGTCCCAGGGTGGGGGGTGAGGTCAATTTTAGGTTCTGCCGTTTCGAGAATAACATGCTCCCCTGCCGATTCATAGCCGGTTGTTGGCAGGGCCAGATGGATATCGAAGCATTACTGCAGGAGCATTACTCCGAGGAGGAGTTGGACCGAATCTTTGCCCCCCCAAAGCCAAAGATTGAGAGCCTGGTTGGTTTGATCGAAAAGGTGAGAAAAGAACAAAGAGAAGATAACTAGCCAAAAGATCTTGATCGTTCAATCTTTGGGCTTTGGGAAATGAAATCTTTGAGTATCATGGGGGCCCCTACGAAACTCCCTGAGGCGGGAAAATAACAACGGCGAGTGCGGTGGGGAGCTAGAGATCGGGGAGATAGAAGCAGGCTTCTATCTCCCCGATTGTTATTTTGGGATATTATTCAAGGAGTTGTTTCAGGTGTGAGCCTTTGCCTTAAAAATGGCCGACGTAATGACTTCGATGAGCAATCCATATACCATGCCGAGTACTATTGTCCATACAAACATTTCGGTTGTGCTATAGTCAGGGCTTGCAGGAGCCATCAGCCCGCTGAATGCCAGAGGGATGCTGAATATTACTCCCATCAGCAATCCATGTACAGACCAATGGACTATGGTAAGACAACTTATTCCGATAGCAAATCCTATGAGGGTGCGGCTTGCAATGATCTGTACAGCCACCGGCCATGCAAGCTCCCCCGGCCCCATGGAAGCAAAGCCGTAACAGACACATCCGAAAAGGACCCCGGACAACGTTGCTACGGTAACTCGTTTTGTTGTTTTCATGGTCCCCTCTTTATAAGGTTTACTTTGTATATGTCGCGGCCTTCTTTTCTTTGTTCTTTGTTGAGAGACGAATCTTTCTTCTTTCGATTGCTTCTTGATTGCGCCGCTTTTCGTCTGCATCTTCCAAAATCAGAGGCGGTATTTCTTTTGGTTGGTGTTTTTCATCGAGGGCAACGAAGGTGAGATATGCTGATGCAATGTGTCGTTTCTCCGCGGTAAAAGGATTTTCTGCTTCAACCCTGGCGCCGATTTCCATTGAGGTCTTACCAACCAAGTTGAGACTGGCCTTGATGGTAAGGAGCTCGCCAATGAATGCCGGATTGTGAAAGTCCAGCCTATCGATGGAAGCTGTTACGGCGTTGCACCGTGCATGACGGGCGGCGACGACTCCAGCAGCGGTATCGATGTGTTTCATGATAACGCCACCGTGGACATTGCCAGCTACGTTTGCATCCTGTGGCGAAACCGCATGTGACATGATGATGCTCGTGTCTTTGACTGTCTTCCCCTCCATACTCATAACCTCCTTAGGTGCTGTCCATCAGTTCCTATGATAAAAGTGGCCATGACAATATACTTACTGCATTACATCCTCGTCCAAGGACATAAAGGTCTATCATGGACAGGTCTTGCATTATGTTTTATCTTGTTTTTTTTTGAGGCCTATACCGTAGGCTTTATCCGCATTATCACTTTTTTTTTCTCACCCGTCAAGGGCGACCTCATATTATTGTTTTTGCCCGCTCCGCTCTTCCCACGATTTTTTTGCTATTGTGTGGACATTGGTAGGGCGGTAAACACATTAGCCGGTGAGGCATAAAAGAATACTATACCCTCAACCGGCTAATCATTACCAAAGTTGCGTCTTTATGTTGGCGTGTTATCTATCTGTTCTCTAATTCCTCTATTACAAGCTCAACGAGATCTTCACGTGAGTGTGGGCCGGGCTCGCTCATCGTGGCCTCTTTCAAGATCGTGAGAATAGCTTTCTCCGCAGCTGAACCGATAGGTACTTGTTCCGCTTGGGGCTCGCTGGGATGCGTTGCTCCGATATACAGGTGACGAAGCGGTGAAGGTCTTTTAATCCTTCCATCCAGACAGAACGGTAAAGAACTCCCCATACCGTCTTCTATGACAATGGCGATGGTCCCTCCGTCTCTAAATATTATGGTCCTTGTGATTTCAAACGGTGAATAGAGTGTTGTGTTTTTCCCCTGTAGAACTATTGTAACTGCTTCATCTTGATCAAAAGCTATGAGGCTCTGTGCCAACATCATGCTCAAAGCCAGGATGCTCATTAACAACAAGATTTGCAATTGCTTATTTTTCATTAAATCTCCTGATTTAATTAATACGTTTCTAAAAGGTCCAAAGAGCCTTTTTTTGTGGCTGGGGATCAACATCCTGGTCCATATCACTTATTTCTCTTTCAAGCCTTTGTTCCCTCTCAGTGAGTTCAATAGTAAGGTCTTTGCGCTGGCTCTTTTGGAGTAGCCAATCATTCTCGATCAACGCTTCCTTGTAAAGAAAGTTCATCTCGTAGGCAAAAGAAAGAAACCAATGTGACACCCATTGATTCGAGATGCCCTGCAATGTTTGTACTGCGTTATCAAGGTTACCTTGATTCAGGTAGTCCTCTGCTTGAGCCTTCAGTCGCATATCAGTACGGGTCAGCATCATTCTTCCGACCTTTTCGGGGTCCTGGGGTGCAGGGAGACTCCTTTGGGCGTATGCGACTGCCGTTGCGCACATGCAACATAATACCACCACTGCTACTTTTCTGAAAAACATGGCATTTCTCCTTTTATTATTATGTTATGGTAAATCAACTGATCTGCCTTCCGGCTTTTCCAGGTGCTCTATTATAACCCCATCGGCCTGATACGGAGCTATTGACTCTCTTCAAAGCTGGCTCCGTACGCGGCAAGGGTATAGAGGTTGTCCGCGTCTTCGGCGTCGATATCCACCTTATTCAAATACGCGATACCGATCCACCCAACGGGAAGCAAGGGGGGGTTCTTCGGTCCTGCATATCTTTTTGTCCATCGATAGGACTGGATCTGGATCGTATCCCCCGGCTTGAGGCACGTCTCCGAGCGCTCCACTGCAAGCACTTCCGCCGTAAACAGGACCTCGATGCGCCGATCACTCTGCTCCCTTGTCTCGACACCTATTATCTTGATGGTGAGTTTCTCCTGGGCCTCTGCCTTTAACTTATCATAAGAGCCCGGCGGTAGCGCGGCAGGGGATGCTACCACAAACACAACAATCGCAAGCGCTACGACCAGCAACAACAGTATTATTGACTTTCGTATTCTCATTTTCGATGCCCTCCTGTATCACCTTTCTCTTTTTGATCCGCAAAAATTGTTGCATTTTAAATGCCAACAATCCCTTGTCATCATTCTTCTAATATCTTGATATTACAGGAGAATAGTCCTCCACATCCAGGAATATTGATACAGCAGAGGAGATATGACGTAATTTGTTCTTAAAAATGACATAAACCGCTATCAGCTCCTATCTCTTCCAATACATAAAGCCGCGAGTAACCTGAGGTGCTTGGATTGTATTAACACCTGGTTAAAACACGCCTTATGCAGCTCCCTGTGTATGAGCTTTAGAGTGGTTATAATGTACAGGCAATAACGACATACTCATTATTGTTATGATTGACGGTGCCGACTGTATGAAAGGAAAGTTTCATATGTGCCTGTAACGAGCGTACATTGTCAGCAGCAATAAAAGAAAAGCAATATGCATAACCCCTGTCTTTTGCAATCTCCAACCCGAATGCGGATAGTTTTTCCAGCACACCCTTTCCTCTGTGAGATCGTGCAATGCAGACCGGGCCATAGATGCAGCTCTTTCCCTCGGTAGGCATGTCTTTTGTGTCCGGAATAGCATACGAAGCAATACCCCCTACTATTTGATCCAATATAGGGAATTGAGCGTTAAATGCGGCGCTTGAAACACAGCAATACCCAACGACCTCATGCTGCTCCTTCGCGACAACGACGCAAAGATCATTATTAAAATCCTTGAATTCGGCCACTGAAAAGGCAATGGATAAATAGCCATTTTTCTGTTGGGATGGAGTTAAGTTTTTACGCTGGTTTTCAGATTGTATATTCATTATCTGATGTATATCAGAATCTAACATTCTGGTAATGGTAAGACTCATAATTTCTTCCTTATAATTTCGGACAACCTTACGATAGATACAAACGATCTCACAAAAATCTTCATGTGCTGCATAACGGTATGCGAGATGGGTTCATCTTATAATAATGTCTTATATTTATCAATGATTATGAGTTTGACTGACTAGCGTAATCCAGTTGACTTTTTTTTTAAAGCCTGCTAGTGATGCTTCTATTAATAGAACTCAACCGTCAGTTAAGGAGGAATCCAATGAAAAAAATCGCGGTTGAAGAACACTTCCATACGGATGAATATATTGAATATTTACACACCAGAACAGAATTCCCTAAACGAGACTTTGTTGAAGAAAAAGGGAAAAAATTCGTAAGGGATTGGTGGTCACCAACGAAGTACAGATTGTTAGACCCTGATCTCCCGAATAAGAATTTAATAAGCGACCTGGGAGAAATAAGACTGAAGGTGATGGATGAAGCGGGTATCGATATGCAGGTGCTTTCCCTTTCCTTCCCGGGGGTTGAGTTATTCGAGGTAGCAGACGGCACCGCGATGGCGAAGGTTGTTAATGATAGACTTTCAAAGGCAGTCAAGCAATACCCGGAACGGTTCGCAGGCTTTGCTGCCCTTGCCCCTCAGGACCCGAATGCTGCGGCTGACGAGCTTGAGCGGGCTGTGAAAAAACTTGGGCTGAAGGGGGGAGTAATAAACGGGAACATCCGCGGGGAATTTCTTGACGACCGGAAATACTGGGCTATATTTGAACGGGCGGAAAAGTTGGATGTACCCATCTATATTCATCCAAAGATGCCGCCCGCCGACATGCTCAAGCCTTATTTGGCCTATCCCGGTTTGGCCAGTGCTATAGCAGGTTTTGCCGCCGAAGCAAGTTTGCATGCCACACGTCTTATGTGCAGCGGTCTTTTCGATACGTATCCCGGCTTGAAAATTATACTCGGCCACCTAGGAGAGGCACTGCCGTTCTGGCTCTGGCGCTTAGACAGTCGACTACTGGAAGAGAAAAAGAGCGACCCTGCCTCCGCAAAAATCTATAAGAATCTTAAGAAAAACCTCAGCCAATACTTCAAGGAAAATTTTTATGTGTCCACAAGTGGGATGTTTTGGGAGCCGGTATTACAATTCGTGAGCTCAGTACTGGGATCTGACAGGGTCTTATTTGCAGTAGACTATCCATATGAATCGAGCACGGAAGCGGCGCAATTCATTGAGTCAGCGCAGATTGATGATGATGACAAAGAACGGATTTGTCACCTGAATGCGGAAAGGATTTTGCGATTGTAAGATACCTCGGTCAAAAAACGCCGAGAGGTAAGGTCGAAGACCGGGTGTGTTACACTTCTCATAACCAGGAACGAGGTTGATCATGAAAGAAGAAGTGCTGGAGGCGGACGTCCTGTGCGTAGGCGGCGGCATCGCCGGCCTGATGGCAGCTATACGGGCCGGTGAACGGGGGGCCAAGGTTATCGTTGCCGAAAAGGCAAATACGGTACGCAGTGGTGCCGGAGCCACCGGCAATGACCATTTCATGTGTTACATCCCGGAAATACACGGTCCGGATATTGAACGTCAGGCCGAACGGAGTATCGTCTTCCTGGAAAAAGCGAGCATAAGGACAAAGCACTATGTACGCACGTATCTGGAGAAGACCTTCGCAATCGCACAGCTGTGGGAAAGCTGGGGCATTCCCATGAAACCGACGGGGAAGTGGGAGTTTAGCGGTCACGCGGTCCCTGGAGTGGAAATGCCGGAGTACCACCCCTTAAAGTATGCAGGGCTGAACCAGAAACACGTCCTGACCAAGGAGGCCCGGAAAAGAGGCGTGGAGATCATCAATAGGGTAACGGTCTTTGACCTGCTCCGCGATGAGTCAGGTATTATCGGTGCGATCGGCACCGGTACGAGGGAAGATACAGTAATCGTATTCAAGGCCAAAAGTGTCGTGCTGGGGACCGGCATTTGTTCGAGGTTATATCCTAGTCCGACCCCCGGCTGGATGTTCAACCGTTCTGACCCGCCGTCAACCACCGGCGAGGGGCGGGCGATGGCGTATCGGGCCGGGGCTGAGCTGGTCAACATGGAGATACCCCGGAGATGGGCAGGCCCCAAGTATTTTGCCAGAAACGGCAAAGGTTCATGGATCGGCGTGGTTCGAGACCCGGCGAATAAACCGGTAGGACCGTTTGTCACCACACCGGATAAGCGATACGGTGATGCCATCGGGGATTATTATACATCGCTCTTTGAAGGGTACATGAAATCAGGCAAGGGGCCGGTTTACATGGACTGCAGGGGTATTTCCGAGGATGATTATACCTATATGATGTGGGGGTTGAGTAATGAAGGCAATACCTCGCTGATCAATCATCTCAATGAAGAGAACATAGACATCAGGAAGCATCCCGTTGAATTCATGACGTACGAGTTATCCACCAGAGGGGGCGTTTATTATAATGAAAAAGCAGAAACGTCGGTAAAGGGGTTGTATGCCGCCGGCGATGAATATTTCGGTGGGATGTCGGGTGCCGCGGTCATGGGCTGGTTTGCCGGCGATAATGCCGCCGGGTACGCTAAAAATTCAAAGGGTATAGAAACTGACAGCGTAGCGTCTCACATTGAGGAAAAGAAAAAGTTACTGGATCAAATACGGAAGCGGGAGATAGGGGCCACCTGGCAGGAAGTGAATATCGCCCTCGCACAGGTAATGTACGATTATGCGGGCCTGGTTCGCTCTGAATCTTTGTTAGAGGCGGGTCTCAGTTATGTGCAGAGATTGAAGAAAAAGGCATATAAGGAAATAATAGCACAGAATCAGCATGAGTTGATGCACTGTCTTGAAGTGCTCAATGCGTTCGATGTGGGAGAAGCGATATTTATTTCCGCTCTTGAACGGAAAGAGACGAGGGATGATGTTGTGCGCTCCGACTATCCTTTTATGAATCCGCAGTACAATAATAAAATGCTTATCTGTAAAAAAGTCGGTGATAAGCCGCTCACTGAATGGCGGGAAAAACAGTAATGGGAGCATCAGTATGCCGCCGATAATAGATAAAGGCAAATGTTCCGCATGCGGGGTGTGCGCCGATGTCTGCCCGCAGGATGTATTCTGGGGTTCGGAGAAAAAACAGATACCGGTGGTAAGTTATCCTGAAGAGTGCTGGCACTGCAATGCGTGTGTGCTGGACTGCCCGGTAGAAGGAGCAATTAGGTTGAGAATCCCGTTTCCTATGTTTATATGCTACCAATAGTCTGTTTATGGCTGATATGGCATACCTTTTTGCCTAACTTCTGAAATCAGCGGCGCGATTTTTTACACCGGCTGAATTAAGTTGTTAGGCAATGTTAGTTCCTGATCCCCAACTCAAGTGATAATTCTGCCTTCGAATATAATGTTACATTGTTACTAAAATGGCAAACGCAGACTTTATGACTCCTAATATAGATGGCTCCGATCTTATGTCTGAACGTCGAATGGAGAGCTTATGAAAAGACACTATGCATGGGTTATCGCGTTTACCGGGACGCTTGTTGTACTCCTTGCTCATGGCTTTGGCAGGATGTCATATTCGGTTATCCTCCCTTCTATGCAGGAGGGTTTGTCGCTCACCTACACGCAAGTAGGCCTTATCGGCACCGGTAATTTTATCGGATATCTCTGTTTTGCGGTCATCGGCGGTTTTGTTGCGTCGCGTTTTGGGGCGAGGAGGGTTATTTTTATATCACTCATAGTAATGGGGATCTGTCTTTTCTTGACAGGTTTTTCAAGCTCTTTTGCTTTTGCCTTCTTCACGAGATTGGTTACCGGTATGGGAAATGGTAGCGCCTATATTCCTGCCATCGCATTACCGGCTGTTTGGTTCGCAACGAGAAAGAGGGGGCTGGCAACGGGTATCGCCACCATCGGGACAGGCCTCGGTTTGTCTATCGTAGGGGCTTTCCTTCCTTATGTAATTGTTGAATTTGGTCCGAGCGGTTGGAGATACGCATGGTATCTAATGGGCGCTTTTGTATTGATCGGCTCTCTTATTGTGTATGCGCTGGAGCGGGACAACCCCAGGGAAAAAGGCCTCTCCATGTATGGCAGGGACGATATACATGAGGTTGATCCCTCGGATGGGCCAAAGGTTCTGTTACTTTCGGCGTGGCGGGATGTGGTAAAGGAAAACGAGATCTGGAAGCTTGGCGCCGTCTATTTCATGTTCGGGTTTTCGTATGTCATCTATTTTACCTTCTTCATCGCCTACCTGACAAAAGAGATCGGTCTTTCAGCGAAGACCGCAGGGGGGATATTCGCCATCCTTGGTTTCTTCAGCATCCTGAGCGGTGTGCTATGGGGCAGTATATCCGATGTTGTGGGGAGACGGTATGGCTCCCTCCTTGCTTACCTGACCCTTGCCTGTTCATACCTTATTTTTACGTTCTGGCAAGCATTGCCGGGTTTTTATCTATCATGCATCACATTTGGGATCACCGTATCTGCCATACCGGTGATTATGGCTGCTGCTGCAGGGGATGCTATGGGGGGAAGATTGACGTCCGCAGGACTCGGATTTATCACCCTTTTTTTCGGTGTCGGTCAGGCGTGCGGCCCCACTGCTGCTGGCTTCATAAAAGATGCAACCGGGAGCTTCACCTATGCCTTCATGCTGTGCGCTGGTATTTCCTTGATAGGTGCCTTTGGTTCGTTGTTGCTCAGGAAAAGGGTATAAAGATGAAGTAACTTGCCAATATGAACGCAGCAAAATACTGGTCTAGTTAACTGTTTAGTTATGTTTTTTATCATTTATTAATTCTTTAAGAACATGATTCCACTTAACTGAACCTGAACAAACATCACCTTCTTCAGTACCATTTAACCATACTTTTAACTGTTCAGTACGAGCCGAAGTTATACTTGCTTTAGCATAAGCGTAACACATAGGGAAGACAGACCCATATGCTCCTCTCTTATCTTCGACTGGGTAAAGTGCTTCTAATAACCCGAAGGGCAGAGTTCCACGGGCTTGCCCGTGGGTGAATGAATAGGCGGCGATATGCTATGATGTTAGTGTGGAAGTCAGATTATCTGGACACACGGCATATCGTACTGAATATCATATTGTATGGATAGCGAAATATCGCCGCCGTATCCTAAATCCTGGTGTGTGTGGTTATTTAAGAAAACTTTTTCCGAAGGTACTGAAGGGTATGCCTGGTTGTGAGATAGTAGAATATAATGTGCAGGTGGATCACATACATATGGTGATGATAATTCCACCGAGGTATTCAGTAAGTGATGTGATGGGGAGGCTCAAAGGTAAGACAGCAAGTCAGCTGAGGAGAAAGTTTTCTTGGTTGCAGAAGGTATATTGGAAAGAAAATGTTGTGTGGTCGCCAGGATATTTTGTTTCAACAATTGGAGTAGATGAAAAGGTAATATTAGAATATGTGAAATGGCAAGC
>Ga0315537_1000716_pt1 | contig 26417 bp, 27 predicted proteins | sample SalMarSW160270MG_FD_203091 | JGI IMG/M metagenome (GOLD analysis project Ga0315537, IMG submission 203091) | Salt marsh sediment microbial communities from the Plum Island Ecosystem LTER, Massachusetts, United States - Salt Marsh Sediment SW1602-70 ...
CTGCTTGACCTTTCCGGGATCGAGGTCAATCTGCCAGTCATATTGCTTCGCCCTGGCCGTGGCCGCACGGGCAGGCGCCTTCAAAGGAAACAGCACGGAGAAGACTATGCCCAGCACGACAAGGACCAGCGGCGCCACTTGCGTGAACGGCCCGGCCAGAAAGAAGAAGATGAGCGCATTTATCAGGAACACGCCCACCCACACCCAGGTTATCGTCCTGTTGACGCCGATGAACGTGGGATCCTTCCAGTACTGCTCCGGGTAGTCTCTCCTGGAGCACTGCAGCGTAAAGGGCTGCTTGATGACCAGTGAGGTGAGCGCCATCACGCCGAGCACGGAATAGCCCAGCAGCCCACTGCGGTCCACGAATATGTCGGACCCCGCCACGAAGGTGCCCAGCAGGGCCGCCAGGAAGTAGAGCCGGGAAAAGAAGTCCATGAGGTTGAACTCCCTGGCGCGGAGCTGCGGCACCAGGAGAGCCAGGGAAATCGCCAGCGCCACGGGGATGCCCAGGCTGCTTCCGGTGCCGCTCGCTACCCAGTAAACGATCCACGGAACGAAGGAAAGGAATAAGTAGAACATGCCGGGCATTCTCGCTTTCCTGCCGCTCTTGCTTGCCTCGTCCATCTTGCCTCCTCGGTTTGACCTCTTCCCTGACCCCTCCCACAGGCTATCGCCGGCTGCCACTCCCCTAGGGCAGCATCTTCTTGGGGAACTCCGCTCCCACAGTGACCATCAGCCTGCCCAGCCCGGCGCACATCTGGTACATATGGAGCCTGAAATCGGGGCAGATGCTCACCAGGATATAGGCCTCTCTCCTGGTCATGCCGTAGTCCTTCTCCAGCCAGTGAATAAGGCCGCTGAGCGCCTGCTTGAAGGCCTCCTCGGCTGGCCTGTAGCAGTAGACGGAAATCAGAGACTCCGGGGTTTCGATGCGGACGTTTCTCAGCCGTTTCTGCTTGATAACCTGGCAGCTCAACGTGACCACGCCGGCCACCTCGTTGGCTACACCGCAGAGCTCCCCATCGCCCTGTGAGGCATGCATGTCGCCGAAGAACAGCAGTCCTCCTTCGTTGAAGGACTGAAGATAGACCCTTGCCCCCTCCCTCACGTCCTGGCAGTCGAGGTTGCCCCCGCAGGCAGCGGCGGAGCCAAAGCTGGTGGGCAGGGTGGAGAGAGATTCAAACTCCGGCGCGGTGGCCATGGTGCCCAGGAAGGGCTTCAGGTCCCAGGTGTACGAGTGTGGCCCGTATCTCCAGGTCCCCTTGCCTCCCACGTTCTCGATAACTCCAGTGTACATCTCATCGCACTCCTCCCAACCGCGCAGGCCGGCGAAATGATGAGCGCCGGGTACGGTGGCAGTCGTCCCCGCAGACATCTCCGTTATCTTCTCTATGTTCACCACCAGCACATCTCCCGGTTCCACCCCCCTTATGTATACCGGGCCGCAGACCGGGTTGTACCACACCGGCGTTTTGTCGCAGTACGGCTTCATATCCCTGGGCTGCAGCCTGCCGGGGTCCTGCCTCAGTATGCCGTTGTAGGTGTCCTCGGTCTCGGCGGTGAAACTCTCACCCGGCTCAACTTCCAGCACAGGCGGCGTGTTCCTGTCAAACACGTAGTTACCCGGGTGACCTGCATTCCTCTCGCGCGGTATGAACTTCGTTTCGCCGCTCATCTCCTCCTCCTTGCAGAAACTCAAATGTCTTTGGCCTCCTCCTCCAACCCCAACTGGCCCAGCTTCTCTTTGGTGGGGACTCCCGTAGCCTCGTCCCACCCGCTTTCCTGGTAGTACTCTCCCAGCATATCCTGTATCGCCTTCCCGTCGACGGGCGGATTCAGCTTCTGGCCCACGGCCAGCGGTTCTGTCATCATTCTACTCGGCGGCATGTCATCTTCCCTGGATGCTCCTTCCCTGGCGTTGAAAAGCCTCTGAAGGTTCCATATACGCTCTCCGCCTTCCAGCAGCTCTCCAGGAGTCAACTGCATCCCCGTCGTGATGAAGAACAGCCTCGCCAGCCCGTTCAGGTCATAGTTCGACATCATCTGAGGCCTCATGCACAGGCCGAGGCTGAACGCCATCGTATCGAAGTCGTCAACCCACTTCAGCAACCGGGGCAAGTTCCACTGAGATTCAGTGACGATTCTATCAACGGCCTCGCCTGGCACTCCTATGGAGACGGCGTATCTCCTGATCGACTCGGCCTTCCTGGGCACGTAGGTGATGGACCAGCTCCGGGCATGGTGAGCGCCCCGCGGGTCCACCAACTGGCCGAAGTTCTCCAGAAACAGGTAGGGCTCGCTGTCATCGGCCGTCCTGGACCCCCTGAGGTCCATGGTCGGTGCCAGGCCCTTAACATGCACGGCGTACTTTTCGGCGCCTCCCCCTATCTCCTTACTGGCTCCCCTTACTCCCCGCGCCAGGATGGCTCCTATCCCATCCTTGCGCGCTATCTTCTCGATCAGGGCCAGGATGGTCTCAACGTTCCAATCCAGCTCCAGGCCGTCAGCATCCTCTCTGGATATGATCCCTTTCCGGTAGAGCTCAATGGCAAACGATATGACCCTCAGGGTCTCGAAGGCGTCTATGCCGTACTTGCTGGCGAGATATGCAGGCTCGACAGCCTCTTTCCACCCTCCAGCGCCGCAGTCGATGAACAGCATCGGCGTACCCCACGGGTTCGATATCTTGAAATCCGGCACCGGATACTTCCCTCCATCCACTCCTATCACCCCCTTGCACCCGCAGGGGCATCCGAAGCAGGCATAGTAGCTCTTCCATATTTCCCCGGCGAACTCCTTCTGAGTGAACACCTCCGTGCCGACCTCAGGAGCCCCTTCCCCGTAGTTCCTCTTACCGTAGATCCCCCTCTGATAGAAGGGCTTCATGTAGGCATCAATGATCTTTCCTCCGTTCCTCCACAGGTCGATGAGTGGATACTCCGCTATCCGGCTGCGCATTTCCTCGGCCAGCTTGCGGAACTCCCGTCTCTGGTAGACCCTTACCCCCTTCGTTCCCCTCACTGCTATCCCTTTGAGCTTCTTGGAACCGGCCACCGCTCCCAGGCCGGCCCTTCCCAGCATACCGTTCTTGTTCTCAGTGACGCAGGCGAAGCTCACCAGGTTCTCCCCGCCGGGCCCTATGCAGCTTGTCCAGTACTCGTGACCCAGCTTCGCCCGTATCGCATCCGACGCTTCAAATGTGTCCATCCCCCACATGTCGCCGGCGTCCTCAATTCGAACGTCGTCGTTGTCTATCACCAGGCAGACAGGGTTCCTGGCCCGACCGCTTACGACCAGATGGTCGTAGCCAGCGTATTTCAACATGGGGCCGATGGAGTTCCCGCTATTGGACTCCACCAGAAGCCCGGTGAGCGGCGACTTGCTCACCATGCCGGCTCTGGGGAACCCCGGCATGAAGGTGCCCGTAAGAGGACTCACGCCATAGACCAGCACATTCTCCGGCGAAAGGGGGTCAATCCCGGGCGCTATCAGGTCGTAGGCCAGCTTGCTGCTGACGCCCTCTCCCCCGAGGAATTTCCTGGCCATCTCCATTTCAAGGTCTTCTTTTCTGATGGCATTCCTCGTCAGGTCCACGTGAAGCACCCTGCCGGCATACCCGTAGTAGCTCACGATTTGCCCTCCTCCAGCTCCAGTGCCCCGTAGTTGCAGTACTTGACACAGACGCCGCAGCCCGTGCATTCGTCCGTGAAGCTGATGCTCCTGTCCAGGTCACCTGACCAGTTGATCTTAATGTACGCCTTCAGCGGATTGAATGCTCCCGTGAACAGGAACGAGCATGCCAGTTGACACGCCGAACAGCCGGAGCAGTGTTCTGGATGCGCTATGACCTTTTTCCTTTTGTTCAATTCCTCGGCAATAATATATCAGTGGTGGCGTGATACTGGAAGCCCTGTATGACCCGACCATCCGGCCAGCGGATTCGGGGCTACCGGCGGGATGCCTTCCTCCGTGAGAGCAGCCCTATGTATCGGGAGGATACTTGCCAGGATTGCCGCTGGCTACCAACCCAGACTGGCAAAGGCCTCGTAGCCGTTCTCCGGCATGAACAGCCAGGTTGTCCCGCTATAGACAAGGCCCAGGAACACAATGCTCCCTATCACCGCCGAAGCGATCGCTGCGCCCCTCTTGTCGGCCCCACCACGGCTTGCAGTCACCGTGCCGGCGTAGACGGCCAGGATCGAGAACAGCACTCCCACAAACCAGATGTACTCCGGCAGCCACCAGATAATCTCAGTCCAGAACATCGCCACCAGATGTCCTATGAAGGCAAGCACCGCGACCACGGCATAGGCCACATGGTACCTCATTTTCCACCTCCCATCTCTCCGCAAGCATATCATATGTCCACGCCCACCGACATAACAGCCCCACGGGTCCCGTCTCTCGCCATCTCAGCCAACTCAGCATGACCCTCACCCGGGAAGGCTCACTCCTCCGAAATTTCAGTCCAAAATCCATCAACCCCTACGAGCGGAAATTTGACAAGCCCCAACCTCCATGCTAAACTAACAATTACCCCAAGCGACCGACCCGAGGGGCTGCAAGCTGGCTGGGTAGGTGGAAGCTGAAGAGGTGTCGGGTCCCCAAGACCCGGCGCAGGGTAAGCAGAAGCTGAGCGGCGGGTTAGCTGACCCCGGAAGCGAGGCCACTTGGGGTCTTCTTTTGCCCCATCTTCCAGCGCTGGTGCCTTTCCCCTTTTGCTCTCGATCTCCCGGCTTGATTTCGCGTGTCCACGCCCCTCCTTTGAGGGATTATGGAGAACTGATGGCAGATTCGTGTGATTTCCGGATTCACCTGTATCGTCCCGGCGGCAGCACACATCCTTGCACACGGGACATCCCATCGTGTACCATCCTGGGAACGGCCGCAACCGAAGGCCGCGGACAGGCCTTCGTCCGGAGAACGAGAAGGCTACAAGGAGGGAGACTATGAGGATCACCGACATCGAGCCCATCACGGTGGACGCCGGCTGGCGTCCGTGGACTTACGTCAAAGTGGAGACCGACGAGGGCATCACCGGCTACGGCGAGTGCAGCGTGGCCCGGGGGCCGTTCGCCGTCATGGGCGCCATCGAGGACCTCAAGCCGTTGCTGATCGGCGCCGATCCCCGCGCCTACGAGATGCGGTTCTGGGATATGATGCGGAACGCCATCCAGGGTCCCACCGGAGTCAGGGCCAAGGCCATCGCCGGAGTGGAACTGGCGTTGGTGGACATCAAGGCCAAAGCCCTCGGCATATCGGTGGTTGACCTGTTCGGAGGGCCTACCCGCGACAGCGTCCGCGTCTACTGGTCCCATTGCGGCACCACCAGGGCGCTCTATCCCGAGATGGGCACTCCTCCCCTCAGGAGCATGGCCGACATAGCCGAGCTGGGTCGGGAGGTGGTGCGGCGGGGCTACACCGCCCTGAAGACCAACATCATCTTCCCCGGTGACCCTCCCAGGGTGCACTTCGACGGGTTCGGCGGAGGCCTGGGTACCACAGACCAGGTGGCCTCCAACGCCATGCTCAAGCACATCGAGACTCTCATCGGCACCTTCAGGGATGCCGTCGGCCCGGATATCGACATCTGCCTGGACCTCAACTTCAACTTCAAGCCCGAGAGCTGCATGCGCATCGCCAGGCTGCTGGAGCCCTTCAACCTGCTGTGGCTGGAGGTGGATATGTATAATCCCGCAGCCATACGGCAGATCAAGGAGTCCAGCAGCACCAAGATATGCACCGGAGAGAACCTGTATTTCATGCGGGACTTCATACCTTACTTCGAGCTGCGCGCAGCCGATGTCCTGATGATAGACGTTCCCTGGAACGGGTTCAGCCAGTCAAAGAAGATAGGAGACCTGGCCCAGGTGTACGAGATAAACGTGTCCCCACACAACTACTACAGCTACCTCTCCTCCTTCATCAGCGCCAGCCTGTGCGCCGTCCTCCCCAACGTGCGTATCCTGGAGACGGATGTGGACGACATACCCTTGAGGGACGAGCTGGTCACCAACAAGCCCGAGATCATCGACGGCTATATGACGATACCCTCCGGCCCGGGCTGGGGAACGGAGCTGAACGAAGAGGTCGCCAGGGCACACCCCTGGAAGAAACCCAGGGCGCGCTGGTAGAGCTGACCGGCAAGGAGATATTAGATGCCAGAGCTATTTGAGACCGTATCCATCAACGGAATGACCCTCAAGAACAGGTTCGTCCGTTCCGCCACCTACGAAGGATTAGCCCACCCCGACGGCTCCTGCACCGACCGCCTCATAGAGCTGGCAGGAGACCTGGCCAAAGGTGGCGTGGGACTGATTATCCCCGGCTACGCCTCCGTCAGCCAGCAGGGAAAGGCCCGGCTGGGACAGACGGGCGTCCACAGCGACGGGTTGATTCCTGGCCTGGTCCGCATGGCGGAAGCAGTGCACCGAGAAGGGCAGAAGACGGCCCTCCAGATCGCCCACGCCGGCTGCAACGTCTTCGTCCCATCGGAGGGACAAGAGGTCGTGGGCCCGTCTCCAATGGTGCTGAACGAGCGGCAGTGCCGGGAGATGACCAGGGCGGAGATCGCCCTGACCGTGGAGCACTTCAAAGAGGCGGCAGTCAGGACGAAGAAGGCGGGATTCGACGGAGTACAGCTTCACGCCGCCCACGGATATCTTATCAGCCAGTTCCTGTCTCCTTTCTACAACAAGAGACCGGATGAGTACGGCGGCAGCCTGGAGAACCGGGCCAGGTTCGTCCTGGAGGTCCTGGCGGCGGTGAGGTCCGCGGTGGGAAAGGACTACCCCGTCCTCATCAAGATGAACTCGGATGATTTCCTTGAGGGCGGCTTCACCAGGACAGAGATGGTCCGGGTGGCCGCGATGCTGGAAAAGGGCGGCATCGACGCTATTGAGATAAGCGGCGGCACCCACCTCAGCCCCCCGGAGTATTCCTTCTCACGAGTGACCGGGATTGTCCCCGAAGAGGAGGAGCTGTATTTCGGCGAGGCAGCCAGGCTGTATAAGGAAAAGGTCAGGACGCCCCTGATGCTGGTGGGCGGAATCCGCTCCTACAGCGTTGCCCGGCGGGTGATTGATGAGGGCCTGGCGGACTTCGTTTCTCTCTGCCGGCCGTTGATTCGCGAGCCGCATCTCATCCGCCGCTGGCAGTCCGGTGACACCAGCAGGGCCGAGTGTATCTCCTGCAACAGGTGCTTCGCGCCGGCGCGGGCAGCAGAGGGAGTCTACTGCGTTGCTGCGGCCGACAAGCGACGCAGGGAGGAATCAGCCCGGAAGCGCCAGCAACCTCAGTAGCACCCTGGCAGCTCTCGGCATCCGCAGACTCGCGGCACCGCTCCGGGTAGCCCCCGGACAATCCCGGCATCTGCTCGTGCGGCGCTAGGGTACAATAAACGTCGCCGCCGCAGGTACGACCTCTATGGTCACCGGCGTCTCGGTCACAGCATCTCCATCCGCCTGCACCGGAAGAGGCTGCTCGCAGTCCACCCTGACCTGCTCAGCGCTCCCAATCCAGTGAATGGCGCGCTTGTTCTTTCTGACGAATATGTCCAGCATGGCGCTAAGGAACTCCGCCGGGGTACCCTTGTGGACCAGGCATACCTCCAACTTTCCATCATCGAGCCGGGCATCGGACAACCTGTAGCGCGGCGTGCCCAGAGCGCCGGCGTTGTCCACGAATAGCTCTGCGGCTTCCACCTGCCGGGGCTTCCCATCTATCTCCAGATAGAAGGTCCTGGTGACCGCCTTACGCATGCTGCGGAGCACCGCCAGTACGTAGGCAGCACTCTTGAGCAACGACTTCTCTTCGGTGCGCAGCTCCTGTATGGAGTATGAGGAAAGGCCTATAGACGCGTTCATGAAGAACAACCGACCGCTTATCGCCAGTCCGTCGATGGTCTTCGTCCTGGTGGAGGAAGTCAGTACCTCAAGCGCCTTCCTGTTGTCTACCGGAATGCCCAGCAGTTGCGCCAGCATGTTGGCCGTGCCGGTGGGCACGATGCCCATCCGGAGCCTCTTTCCCTTCAGGTGGCCGGCAACCAGCGCCACCATTCCGTCCCCTCCCACCACAATGAATGACCGGAACCCCTCAGCTATGGCCCTGCCCACGCTCTGCCGCAGCGTCTCCTCGTCAACAAAGTAGTGCACTTCACCGGAAACCCCTTCCGCGGAAAGGAAATCGGCCAACCGCTTGCGGACCACCTTCTCCCTGTAGTTTCCCGACCTGGGGTTGACGACGAAGAAGAATTTCTTCTCTTTGTGTCGGCTCATACGCGGATCCCCGCTGCCTCTGCTTCCCTCCCCCGACGGTGCACCACCAGGAAGCTGCCTGCTCTCTTGCCCGGGCGCACACCCGGCATGGCGGCGGGTCGGGAGGAGCTACCCGGCACCGACGCGGACCTTCACCACCACCTTACGGACATTCGAAGGGCCGCTGAGCTGACAGCCCGGCATGTGCCCATCTTCCGGGTAGAAGAGAGTGAACATACCCTCACGGACCTCGACCCTGGAATAGCTCCCGGGGGTATCGTAGAAGGCGATGTCCTTGGCCTCGTCGTAGGGCGTCTTCAGCACCAGCGTGGAGGCGGGAGCATAGCCCATAACCTCCTCTCCCAACAGCATGTATTGTATGTCGATGTACTTCTGGTGCGACTCGAACCTGCGCTCCTCGGCGGGATGCGAGGCATAGCTCTGCACCAGGTAGAACAGATTGCTGCCGTCCACTTCATACCGCCCATCCGCTTTCTCGGAGAGCTGGCTGTCATTCAGAAGCCCGAAGGCCCTGGCTATCCTCTCTGACGCGCCGGAGTACAGGTGAGCATTTTCTATCTTGTCGACTATCATTTTGCCTACCTCCTGCAGTGCTGTTGTAGCACCCTTTCCCACTGCTGTCAACAGCAGGCTCAAGCCTCCTGCACCAGAGCGGCTGCTGCCATCTGTCAGGCACAGCCGGACGCAGCCCCGCGATCGCGTCTCATTTCTGCCTGCGCTCCACAAGCCCGGTGATAATCAACACCAGGCTTGCCGCTACGTATAGATAGAGGCCTTCCCTTACGACCACCAGGGTGAGGACATAGTCCGTCAAGGGTAGAAACCCGGTCACGATGAGCGCCAGCAGTATTCCCGGCGCTGTGAGTCCCATGGCAATGTGCACTGCCCCCCGCACCCCGGGTGCCAGGAACAGGGAACTGGCGATGACGACCAGCCCGCAGGCTATACCGCCAACCAGGATGACGGGACTGATATACCTCCCCGGGATGCTGCTAAGGCCTGAACCCAGCGCCTCAGTAGGAGCCAGCCAGGGAAGCAGCAGGCTGATAATCAGCAGCCCGCCGGCAATCAGGCCCACCAGCCTTGACCGCGGCTTCAGCACACCCCTCCGTGTCACAGTCCCTCCCGACAGAGAGGGCAATCCCGGGCGCTTTGCTCGAGGCAGCTTGACCCGTGGCAATCTAATCTCCCTGAGAGAGGCCAACATCCTCGAAAGGCGCGCCGATACTCCTGAGACGGTAGCTGCCTCAACAGCCGCCTCGCCGCAGTCGGCTGACGAGCTGGCAGCGATAAGCCTGGCGTACTCCTCGCACTGCTCCTCAAGTTTGTCCCGGGCTCCCCGAAGTTTACGCTCAGAGTTCCGGTACTTCTCCAGCGTGAGCTCGCCCGCCCTGTATCTCACATCAACCTTGCCCAACTCCCACTCATAGACCTGGATATCACGCCGGGCTATCTCCAACTGCCTCTTCAGTTCACCCTTCAGCCTCTCTATCTCCGACGAGGCTGCCTCCACTCTCTGCTCGTATTCTCTCCTGATCAAGGCGTAGTGTCCCTCGGAGACAGAGCCATCTGCTCCCAGCTTCTCCAGGTTGGACAGGAATCCTGCGACCTGGTCCCTCCTCACGAAGGCGGCTACCAGCTTCTTTGTCTTTTTTGTCACCGGTTAAGCTCCAGGAAAGCGCATTGCCATCACCAGGGCGATTGGATAGGGCTTGAGATACTCAAGGCGGTACTGGGCCGACTGTTCCCAATATCCGAAGTCATGCTGGCCTAGGAGTTCAAGATTATCTTGACTGTGTCTTCCTTCCTCTCATCCATCATCCTGAGGCCTCTTGCCGCCTCTTCCAGCGGCAGCCTGTGGGTAATCAACGGTTCCAGGTCGACAGACCTGGCTATCTCGATGGCGGCCAGGAAGTCCTCCCTGCCGTAAAGCCAGGACAGACATATCGATTTCTCCTGGAGCAACAACTTCAGGAAATCGACGCTCACGGGCTCGCCGAACATCCCCACCACGCAGACCATGCCGCCGCTCCTGCAAATCCTGACTGCCTGCTCCCACGCAGGGGGGAAAGCTGCCGTAATTATCACCTTGTCGACCCCGTGGGGCTCCTGCTTCCCCATAATCTCAAGCAGGTCGTCCTTGCCGGGGTTAATCGCCACATCAGCGCCCAGATCCCTGGCCTTGCCCAGGTTGAAGTCCAGCAGGTCGGAGGCGTATATCCTGGAAGCCCCGGCTTTCCTAACAGCAACCAGGTTCATCAGACCGATGGTGCCCACACCGAGAATCGCCACGCTGTCCTCCAGTCCTACACCAGCACGGCGCACGGCGTGAACGCCCACCGCCAGTGGCTCCATCAGGGCGCCCGTGTCGAAGCTCATCTCCTCCGGCAACCTGTACACCTTGCTCGCAGGAGCGGCGAAGTAGTCGGCAAAGCTGCCCTTCCAGTCGCCAATGCCGGGGGCTGCCCTGCTGACGCAGATGTTCTGCCTGCCTGCCAGGCAGTGCTGGCACTTTCCGCAGCCTTCCTGCGGCTCCACAGCTACTCTGTCGCCAATTTCCACAGCATCCACCGCCTTCCCCAGTTCCTCTACAACGCCACAGACTTCATGGCCAAGGATGACGGGAGGCTTTCTGAAGGCGTGATGCCCTCTGTAGGCATGGACGTCCGAGCCGCAGATTCCGTTTGACTTGACCCGAATCAGGACTTCAGTATCTCCGATCTTCGGCTTATCTACATCAACTATGTCGATTCTGTAGCTCTCAGACAGCAGGGCAGCTTTCATCTTTGCCCTTCTCCTCCTACTTGCTTACCCTGATATAGGGTTTCCCGCATTTCCCTTCCTTCGCCATCAGGATGGCCTTCTCCACCTCGTCCAGGGCGAATTCATGCGTTAACACCGGCTTGATGTTGATCCGCCCCGAGTTGATCAGCTTCTCCGCCGTGTACCAGTTGTCAAACATCTCCCGGCCCGTGATCCCGTAAACGGTAGCCTCCTTGTAGGTTATGTCCCTCACCAGGTTCAGGGTGACGTCCTCGGCCTGTAGCCCTACCAGGCAAATACGGGAGCTCTTGCGCAGAGAGGCGAAGGCGTCCTGCGTGCCCTTGACTGAACCGGACAGCTCTATCGCCACATCCACGCCGTAGCCATTGGTCCGGTCCTTTATGATTCCGACTACGTCATCCCTGGTGGGATTCAGCGTTATCACATTGTCTGCCATCTTCTTCGCCAGGTCCAGGCGGTAGTCGTTGATATCCACGGCGAACAGGGGGTCAGCGCCACAGACAGACGCCACGCCGATGGCAAACAACCCGATAGGGCCGCTGCCGAAAATGGCGGTCGAACATCCTCCAATCTTGTCCTTCAACACGCCGTGCACCGCTATGGTGAACGGCTCATAGATGGCGCCAATCTCTGGAGGCGTGCCCTCGGTAAGCTTCCAGGCACAGACCTCGGGTATCTTGACATACTCCGCAAAGACGCCGTCCGTATGCACGCCCAGGATCTTCAGGTCCTTGCATATGTGCTCCTTGCCCGTTCTGCACAGCATGCAATTACCGCAGGGGATATGCGTCTCCCCGGCCACCAGGTCTCCTACCTTAACCTTTGACACCTGCGAGCCTACCTCTACGACCTCCCCACACACCTCGTGGCCAATTATCATCGGGTTCTTGGCCTTTACATTCTCACACCAGCCGCTCCACTCATACAGGTGGATATCGGTGCCGCATATTGCCGCCACCTTGACCTTCAGCAACACTTCCTTCTCCGAGATCTCCGGTACCGGCAGGTCCCTTATCTCGATACCTCTCCCTCGATCCGCTTTGTACGCTGCCTTCATGAGACACCTCCTTCTCTGTTGCACAGCGGCGGTTCTGTAGTCATTGTCCCGCTGCTCACTGATTCGGCTGACCAGGCTGTCATCCGCAGGTGAATGGTAAACCTTTGGCACCCCAGGCGCAACAGCGTGAAGCTGGCATTTTGAACTGCTCTCTCCGCCAGGTGCCATCAAGGCTCATCGGCCGCAGGCTTCTCCAGCTATGCCGCCGCTACTGCCCCCGCCACCATATCCCCCATCTCCCGGGTACCCACCTCCGTCTTCCCCTCCTCCATGATATCGGGAGTCCGGTGCACCTCCAGCACCTCCTCCACCGCGCGGTCAACCGCCTCCGCTTCCCCTGCCAGTCCGAACGAGAACTTGAGCATCATGGACACGCTGAGGATGGTGGCAACCGGGTTGGCTATATTCTTGCCGGCGATAGTGGGGGCGCTGCCGTGGCTCGACTCATACAGGCCAAACATGGTCTTTCCTCCCGCACCCGACCCCGCCAGCTCGGCTGAGGGCAGCATGCCCAGTGAGCCACCCAGGATAGAGGCCTCGTCGCTGAGCACATCGCCGAACAGGTTAGCCATTACGATGACATCGAAGTCTCTCGGCGAGCGCATCAACCACATAGCACAGGCGTCTGCCAGCATATGCTCAAACTCCACGTCGGGATACTGCGGCCGCAGCTCTTCGGCCACCTTACGCCACAGCCGGGATGTCTCCAGGACATTCTCCTTGGCAGCCGAGGTCAGCTTCTTCCGCCGGGTGCGCGCCAGTTCAAACCCCACCCGGATAATACGTTCAATCTCGTGCTCCGAGTATACCATGCTGTCCACCGCCATTCGTCCCTCGTCGCCCTGCCACTGTTTCTTCGGCTGGCCAAAGTAGACGCCGCCCGTGTTCTCTCGCAGCACCATCAGGTCAACATCCCTGACCACCTCGGCTTTGACGGTAGAGCAATTGACCATCGACGGGAAGACCTTAACCGGGCGCAGATTGGCAAAGAGTCCAAACTCCCGGCGCATCCGCAGCAGTCCCAGGTTGGCCCGGTGGTCCCATTTAGGACCGCCCACCGCTCCGAAGAGTATGGCATCGCTGCCGCGGCAGAGCTCCAGGTCCTCGTCGGTGAGCGACGTGCCGTGCTTGTCAAGAGCGACCCCTCCGGTATCGAAATACTCCAGGGCAAACTCGTGGCCGTACTTCCTGGAAACGGCCTGGAGCGCCTTGACTCCCTCCGTCACGATCTCCGGACCAATCCCGTCGCCCGGGCCCACGGCAATCTTTCCTTTCATGTCTGCCTCCTTTCTGTCTCCTTACTGTGTAGTTTCGATCAAGCCGCGCCACTGCATTGCCTGGCGCAGTCCCTAAGGATAGCTTTCCTTCTCCAGCACCCTGGCATCGTGACCGGGAAGCACAACATCGGCGATTCCCTCTATGAGGTCAAGCGTCTCGAAGTAGTCATCCAGGTTCACGAAGTTGATGCCGGGAATGTGCTTCATGAACTGGTTGCCCTCCCAGTTCTCGTAAAGGGCAACGTTATCACCGGCGATGAAGTACAGTCCGGCGGTGGTACTGACCGAGACCCCCTGCATGCCCGGCGTATGTCCCGGGGTGAAGACGACCGATAAGCCGTCCGCTATCCTCGCATCCCCATCCAGCACTTCGAACTTGGTGCTAATGTAGGGAGGGGTCATCCCGATGGTCGGAGCTTCGTAGGCCCTGGCGTGAATAGGATGGGGGGCTATGGCGTATCTCAGCTCCTCCCGCTGCACCAAGAACCTGGCCCGCTTGAACAGATGGTTATTGTAACAGTGGTCCCAGTGAAGGTGGGTAAGGATGACTACGTCTATGTCGTCAGGGCTTACCCCAATCCTGCCCAGAGCCCGCACCGGGTCCTCCTCGGGGGCCCTTCTCATCGCATAGTGGTACCTGGCTGCCCATTCCGGGTCAGAGGCCCCCGTGTCAACCATAACCCGCGTCTCCCGACTCTCGAGATACCACATGATCACCGGCGTATCGACCTTTTCTCCGTACCCGGTCCCCCACACATGCTGAGACTTGTCGACGGTGAGCCACCCCGTACACAGAGGTTTGATGCTGAAAGCCGCTTCGTTGGACATACCATTCCCTCCTTTCTCCAAGAAATACTGGTTGGAACCAGCCAGGCTTCACAGCCGGCCGGTTTTCCCTCCCTGCGGCAGACCTGTCGCCCTGTCCCACCCCCTCGCCCGGTAGCACTCCTCCACCATACAGCCGAGGTCCTTGATCTCGCATTCCCTTACTGAAGCATAGCTGCCAAACCCCGACCCGGGAGCCCCCGTCCCCGTCAGGGGGCCCGTGGCAAACACCAGCTTGTTCTCCGCACTCAGAGGGTCAACGCCCGCCGCCAGTTCGTCGTACAGCAGCCTTGCCGCATATCCCACCCCACCGACCCCCTCTTGCAGCATCTCAGGGCCGATTTGCTCAGTGGAGGCCACCTCAGAGCTCAGGTCTAGCCTCAACACCTTGCCGCCGTACCCGCAAGGCTGAAAAGGTAGTGTCATGCCTTCTTATCCTCCGGCCTTATGGTGAGCACCGGCACACTGGAATGCCTCAGCACGTGTTCCGTCACGCCGCCAAACACCCCACCATCCCGCCGCCGGCGGGTATACGTGGTCATGGCAATCAGGTCGACTCCACTCTCGGCTGCATATCTGACGATGATCTCATCAGGCATCGCTTGAAACGTCGCCGCCTCCGCCTCCACCCCTGCCTCCTCCAGTTGTTTTCTCACACGGTCCAGGTAGTCCCTGGCGCTGTTCTCTTCCTTCCGCAGGCGTCCCGGCCAATAGGGCTTGAAAACGAGCTGCGCCGGCATCTGGATGAGGGTGGTTATATCAAACACCTGGAGGAGCACTACCTTGCTGCCGAAGCCCCGAGCCATTTCCGTAACAGGCGGCAACACCTGCTCCGCCAGGTCCGAACCGTCCAGACACACCAGAATCTTGCCAAACATCCTACCTCCTGTTTCACTAACTGCACCCGCAGCCGCCGGGCTCGTCGGTCGTCGCTGCGTAGGCCCACATCTCTCCCGTCCGGAAGAATATGGCCCTGCTCGCAGCGTTGCCCATAACATCCGATACGGTCACGGTAACGTAGCCTTCGCTCTTGGCGTCCGGAGGAGTCCAGGTGGCCACGGGACCGCTCCCCGATATCTCACCGGCGTCACAGGTCCATCGGTAGGTCAGTTCCTTGCCCCGGGCCACGGCAGTACACTCCATCCGGCACACACAGAGCTTTCCCTTCAGTATCCTGTATCCCCATGGGTACTTCTTCACGTACTCGGGGTGCTCGAAGGTGAGACGGAGGTCTTCAATAGACGGAGGCTCTGGTGACAGCACCTGAACAGCCAGCGAGTCTCCAGCCCTCCCCCCATAGCCATCGGTGACCGCCACGGCGATGTAGTGAAGTCCGATGGTATCCGGGGCCACCCACATAACGACCGGCCCCACCCCGAACACCCTGCCTCCTTCCATCAACCACTCGTAGCTCAGGTCATCGCCATCAGCGTCCTCAGCATCGCAGTCAATACGGCAGCAGTTCGAGGGCGTAAGCCACTCCACCCTAGCCGTCAGGCTGGCGATGACCGGCGGGCTGTTACCTGTCACCGTGACCGCCGTGGCCTCGCTGCTCTCGCCGCCGTTGCCGTCATACACTCTGACACCGATGTTATAGATGCCCCGCTGCTCCGGGGCTCTCCAGACAGCAGTGGCCCCGCTGAAGTCCAGGTCTCCTCCACTGGTCGACCATTCATAGACAAGCTCGTCACCGTCCTCATCCAAGGCAACGCACTCAACCGGGCAGCCGTCCCCCATTCCCACCGTGTCCTGTCTGGCCCTGAGAGCAACTATAGACGGTGGGCTGTTGACCCACGGCTCCTCGATTACGCTGCTGCAGCCTGTGGCTAGAACTGACACGACCAGGACGGCCAGGCCGGAGAAGGCCCTGGCCTGACGCGACCACCCGTATCTCACCCGGCTCCTCGGCAGCGCTCTGGCGGACGCAAGTGCCACGCCAAGGGGATCGGCCTCAGCAACTCCGACTCACCGGACACGGTATACCCAGACCTGGTGATATGCATCGGGCTCTCCCTTGGGAAGAACCTGCTCCTTCTCGCTTACCTCCACCAGTTCCCACTTCTCTTCCTCCACCAGCGCCGCCTGCTTTTCCCTGAACCCATGGCTCTCATGTACGTCGGGGCGCAGGGTGAAAATCACATGCCCTCCCGGCCTGGTGACGCGGACCATCTCGTCAAGGGATCTGGCCGGCGCATGTCCCAGGGTGAGCACTCCCACGCTCACCACGGCGTCGAAGGACGCGGTCTCGAAGTCGAGAGGCTCACCCATCACCATCCGGTGCAGTTCCTCGTAGATGTTTCTCCTGGCTGCCTGCTTCAGCATGCCGCGGGACAGGTCTATGCCCGTGAGCTTCTCATAGCCCAGCTTTATCAGGGCTTCACCCATCAGGCCGGTGCCGGCTCCGGCGTCAAGCACCCTCGCCTCCTTCGGCACATACCTGGCGAATACCTCAGCAGCGACCTGCGGGCCGCGCCAGGCAAAATCCCGCTCCAGGTCCCTGTCATAGTCCTCAGCCCACTCGTCATACCTCTCCTCCAGTTCCCGGCTGTCGCGGGAAGAGTAGACCCACTGAACTCTGTTCTGGTTCACCGTAATAACCTCCTGTGATAGAGCAGTCCGACCTACTTCCTGGCCACCACCTCGGCCAGTCCTCTCTGGCGATCGCAGCTCGCTTGAGGATGCGAGAGAAGAGCAGTGCCGATCTCTCGCCTGTGCGGATTCGGGATAGTGACAACAAGGCTACCTCTCACCATGTAGGGATGCCTGCCTCCGCGATAGGGGCCCTCAAATCCAAACCGTCGGAACCTCCGCACCAGATCCATCCACGAAACGGGTGACAGCTCAGCCACGGTCTATCCGCCGACTTCCAGCTTTTCCAACTCTTCCAGACCCATTCTAACCCAAGTGCCCGCGGAGCAACAAGCAAGGTCTCACCCCGTCAGGCGCAGCTTCTGGCCAGTCCCACTGCCAGAGCCACCAGCCCGATGATCAACACCGCCCACGGCGAAATCGCCCTGCTCTTGCTTTCCCCGGCTAGCTGCCTTTCGGCTGCCCTTCTCTTCCTGCGACTCCTGCTCACGACTTCCCGGACCTAAAACAGTCGGCCACCGACTTGCCGAACTCCTCCGCCGCCTTTCCTGCATCCTTGAACTTGGTCTTCACTTCCTCGTCCTTGAACCTCTTGCCGAGGGTCCTGGCGGATTCCGCCGCGGCATCACCGAATTCCTTCGCCTTCTCCTTCAGTTCAGGGTCGCTGAATATCTCACTGATAGCCGACCCGAATGCTGTCAGCATGTCGCCGAAGTTGTCCGCCGTGCCCTTCTTGCTGCTGTCCTGTTCTTCCGTCATGGCGCTCCTTTAACTCACATCTCAAATGGCTTCGTCAGCTTCCACTATGGTGTCTATGTCATCTCGTATCTCATGTCTGTGGCTTCAGTCTTAGTCACCCGGCCACTTGCCCTTCTCTGCCAGACTCAGGAAATCCAGGACCGACCTGTTGAACAACTCGGGTTCTTCCAGATTCAGGAGATGGCCACTCTGAGGGAAAAAGGTCATTCCCGAATGTGGGATACTGCGCTTCATGAAGATCCCAGGTTCTATGCAGGGCTCATCTTCATCGCCAACCATTATCAAAGTGGGAGCCTCCACCTGACGCAGTTGAGCCTCCAACTCGTATACGGTCTTTCTCCTTAGTATCACCTGTTGTACGCATTGAGCGAGACCTATGGGAGAACGCTGGACGAAGTTATTGTAGAATTCCCGCCATGCCTTGGGGTCCTTGCGTAGCAGCTGAACACGAGTCGGTCCCCGGGCAAACGTGTCTGCCACAGCCTCCACGCCAGTGCTCTCCAGCTTGTGGATCATGCCGAGCATGTCCGCTTCGAACTGCTCCCGGTTGGATGATCCTGCTCCCGAGGAAGCAATAATCAACGCCTTGACCACGTCAGGGTGGCTTATGGCAAAGTTGAGACTGGTGCTCCCACCCATTGATAGACCCCCGACATAAGCTTCGCTTATGCCGAGGTGGAGTAGCAGACCGTATAGGTCGGCCACAGCAATCTCTTGGCTGTATGCTTCATCGGTCACAGGCACCTCAGAGGGAGGATATCCTCTGGCATCATAGGTAATAACGCGATAGTATCGCGCCAGGCATCTTACCTGTGGGTCCCAGCTCGCCGAGCAACCACCCCACTCGTGGGCCCACACAAGAGGAAACCCAGTGCCAGCGACTTCATAATGTATACCAACCCCGTTCACTTGCGCTATCGGCATCTCAGTCTCCTTCTCCTTCACATAGGACGGTTCGCCATAGATTTCAACAGCTCTTCGGCGCGCGGCGCATTGAAGATGCCGCAGACACACTGCTGCGCGATTTCCTCGCTCGCCTGCCTCGCCGTCTTCCGCCCATTTCTGATGTCGTCGACCAGCGTTTTGACCAGGTTGCTCGCTACCAAGCCGTGCCCGCACATCGTGGTCACTTCCAGCACTTCCTGCGATTCCAGCTTCTCGACCTTGCCCCACACTCCCAACGACAACTCTACCGTATGCCGCCTCAGGCCTGCTTCTTCACAGCAATGATCCACAGCATCGAGCAGCCCGCTGACCACCACGGACAGGCCCAGGTCGGCTTCCTTCAGTTCTTTCAACACCTGTGTCACAGTCTCATGGCGGTCAAAAACGGCATGAACATGCCTCTGCACACCCTCTATCATCTTATCGGCAGAAGAGGTGTACATGTTCCCAACGTGCACAGAGCCAGCGTTTAATGGGTTGTGCCGCATACAAATGCGGATGAACTCCTGTAGCTTGGCTGTAGAGCCCTCATCATTCACACCCACTGCTGCCATACATAAGATTACATAATCGCGCTCTAGACTCTGAACGGTTCCTCTGCGATGTAGCGTATGTGTCATTGGCTTCCCCCTGTCGCCGCAGCTCTCCCCAGGCCGACGTTCGTCTTCCCATTTGGATAGAACGGTATGCCTAGCTTGCGCAGTGTGTCCTCCAGAGGAAATGACCCGTCCGGCTCTACTCGACTCGTGCAATCCACGCTAAACACGGTATCAACCTGGCCAGCTACCTTTCCCAAAGCCGTCAGCACATCTTCCAGCTTGTCAGTCGGAAAGGAGCATTCCACTATCGCCGTCATGACCTTCTCATTGAGGATGTCACGGCGGATCTCTCCGGTGCTGGTATTCTCCATGAGATGGGTCACCGGGTTCTTCGGTTCAAACTGGGCGCCCACGCCCGCCATAGCCCGCGTAACCTTGTCCAGGTCATAGAAACGAGCGCCTATTCCAGGACGTCCCAGTTCCACCCCAATGCCTACCCGCCCGCTCTTAAGCCTGCCGGTTACGTCATTCGTCTTCATTTCTTCTGTACCGCGTCCGGGTACACGCGTCTCTTTGAACTCCGTAGTAGGGTCGGAAAAGAGGTTACGCACAGACCTGGGCCAGGTTGGCGTCTCAGGCACAAAAGCATCCACGGGGCACACCTTGGATCTGTAGCACACACCGCACTCAACACACTCATCCAAGTCCACCTCCGCAACCTCTTCCAGCTTGATGGCTCCCATGGGACAATAAGGCACGCACAAGCCGCAAGCTATACACGCATCCGCATCGATTTTCATTTCGTACTCACCCCACAGTAATGGGAGTAGGTCGGGCGTGTCAGCCCTGCACAGGGTGGAATACTCTCCCACCTACCTGCTCATCGTAGCGCCGCCCCAACTTAGGACCGCTGAGCTCTGCCACTACCCCCTCCAGAGTCACCAGTACTGGATTCCCGCCTTCGACTATGTGACCACCAAACACATTGAGGTCTTTGTCGGTGAATGATCCATGGAAATGGAAGTCAACCTTACCGTCATCGTCCAGAATCATGCCCTGCACACCGAGCACTTCTATGGGCCCAGCCTTGACGCAGGGTTCACTATAGGCTGCCCCCAGCTTGGCCTTTTCACTTGGTGCGGCAACCATGAAGGTTGCCTTCTGTAGGCTCCCGGTAGCCGACAGCAACGCTCCATGACGGATCCCATGCTCATCACAGAGGTCTCGAATACCGGTCATGAAATCTGTGCCGGGTAAGAGTCTGTAAGCAACCACCTTGCCAAACGTCCCGATTGCTGAGTAACTGTTCGCTTCCTTCATTCTGGATTCACTCCTCCTTTAGTATTGACTCTCCTCGCCTGCGAGTCGACGTAGCACTGTGCCCAATGCCCAGAGATCCTCATTCCCCAGACCATTTGCCCTCATCGCCAGGTATATTTGATGAGCAGCACCGGCAGTAGGTAGTGGCAGCGCTAACTCCTTGGCAGCGGATATCACCAGGCCTAGATCCTTGTTCACGATGTATCAGCCTCTACCCAGACGAGACCATCGTTCACCGGTGTCCCGGGCCAACCACAGCGCCATCCGGTGAAAGGTGCCCCCACTCCGCTCACGGAAGGAAGCGACAATGTTACGCCTGCTTATCCTGCGGCTTCACGGTAAGCACCGGGATGCTCGAGTGCTTGAGGACATAGTCGGCCACGCTGCCGAAGATCAGGCGTCCCAGGCTCTTCCGCCCATGAGTCCCAATGGCAATAAGGTCCACTTCATTCTCCCGGGCGTAGGTCACTATGGTCTCACTGGGCGTGCCCTCCAGTGCCGCAGCCTCCACCTCCAGCCCCTTTCCCCGCAGGGATGCCGCCACCCCCTCCAGGTAGGCCCTGGCCTCGCCGGCAAGTCTGCCTGCTTCCTCCGCCAGTATCTTCTCCCCACCCTGCGCTGCCGCCGCCGCGAACGAGGCGGGAAGATGGATCACCTGGAGGAGCACTATCCTGCTGCCAAAGCGCTGCGCCACCTCCGTCGCATAGGGCAAGACCTGCTCCGCAAGGCTTGAGCCGTCGAGACAGACCAGCATCTTCTTGAACATCGCATACCTCCTCTCACAAGTCTGATGGAGTGGAACAGTAATGCAAATCTGGAGCCGTGTCAAGAATTGACAGCCTGAGCCCCGACACCCTACTATAGCGGTCGGCATGACACAGGTTCTACAGGCGGGCTCAGCCCGCGAGCAGGTCGGAGAGCCCCGGATCATCCTGGAGAAGGTCTCCAAGAGCTACCACATGGGCAAGATCGAGGTGCCGGCCCTGAGAGAGGTCACCCTCGATATTGCGGCGGGGGAGTTCATCGTCTTCCTGGGGCCGAGCGGCTCGGGGAAGACGACCCTTCTCAACCTCATTGGAGGCCTGGACTCGGCCAGCTCGGGGCGCATCGTGGTCAACGGCATCGAAATCACCCGGCTCTCGGAGGGCCGTCTCACCAGCTTCCGCCGCACCCAGATCGGGTTCATCTTCCAGTTCTTCAACCTGATCCCCACGCTTACGGCCAGGGAGAATGTGGAGTTCGCCGCCGAGCTTGTGTCCCACCGCAGGTCTCCCGACGAGATACTGCGGGAGGTCGGGCTGGAAGAGCGCATGAAGCACTTCCCCAGCGAGCTGTCCGGGGGCGAAAACCAGCGGGTGGCCATAGCCAGGGCGCTGGCCACCGACCCCTCGGTCCTCCTCTGCGATGAGCCGACCGGCAACCTGGACTTCGAGACGGGCAAACGCATCTTCAAGCTGCTGAGGACCCTCAATGAAACAAGGCAGAAGGTCGTGGTGGTGGTGACCCACAACTCCGCCATAGGTACTATCGCGCACCGCGTGGTACGCCTCCGCGACGGACGCCTGACCGAGGTAGTCCGCAACAACCACCCGCTCGACCCCGAAGAGCTCAAATGGTAGCGGTGTCCCGGCTGCAGCGCAAGGTCCTGCGGGACCTCAGGGCATCCCGGGCACAGTTCGCCGCCGTGACCCTCATCATCGTCTTCGGCGTGGCTGCCTTCGTGGGCTCTTACCAGTCCTATCAGAACCTCTACGTCTCCTACGAGGGGACCTACCAGCGCCTGCGCATGGCCGACTACTGGATATCGATGGACTACGTTGCCGAGAGGGCCGCCAGAGAGATGGACGACATCCCCGGGGTGGAGGCGGAGGGTCGCATCGTGGGGGACGTGGCCATCGAGCTGGAGATGGAGACCGGCGAGAAGGTGGCGGGGAGGGTCGTCTCACTGCCGGCGCCAAGCCATCCCCGCATCAACGACGTCCAGGTCGAGGCCGGCAGCTACTTCAGCCCGGGAGCCGGGCGCCAGGTATTGCTGGAGAAGCGGTTCGCCGAGTACCACGGACTCATCCCCGGCGACTGGCTCACCATCAAGAAGGACCAGAGGGAGGTCCGCCTGCAGATAGCCGGCACGGTGGTCAGCCCGGAGTACATCTGGGTCTCCAAGAGCGCTCAGGAGCCGTTCAGCTCGGAGCGCACCTTCGGCGTCCTGTTCGTCCCTCAGGCCAGGGCCGAGTCCCTCTTCGACATGAACGGCCTGGTCAACCAGATCAGCCTGGCCCTGGACGAGGAGGCGGACCACAGCGCCGTGTTTGGCCAGGTGGAGCGGATCCTCCAGCGCTACCACATCAAGCGAATGAGCTCCAAGAACGAGCCCCTGACAATCAGCGCCAGGAAGATAGACGTTATTCAGGGTGCTCGCAGCGCCTACGTGATAGAGAGAGAGAACCAGGTGAGCAACAACTTGCTCAAGCAGGACCTGGATGGGTTCAAGCAAATGGCCGTGCTGTTCCCCACCGTCTTTCTCTCCATGGCTGCCCTGGCCATCTACGTCCTTCTCAGCCGCCTGGTGGAGTCACAGCGCGTGCAGATAGGGCTGATGCGCGCCCTGGGATACGGCAAGCTCCGTATCCTGCTCCACTACATGGCCTTTGCCCTGGCGGTCGGCGTCGTCGGCTCGGTCATCGGGGCGGTGGTAGGCGGTGCCATCGCCGATTGGCTGACCGCAGTGTATGCCGAAGACCTCAAGATCCCGTTCATCATCGTCGAGCCGCACTGGAACGTGGTCGGCGTCGGCATGATCATAGGAATCGGGGTCCCTCTGATGGCCGGCCTGCTGCCGGCGTGGGCCACGGCCAGGATGCGCCCCGCTGAGGCCATGCGTCCTCCCACCCCTCCCACCACACACCGCACCATGCTGCGGGTCCTGTTTCCCTTCCTCCCCCTGCTTCCCAGCATGCTCAAGCTGCCCCTGCGCAACGTCTTCCGCAACTTGCGCCGCAGCCTCTTCATGGCTACGGGAGTGGCCTCGGCCATGGCCATGATCCTCATATCGATGGCCTTCGTGGACGCCATGGACTGGATGATGTCCACTCAGTTCGACCGTATCCAGCAGTACGACGCCAGGGTCATCTTCCAGGGCACGGCAGGGGCGGCGACCGCCTCCTATATCGAGCGCCTCCAGGGCGTACAGGAAGCCGAGGCAATCCTGGAGGCGCCCTACCGCCTGAAGTACGGGGGGCAGTCACGCGATACCAGCCTCATGGGGCTGGAGGAAGGCTCCACCATGTACATCCTCCTGACGCCCGACGGCTCCCCCACCAGCGTCGTCCCCGACGGCGTGCTGCTCACCTCTTTCCTGAGTCATAAGCTGGCCGCCGCCCCGGGCGACACGCTGCACCTGGAGCCCATCGTCGGCTCCGTCGGCGACGCCGAGATGAGACTGGCAGGCTTGATCGATGAGCCCTTCGGAGGCAGGGCATACGTGCCCCTGAAGAACGCCCAGGAGCTGCTGCGCCTGCCCGGGGCGGCTACCGGCGTCCTCCTCCGCTTCGAGGGGCCGCCGTCGGCGGGACTCCTGGAGAGGATCTACAAGCTCCCCGAGACCGCTTCCATCGAGCTCGCCGGCGAGGTGGAGAGCTTCATCGACGAAATGATGGGCTTCTTCTGGGTCTTCATCGGCGTGATGCTGGCTATTAGCTTCGCCCTGGGAATGGCCATCATCTTCAATGGGGTAACGGTAAACGTGCTGGAACGGAGGCGGGAGATCGCCATCATGCGCGCCGTCGGTATGAGCAACTTCAGGCTCAGCCTTGTCCTCAGCCTGGAGAACCTGCTCATCGGCTGCCTGGGGGTCGCCATGGGTCTTCCCGGCGGCTACTACCTCACCAGCTACTTCATGCAGCAGTTCGAGTCGGACATCATGAGCATGCCCATGGTCATCTATCCCAGGTCTTACGTCATCGCCGGCCTGTCCGCAGCCATCATCCTGTTCGTGTCCCAGATACCCGCCATCCGGCAGGTCTGCCGCATGAGCCTGCCCACGGTCACCAAGGACTGGGCGGAGTAGAGACAACGGAGAGCCCGGAGGAGAAATCCCTTGAAAGTCATTGGCGCTGTGGGACAGAACGGGTCGGGGAAGGACGAGGTGACGAAGCACGTCCATAGCCGCTACGGCGTGCCTCTCCTGTCAAGCGGCGATATGGTGAGGGAAATCGCCGCCACGGAAGGCCTGGAGCCCACCAGGGCCAACCTCCAGGCTATCTCGGAGAGGTATTTCCGCCAGTCTGGCAAGGGCTGTTTCATAAGGCTGATAGCGGAGCGGATACGCCAGAACGGATGGGACTTAGCCGCAATAAGCGGAATTCGGTCGCTCGAGGATGTCGCCATACTGAAAAACGCCTTCGGCGCAGACTTCATCCTGATCCAGGTCTATGTCACCGATCCGCGTGTCCGCTACGGCAGGATGCGTGAACGCGGCGAGGAGAGAGACCCCCACACGTACGAGCAGTTCATCCGCCAGGACGATGCGGAGGAAGGGCTATTCCACATCAGCGAAGCCTGCGCCACGGCAGATTACTCCCTGGCCAACGATGGCACGCTTGACGACCTGCACCAGGCACTCGACAGGCTGATATCAGACGAAGAACTCCTGCCTACCCGGCTGTAGAGCCGGGCGGCGGATTCCCCGGGCCGCCGGTCAGGCGCCGGTGGGAGGGGGTTGGTCAGGAGCTTGCCCTTCGCCCGGGCGACGGACTTGCCTGACCTGGGGTATGTACACAATCCTGAGCGGTATCCTGGTCAGGCACAGCTCACCCAGATACACATCAAACCAGTGCACCCCCGGCGTATCGAACTTCATCCGCATGTTGACCACCACGTCTGTGCTGCGGTCCTCCTCCCCCTCGAGGTATATCGTCCGCTGGAAGGGCGTGGGGCTCTCGCCGGAAGGCTTCACCAGCCTGATTTGAAGGTCGTAGGCCCCCCGCGCCCACCCTGACTTCAACTTGATCAGCAGCGTCAGGGGATACTCGAAAGGCTCCATCTCCTTCGCCGGGCTGGGGCCAACCATGGTGCGCGTGATGCGGTCGACAAAGCGGATGGCCGATTTCACGCCATCCTTTTCATCCAGTACCCTCTCGCAGAGACAGGCGGCTACCAGATACGGACCCTGTTCAAGCGGCATGTCTGCTGCCATAGCTCTCCTCCTGACGGCTCCCGCGCTGCCTGCCGTCAACTCCGCTGATTATAGCACATGCTCCGCTGGCCACACGGCCGCCTTCTCCCGCCACCTCAACCTCCCGCCAGCCCGGGCGCCAGATCTCAGTTCCAGATGTCACGGATGCGGGCGGAGATGTCCTCCGCGGGCTCCAGCGAGAAGGACCTGTCTCCCTCGCCCTCTGCCTCACCGCAGCTCAGCTCCTCCATGGTGCTCACCACTTGCGGGGTGAAGAAGCGGCTGCGCTGGGCGTAGCTGTGCCGGTCCGACAGCCCGCCGGCCGTGGCGTAGAAGCGCAGCGGCCACAGGACATAGAGGAAGTCGCGCGCCCGTGTCATGGCCACGTAGGCCAGCCTCAGCTCCTCGTCTATCTCTGCGTCGCTGCCCGTGGACATGTCCGAGGGCAGGCAGCCGTCGGCGGCGTGAATCAGGTAGACCGCATCCCACTCCAGGCCCTTGGCCGAGTGAATGGTGGAAAGCACCAGCCAGTCCTCGTCCTTGATGGGAGGCCCGGCAAGGTCGCCCGTCGATACCGGCGGGTCCAGCACCAGGTCGTCGAGAAAGCGCCGGCGCGACGTATAGCCGGTGGCAAGCTGCTCCAGGTGCTCGATATCTCTCTCCCTCGGCTCGGGATTCTCGTAGTTGCGCCTCAGTAAAGGGGCATAGAAACAGCGTATCCTCTCGATCTGGACGGAAGGTCCCTCGTCCTTCATCCCCGCCATGTCCTGTACCAGCAGGGCTAGCTGGGATATCTCGTCCCGCGCCGCCGCCGGGGCCTTGAAGGTGGCAATGGAGGCAGGCTTGTAGCCGTTGCTGGCAACATGCTCG
>Ga0315537_1000718_pt1 | contig 26380 bp, 15 predicted proteins | sample SalMarSW160270MG_FD_203091 | JGI IMG/M metagenome (GOLD analysis project Ga0315537, IMG submission 203091) | Salt marsh sediment microbial communities from the Plum Island Ecosystem LTER, Massachusetts, United States - Salt Marsh Sediment SW1602-70 ...
CAAGGCGATACTTTTGAAGAGCTTCTGAAAAACATTTATGAGGCAGTGGAGGCGTGTTTGTCTGTAGATGTTGACGACTATAAGATGCAAAAAGGCGACCAGCTAATGGAGATTATGGTTTGAAGCAACTCGGTTCCTCTTGCTCCTTAGGATACATCTTTTAGAAATCTCTATTAAAGTCTCAACGTATGCGAAATGCTAAAGATTTATCCCACATTATCGAAAGTGCCAAACTCTTAGCAGAATCTCTATTAAATAAGAAGCCTACTTCCCCAAGAGACCTTCCAAATACCCAAGGAGTGTATCTAATTTATCATAAAAATCGAGGCATAATGTATGTGGGAAAGGCTAAAAAGCTTCGGAGAAGAATCAACGATGATCATATTTCTGGTGAACTCAAGATTTCTACAAGTACTTTTAGAAGAAAGGTCCATAAAGTGTATGGGATTAGACCGGGAAAAGAAATGAGGAGTTGGGTGATTAAAAACTGCTCATTTACTTGCGCAGAAATAGAGAATCCAGATGTTTGTAGCTTGGTTGAAGTACTTTTAATCACTTTCCTAAGAGCAAAAGGAGAGTCTTTACTTAATAATTAAAAGCTGTGGATTAGCCGCGTGGATTGGGGCTTTGCTCCCCGCTAAAGAAGGTTTTCGCTGTCCCAGGCTGTTGTTTTTTTTATTGAACTATCGCCTGTATCGGTTAAAATATTGATAAAGCTTTTTCAAATCAAATGTTGGCTAAAAGGGACAGTATGGCTATTCTAAAGCTGGACAGGCATAATGAAGACGAGGAAATCGAATTTGAACTGGATTACCTTGCTTCGTTGACAACCAAACAGCGCTTCGAAATGATGTCCAGAAAAACCGAGGAAATGTTGAGTCTGCGTAAGAAACCACGTGCGAACAGAAAAGCTACTGAAATTATTAAAAGAAAACAAGGTTAAATTTGTCATAATTGGCGCTACGGCCTTGCCTGTGCAGGGAAAATCGGGTTTGATTTGAGGGATTTTGTTTGAAGGTCAAGGTTCATACACAGATTTTCGCTGCAATTGTATTGGGGGTGATAGTCGGACTTGCGCTGGGAGAGAAAGCCGACCATCTCAAGGTCGTGGGTGATATATTCATTCAACTACTCAAGATGATTATCATTCCATTAATTCTGGCTTCGATGGTGGCGGGGGTTGTAAGCCTTGGTGATGTTCGCAGATTGGGCAGGATTGGCCTGAAGACTTTTATATACTACATGGCCACAACACTATTGGCTGTGGGTGTCGGCCTTGTGTTAGTGAACCTGATGAAGCCGGGAGCCGGCGTCGATATGGGGGCTGAAGCGGCTGTTGATATGGCAGGTAGAGAGACGCCCTCAATGGTCTCGATAATCAAAGATATTGTTCCGGAAAATGTGTTCGCTGCTATGGCGCAGGACAAGGTGCTGTCGGTAATATTCTTTTCTTTGCTTTTGGGTGTTGCCATCAGCAGTACAGGAGAGAAGGCCAAGCCGTTGACCGTTTTGTTTGAGGGTTTTAATACGGTTATGATGAAAGTTACAGGGTGGATTATGCACCTTGCGCCCGTTGGAGTTTTTGCGCTGATGGCTTATACGATAGGGACGATGGGACTGTCTGTTGTGAGGCCGTTGGCGCTGTATATGGTGACGGTGATTTTAGGTTTGAGTATCCATGCGGTAGTAACGCTGCCGGTTCTGTTGAGTATCTTTGGCAGGTATTCGCCATTGAAGTTTATAAGAGACATGTTCAGCGCAGTTGCAACGGCCTTCAGCACAGCCAGCAGTGCGGCGACGCTGCCGATTACGATGGAGTGCCTGAGAGAAAATACGGGCGTATCGAATAAGGTCGCGAGCTTTGTGCTGCCATTAGGCGCGACGGTGAATATGGATGGTACCGCACTGTATGAGGCGGTTGCCGCTATATTTATCGCTCAGGCTTATGGGATTAGTCTGGGTATCTGGCAGCAGTTAGTTATTATGTTGACTGCAACGTTAGCATCAATAGGGGCGGCGGCGATTCCGGGGGCGGGATTAGTGACTATGGTCATTGTACTGAGAGCGGTCAATTTACCGTTGGAAGGAATCGGTATGATATTAGCGGTTGACAGACTGCTCGATATGCTCCGGACGGCGGTAAATGTCTGGGGAGATGCCTGCGGAACGGCTATTGTTGCCCGGTTGGAGGGTGAAAAGTTCAATGGAATAGTTCTTAACAATCCAATGGGTAATAACAAATCCGGGGGGCTGAAGAGCTAAAAACAGCTTTAAATACCTGCACATTTTTATTCATTATCGCTTAAGAGACTCTTTGAGTCAACACAAGCCCGCTGATACCCAGTGATTATCGGTCTTAAATCCACTATAAGCTCGATACCCGTTCAGCAACACCCTCTTTTGCCTGCGAGATGGGCGATAAACAGCCCTTTATGCCGGGAAAATCAAAACGATAAAAAAGAGATTATGTGGCTCTGTCAGCAAGTCGATAGATAATTATGCTGTCTCCAAAGGTAATAGAGAACGCTTGTTAAATGTATAGCTGAACGGAGATTAACAAAACCATAATTTTAGATGGAGAGACGAAAATGTCACAGATTCCCACTTTGGAATTGGAACAATATGAACCTGTTTTTGAGCAAGAGTTAGGTATCGAAGATAATATCAAGGGCTCTACTCGCTATGCCTGGCTGGGTGGCGGCCAGTGTGGCGGCAGATTGGTAAAGTCTTTCTATGACTTGGGTTATAGGAAGGTGCTGGCCGTCAATACTACCCACCATGACCTGGATTTGCTCGACATTCCCGAGGAGCAAAAATTCTTAATGGACATAGGCGAAAAGGGAGCGGGCAAGGATATAGAGAGAGGGGATAGAGCAGTACAACAGTATCAGCAGGAAATTCTGCACCTTGCCAGGCAGATATTCAGCACTCAGGTCGACCATATTATGGTCTGCTTTGGAGCCGGCGGTGGTACCGGCAGCGGAAGCGTTATGGGATTAATCGAGATCGCCAAAAGATATGCCCGATATGTTGGTCTTAAAAACCCGGACAAGAAGGTAGGTGCAATTATGACTTTGCCGACGGTAGGTGAGGCCGGCTCCCCATTGGTAGCTGAAAACGCCTATGAAGTGGGCACAAGACTAAGTAAACTGGCTTCGGCAGGAGAAATATCCCCTCTTATTATTGTGGACAACGACAAAATTAACAGGATGTATCCGGGCCTGACAGTTAAGTCATTCTGGCCAAGCATAAATAATACGGTCGCGGGATTGTTTGATATTTTCAACAGGATTAGCGCCTTGAGCAGCGAGTATACATCGTTTGACCCTGTAGATTATCAAAGCATTATGGAGTCCGGTGGATGTGCGTTAATGGGCCTTACCAAAGTGAACGAATTCAGCGATAAATTTGCAATATCCGAGGCAGTGAAAATGAACCTGCAAAAGACCCTGCTGGCGGGCGGAATAGACCTGACAACGTCCAAGCTGGCAGGCTGCATAGTTGTCGGCGGAAAAAAGTTAATGAACAGTGTCAGCGGTTTGCAGGACAACATCAACTATGCGTTTGATGTTTTGTCAGAGATAACCGGCCAAGCCACTATCCATCGTGGGATATATGAAGACGACAGAGAGTGCTTGAGAGTGTACACGATTATCGGAGGCCTGGATAGCCCCATTGTACGGCTGGAAGAGCTTAAAAGCTTCACTGCTGTTGGGGTTGGGGTTTCCTAAATAAGTCGCCGGCTCCTTGTGTATATTTGAGAGGAGTAATGCCGTTTCGAATGTTTGCAGCGTTATTTACAAATAATATTTGAAACAAAAGTTCAGTAAAGAATCATACAGGGCGGTACGAAAGAAATGGCAGAAGTACCAAATCAGAAGCAAAACGAGGCTGACTATGCCGGCATAAGGCCGATGGGAACGAAAGAGGCGGAAGTTATCCATACCATCGGCAAGTCAGGGAATCCAAATCTTTTTTTTGAAAAGTCACAGACTGAAGGCGCACGCAGCGACTGCTTAACTACTCAGCGATATCCTGCTAAAGCCGCGAGGGAATATGAAATAAACGCTTCAGGCCTGCCTGCGTTGGAATTGGAGCAATACGAACAGAATATTGAGCAAGAGACGGGAATTGCGGACGAGAGCAAAGGCTCTGTCTGCTACGCTCTGATCGGCACCGGCCAGTGCGGTGGGAGATTGGTAAAGTCTTTTTATGACCTTGGCTATAAGAAGGTGCTGGCCGTGAATACGAACAGCCAGGACCTGGATTCGCTTGATATTCCGCAGAGTCAAAAGTTCCTGATGAGTACGGGTGATGAAATTAACGGAAGGGACATGGAGAAAGGCGCAAAAGCCGTTCGGCAGCACAGGCAGGATATTTTGCATCTTGCCCGGCAGACATTCGGAACTAAAGTCGACCACATCATGGTCTGCTTTGGAGCAGGTGGCGGTGCGGGCAGCGGAAGTGTTGTTGAACTGATTGATATCGCCAAAAGATACGCCAGATATACGGGACTGAAGAACCCAAGTAAGAATGTGGGTGTAATTATGACTTTGCCCGCTGCGGGTAAAGTCGGTTCTCCGTTAGTGGCGGAAAACGCATATAAAGCGGCTCACAAGTTAAGTCGAATGGCCAAGGCGGGAGAGATATCGCCCCTTATCATTTTGGACAATGACAAGATAAACAGGATGTATCCGAAAATGTCGGCCAAGACATTATGGCTGAGCATAAACAAGACATTCGCAAGTTTATTTCATGTTTTCAACAAGGTCAGCGCCCTGGGCAGCAGATATACTTCTTTTGACCGCCTGGATTATCTCAGTATTATCGAAAGCGGCGGCTGTATGGTAATGGGGCGGACTAAAGTTGATAAGCCCGATAATTCGTTTTCGGTATCCGAAGCAGTGAAAAATAACCTCGATAATACGTTGTTTACAGGTGGAGGTAATCTATCCACAGCCAAGGTATGCGGCTGCATAGTAGTCGGCGGGAAAGAATTGATGGCCAATGTCAGAGGGCTGCAGGAAAACATTGACTATGCCTTTGATATTCTTTCAGAGATAACAGGCGGTGCCACTATTCATCGAGGGATATATGAAGACAATAGTGACTGCCTGGGGGTGTATACTATTGTCGGTGGTCTGGATAGTCCTACTATCCGGCTGGAAGAGCTTAGTGCTGATAAATACTTTAAGCCGGACATTGTTGATACCGAAGGCCTGCTGCTTAGAGAGCGAAGGGAAGATATTCTGTTTTTGGCTGAATACTTTTTGGCAAAGGAGGCCAGCTTTTATGACAGAGGGGATAAAGTCCTAAGCTTATATACAAAGAAGCTTCTTTTGAATTATCCCTGGCCCGGAAACGTGCGTGAACTCGCCAAGGCGATGAAACGCGCCCACGAATTAAGCATAGGCGGAGAGATTCAACCTGATGCCCTGCCTTTTAAGATTATATTCGCCGATGTCGAATACTATCCAAAACAACTTCTGCCAACTCTTACCAAGGTAAAACGGAGAATTATCACCAAGGCCTTTAGGCTGTTCGAAGGAAACAAAGCCAGTATTGCACGGATTCTTGGTATAGAACCTCAGCTTCTGAATCAGTTAATCGAAGAGTTGAGCTTCCCCCGTGCAGAGGCGGAAAGTCAAGATGTTTTAGATTGACACGGTCTGCTGCGCGAGCCTCTCAATGATATCAGAGCAGATTGTCCCTGTACCAATTTATTGCCAGCTGCAAGCCCTGCTTAAAGGGCACCACAGGTTTGAATCCGATGAGTTTTTCAGATGCGCTGATGTCAGCGAGTGAATGTTTTACATCTCCGGTACGAGAGTCGGTGTATATCGGCTTAATATTTTTGCCTGCGGCGGCGTTAATTACCTCGATAGTGTCATTGACGGTTACGGACTGCCCGCAGGCGATATTTATGACTTCTCCGGCGGTGTGCTCAACTCTTGCCGCGAGCAGGTTAGCATCGACAACGTTGTCAACATAAGTGAAATCGCGGCTCTGCAGGCCGTCGCCAAAAACGGTTGGCGGCTGGTCTTTCAGTATAGCTGTGACAAAAGCCGGTATGGCAGCGGCATATTGACTGGTCGGGTCCTGATGGGGGCCAAAAACATTAAAATACCGCAGCGAAATAGTCTCAAGACCAAAAACTTTATAGAAAACTGAACAATAGTACTCTCCAACGAGCTTGCCTGCCGCATAAGGTGAAAGCGGCATTGGAAGCATTGTCTCGACTTTTGGCATAGTCGGAGCGTCGCCATAAACTGAAGAGCTCGACGCAAAAACGAAACGCTTGATACCGGTATCGCGGGCAGCTAACAGCAATGTGAAAGTGGCATCGACGCAGTGCCTGTGTGTGGCGGCAGGGTCCTCAACGCTGCGCGGCACAGAGGGTAACGCACCCTGATGCAGAACAACATCTATGTCCTTCATTGCCGAGCGGGCTATATTCTCATCGCCCATATCGGCTTCTACGAACTCTACTTTGTCGATGAAGTCCTGCAGGTTGCTCCTTTTGCCTGTCAGGAGATTGTCGAGAATCCTGACGAAACAGCCTTGAGAGACAAGCTTTTTACATATATTTGAACCGATAAAACCGGCCCCGCCGGTCACCAGAAATTTATCCATTAAGGTATCCTTTCACATATTGGGTCAGCAGAGATTTATAGGACAGAGTATAGATTTCTGCTGTACAGAGATGGCGATAATATATGCTAATTAGGTTGAGTGAGCAAGCTGTAACTTCTGGTATTTCTGATAAGACTTGTATTGCTCGTGGAAGTAACCGCCTTTGAGAGCCTTGACGGCAAAAAGCACACAGCCCGCTATTGTGGCGTCTACGGCCTTTAGCTCACGAATAGTCCTTTGAGCGGCTCCTCTTCTTGTAGCGGCGGCATTGAAGACCAACAATGTTGCGTCAGCAATTTTGGCCAGGATTGTAGCATCGCTTACCAACAACACCGGTGGGCTGTCGACTATAATATAATCATAGTCCTTTCGTCGGTCCTTAATCATTTGCTCCATTCGGAAACTACCGAGCAGTTCCGCGGGATTAGAAGGTAACGGCCCCGACTCAACCAGGTCAAGACCTTCAATGACGTCAGACCTTACGGCATCTTCAAAACTACACAGGCCCGTAAGCAGTGAGCTCAAACCGAACTCAGATTGCGAGACCTGCGCGGCCTTGGACGCTGGATTTGGGAATACTATATGTAATCGCGGCCTTCTGAAATTAGCATCGATAAGCAGCACTTTTTTATTTTCAGCGATAAAAGTTGCCGCAAGATTGGTCGCCACGGCAGTTTTACCATCTCCCGCCGCACCACTGCTGACAAGCAAAGTCCTCACGGCACCCCCAAAGCCGGACAACTCGATGTTGGTCCGACATCTTCTGTAGGATTCACTTATAATAGAGTAAGGTGCCTGATGAACAACATGGTAAAGGTCGATTTTCCGAACCTGTTCATCTTCGGCCGCATCAGGAATTACACCCAAGGGCGGGATGTGCAAAAATCTGGCCACATCCCTCGGGAACCTTACGAGGTCGTTAAGCATTTCTAAAGCCAGGGTAAGTGCGATTCCGACTATCAGGCCCAATATTGTTCCGCCGGGGAAATAAAACTCCCATCTCGGTGAGCTTACTTCCAGCGGCGGCGGGGCGGGTATCTTCCATTGTACCTTAGGTGTCTCCGGGTCATCGTGTATTATCCTATAGCTCTCAATCGTGGCCTTTATTTCGTCAAGCATTTTCTTTCTCTCATCTCTTACAGCGAGTCGCTGCTCATAGAGTATCCTGGCGTTATCAAGGCTTTCCTTCTTGGCCTGAGCTTCCTCTCGTAACAGGTCTAATTCATCAGACCTGCTTTGCAACACAGTCAGTTGGTCCTGTGCATTTTTAAGGTTAGACTGTCGGACCTGTTGAGCAATTTCGTCCTGTCTGAGCTGCCTCTCATGTCTGATTTCGGCCAACTGTTGTTTCGTTCTCAGCACTGATTTGTGGTTATCGCCCAACCTTGCGAGTTGGCCTTTGAACTGTGATTCCAAGGCAGCAAGCTGCTCTGCAAGCATAATCATGACAGGATCGAACTCTACCTGACGTTCGATCTGTACGTTAATAGGCCCTACCGCCAATTTCTTAAGGTTTTCAATAACAGCTCCAGCCTGTTTTATCAGCAGTGCCAGGTCGTTTTTCTCAAGTTCCAACTGATTCAACCGCAGTGTGATTATGTGCTGGAAAGAACGGCCATAAGGACGTTCAAGGTCGGTAATTTTATAATTTTCGCGCACATCTTTCATTCCCTTTTCCGCTGCAGTCAAATCTTGTTCGATGCGTATTCGCCTCTTGTCAAGCTCTGAGAGCTTATCAGTAATCTCATTCCGCTTCGTACTTCCCTGCGAAATAGTAAACATAGACGCCATTTCGTTGACTATAAGCGCAGATTCTTCGGCATTGCGACACGTCATCGTCAGTACAACGTACTCGGCATCTCTGTGTGCATAAGCACGGAAATGCTTCTTCAAATTCCTAAAAGCCTTAAGAATGCACTGGTTTACGTTGGTAATCTTGCCACTATCGTCATATATGGCAAAATGACGAAACCAGTTTGTTTCCCTGACCATATCTCTATCAATCAACTCCTGCAGATTCCCTTGCTGCTGTATAAGGTTTGCGATTGATACACGATAACCATATTGAACATCCTTGTTCACGATTGCCGCACCAATAGTCATAGGGTCTTTTTCTACGGGCGGCAGTACCCTGATATAGGTTTGGGCGGTGTATTTTGGATATTTTCTCAGTAACAAAAACCACAGCCCACCGGCAGCTATAAAACCTAATACGGTCAGAGTGGTTATCAACAATACGTGCCGACGTAAGATTGAAAATATTTCCTTTGGTGTCAGCGCTGCAGCCGGTGCAGCGGGGCGCCGAGGCGGATGCGGGCCTGTCGTTTTATTTACAGCCGTTGGTTTTTGTTCTGCCATTTTTAGTATCTCGTTTTATCCACTCCTGCCAGGTGCGAGCCCAGAGACAACAGTCATGGATATTAATTTTCACTATATATCACTACTGTGAAAGCCGTTCGATAGCCGACTTTATTTGTTGTTCAGCCGCTTTCGGTAATTTACCTGCTCCTATCTGCAAAGCCTCTTTATATGCGGCGAGTGCCTCAGCTTTTGCATTAAGTTTTTCTTTTACCATACCTAAATGCTCATATACCTCATAGGGTATCTGAATCAGCCGGGATTCGTACTGTTGCAGGGCGGCCTGTAAAGACTCGTCTGCCTCTGCATTTTTACCGTTTTTATGTAACACATAAGCATAAGTATCCAAAAGGGCAGGATTATTCGGCCTTTCCTGCAGTGAACGCTCGGCATACTGAAGAGCGTCATTTAGCCTTTTATCACTTTTGGCCAGCATATATGCCAAGTTGTTCAGGACACTTATATTATTCGGCATTTCGACTAACAGACTTTCGTATTCGGCAACAGCCTTTTTAAGATAATTGTTATCGGAAGTCTTGTTATAAGCCAGGATTAAGGTTTCAGCTTTTTGCATTATATAATCGGTTCTTTTGGGGCTGTCAGGTCCTATTATCTGCAGACATTTGTCGACATATCCTACTGCTTTGTTGTATTCGCCGTTGTTTTTTGTGAAATTAAACATTGTATAATTGGCAGCAAGCGAACCAGGATTGGCCTCGAGGTTTTCCCTGCAGTATGCCAGTGCCTCATCGGCCCCCAAAAGAGTGTGCATTCTTTGCAAAGTCTGAGCCATAAGAATTTCACTTGTTCGGGCTTTGTCCATGGCTTTTCGGCAGTATTGGACGGCGGTTGCTCTATCGTCGAGTTTCATTTTTGCTTCAGCCATTCTAAAATATGCAATGTGGGCAAAATCGCTATCGACATATTGTCTGCCCTCTTCAAAGACCTTGTCCAACTTTGCGGTATTCCAGGTATTTGTATTTGGTGTTCCCGCTCCTAACACGAGCGCCCGCAAATATCCATCGAATGCTGTTGCATTAGCTTTTCCGTTTTCCCTGCTTTTTTGCCAGGCCTGCTGATACAAATTCCGGGCCCGGTCGAAATTGCCTTCGGCTGTTTCGAACTCCCCGATTCGGTTGTGCCACAGTATATTGTCGGGAAGTTCCCGGAGTGTATCGTCATAGAATTTTTTTAGCGAATCCTTTCTGTCAAGCTGCAAATAAATCTGTTCAAGCAAAATTCTGCCTTCCATAGAAGCACCCGGCATGTTAATCGTAGTTGTAAGTTCGGTTATAGCATCTTCGTACAGGCCTGAATATCGATATGCCTTCGCCAGAGAAATGCGTGTGAGAGGGTCGTCCGACAGTGATTTGCTCTGCTTCAGGTCGCTGATTGCCTGTCCATAATTTGCCATCAAAAGGTGAATTTGACCTCTTAATCGCCAGGCCACTGCATTGTCCGGGTTTGACCCGAGATTTTGGGTTGTAAGCTGCAGTGCTTTTTGCAGTTGTCCGCGTTTCATTGCCAACCAGGCCTCGAGCAGCAGTGCATGGCTTTCCTGCGGATGCTTTTCTTTGAAGCTTTGCAGCTTTAAGTCAGCTTCCCTGACAAGACCTGTTTTAAGGAAAGTCTGGATTTGAACGAGGTGGTTTTCTACGGTGTCTTCAAGCGATATAAGTTCTTCAGAATATTTCATCACGGCTTCCTGGTCAGCTTGTCTTTCTCCGACAAGTAAAAGCCCTTTGATTACATTGATGTCTTTTGATTGTTCTTTGTACAACTGTTCCAAAATTTTCCTGGCCTCATCAATTCGACCGGTCCGAAAATAGTGGCTCCACAACAGATTGCTGTCTTGCAGAACCAACTGCTTGGCCCTTTCTTCTTGGCCGGTTCGGCGATAAAATTCGGCTCGTGCCTGCGTTACAGCCCTGTTTCCCGGAGCTATAGCCTGGGCCTGCTCGAAAGAGGAGTCCGTGATAGCCAACAAAGCTTCTTTTCTTTTTGCATTCGTTTCTCTAAGGGCCATTTTCATTGCCAGCCTGGCAAGCAGCATAGCATTCTGAAGACTCGGACTGACTTTTTGCAGATTTTGTCGAATCGCCAGCGCTCTTAAAGGCTCTTCATCGCTTATATATTCAGCGTAAAAGCTGAGTATCTCTAAATCGCCTGGATTAGTTCTCAGAGCCATGTTCAAGGCGGATTTTGTTTCCACAATCTGCTCGGAAGACACATTTTGTCCGAGCTTATTGTCCCGCTGGTAAAGTGCGTTTGCCAGGACTTTTGCAATAGTTCCATCCCGGGGATTCAATGCCGATGCTCTCCGGGCATCCTCGATAGATGCGTGTTCATATCCGAGAGCGGAGTTGACCATACTTCTGAGTATGAGGGCTTTGGAAAAGACAGGCCTTTGTTTAAGAGACTCGTTGATTTTAGTCAAAGCATCCTGATATTGTTCTTTAGCCATCGCCAGGTGAGCTTCGAAGAACAGGCCGTCACACCCGTCAAGATTTTCCCTTTTTGCGGTCTCTATTATTTGCTCCGCAAGCTGCCAATCCTTCGTCGTAAGGGCTATATCAAAAAGATAACCGGTGACAATTTCATATTGTGATGTTTCTACTGCAAACCCGGTTTTTCCACTGCGATACTTGCTGTGTACGTCTTCCGATGAGAATACTTTTTTGAGATCCACAGTGGCTTTTTCCAACTCGTTATGCCTAATATAAAATATACCAAGGCTAATAGCTCGTTTAATCGGATCGGAGATGTTTGACAAAGCCCGCTCTTCTATTTCCGTAAGCTTTTGCTGGGGAATATTGTACGGCTGAGGCTCAGAAATCATCTGTTTGTATATCAAAAGCATTGCATTATCCGGCTCAATCGGCAGCAGTTTTTCCACCAGAGGTGCACAAGCACTCCAGTAACGTTTCAATTCGTCCGTCATCGACTGTATGGAGCTTTCCGAGAGGTCTTTATCTTTTTCCGGTGTCTGGGGCTCTTGGGAAGTTAAGGATGATTCTTCAGCCCTTTTCCTTTGATTGATGACTTTCTGGACCTGTCTTATCTTGGCCTGCAGCAGTGCGAGGTTGAGTTTGGTTGTGTTGGGGTCTTCAGGGTATGCAGCGATTACCTTAGCGAGCTCCTTTTCAGCCTCATCAAACTGCCCCGCGCCAAGTAAAGCGTTAACTCGAAGCCTCTGACTCCTGGCGTTTGCCCCAAAGTTCTGCTCAAAAACATTTATATTATCTGAAGCTGCCGTCCATAAATCAAGCTTCAAAAGTACATCAGCGTAATCCAAACGCGATTCAGGTTTTATCCAACTGATACCTGAACGCAGAGCGCTTGTCAGGAAGTCAGCGACCGCACCGATTTCGTCGGTGTTATAAAAAATCTTTGCAAGTATATAAGAAAGCTGTGCAAACTGGGGGTCTCTTGGCCAGGTGTATCCAGGCGGTCTCAGTGTTTTAAGTTGTTCGTAAACTGTATACAGCTTTCTTATGGCGGAATCCTGATTTCCCTTCGCAAGCTCAATCATTCCCCGCCACTTAATAACGCGCAGGTCCTCGCCGCTCCCGACAAGCTGCTCGATTTCGTGAACGGCCTGCTCAGCATTTTTCAGCCATTGCTGCTTCTGTGCCTGGATTTTATTATCCGACGGCTCAAGAACCTGTTCCGTGTAGTAGGTTGCCAGGAATATGTTTAATAAGGCCCTGTTATTGCGATTTGTCCGTTCTCGTGGTCCTGTTTCTTCCTGGGCATCCGGTAAAGTAAGTGCGTTTTTGGCAACCTCAATTGCGGTATAGAGATCTTGTGTATCCCCATAAACAGTAAACTTTCGATAAAGCATATCTGCATGATATATTGGATAGTTTACGTTATTCTTATCCAGTTCGGCGGCTTTTCGGACAGCTTCGATAGCCTGGTCAAGATTTTTGAGATTATACTGGTAGTATTGGGACAAAGCTGAAAAGGCCTCTGCACAGGAGGGAAACCGTTTCACAAGCGTCATATACTCATCCTCAAGCAACTGAATTTGCTTTTGTGGTTCGGCGGCGTTGCTGCTTTGCGTAAGCTTTTCCGTTAGGAGGTTAATATGAGCTGTGGGATTGCCAGGAGCAGCTTTAACAGCCTGCCTTAAAATTTCCATGGCTTTTTCCGCAGCTTTTTCCCGTTCGCCGATATTGCCTTTTGACGCAAGAATCTGTCCCTGAGTTTTAACTGCCTCTGCAAGATACCAATAGGCATCGACATTATTCGGTTCAAGCTCCTGGACTTTTTTGAAGTCATCGGTTGCCTGAGCAAGGGTCTCTTCCGGCTCTGTTACGGCGCCGAGGTTGGTCAGCTCAAGATTTGCTCTGCCCCTTCGCAGATATAAATAGGTGCCCAGGTTCTGGCCTGCGGTGCGGCGGGTTTCTCTTTCTCTCATTCCCTTGGGATACAATTTGTCGATATCCTGCCTGAGTATGTCTGCTTTAATTTTATTCGCATCCTCTATAAATTTCGTTGCCTGTTCCTCAACCTCTTGCCAAAGTTGATGCTCACCGCTATCAGCAACTATGTAAACGTAATTCAACTGTCCAAACCGAGCTTCCACATTATTCGGGTCTATACTGATTATTCTACTCCAATTCCCCAGCACGAAGCGCCATTCTTTAGTTTCTATGTATAAGTCTACGAGTTTGAAAAGTATCTCTATCCTTTGGGAATCTGTCTTTGCATGGTTGCGTGCCTTGTGATAATTTCGCTCAGCTCTCTTGTATGCTTCTTCTTTAATCTCCTCATCTGTCGCATTTCGGGCAGCCATTAACGCCGCATCACCATCTTTGCTAAATTTTTCCGGGTCTCCGCTCAGATGCAAAATTGCCCCGATAGCAACCAGAGATATAAGTACTACAACCGCCGAGCCAATGAGGGCGACTTTTTTATTTAATCTTTTCTTTGCCATGAATTTTTCCCTTCCTTACAAGGAAACAGCATATCTCCTAAACGTTATTATTTATCATCTGAATTTCCCCCGATAGGCCAGTGGTCTCTTTCTAAAAGGGGCAGGATTACTCTCAGGAGCTTTTGGCTTGCCGTAATTGTTTCTTCTTTGTTCGGATAAATCGTCTGGCCGAACCTGGTATTAAAAAACTTCCATTCCACTTTGGAAAAGTATGAGTGCTTTGAAAAGATGTTTTTATTCAGTGCGAATCTGGCGTCGTCCCTGCTGTTTGCATATACCTCGTTGACGTTAAAAAGATACAGGACGGGGAATCTTGTATCCGTTCCCCAGATATTGGAATTTGTACCGGCAAAGACAAGGTATCTTGCCGGAATTTTTTCGACTTTGCCTTGCTTGTTGATTTCGATTGTTACGCTGTCGGAGGCCAATCTTTGATTGCCTCCACCGGAATAACATTCTTCCGGTACATGTGGTACGCGGTCAGGCAGGTCGTAATAAGTAATGAATAATGAGCATTTTTGAATCGGGCTGTCAGCGGATGTGTCGGAATCTTCAAGAAGCCATTGTATATAATCCCGGGTTCCGAGGCTTTCAATGACCTCCTGGTTTGTGATTTTATATTTTGATACAACTTTGTAAGGGGCTAAGGCGTTTTCATCCATAAGGTCCAAAGATTTCTTCAAAGGCATAGGTTCCTTCTTTACGGGCTTAGGCATTGCTATTGCACTTAGCAAGAGTACTCCTGCACATATTAAAAAAGGCGGCTGCAAATAGCTGCGCGTTGTGCTTTGCATCCTTAATGTCCTTATCCTGATTTACGTTTATGCGTCATTTTTGTTCTTACGGCGAACTACGATGTCCATAGCGGCCTGCCTGCCCTCTTCGACAAACAGACTTGACATAAACCACGCGATGAAACCGTATAAAACAAAAGCCAACGGCAGCATTCCTAATCCGAGGATATCGTGATAAATGCCCTGCGTGTACTTTGGATGTATAAGTACATAAATAAATCCGGTAACTGTAACTCGTACGATATTGCAAATTATTGCAATAGGAACAGTGCTTGCAAGCAGAACCATTCGCTGCCATACAGGTCTGTAATGCAGATATGCCATAGCGACGCCCAGAGCCAGAAATGCCATCAGCAACCGCATCCCGCTGCAGGCTTCGGCGACATTGAGCGGCTCCAGATGCTGATTCTTGTAAATCACGTCTATAACCACACCACTGGCTGTGGCCTCCAGGCCGTTGAGAAGATTAAGCAAGGCAGCCGCTACGTCAGCGGCAAGATGTCGCATCGGCATTGTAATTGCAACGTAGTATCTGCGCGGCAATGGTACGGCAAAGACCAGAAAAGCGACTGGCAGCCATGTATATCTGAGAAGAGGCCAACCGCATAAAAATAATATAATCGCGCCGAGTATGGCTATCATGCTGATGGGCTGAAGGTAGGCATATCCGGATGGACTTGCTCCATTAAGAGCATAAAACACAATACCACATATAAGAAAAAACAGACCGAGGTAATTTGGCCTGGCTTGAAGACCTAAAATCTTTTCTTTGTGCTGGTTAATGAAATATAAGCTAAAAAGGGGGATTAAAAAACCGTGCCCCCAACTACTGTCGGAGAGCCATCTGTTGACAGCACGGCCAATATCATTTCGAAAGAGATAGACAAACAATCCTGTAATTATCAGGATTTTGAGGTAACTATGCAACTCAAGCTCAAGCCAGCCTGCCGGTGTCGGTTTCTCATTTTGTCCTTTATCGCATAAAGGAAGGCCTTCATTTGAAGCTTGTGTCTGGATTCCCATATTAGGATTTTTTGTAATATTGGGCTTGTCGGCATTAGAGGAAGCAATATTGTCCGGCATAGCTACACAATTCTGTTAAAACCAGTCTGGTATAGGCCTTCGAGTATAGAAGTCTCTATCTGCGAAGTTACGGTCGTAAATGAAACCGAAACCGTAAGTGGCCCTGAAGGCATTTCGTAAAACCGCCCGCCATCTTGCTGTTGAGTGAGTGCCGACACGAATTAAATCGTTGGGCTTAATAAAGAAGTCCGGCTGCTCACCTCGGGCGATTTTATCCAAATCTACCATTACGATTTCTTCTTTTTGCTTGCCGATTCTTCTTATAACTTCACATCTCTTTGGCCAGGCCAGAGGTCCCAGGCCACCTGCTGCGGCTATGGCCATTTTCAAAGTCATTGGCCGACCGGTAATATTGATGTATCCCTGGCCGTTGACATTGCCCATAATACAGAACTCTCCAATAATGTCAACCGGTACATAAATGGTATCGCCGGCTCTTATGACAATATTATACCGAGGGTCACCGGCGGCCAGCCTGTCGGCAGGAATCTTTATGACTCGTGTCTGAACCCCTGCCGCTCCTATCTTGTCCCACTCGAAATCAGTTGGAACCTTTTCCTCAAGTGGGCCGGTCGGTTTTTCAGGCTCAAATTTAATCACCGGCTCCGGCGGTTTTGGCCGACCGGTTTGAACCGGGATCCATCTGCCATCTCGGAAAATCCACTCAATCTGTCCTGCTTCACTGCCTGTCGTATCCTGAACAGTTCCAATCGAAGATTCAAGGATGTTTTTCCCTGCCCGATTTTCGTTTGCAATTTGTCCGAAACGTTCAGGGAAAGCTATTTTGTCGAGTTCCTTGTCCGTCGTCATCTCCGCAGCCGTTATAATAGGCTGCTGTTTTTGCGGCGGCATTTGCATTTTGGCCGATGGCGCTATTGTCTCCAGCATCTGCTGCTGAGGTATGAACAATTGCTCAGGCTGGCCCGTCTCGATAATACCTGACTCAGACGGCTCGGTTATCGGCTCCTGGCCCGTAACAGAACGAGAAACATAAATATAGCTTATGTTGAACTGGCTTACCCCCCCTGCTACAGCAACCGCGTCAGCCAATCTAAGACCGCTTCGTGGAAGAATGTACCTTCCCGGCCCCGGTATACCGTCCCCCAGTATTGAAAACATTCGCTGTTGTGAACTAATTAAAATTACGGTGACCGTCGGATTTTTTAATATGCTCGGCGAAAGAATCTGCCTTATCTCCTCCTCAAGCTGCGATTCGGTAAAGCCTGCTGCTTCAATTTCTCCAACCTCCGGCATGGATATTTTGCCGGTCTCGGTAACAATGTAATCGCTGGTAAACACTATGCTATCCTGGAGCAGCTCGAAGATACTTATCCTGACAACATCACCGGGACCTAATGCATGGTCAGTGTCAAAGACCATAGTGTCTATCGGTTTCGGGTCTTCGGTATCGGCCCAGGTTGATGGTGCTTCTTCGGCTACGCCCAACGAGTCAAGTATCACATTAACCGCCGGCACAGGACGGTATCTGCCTATATCTGTTGGGTCATAAAACTTATTGCCACAACCTACAGAAAACAGAAGACAGAAGACAGAAAACAGAAGACAGACGATAAATTCTGACCTCTGACCTCTAACCTCTGACCTCTGACCTCTAACCTCTGATATGGGATTCATATCACCACAATTCCAAAAAGCACTGTTGTTTATAATTCTTTTATGGATTCCAAACGTACCTAAATCAAACGCAGGCTTCTAAATCAGCCGGTTGAAGAAAAGGACGTTTGGAAATCTCCAAGTCCCTAAAAACGTCCAAAAAATACTTCTATATGATGAAATTTATCGGTTTAACACACAGCTCGCTTAACTATTAAAATGACTATCGACCTGTGATTATTACTAAATTTTCGTCAGTCAATAAACAAAGGTTGCCCCTGCTGCCATAAGCATAGCTATACAAAGCAGTTATGAGGCTTGCGGTTTCGTGGTTTACTACTAAATTGGGTTCCTAAAACAAAGGTTACTGTTTGCCTTTCCTGTCAGGGGCATTTATGCTATCTTAAAATGGTCAATAATCTATTTATACCTATTAAACAGGTGATTTGTTCGCCGCTTTGTCTGAAGGCCGATAATTGTAAAAATATCAGCGTAAAAAAGAGACACAATCTCGTTTGGTATTGTCTGTGAGTTTTAATTATTGAGTTTTGGAAACACTCTTGTACAATGTTGTAGGTGTAAGGTTTTTAAGAAGTAAGTTTTGCGGCATCAATTTATTATGGAGGTAGTGAAAATGATTAAGTCAAAACATTTGAGAGGTACCGCTGCGGCGTGGTTTTTGGTTTTGCTCGGCTTTGCTTCAGGATTGCGGGCCCAGATTTCTCCAAGGTCTAAAGGTGATGAGCTTCTTCAGATATTGCCGTCGGAGAGTCTTTTCTGCGTGCGGGTGAATAATCTCGACTCCACTCTTAGCTCGATGGACCAGTTTTTGGCTGGTATCTTACCTAAATCCTCAGAAGTGTCGATGCTGGTGCGAATGCAGTTCGCAAAGATATTAGGGAGTCCGGAGTTAAATGGTGTGAATATGGGGGGTAGTTTTGCCCTATTCGGGGTAACACCAGCCGGCAAACCGCCAGGGCCTAAGCCGTCAGATATGTTAATCGGTGTACTTGTGCCCATTACAGATTACAAACAGTTTATTGATGGCAATCCTAATTTGAGTCCACCGGACGCAAATGGAGTTTCAAAAAACACAAGCAGCGAGTTTGGTGCAATGTGCATTAAGCAGGTCGGAAACTATGCGCTTATAGGGCCATCCGAGTCTAGCACCTTTGCCGCGACAGCAAAATCGATTTCGGTCAAGTCAGCTACGCTTGGGAGTGCCCTTGATGCTGCTGAGGCACAACGAGCTGTGAAAGAACCGCTGTGGATGTATGGAAATATCCAGCAGGTGTCCAAGGCGTTTGGTCCCTTATTGTTTGGCCAACTTGAGCAAATGAAGAAGATGATGCAGAGTATGGAGTCGAGCAAGCAAGGGTCGATGGGGCCAACAGTAAAGATAATGGATATGTATATTGCTATTTTTGAGACGCTGATGAAGGAGACAGAGTCTTTGAGCTTAACCGTCAGGCCGAGGCCGAATGCGTGCAATCTAACTGTTAGCGTTTCGGCAGTGCCTGGAACAGAAATGGCGAATATGTTTGCCGCTGATACCTCCATAGTAAAGGAGAACAGACTTTTAGGGTATCTGGAAGACGGGGCGATGATGAATTTTGCGGGCAAGATGAATACGCCTTTATGGAAACAGCTCAATCTCAAAAGCATCGATTTGCTTACGGCAATTGCCGGTGAGGCTATGACCGCTGAGGAGATAACCAAAATGAAGACGCTGACCACAGATATGGTTAGCGCTGTTAGCGGGCCGGTAGTTTTCTCATTCTTTATTGATGCAAACAGCAAACCGCCCTTTGCGCTTAAGTATGCTCTTGAAGTTAAGGATGCCGACAAGTTCAACAAGGTCATTGAAGATGCCATGGAGATGATGAACGCCGGTGGTATTGCTGATTTTTACAAAAGCCTGGGTTTCGAGATGGGCTTTACAATAAAGCGCGGCATCGGCAGTTACAAAGGTGTTTCCATAGATACAGCAAAGCTCGTGATGAAGTCGACCGACCCTAATTTACCACAAGGGCAGATGATAAATGCGATGTACGGTGACGGCTTCGAGTATAGATGGGCAATAGTTGACGGATTGTTTGTCTGCGCTGTTGGCGGCGATGTGGATTCGGCTATACGCAAGCTGATTGATGAGGCCAAAGCAAGTGGGCCGAGGCAAATGGCTGCTGAAATGAAGGCGGCTTTAGCACTGCTGCCGGAGGCGGACAAAGCTGACTTTATGGGGACGTATAACATTCTGCGTTTGTTTAGGATGATGGGAGCTATGGCTGGGGCCTTTATGCCGGCGCCGATGCCTTTTGGGAAGATGGATATTGCGACCAAGAGCAATATCGTATTTGCGGGCAAGGCAGCTAACAGCAGGATGACGGTGGATATTGCTCTTCCAAAAGAGCATCTGACCGAGATGATGGCGGCCTTTCAGCCACCTTTGCTTAAAGCGCGTGAGCAGGCCAAACGAACTGTCTCTCTTAACAACTTAAAACAGATAGCACTGGCTTGCATAATGTACGCAGACGAGCACGAAGGCAAGTTCGCCCCCGATTTACAGCAATTATATCCTTACCTTCGCGACCCAAAAATCCTTGAATCACCGCTTAAGCCGAAGGGTTTTGATGGTCCCAGCTACATATACATTGCCGGGCTGAAACTGCGAATGCGTCGTCCGCAAGTTATTATTATTGCCTATGAAAACCCTGCATTTTGCAGCGATGGGATTTGTGTTGCTTTTATGGATGGCCACTGTGAGTGGATGAAGCCAGAGGAATTCCTGGAAAGACTCAAAGAAACTTACAAACAGCTCGGTAGAGAGATGTCTGAGATTAACTTTAAGGGCCCAATAAGAAGCGCAGCACCGTAGAAAAAGCCACATTCAATAGTTCAGGCACAGAAGGTTGGGTAAAGTTGGCTATTTTGCGGCTTTTAACTATTGATAATCTATTTTCACGAGGCGTTTCTGGCAAACGCCCCGGACATCCGCCATAAAAATCTCTATCTTGGCAGGAGTCCAAATACCGCCTTTTTCAACTTCGTGATAGTTATATCCACGAACGGTTAAACAAGCACCTTTGTCAGTACCTGCAAACAAAAGCATATCGACTAAAAAGGTGTCTCTATTCTGGTAGTAAACGAGATTGGGCCGATGTGTTTTACTGTCAGGTTTGTCAGAAATTGGTCGTCCGATAGGATAATACCATTGCCCTTCGATTTTGACTGGTTCGGCGCTCCTGATTAAGCCGGTTTTTCTCTCTATAAGACGTAATGGTGTCGTTGTGATATCGAGAATAGCTTGCGCGAAATCTTCAGCCTTAAGGCCGGCAGGCAGGAAATCACCCTGCTTTGTACCTTCTATTACCGTAAAGCCGGTCGGTGAAAGTTCCCAAACGAATTTGCCTTGTGGCTCCTGAGCTGAAAGGCGAATTAAATTTGACAATGGATTAATCTTATGGTGTTGTTCTGTCAGGTAGAAACCGCCATCCGGTTGGTAAAAAGTAACCACGCAATCAAGATCGAGGGTTTTCGTTTTGGCCCATGCCCGGGGTCCTCCGGCTGCTTCGATTGCCTGAGATATATAAGGAGGTTTGTCAACCGACACATCAACTTTATGTGGCTGCTGCCGGAGCTGCTGTTTCTGCTCGCACCCTGCGACAACCAAGACCGTCACAGAAGTGAGCCAAATTGTCCTGTAAATCCAATTCATCATTTTCCGTCCCCTACCTGTTAATTATTTTGTGTCTTATATTTGACATTACGCTTCACTATTCTGTCCGCAGGATAATTTCGCAAGCTGCTCCATCAGAGCATACTTTTGCACCGCATCATTGCTGGCGAGTTTCATCAGTTCCGCCGCGGCCTCCGGCTTTGATTGCTTCAGGCTTCGATAGCGGTTCTCGCCGTATGCGTATTCTTCGAGGTCCAGAGTCGGTGCTTTCGAATCGAGCTGCAGCGGATTTTTACCCTGTTCTTTAAGCTGCGGATCGAATCTATATAGTGGCCAGTGACCGCTGTTGACGGCCTGCTTCTGATGTTCGCAGCCCTTGACCAGGTTAAAACCGTGGGCGATACAGTGTGAATAGGCGATTATGAGCGAAGGTCCCGGGTAGCTTTCGGCCTCTACAAAGGCTTTTACGGTCTGGTTTGGATTTGCACCCATAGCGACCTTTGCAACAAAAATATTGCCATAAGTCATAACCAGGAGGCCAAGGTCCTTTTTAGGCCTTGGTTTTCCTGCTGCCGCAAATTTAGCCACAGCCGCTCTCGGTGTGGCCTTCGACATCTGCCCGCCTGTATTGGAATAGACCTCAGTATCCAAAACGAGCAGGTTGACGTCGACCCCACTTGCCAAGACGTGGTCCAGCCCTCCGTACCCAATATCGTAAGCCCATCCGTCACCACCAAGGCCCCAAACCGATTTGCGTACAAGATAGTCTGCCACCAGCAGTAACTGGCTGCAATCGGCGCATCCACTTTTGGCGCACTGCTCTTTTAGTTTGTCCACGCGGGCCCGCTGCTGTTCAATGGCATCCTGCTGCGGCTCATCGGCTAATGTTTCCGTTCGGATTTCCTCAGCCAGTTTTTTATCAACACAGCCTGCTTCGGCCACTTTAGCCAGCAGGGCCAAGGCGCGTTCTTTGAATTTGTCTACCGTCAGACGCATACCCATTGCAAACTCAGCGGTGTCCTCGAATAAACTATTACTCCATATTGGCCCCCTGCCATCGGCCCTCTTTGTATATGGTGTTGTTGGAAGATTCCCGCCATAAATCGATGAACAGCCCGTTGCGTTGCCAATCATAGCTCGGTCGCCGAATAGCTGTGTCAGCAGCTTTACATAGGGCGTTTCGCCACAGCCGGCACAAGCACCGGAATACTCGAACAAAGGCTGAATTAACTGGCTTCCTTTTACTGTATCGGATTTGAACAACTTCGGATCTGTGTTTGGGATAGAGAGGAAATATTCATAATTGTCACGTTCCTGTAAACGCAGTGGTTCCTGAGGAGTCATATTGATTGCCTTTTTCCCCGTTGGCTGTTTGTTCTCATCTTTTTCCTGGGCGGGGCAATTGGCGACGCAAAGGCCGCAGCCGGTGCAGTCCTCCGGAGCTACCTGGACGGTAAATTTCATCCCGGCGAATTCTTTACCTTTGGCATCTGCACTTTTGAAGGTCTCCGGAGCGTCTTTGAGATATTTTTCGTCGTAAGCCTTTACTCTTATGGCCGCGTGTGGGCAAATAATTGAGCATCTGGCGCATTGAATACAAAGAGCAGGTTCCCACACGGGTATATTTACTGCGATGTTGCGTTTTTCATATTGGGTCGTTCCGGTCGGAAACCTACCGTCGACCGGCATCTTGCTGACAGGGAGCTTATCTCCACGAAGCGCTATAAGTTCGGCGGTGACTTCTTTGACAAAATCAGGAGCATTTTCAGGGACCGGCGGCCGCATCTTTATCTTACTGCTCACCTTGTCAGGAACCTTCACTTCGTAAATTTTCTCGAGGGCGGCATCAACAGCCGCGTTGTTCATTTCAACGATTTTCTCTCCCTTTTTCCCATAAGTTTTCTTGATGGCATCTTTAATGGCTTTGACAGCCGTCTCGATAGGAAGAATGTTACTGATTTTGAAAAATGCAGTCTGCATAATGATATTGATTCTCGGCCCCAGCCCTATTTCCTGAGCAATGGAGATGGCGTCAATAATGTAGAACTTCAGTTTTTTATCGATTATGTGTTTTTGCACCTCCTGCGGTAAGCTGTCCCATACCTCATCCTTGTTATGGCTGGTGGTCAGCAAAAACGTTGCGCCTTTACGTGCTGAAGAGAGCATATCATACTTTTCCAGGAAGATTGGGTTATGGCATGCGATGAAATCAGCTTTTTCTACAAGATAAGGCCTGCGAATCATCCGTTCTCCAAATCGCAGATGTGATGTGGTAACAGTACCGGCCTTTCTCGAATCATAAACAAAGTAGCCCTGTGCGTAATTATCGGTTGTCTCGCCGATGATTTTTATGGAATTTTTATTTGCACCTACCGTCCCGTCGGACCCGAGGCCATAAAACATTCCTGAAAGAAGGCCCTCGCTGGAAATCTCAAAAGAATCGTCAACATCCAGGCTGGTATTCGTAACATCGTCAATGATGCCTACTGTAAAACTTTTCTTGGGCTTTTCGGCATCGAGATTATCAAAGACAGCCTTTACCATAGCCGGCGTGAAGTCCTTCGAGCCCAGTCCATATCTTCCTCCGACAACCAGAGGATACTTTGTAAAGGCTGTTTGTCCTTCGCTCATCGCTTCGCCGATAGCAGTGCGAACATCGAGGTATAACGGCTCACCGAGCGAACCGGGTTCTTTTGTTCTGTCTAATACGGCGATTTTCTTAACGCTTTTGGGCAGGCAGTCAACAAAATGCTTTCTGCTAAACGGCCTATACAATCTCACCTTCACCACGCCGACTTTTTCGCCTTTGGAGGCCAGGAACTCAGCCGTGTCGTGTGCTGTGTCGGCTGCTGAACCCATAATAATAATGACTTTCTCCGCATCATCAGCACCGACGTAATCAAACAAATGGTAACTGCGCCCGACGAGTTTTGCAAATTTATCCATCGTATCCTGGACAATCTGCGGAGTAGCTAAGTAATATTTATTCACCGCCTCCCTGCCCTGAAAGTAAACATCCGGATTCTGCGCGGTGCCGCTCATCATAGGTTTGTCAGGGCACAGCGCCCTGGCTTTATTTTGAGCAACAAGTTCATCATCAATCATCGCACGCATATCGTCGAGAGATAGCTGCTCAACCTTCTGAAGTTCGTGGCTGGTCCTAAAACCGTCAAAGAAATGTAAGAAGGGCACTCGCGAGGCCAACGTCGCCTGCTGAGCGATAAGCGCGAAATCCATTACCTCCTGAACGTTGCACGAAGAAATCAAGCCAAAGCCGGTCTCGCGACAGGTCATCACGTCCGAATGGTCGCCGAATATTGAAAGTGCCTGACAGGCCAATGAGCGGGCTGATATGTGAAAGACCGTTGGCAGCAATTCGCCCGCGATCTTATACATACTTGGAATCATCAGCAAAAGACCCTGCGATGCTGTGAAGGTTGTCGTCAGGGCACCTGTGACGAGTGCACCGTGGACGGCTGCCGAGGCACCGCCTTCCGATTGCATCTCCGTAACCGAGGGAACCGTTCCCCAGATGTTTGGCTCACCTTTGGCTGTCCTTGCATCGGCGATTTCTCCCATAACTGAACTTGGAGTTATCGGATATATTGCGATTACTTCATTTGTGGCGTGGCCAACATATGCTGCTGCCGTATTGCCGTCGATTGTAACGATTTTGCGATTCATAATTTCTCCATTTTAACTAAGAAACCACAATTAACATAAATACCGTCATTTGCTCATATAGTAGACCTTCAAAGCCGCGTTTGTTGATACATCGTAACAGACTGTAATATAAGCACGGCGATTCCACCATGAGCTTGGAATTGCTATTTATACAACTTTTTCCGGTATTAGGCAATGGATTTTTTCCAGAATGGAGAACTGTGGTAAAAGCAGGCATAATATTTTATTGCTCTATGCCAAAGAATTCGAGCCATTGTTTGGTTTCGCTCTCGGTTAGGCCTGAACGTTTAGCTTCAGGCTCTTTTAACGGCTTTTTTCGCCTTAACTGCTTTTGGAGATTGTCCCAAAAAACTTCTGATTTTACGGCAGTTGCTTTTCTTGCCCGTGCTGCATCTCGCAGTCTTCGGTCACTGCTGACTATTGATAATCTCCTGGGTGCGGAGCTTGCTTTTATCTTGTTTTCGATGACTGTGTCGGCATCGGTTCCGAGCCCGGCAAAAAAGACCTCAAGATTTGCTATATTATCGAATCCGCTTTTGTCCCGTGGGCCGGTCCCGTCGAAAATGATTTCGCCTTTATCACCTATCGCTTTCAAATACCTGCTTATAATCCAGCATATTTGCAAATCAGTCATCGGTTCAGCTTGGTGACCAGGTGGTACAATTGAATAAAGCAGATTATGACCATCAATAATAATCATAGTTCGTAGTTCATAGTTCGTTGTTCGTAGTGCGTTGTCTATGAACTCATACTACGAACTCCAAACTATTGTGTTTTACGCTTCGAATCTAATTTCTCCGCCTACGATTGTTTTTTCGACCTTGCCGGTAACTTTCCAGCCGTGATATGGGCAGTTTCTGCTCTTTGAGCGGAATTTGTTTACGTTAATTTCATACTCGGCCTTCGGGTCGATGATAGTAATGTCGGCCTGCCTGCCCACGCCGAGTGTACCCTTATCAACGCCGATTATATTAGCCGGCATTTCGGTCATTAATCGAATAAGTGCGGGCCAATCCAGAATGCCCGGCTCGATCAATGCCTTTACAAAAAGAGCCAAAGCACATTCCAGGGAAGCTATACCAAATGGTGCAGCTAAGAATTCGAGCTCCTTCTCGCTTTGCAGATGCGGAGCGTGGTCTGTGACAAGGGCGTCAATCAGGCCTTCGGCAATCGCTGCCTTTAGAGCCTCGACGTCTTTGTCTGACCGCAAAGGTGGGTTGACCTTATAATTAGTGTCATATTCGGCGCAGCATTCCTCGGTCAGAAGCAAATGATGCGGCGTGACCTCGCAGGTAATCGGCAGGGCCTCTTTTTTAGCGGCCCTTATCAACTCAACCGAACCTGCAGTTGAAATATGCTGGGCGTGATAGCGAATCCGCCCGGGGCGGATTTTTTTGACGAGCTGAATATCGCGCCACAGCATTGCTTCTTCAGCCAGCGGGTCTATCCCCGGCAGTCCCAATATCGTCGAGTAGTAACCAGAGTTCATCACACCATTGCCGGCAAAAGCATTATCCTGACAATGCTGAGCTATAACCACATCGAACATAGCAGCATATTTCAAGGCCCGCAGCATCACAGCCGGGTCCTGCACCC
>Ga0315537_1000719_pt1 | contig 26376 bp, 28 predicted proteins | sample SalMarSW160270MG_FD_203091 | JGI IMG/M metagenome (GOLD analysis project Ga0315537, IMG submission 203091) | Salt marsh sediment microbial communities from the Plum Island Ecosystem LTER, Massachusetts, United States - Salt Marsh Sediment SW1602-70 ...
TTCGCGTGTACTTCCCCGATAAAAGCAGCAGTGCAATTTCCAGGATACTTAAACGACTCAGGGTTCATGGTATTATTAAACGTGTTGCCCATACGTATAAATACTATCTGACGAAACTCGGCAAGGCTGTTATTACAGCAGGTCTTGCTATAAAAGAAATGTTTGTTGTACCTGAATTGTCAGTAATCAGACTCCAATATCGCTAATTTTTTCTTGCCATATTAGCAAGAAATTGAAGATTAAGATATTAATGGATAAAACCATATATATGGGAGCTGATCTATGACGATAAAGCCTCTATCCGAGTATAAAGATGTGCTATACGGCTGCCGGTTCTGCCCTATGTGTAAGCCTGCGGCCGATGTGGCGAATGTAACGCTCATCGAGAGTCACACAACCAGGGCCGCGTGCAATGATGCTGTGGCGCGTTGTAAATGGCATGGCAGAATTTTCTGCTCGTGATGCTGAAATTATCTTTCAATCGACGCTTGACAGTATAAGTCAGGCATGGTGTGTGCGTCACTATCCGGTGAGCAAATACGTCATTGCAGCAAGACACGCGATTCTTGAAAAGGGTCTTGAACCCGACACAGTAAAGCAGGCATTAAACCGTCAAACTGCAGACCCGGCCAAGCTGCAGGATGAGGTCTACGAAACACCGCGGGCGATACTTGATGCACTCGGAATGGAGCGTGTTTTTCTGTTTGGTCTCGTTCTTTATCGAAAAGCTGCGGAGTCGAGGGGGGGCTCTGGGCAACCTATCCCGATCTTGCCAGACGGCTTTCAGAACGACGGATCGAGGAAGCAAAAGAGCTAGGCGCAGTGATGATCGTGACAGATTCTCCGCTTTCCGCGAGGCAGCTTCGAGCGGTTAAAGAGCCTGGTGTGCCGGACATACGGTGGCTTCCCGAGCTTTTGCAATAGAGGGTAGTTGAATCAGATTGCTGCAGCCGGATGATGCATTGGTCAGAGTTAAAACGCACTTCCCCGTATACAGTGTACTGTATCCTCCACATAACAATCGTAAAATGTCTGAACATGAATAAAAGGTCTGAAAAGTGACAAAATCAAAGTTTCAATACCGGATAAAAATATTGAAATTAAGAACAAACTTTTTTTAGAGCTCATAAGAAAATGACTATGATTTCGTTTGGACAAATATGTTTGTTTTTATTGGTCATTTATTTTTCTATAGGATGGTCAACGTATTTTATCGAGGTTTGACAGATAGTATTGTAGATACCAATTAAGATCGAAAATGACCATGTTATGTAATATTTTGTATATTTATTACGAAAAACAGATAAATCAGAGGGCGATATGGTAAGTTCTGGTGAATCCTGGATTCACAATTATTTAAAAGTAATTATTTTTCCACTACTTAATCTTTCAAAGTCTCTGGAAAAGATTTTTCTAAATCTATATTCTGCTTCAAACCCAGTACAATGACCGCTGTAAATTCGATCAACATTTAAACTTCTTAGATCTTTAATTGTTTGATCTATTACCCCGCTGTTTGCACTGAGCAGATGAAATCCACCCACAACACCTTCAACATTTTTAATACCTGTTATTTTTATAGCTTTTTTTACTATGCTCACAATACCGGCATGGGAACATCCGGTTATTATTATCAGCCCTTTTTGTGTATTTACAGAAAGAGAAATATCGTCCCTAACCATTGTTGGAATAAGTTTTCCATCCTTCAGGTCCAAAAGATCTATATTGGGCACTCTTTCATAATCTACTTTATCATCACTCTTAATCTCTCCGGTTGTCATCACTCCTGTCATTAAATTCATGGGATCACCGGTTAAGTACCATCTTCCACCTAATTTTTCAATGTTTTCTTTTGAATTTTTACCTGAAAGCCCCTGATTTAAATAAATTGAGGACCTATAAGGTTCCGGATATGGCTCAGGCATTATACTGATATTAAATATTTCAGGATGGGCAATTATTGGAATCTCGTCCTTTCCAATCTCTTTGAGAATATCGGCAAGGCCTCCAGTATGGTCAAAATGACTGTGGGACAAAAAGATCACATCAATATCATGAGGATCGATTTCTAAAAGCTTCATATTATGAAGAACAGGTTCAGCATCTGTCGCGGTGTCAAACAAAATCTTTTTCTCTCCTTCTCCACTTTTAATGTGGAGAAGGAAAGAAATCCCGAATGACGCCCAGAAAGGGCTATCATAACCGGTATAATCTTCAGATAATGTGTAGATTTTTAAGCTTTCAACTTTACCAGGATTCATTTAAAATACCTGCCGTACGGCCATTCACTGAGCAATCCCTTGATTTCCTCTTTCCTCCTGCTCAACCCGATGTAATATACAATGGCTCCGAGAATCAGCCATATTGCAGAGTAAGTCAATGCCAGCCAGCCCTGGTATACTAATAGCACCGCCGAGGAAGCCAATCCGATGATAGGAACTATCATTTTCCAGCCGTTAAGCTTAACTTTCGCTTCTGCATACATTTTGGGCCATTTCTTCGGCAGCATGAAAATACACAGATGTGTTATGATCCAGTTAAACAGGAACATCGAATTGAGTATTTCCCCTACAAGCTGTATCGTCCCCGACACTATTAAAAACAGAGCTACCGCAGCAGAAAGAAACAGGGCAAAATGAGGCGTCCCGAACCTGTTGAGATTTGTAAACCACCCTGAAATAATCTTATCTCTTGACAGACCAAAAGATATTCTCGTTGCTATTCCCTGTTCCCCATTGTGTGACGACAATATGGCGGCAAACGCAACAATAATAACAAATGTTACTCCAAAGGGGCCCATAAACTTTGTAGCAGCCGAGGCAACCGGCGCATCTGCTGAGGAAAATTCACTCCACGACATTACACCCACACTTACAAGAGCCAGCAGTGTATATAATATGGTAGGCACTGTAACACCAAAAAACATCCCCCGGGGAATGGTTTTTTTCGGATTCTTCGCCTCTTCACCCAGGTCCGCGGCCAGTGTAAGTCCGGTATAGGCAAATATGAGAATAGAGGCCCCTTTCATTATGCCGTTAAACCCGTTTGGAGCCTCCATAAACAGGAAGCTTGATTTAACGTGAGGCAAACCCCAGATAATGAATATTACTATCCCTAAAACCATAAAGATGAATAGAATATTCTGAACAACAGAAACTGCCTTGACCCCCATGAAATTCAAGAAACAGAATACTGCCAGTACTAATACGGCACCCCCTACTACGTTTACCTGAGTTACAAACTGCGGGAGAGCGTTCCAATAAATAATGAAAGCCTTGGCCGTGACACAAACAAGCCCTATGACACCAAGCCACATTCCCCACCCGGAAAGAAATCCCCATACATGAGATACTATTCTCGTTGGATAGACATAGCTTTCACCACTCTCCACAGGATACATCTGGGCCAGCATTGATGTACTGAAGGCCACCATAAAACAGGGTATTGCCGCTATTAAATATGATACCCAGACATACGATCCGGCATATTTCGCGCCAATTCCTGTAACAACGAATAAACCGGCCCCAATCACTATGCCTGCAGTGAGAGCAGTAACATCAAGTGTATTGAGCTTTTTCTTTAATTCTCTTTTCTCCGCCATTTTTTCCTCCTTAATTTAATTAGTTATTGGTGAATAATTCAACAATTATGAATTAGTTCTATTTAACTCTTTATATTTAGTCAATTAATGACCTTAAGTACACTTAAATTAATTGAAAATATTTATTGTTCACCAAGAACTATTTCAGTTTCTCCTGAAAAATTCACCTCCTTACTCTTATTATTTCAAAAAATTATATTCATTTTTTACCTTTTTTCATATTTTGTCAAGCCTAAATTGATTTATATATATATTTTTTTTATAAAATTACATATAATATATTTTTATACAATTTATTTACTTTATTTCAGAATTCATGACATAGGGATAAAAAGAGACAACTCTTAAGATATACTATAAACCAACGGTGTTTGTACCCGATTAGCAGATTAAAGTTTGCGTGAGGATTGATTGGAATGCCATGAAGGGCTACCATTATCTGATGCGTTTGGCTCATACGATAAACATTCTGGCGCAATACTCAGAGTGTATTGTGCGAGTTTATTATACTCTGGGGGTGAGAAGATTTATCCACTTTGTTCGACAAACCATGGCTGCTCCATGGTTGGACGCATCACTGGTCAAGGAGCATCTTGATCGCCCCTTTCAGCTTCGCTTGATATAGACAGGCGGATATATAAAGGAGACCAAAAAGGTATTGGTGTGCACTGTCAGACAGAATTATGAGAAATACGAGGGTGAATCTATCCTTCAAGGTGGAATCTTCCCTTAATTAACATCATGGGCAATGTTGTATAGGCATTTTTTTATTGCTATGAAGCATTTGAATACAGTATGAAACTTTGGTGCGCCAGAACTGCTATTTGAAGTGATATATTGACAGAACAGGCTCTTCTGTGTAAGATGGATTGCGTACTATATGCAGATTGCTTTACAGTACTGTTAGGAAGGTCGTTCTCGTTTCCGGTGTGCTCTTGGTACTATGTCGTGCTGTTTAAAATTGCAGTCCAAAATTAAAAATTACGAACCCGGTTGTATCATAATAAGGTATAAACAAGAAACGATACAGGCCCTGCAGCCTGAGGAGTAACGCTGTGTTCATCCAGACTTGTGCAGGGTCACATATTTTAATATTAATGAAGGAGTCAGTCATGGGAAAATTCAAGTATGCAGCAGGTCTCTGGGCATTAGGCGGTGCCTTCGACCGGTATGTTCCGCGAGGTTATGCCGATAAGGCGCTGACGCTTCGCGAGGTTATAGATATTGCGGGGAGTATCGACGGAATCGACGGTGTTGAGATTATATCGTCACAGATCGACGGGATCAATCTCGGAGAGTTCAAGGGGTGGCTTTCGGATAACGGGCTTGCACTCACCGGTATTCTTGCGAATACGTTCGGTGATAAAAAGTTCAAACTTGGATCGATATCTCACTCCGATAAAAAAATCAGGGATGAGGCAATCGGCATCTGCAAGAAGAGCATCGACAATGCGGTTGATCTCGGGTGTCCGGCCGTGATTCTGTGGCTTGGAAGCGACGGGTACGATTACTCTTTCCAGGTGGATTTTCGGGATCACTGGAAAACCCTCAGAGACAGTATTCAGCAGATTGCCGGGTACAGTACCGGCATGAAGATCTGCCTCGAGTACAAGCTCAAAGAGCCACGGAAGTACATGACGATAGGTGCGGTCGGTAAGGCTTTGTATCTCGCGCGGGAGTGTGGAGAAAATGTGGGTGTGGTCATCGATTTCGGGCACTCACTCATGGCAAAGGAAAAGCCGGCCGAATCGGCGGTATTGCTGCAGATGAATAAAAAACTCTTCAATGTACACATGAACGATGCATATGGAGACTGGGATGATGACATGATCGCGGTCAGCGTGCATCTGCAGGAGACTCTCGAGTTCATGTACTACCTCGAGGATATGGGCTATGCCGGCTGGATCGGCCTTGATATCTTTCCATTCAGGATGGACGGGAAGAGGGCGGCCGAGTTGTGCATCAGGAATTTACGCGGGGCGGAAAAAATTCTTGATAGAATCGATAAGAAAGAGCTCAAGGAGGCGATGCGCTCTCTGGACGCGGGAAATTCCCAGCTCGTAATCGCACGTTCGATTTTCGGCGAGTGACTGGTTTTTCTTTGCCCGATGCCGGAAGAATTGTCTGAATGACAACTGAAAGGGGACTGATACATGGCAGGTGAAATTGACGCCCGCAGTCTGGTGCTTCGCCTTGTCGAAACGATTGAGGCCAACAAGGCGTGGCTCAGTGAGATCGATGGCGCTATCGGCGACGGGGACCACGGAATCAACATGGCAAAGGGATTCGGCATGGCACAGGAAAAGATCGATGAGCATCCGAATGATCTTTCGGCGCAACTCCGTCATGTCGGCATGACGCTGGTCACTAATATCGGCGGTGCCATGGGCCCTATATATGGCACCCTTTTCATGAAAATGGGTAAGGCTGTCGAGGGAAAGAAAGACCTCGAGGCGGAGGATGTTCTTCATATGCTGACTGAAGCTCTCGCGGGAGTTAAGAAGAGAGGCGGTGCCGAAGTCGGGGACAAGACGCTGGTAGATACCCTGGCCAAAGCGGAGGAGGGGTATAGAAAAGCGCTTGAAAGCGGCAAGAATTTCGGCGCAGCACTCGATGCGCTTATCGAGAGTGCACGACTGGGAATGGAGAGTACAAAAGAGCTTGTTGCAAAAAAGGGCAGGTCGAGCAGGCTCGGCGAACGCTCCAGGGGGGTGATCGATGCAGGCTCCGCGTCCTGTTATCTTATCCTGAAAACCATCGCCCAACACCTGAAAAAATCGTTGTAGGTATGATGTCCCTATAATTTTGAGAATCAGAGGAGGAGTGTGAGAATGAAGAAGTTTATTAACGATCCAAATGCGGTTGTTGATGAAATGGCTGAGGGATATGTTATGGCCCATCCAGAACTGCGGGCGCTTGATGAGGCGCGGGTTATAGCGCGCGCCAATGCGCCGGTAAAGGGTAAGGTCGGTATCGTTACCGGTGGCGGATCGGGTCATAAACCCGCATTCATCGGCTATATTGGAAAGGGGATGGTCGATGCGGTCGCTGTCGGAGAGATATTCACTTCACCTCCGGCAAACTCCTTTTATCACGCCTTCAAAGCGGCGGACAGCGGGAAAGGGGTGGCATGCCTGTACGGAAACTATGCGGGTGACGTTATGAATGTGGATATGGCGGTAGAAATGGCCTCAGATGACGGGATAAAGGTAAAACAGGTCATTGCAAACGACGACGTGCCCTCTGCTCCCAAAGGGAAGGAGGCTGACAGGCGGGGTGTCGCCGGTGAGGTGCTTATGCTGAAAACAGGCGGTGCCTGTGCAGAAAAGGGCGGGACTCTCGATGAGGTGATTGCAGCCGCCCAGAAGGCAATCGATAATACACGAAGCATGGGTGTGGGTCTTTCACCATGCATCATCCCTGCTGTCGGGAAGCCGAACTTCAGCCTCGGGGAAAACGAGATGGAAGTTGGTATTGGTCACCACGGGGAGCCGGGCATTGAAAAAACAGAGATTAAAACGGCAGATGAGATAGCACACATGATGCTGGATATCATTCTGCCCGATTATCCGTTTACGGCAGGTGACGAGGTGTGTGTGCTCGTATCCGGGCTCGGGTCGACACCGCTCATGGAGTTGTATATTCTGTACCGCACCATCGGCACGGTATTGCAGGAGAAAAAAATCTCGGTGTACCGCTCGTATGTGGGAAACTTCTTTACCTCGCTCGAGATGGCCGGTGTAACCCTGACCATCATGAAGCTCGACGAGGAGTTGAGGGAACTTCTTGCCTGGCCTGCAGATGCTGTGTATTTCAAACAATTCCAGGAATGACGATGAAAACCTGTGCGGCTCCAGATCTATAGTGGTTTCAGGGTGGGTAAACACAACAATCTCGGCTATCTGTATCAATATCGAATCCAATTCCTCGAGTATACCTTATTTTATCGGGCGCCTGGGCGCCATCCTCGGTAAAATCAAGACTGTACCCCTCATCAGCGGGCACGGCTTGCATCATGCTGCGCACATGTGTTTCATCATCAACAATGAGAATTTGCGCTTCTTAATTATAAATTTTCCCGTTGAAAACCCCGGAGAGCGCCTTCGCAACTGAGTCCACTGAAACCGGTTTCTGAAGCCAGCCGTCAAAGTCACTAGGTTGATATTCCTCTGATTCGTTCTGTATGGGATACCAGCTTATTGCAAACACCTTTGTCGAAGGGTATTTTTGTTCCAGAATACGGCAGAGCTCCATACCCACCATTTCGGGCATGACCATATTTAAGCGGGACACAGAGCACAGAGCGCCAGCCTTCCCCTGCTGTTTTTGGGAAGTGCATGTCTTTGTTCTCCGCCAGATTATCCACAATAAGGGGTTTTTCGCTCTTCAATGCCCGTTTCAGAAGACCTTTTTGCGCCAGGAAGGCAGTAAGTTCTTCTATCACCGCTTCTGAAATTCCCCGATGTGCGGCAAGCACGTTTTTTTTACTCTTCTGGTCATAAAGATAGGCAAGTTAACTTTCAAACTTAAAAGGTGCAAACCAATAAATGCCTGTGGTGCACCTGCCTAATGGTTTTTACCTGTAGAATGTCATAGTAGGTAACGTGACATAATAAGTCAGTAGAGCATAAAATTCTGGTACAAAAAACCAGGATCTTAATGGATAAAACCATAAATAAGTCCCCCCTCCGCTCCGGTTGCAGGAAGACCGCCTTTGAATGACGAATGACATATCAAGGATTTCCTCTTTATTCAGGGATTCGTTGAGCTTCGAACCGATGATAAAAACACCATATGCCGCAACAATGCTGAATCCCTCGGCAAGGGAATGGAAGAGCAGGTAGCTGTAGAGAATTGACGCATCGAGACCGGCAAGAACGATAATACCTGCTGTAATGAACGACAAAATGCCTGCTTTTTTTGTTCAGCATGCCTTTATAGTACCTGTGTATATCCGTTTTCCCCTGCAGCACCGGGGTTACACCGGCTTTTGTTCAAAACCTTTTTCATGTAAAACGCTTTTTTTACAAATATGCAGTATGAACCACTGTTCTACCTATATTCTAATAGATGAGCGGTCCCGTTACAAAGGAATTAGCGTCGGTGATTGCAGGAATTTTACAGACTATCGTTTTGTAAATATCGAGGCGGATCGATTTCCTACCAGTAATAGGTATCATGTTTTCTTGCTTTTTTCGGAAAATACATAATAATTATGGGTACGTGAATGTGTCAAACGTGAGGGGAGGAACTAGTATGTACCCAAAAACGGACAGCGATTTTTAAAAGGAGTTTTTACATGGGAAAGAGGATACTTATCATCGACGATGAAGAGATGATTCTTAATGCCCTTAAACTGATACTCGAGGATATGGGGCATGATGTTTTTTGTTTTCAGGACCCTGTGCAGGGCGAACAGGAGGGGATAAAGAAGGATTATGATTTGATTGTCCTCGACCTCAGAATGCCGGATAAAAACGGAGCAGAGATAGCGGAGGGTATTTTAAAGGAAAAACCCGACGCCCGTATTCTTGTGCTCACGGCATACCCGGGTGATCCGCTAGCGAAGAAGGCGCTCGATGCAGGTGCCCTGTCCCTTCTGAAAAAACCGTTTGAAATCTCGAAAATTATTGATTTTCTTCGCTGAGAGATATGGATAAGAATAGAGAATATTTCATTGAAGATCTGTTAAAGAGTACGGAAGGTCTGATTGAGGAGATTAATGTAGAAAATTTGAAGGCCGGTATTCAGGATGATGCGTCTGAAAAGATGATTAATGAAGTGAGGGAAAAGGAGATTGATTCACTCGGCAAAGAGCATGAACCCATTGTGCACGGGTACGTTGCCATACGTATTTCGGATGACGATATGGTTGCTGCTGCGGATTTTTATCCGCCCACGCACGGCGGTATCACGGTTGAAAAGCGGGAAGCCAAAAAGAAGCTTGAATCCCTTGGTGTAATATACGGTATTGATTGGGAAAAGATCAATCGTGCCGTTGAGCACTGCAACAATGAGCTGGCACCGGTTACGGATGTAATCATTGCCCGTGGGGACAGGCCGGTCGATCAGGTGCCGGAGCATCTGGTTATCGAGGAGCAACTATTACAAAAGCCTCAAGGATTCGAAGAGCGGAAAGAGGCGGTGGATTACCGGGAGCTGACCTCATACATCCTCGTTAAAAAGGGAGAAACGCTTGCACATATGGTTCCGTTTCAAAAAGGACGGGAGGGGAGAACCATAACGGGAAAGCTTATCCCCTTCAGGAAGGTTCCAGTCAGGCGGATAAAGCCCGGAACAAATATGGAGATTGTCGGCGAACGCGCCGTTGCCGCATGTGACGGCAGATTCGAGCGCAGTGCAGATTTGATTTTTGTGCGGGAAGTGTTCGAAATATTAGGAAATGTGGATTACAAAACGGGAAATATCAGCTTTCCCGGTGATGTCATAATCCACGGACAAGTGAGCGATGGTTTCTCGGTGGAGTCCGGGGCAACTATTGTCTGTCACGAGGCACTCGACGCCTCGGAGGTGGTGTGCAAGGGTGATTTGATAGTGCACCGCGGTATAATCGGGAGAAACAAGGGAAGGGTAAAGACAGGCGGCGCTATTTCAACGAAATACATAGAAAACTGCTATATCGAAGCGGATGATAAGATATTTGTTGAGACTGGTATCCTTAATTCCATGGTGCACACCCACAAAACGCTTGAAATGGGAAAAAAAAGTATAATCGTGGGTGGGAAGATCACTGCCCAGAACGGGGTCATCGCGTGCAATGTTGGGAACAAGATGGGATTCAAAACAGAAATCTGTTGCGGTATCGACTACTCGGTTCAACAGAAGATCGAATGGATTAACGAAAAAACGATCGCCCTTGCAATGAAGATCGATCAGGTCGAAAAGGGTATACGGAAAAAAGCGGGGGATATAGGAAAACTTAATTCCATGAAGGAGAAACTCACAGCAACGATTCACAAACTGAGCGAGGTATTGCGGGTGCTTATGACGCAACATAGTAAAAACGAAGCGGCAACTGTTATTATTAATAGTACCGTATACCCGGGTGTATATATCGAGATATGCAGCAGTTCCTATGTTGTATCAAGGGAAATTGCCTCGGTCCGGTTTCGGTACGACCGGGAGTCGGAAAAGATAGTCGCAGAACCGTACGCAAAGGATATGTTTTGAATGCACAAAAAAATTTTCGGTTTGAACAAGCTGTTTTTGTAACTTTATGTCGTCTGGGAAGAGATAGCGCTCTGGACAAATGCCAGTGATTGCTCTATCGCTTCGTCAACCTCTGTAATGTCCGGCGGCGGGGAAACCCTGAAAGGTGAGGCATCTCTTTTTCGTCGCAAACGGGTCGGGACCTCCAGGCTGAATGGAAGGTCTTTGGGGATGAGGTCGCGAATGATCATCCGGTAATCGATCTCTCCCGTTCCAATAGCGGGGAAAAACCATCCTTCATCTGTTGTCTTTACATCCTTCATATGCAGGTGAGCGCAATAGCCGACAGCATATTTGAAGTCATCTTCCGGCCTGATCTTCTCAAAGGCGTGCGAAATGAGATTGCCGAAATCATAGTTGAGTCTGATGTAAGGTGAGTTTATGGTTTTATCCATTAAAATTACGGTTTTTTGTACCAGAATTTCATGCAAAGCTGACTATCTATACTGTTACAATTACTTGTAATTACATTCTACAGGTAAAAACCATTAGGCAAGTGCCGATTTAAACCTTTTAGGTTTGGAAGTTTACTTGCCTATTTTTTTAATCAATTAGGTTTGATATTCGAGACACCCAATTGTTTTAGATGTTCGAGCGCATTAAAAAGCGGATGTCCATCATACGCAACGGTGCTGATAGAAAATATTCGTTCCACGGAGGTAACCTCTGAATGGTCAATTATACTGCTGTCGCAGGTGCAATATAGTGTATTGGACTTCTGTTTGTCAACACTGCCGATTTCAGGGTGAAAAAAATGGCGTTTTGCTAGGCTGTTAAAATCCTGTATATTTCCTCCGCATCACGTGCCTTTACGAGCGCCTGACGTGTTTCGGGATCTTTCAGCCGCGCACTGATATGTGAGAGCAGGCGTATGTGCTCTGCATGCTGGTTCTGCCCTGCCGCAATCATTGCTATAATGTGAACCGGTCTGCCGTCAAGGGACTCATAGTCGGTAATCGGTTTTCTGCTCACCCCGAATGCCATGACAATATCGGATACGGATGCAAGCCTTACATGGGGAAGGCCGATGCCAAGTCCTATTCCGGTGCTCATGAGCTTTTCACGGCTGAAGATAGCTGTTGTAAGCTCATCTTTGTTGGAAATCTGCGGCGCGGAAGCGATAACGTTGATCATTTCGCTCAGAGCTTCGGCCTTGTTCGTGTTATTTAAAATAACACAGCGTTTTGGGGTCAGCACACCTGAAAGAGAAATTGATGGGGGCGAGTCTGCAACACGAGGTTTTCCAAGCCGTTTGTCTACCCACTTCTGAATCTCGGAGCGCTTGAAGCGCCACGATGTCCCGATCTTCCCGCAGGGGATTTGGTCTTTTTTGGCCCATTCATAAACCGTCCGTTCCGAAACACGGAGGTAATCCGCCACCTCTTCAATCGTCATGATTTCATTTTCAGCCATACAATCCCATCCTTTTATGCATGGTTATTCAGCAGACGGCTAGTGCAGCTCATCCGGACTGCAGTCTGCTGGATGCAGCTCGTAACAAGAGGCGTCTTTCAATATTCCGGTCAGTTGCCGGTGGTTTCAAGATCTGAAGAGCCAGCTCCCCGTTCAACAAGGTACTGCCTTATTTTTTGCTTCACTCTCCTGGTATCGAGCACGCCCGCGGGTTTCTGCGATTCCTCTTTATCGAATATGGGAGCCTGTTCGATGCCGACCTGATTCATAGACCTCAGCGCATCACCAAGCGGTGTTTTGAGATACAGGCTGTCCCTGACAGGCGTCATTACGTCGGATGCAACGAGCCACTCCCAGCTTGACTGGTCGAGAACAATGTCTTTGAGCTCTTCGAAGGTAACGAGCCCGACTGCCCTGCCGTCCTTTCCCGTTACCGGGAAAAAGTTGTACCTGGCCTCGGGAATTTTTGAAAATATCAGGGAGAGCGGTGTGTTTTCAGCAACTGCAGCGACATCTTTGTCGACGACATCTTCAACTTTCCACCCTGCAATAACATCCTCCTCGGTTATCTTCTTTCCGATCTCACCCGCGCGTTTAATGGCGATTTTTACGAGGGGAGGACCTGCAATCTGGACGATAAAGGTAGTTGCAGTGACACCGAAGATAATTGCATCTCCGAGCGACAGGTCAGCCGAAATGTTGATCCCCTGCAAATGCTCGCTTGCCATTATGGAGAGGCCAACAGCAACCCCTCCCTGGGCAAACAGCCCGAGCCCGGTGTTCCTCTGTACCACCTTATCGGCTTTTGAGATCCGTGCGCCGATAAATGCACCTGCAGTCTTGCCCACGCTTCTGCCAAGTACATACACCCCGATGATGAGCCAGAGCCAGAGCGGCATCGATGAGATGCCGAGCCGTGCACCGACAAGAACGAAAAACAGTATATAGATCGGGGTTGCGAAACTCTGTATAAGCCCCAGAAATTCCCTGCTTCGCCGGGGCGAACTGTTGCTTACAGTAATGCCTGCCATCATGGCGGCAAGTATGACGTCCATGTAAAACATAACAGCAATTCCAATGCAGAGAAGCAAAACCCCTATGGCAAGCGATAGCATGTAATCACGTGTACGTGAACGATGAAGTAGAAAATTCAGCACCATGCCTGCTGCAAAACCGAGTGTCAGGGAGCCACCCAGGTCCACAATGACGCCAACGACCTGTGCAGCTAAAGAGATGTCTGTTCCTGTAAGCATCTGTGCAATGCTCGTTCCGATGCCGTACAGGGTCATTGCAAGTGCATCATCAAGTGCAACGATTGCAATGAGCGTTGTGGTAAGTATGCCCGCAGAACGATACTCCCAGAGAACGTTGATGGTTGATGCGGGATCGGTTGCAGAGGCTATAGCGCCGAACACGATTCCTGCGGCTATTGCCGAGGTCAGGTCTTTGAACAGGAAATACATTATCACCGATATGGGTACGCTTACCAGTATGAATGCGGATAGTCCCTCCGCGAGCAGGATGGAGGAAAACTGCCTGCCGTATTTTTTAAATGTCTCAAACCGGATTTCGCTGCCAACGAGAAATCCTATCACACCGAGGGCAAAAAAGTTCAGGGGAGCAAGAGCTGCGATATCTGCACGAGTTACCAGTTTGAATCCACTTGCTCCGATGATAATCCCCATAACAAGATATCCGAGCACCTGGGGAATGCTCAACCGCCTGACAATAACGGCGCTCAAAATCCCGCCTGAAACGGCGATTCCCAGTATAAGTAATATCCCGGGTTCAGCGAAATGCATAGCATTTTTCCATGTATTAACTGTATTTAACACGTATTGTATATGGTTAGCATAATATAGATTAATTTTCTAAATATTTTAATATTTTTTTTAATTATATCATAGGCAAATGAACTTTTAATTATAAAAGGTCCAACCCGAAACTTGCCTAATGGTTTTTACCGTAACCTCTCATGGATTTTTTTCATTGCAGTAGTATAAAACATTTCAAAATTGTAATGTTCGTGTAATGGGATTGAAAGGTTGGTATTATACAATATCAAAAGATCGTGATTGCTGCAACGGCATTAAAATAAAGGACATAAAAATACCGGCAGGAGGGAGATGGTTTACAGGATCATGCCTTTCAGAAAAGGGCGGTTTGCCACTAATGAGGTACTGGGGGTTGAGGTTGAGGATATTTTCTTGCCGGTAGACTCCAGTAAGGGAGTTACCGATATATCTGGCGTGATCATCAGGAAAGTCGTCCCGGGCAAGACCGCACATCATGCAGGATTGAACTGCGATGATATTATTATTCGCGTGGGAGATGATGCAGTACAGAATGCAGATCAGTTTTGCAATCTCATCGAAAAGGAACTGAGAAAGGGCGAGATCAAACTATTGATAAGAGACCGGGATAGGAGGCAATCCATTACACTGGTATATCTCACCGTCAGGTAAATAAGTCTTCAGGGCTGTCCACACGTATTTTAATACAAAGTTTTTGGGGACTCACACCCAACCGAGAAGATATTTTCATCTTGCAAAAATATTCTTTCCGAAGTAAAGTTATTTCAATGCATAATAAAAAAATGGGGAACGGTTATGACACCTGAAAGAAGAAGAGGGGACGACCGCAGGAGCTGCCAGGAAAGAAGATCCGAGTCAGAAAGGAGAAGTGGGCTTGAGAGAAGGCTTGCTTTCGTTGACATCGACTTTGATATTCGGGCAGGTTCCGACAGACGGTCTGGTACTGATAGAAGACTGTATAATGACCGGCGGTCGATCTCGGATAGACGGGCGCTGCATATCGCCTGATCGAGGATGCTTGGTTTTTCGGCTTCTAAGTAACTTCGAGCAAGTTAGAGTTTGATACTCGGCCGCGAAGTGGCATATCCCGCCAGGGACATACGCCACTTTTAATTACAGGGACAACACAATATGAGTAGGGCCTTTGTAAGTGAATCGAACGATGACTTCATGGGAAGCGACATCCCTGAAGCGAAGTATCCGCTGCCGGAGGGGACGAAGAATTACATGACATCCGATGGAGCGACAAAAATCAGGGATGAGCTCGATGAGCTCTGTAAAGTTAGGAGACCGGAGCTTATTGCTCGAATTTCTTCAGCGGTGACAGATGAAACTGGAGTGTTGCGGGAGAGTGTCCTTCTTGACAGGAGACTGCTCAGAGAGGTTGACCGAAGAATTCAGTACCTGACGAAAATGGTAGACAACCTTGAGATCGTGGAACCGGGGAAACAAGATACGGGTCGAGTGCTTTTCGGCGCGAAAGTAACCGTGCTCGAGGAAAACGGAGGTGAAAAATTATACAGAATCGTCGGAGTAGATGAAAGTGACCCCACAGAGGGTAAGGTGAGCTGGCTTTCACCTTTAGCGAAGGCACTGATCGGAAAGAGGTTGGGTGACGCAGTTGCGGTAAAGGTCCCGGCAGGCGAGATGACCCTCACTATACGGCGAATCGATTACAAATGATAAGGTGAAAAAGAAGTATTCCACTATGTGGTCCAATAGGGCTCCTTCCTTAGGTAACCAGGCACGATAATTTCAATATATAAACGGTTGTATAATCCTTCGGTCAGTTGTGTTATTTTTTTGAGAAGCCCCTTAAGTATTTTCTCCTTGTTGTTCGATTTTACACCAACATTACAAAATTGTAATGTTTATGAAAGGTTATTGTAATTTTTTTTTTGTAAAAATATAAGCAGGGACAGAATATGAAGAAGTAAATCCGGTTTCCACGGCCGCGCCCGGGGAATACCCTATCGGCATTCGCGCCCAAACAGGAAAGTTCATGGGGGAACCTCGTTGAAGGTGGTACTCACGGGTTCGTATGAGCTCAAGATCGGGACCACCTCCGGGCTGCTCTCTCTGGATGCGCGGCCAGGAAAACCGGTAAATCTTTGTAAAAGCAGCTATTCGTTTAGGCCCAGTCGGCAGTTACTCGTTACGTCCGAGATATAGTTTATTGTTGTACCGTCGTGCAGTGTAGTGCAATGTCTTTCCAGCTGCATCCTGCACAATGACACGCTTTGATTTCGTGTTTCCTACTACAAAGCCGACTGCAGGGTTGAGGTTGCTCCCGGCACTGTTCAGTTTGATGATCAGTGTGTCGTCTGTGTCTCGAAACAGCCTGAATTTTGTATTGTTCCGGTCACGCCAGAAATTCCCGAAGGTCGTCAAATCCCCCATCCACCCGCCCAGTTTTGCGACTTTCTTCATAAGCCCCTCCTGGGCCTCGAGCTTGTAGGTTTTGGTGCGCGTATCGGAAGGATGCATCAGTAAAACGGTTATTGCTTCATTATCCATATGCCGGTTTACGATGTCGAACCAGATATTCAATGCTTTGTCTATCGTTCCGGGTTTGAGATACCCCATCGAATCATCGAGTGTGACGGGGATTTCAATAATGCTCGACTCTTTTGAATCGGGGTGACGTTCTTCCAGAGCGTAGAAGGGGAATGCTGAAAGAACGTCGTTTGCGGAGAATGTTGAATCGTATTTATAGCCCGCCTGTTCGAGAACACGTATGAGAATAATCGGATATTCGAGGTCTCCCGCGCGAAAGGACACGGTATTCTGAGCCGGTATGTCCCTGTCCAGAAGCTCTTTGCTCACACGGACTTCGCCCTGTACCGTTTTTTTGTGCTCGGGATCGTATGTCTCAAACGTAACCTTCGGGTCACCCTCCTTAACAGAGGCAAATTTTTTATAGTGGGATACGGTATGCGAGCCTATATCCCAGCCTCTTCGCTTCAACTCTCGTATGGCGTCTACATTTTCCTTGATATTGTAATAGTCGATATCCATCCAGTCGGTAAAGTACTTGGTATTTTCAAAAAAGGTGCTGTTTGTCCCGTATTTTTGTTCAATATCTGCGAACTTCAAGGAATCGACGAACGAACTCTGCGCATCCACATCGTGTGTGAGAATGAGTGCGGTCGGGCGCGCATAGGGTATGGTGCTGATATATACATAGGGTGAGTAACAGGCTTCGTAAATACTTTTAAGCAGAAGCATAATGACATCGGCCGAAGGTTCGAAGCTGTTGACGTATTTTCTCTGGGCCTCGTAGTCGTTTCCTATCTGGGGGAGAAGGACCGATTCAGTATACGACAACCCAAGCAGGTATGCGGCTCCCCGTTCGTAGCTGTTTTTCAGAAAACCGGCAGTTCCGTCTGTAAAAATCGCAAGCGGTATTGCCGTAGACAGCGCATACCCGTGAGACCAGATGACATCATCGTAAAAATGTTTTTCACCGTTTCCGAGAGAAATGGTCTTTTCATGCGGGTGATCGATGTACTGCAGGGATGCATCCTCACCGGTGAATGACATCCGGTAGCGCTTCCTGCTTGCGGTATGTCCGCGTATTCCGAATAACGGATAGAGCCTGTTTCCCACCTCTCCGGCTGATACGAGCATGCCGCCGAATTCAACGTAATCGTACAGAGCATTCATGGGATCAGCGGAAAGTTTATTGTTTGTGAGAGGCCCACCCGTATAGATCACACGGTAGTTGTCAAGGTTCTTTGTGTCTGTGAGTATGTCGTAGGGTATACCGAGTATATCGAAAATGCGTCTGAGCGCACGGAATTCAACAGCACCCGGTGAGTTTCCCGCTGCTGCTCCTACATCGAGCAGGCCTGCTTTAACCTGAAGGCGAAGGTCGTCTGCAGCTTCAGCGTCGGCAGCGGCGTGAGATAGGGTAGACAGGCTCAAGAAAAGGGTAAGAAGTACTGTAGAAAGGGTGGGGTACAGTTTCATAGTCCACCGTCCGTTTTAGTCCAGAACAATACGCCTGATGGTGTACTTTTCAGCATCTCAATAGCTACCACAAACCAGGCGGTGCTCGCAATACTTGGATAGTTGTTGAACTGATAGGGTACTGCTGATGATGCATACCTGAATCCGCCGTTTGTCTGCATCGGCATGATCGATTCGATTATCTCAAGAGCTTTCATCTTTCTGCCTGCTTTTATGTACGCGGCGGCGACACCGAGTGTCCCTTCGCCCCAGACGATATCAAGCTCCCCCCACTGTTTTTCAGGATTATTGTGAAAGTAGAATGCATTGACTTTTTCGTCTTCATATATTGAGCCGCTGTAGTACGGCTTGAAACCGCGCAAATCGCCTATTTCACAGAAAAAGTTTTTCTCAATAGTGTTCAGGCTCTTTTGCGCTTTCAGGTTCTCTCCTATACTGTTGAGAAACAGGGCGCCCCATGACGCACCGTCCAGAGGAAGAGCAGAATCCGCAATCTGATTGCCCTTTACCCCCCTGATAAACTGGCTGCTTTCCTCATCCCACAACCGCATGAGGCCTTGTTTCACCATTTCCGCGGCATCTCCATACGCCTTTTTTCCAGTAAGAATTCCCAGATCCCTGAGGAAGAAGTATATATCAATGTTGTGCTCCATGCTCACCCATTTGACCTCGGTTTTATGAAATTCCTCGACAGGGATTTGCCTGTCAGGGGCTTTCTCATCAGTCTTGATTTTTACATCATACAGTCCCCAGCCGCCGGTGATAAGACCGCATCTCATATCCGAACCAGATCGAATCTGCCGGCGTATTACGTATTCTGCCAGTTTTTCAGCATGTTTCAGATATTCCTGTGCTAGTATGTCGGTTGAAAGAAAGGACTCGTCTTCCTGCAGACGCGTCTCCAGGTAAAAGGTATATGCGTAGCCGACCCATGCAATTGCTCCGGTTCGGATGATCGCACCCTCGTGATCGCCCTCGTTCGGCCAGCTGTTCGCGGTGTTGTATGCGAACCACAGGCTCCCGTCATTTTGCATGAGCCTTCCTATCGCACTGAGTATTCTTTCAGCTTCACGGTAATGTCCGGTCATGGTCATGGCAATCGCTCCCAGTGCATCGTCATATATGAATGAACGGCTGTATATATACTTGTAGGAGGGATCGTCTTCAGGGACAACATAGCTTGTTAACAGCCTTCTTCTGGCAGGGTCTGGATCGGAAACAGTTGTGTTCGGTACGATTCGGCCTTTTATCCACTCAACCGCCTGCTTTTCTGCATCGAGAAGTCCCTGTGGAATTGTGATGTCTGACACCGTTTGATTGTCGGACTCTGTAGGAATCTCCCGACCGTGCCCGGTAAACGGGATGCTAAAAGATATGAGGATTGGTAGTATAAGTGATAACATGGGTTTATAGCGCATATTGTTTATACGGTTAGAATGTTTGTGTTATCCGTACGGATAATGCCGTTCACCGGCGGCATTATGCATTGAATGTCCTGTATTGTTGTAATATAGCACCCTGTATTGTAATGTTCAATATTCGGCCCTACTATTTGTTTAAATAGTGTGGTAAATAATTCTTACAGGATATGGATTAGTGCATTACAATGAACCTAAACCGATTTAGGGTGGGAAAGCAGCACCTTTCCTGAATATTTCAGGCATAAAATCAAGAATAAATCCACCGACGACATCATAATTATTCCTCAATTCATGTATAATTACGGCTTTCTGGATTCGCTGCTTCAGAGTGGATTTCCCTATGTAATTTTAAATCCATGTGTTTTTGATGAAAATATAGGCAAGTGAACTTCCAAACTTTAACAATTAAAACCGGCACTTGCCTAATGGTTTTTACCTCTAGAATGTAATTACAAGTAATTGTAACAGTATAGATAGTCAGCTTTGCATGAAATTCTGGTACAAAATGCCAGAATTCTAATGGATAAAACCATAAATAATATAACGCTTGACCACAATCGTGGAGGCGCCCTTGTTGCAGAACTGTTCATTCAATTACAGTATAAAAATGTAGCACTGATCGGCGGTCCGGTAGACCATTTTGATACAATAGAGAGAGGGAGGGGATTTGTTTCCAGGCTTGCAGAGGAATCTATTGTTGTGCCGGAGCAGGCTCGCTGCTACGGGGATTTTACCGACTATGGGAGCAGGTTTCGAGCTTCAGAGTATCGGAGCCGTCGTGATAGGCGGTACGCCGCTTGTCGGTGGTAGGGGCAGTGTCTGGGGTGCGCTCACCGGTGTTCTTCTGCTTGGTATCATAGCAAACGGTCTCAACCTCCTCCATGTCGAAGCAAGCTGGCAGTACGTTGTAACCGGGTTCGTTATCATTATTGCGGTGATAATCCATGAGCACCGCGCCCGCTAACGTATTTTCGGTATAGCCCACACTTACATGTTACGGAAAATATACCGACAACCGGCGGTATTACTCGCAGTTTTGTATAAAGCTGCTTACTAATCGTTCAATATTCCTATTGCCGCGCGAATGCCGCTCGCCCAGGCGGCGATGATGCCGCGGCTTGTTCCGGCGCCGTCACCTATCGTATACACATCCTTGGCAGCTTGAAAGTAATCGTCTAAAAACTGCGGCTTGTTTGCGTAGAGCTTGATCTCCGGGTAGTACATTATTGTTGATGGATGCATGACACCGGGTACGATCGTGTCGAGAAGCTTCATCGATTTCCATATGACACGAAGTATCTTTGCCGGCATTGCAAGGCTGATGTCTCCGGGAGTACTGCCCATGAGTGTGGGCTCGAAATCGTAAAGGTCTTTGTTGAAGCTTTCCTCCTTCGACCGTTTGCCGAGCCGGAAATCGCCGACCCTCTGCATAATCGGCTTTCTGCCGCCCATGAGCATAACCACCTGCCCCAGCATTTCACCGTAGGTATGCCCGCTTGCAAGCGGCTGCGTGAGCCCGACGGTTTTCAGCAGCGCGAAGTTGACCAGGCCGTTCCCGTTTCTCTTCTCCGAAAAGGCGTGGCCGTTTACGCTGAAATAGTGCTTACCTGATTGGTTCTGGTACTTCTCCTTCACCACAAAGGCCTTGCCGCTGTTCGTACAGAAGGTGCGTGCCCTATCAGGGAAGAGAAACTTGGGATCATAGTAGTCGCGCACGATTGGGTAGTACTCCTCGCGGGTTTCGACACGGATCCCGATATCGACAATGTTGTCAACGTAGGGGATACCGAGTTTGTCCATGATCGTCTGCAGAAAACTGAATCCCTGTCGTCCGGGAGCAAGGATCAGTTTCTTATAGGATATTTCACGCTTATCCGTAATGGCGACATACCGTTCTGCATCGATGTCTTCCATCGTTTCACGAAGAGAAACCTCGATGTCACGTGTTTGTATTTGGGCCATCAGCTCGTTAATAAGAACAATACCTCCGTCTGTGCCCAGGTGAGATTGCTTAATCTCAATCAATTCGACACCGAGTCGTTGGGCCCGCTGCTGGTAAATGGCAATATTGTGCTTCGGCATAATCCGAGGATGAAGATGCTCTTTAACGAGTGTTATCATCTCATCCGCTTTTTTCCTGTCCCAGTATTCGCACGGAAATCCGATGGGGAACGTGAAATTCATTTTACAGTCGTTTCGAAGCCCACCGGTTGTCATCCCTTCTTTGTCGAGGAGGAGTATTTTAATCCCCGGATGCCGGTCGGACAGGTGAAATGCCGCGCCCAGCCCTGCAGGGCCGGTTCCGACGATGAGACAGTCGAATGTGTCCATACCGTAAGATATAATTGGCGGTATCGATTCGTCAAAAAAGATACGAAAAAAAAGAATAATTTTAGAACATATACTTTTCCAAATTATCATGTAAATGTATTTTATGGGTTGCTCCCTATTTTTGTTTGCTTGACTTTATACGGGTATGGTATATAATGCCGCCGGGTGATTTGTGGACAAATAAAGCGTATACAACGGTGGCATTGCCCTGACGCGAAACGTCCGGGTAACAAGAGTATTCTTTTTCAGCTGTTGTGCACGTATACTCATGATTTTCGTATTTATGGTTTTATCCATTAAAATTCTGGTTTTTTGTACCAGAATTTTTATGCTCAACTGACTTATTATGTTACAATTACCTATCATTGCATTCTATAGGTAAAAACCATTAGGCAAGTGTCGATTTTAACCTTTTACGTTTGGAAGTTCACTCGCCTATTATTGAATAAACAGATAAGGAAAAGCCTGAATGCGGAATATTATCTGGCACTATCCTGAAACTATGGATGAAACTCGTGATCTTATACAACGGGATGGGACTATTCCTCATGGAGGAGGGACAGGAATACTGAGAATGAGTATGCGCAAGGTACGCGGCCTTATCGACCTTTCCGGCCTCAGGCTCGATTATTACCAAAAAAAGACTAGTACTGTTTATATCGGAGCTGCCATGACTTTCAACAAAGTGGCTTCACACACCGATCGGGAATCAATCCTCAATAGAGCGCTCCGATATTCGGCTTCGACTCCACTCAGAAATAGAATTACAGTTGGCGGCAGTGTCGCGCTTTTTCCCATATGGTCGGACATAATGGGCCCGCTCATCGCGCTCGATGCTGAGGTCTCACTCATTGGAATGCATGAGAGTCGGTTTCCCGTTGTGCGTTACATTACGGAGCCTGACCTGAGGAAAGGAACATTGATAACAGAAATTTCACTGAAAGATGAAGAATGGGTGACCTATTATTACAGGGAAACCCGAACTGGTTTCGATTATCCTGCCTTTACGGTTACTGTTCTTCTCCGGAAAAAGGAGGAGTTAATCGATGATATGAGAGTCGTGCTGGTCGGCTGCAGGGGAAAGTTCCGACGCTTCACAGATATAGAGCGGAAAGTGAAGGGGATGAAACTGTCTGAAGTGAATGCTCATGAGCTGATGAATTCTGTACGGGTGGATTTCAACGGCAAGAAGTTTCTGAGTGGTGAATATTTGAAATACATTGCCGGTGTTCAGGTAGAGCGGGGCCTGGAGCGGGTGCTGGTATGAAGTGACCTGAATCCCCCCTGAGGAATGACCCTGGCGGGACCGAGTTTCAAAAAATAACTTATTTGAAGTTATGTAGAAGTGGCGTATGTCCCTGGCGGGACCGATCCTTGGCAGGACCGGGTATCAAACAGTAACTTGCTCGAAGTTACTTAAAAGAGGGATGGGAGAATGGAAGGTTCTTTCTGTATAAACGGAGAAGAGGTGACGGTATCTTTCCATCCGGAAGACACGCTGCTTGCCGTGCTGAGAAAGTACGGATTTACTGAGGTAAAGGAGGGGTGCAGGGAAGGGGAGTGTGGCTCCTGCGTTGTGCTTCTCGGCGGTGTGCTCGTGAACTCCTGCCAGGTGTTTGCCGCCTCGGTCAGGGATAAAAAAATCACAACGGTAAAAGGTCTGGGCACGATGCATGCACCGCATCCGATACAGACAGCGTTCGTCGAAGTCGGCGCGGTTCAATGCGGGTTTTGCACTCCCGGAATGATCTGTGCCACTTATGCACTTCTTGAGAAAAATCCCGACCCCGATGAAACTGAAATAAGGCAGGCCCTTGATGGAAACCTCTGCCGGTGCACCGGGTACGTGAAGATTATCGAGGCTGTTCGTCTTGCGGCCCGGAGGATGCGTGAAAATGGGTGATGCAGTGAAAAAGGACTTTATGAACATCGGAAAATCTGTGACTAAAATCGATTCACTTTCTCTTGCTGCAGGAGATGCGATATTCACCGATGATATTCATGTCAAAAAGCCACTGCACGCCGCTTTTCTCTACTCACCGCACGCACATGCATTGATAAAAAACATCGTCACATCCGCTGCGGAAAAAATGGATGGCGTCGTCGATGTGCTCAGTTATAAAAATGTCCCGCGTATCCTGCACACGACTGCAGGGCAGGGGTTTCCTGAGCCGTCGCCTTATGACACGGTGCTTTTCGATAGACGCGTGCGTTTTGTCGGCGACAGAGTAGCTCTTGTTGCAGCAGAGGATGAAAGGATGGCAGTTGCAGCGGTTCAGAAGATAGAGGTCGAGTATACTGTGCTGGAACCTCTTTTCGATATAGAGAAGGCTTTCGACAAAGACGCGCCGAAGGTCCACGTTGATGACGAATATGCAAAGATACCCGTTACATACAAACCGGAGAACAACCTGGCCGCAGAAATAAAGATAGGCTTCGGTGATATGGAAAAGGGATTTCACGAGGCGGATTTTATCGAGGAGCATACATATAATACGCACTACGCATCGCACTGCGCAATCGAGCCGCATGCAGTTCTTGCGTACTTCGATGAGATGGGAAGGCTCGTGATTGTCTCGACCACTCAGGTTCCCTTTCATGCCCGGAGAATCGTTTCCGCAGTGTGCGGAATTCCAGTACGCATGATAAGGGTAATAAAACCGAGAATTGGAGGCGGTTTCGGAGGGAAGCAGGAGGTCATTCTCGAGCCCCTTGCAGCTCTGGTTGCATGGCGAAACCGGCGTTCCGTGCGTATTGTTCTATCCCGGCGGGAGGTGTTCATGTCCGGCAGGACAAGGCATGCCATGCGCATCAGGCTGAAAACCGGGGTAAAAAATGAAGGGAGCATTACCGCTCTCGAGATGGATGGCCTGTTGAATGCAGGAGCATACGGGACTCATGCACTTACCGTGCTGTCGAACGTCGGGTCGAAAACACTTCCCATGTTCAACAAGATACAGAACCTGCGTTTTCACGGGCGGTCAGCATATACAAATCTGCCCATAGGCGGGGCGTACAGGGGATACGGTGCGACCCAGGGATACTTCGCGTTCAACCAGCAGGTGGATATAATCGCACGGCGTACCGGGCTTGATGTGCTCGAGTATATCAAAAAGTGGCATATCCGTTCGGGTGAAACATCAAAGGTTTTCGAGGCGCTCGGCGAGGGGAAGGAAGGCGTCTCTCAGACCATTAAATCGTGCAGGCTCGATGAATGTATCGACAGGGGCGCGGACGAGATCGGTTGGTACAAAAAGCGCGGTAAACGGATTCAAAGCGGTCCGGATCTCGTACGCGGTGTGGGCGTGGCCGTGTCCATGCAGGGGTCCGGCATACCGAGAATCGATATGGGAAGCGCATCGATGAAGATGAACGAGGACGGTTCCTTCAACCTCTTCATCGGGGCGACGGATATAGGAACCGGGTCCGACACCATTCTGGCGCAGATAGCGGCGGAAGTGCTCCAGGTGCCGACCCAAAATATAATCGTGCTTTCCTCGGATACGGACCTCACACCCTTCGATACGGGAGCATACGCGTCATCCACTACCTATATTTCAGGAAAGGCGGTTGAAAGTTGTGCACGGGAGATTGCGAGGCAGATCACCGGCCGGGCTGCGATGCTGCTCGAAACCGATGAGGACCGGATTTTCCTCCGCGAGGCTACAGCGGTTGATGAGAAAACAGGAAAAACGGTGTCCTTTGAAGAGATATGCCTGCACTCGCTGTACCAGGATGAGCAGTTTCAGATTCAGGCGCAGGCTTCTGCGGTAGTGGATGAATCCCCCCCACCGTTCATTGCTCAGTTCGCCGAGGTAGAGGTGGACAGAAAAACAGGAAGAATAGGGGTCATTGAGTTCGTTTCCGCGGTCGACTGCGGACAGCAGATAAATCCTCTGCTCGTCGAGGGACAGGTCGAGGGTGCTGCGGTAAACGGAATGAGCTTTGCGCTCTGTGAGGAGTATCTGTTCGATTCGAAGGGACGGATGATGAACCCCCGGTTCTGGGATTACAAGATATACAACGCCGTAGACATCCCGGTTATGAAGACGATTGTGGTGAACTCCTATGAAGAAACAGGCCCGTTTGGAGCGAAGTCTGTCGGGGAGATTGCCATCAACGGCCCGGCACCTGCAATTGCAAATGCGGTCTTCGATGCTCTCGGTGTTCGTATGTTCGATCTGCCAATGACACCTGAACGCGTCTGGATGAGAATGAAGGAGGAAGGCGATATTTGATTATTAGAAACGGAAAGGCCGCCCTCCAGGGAAATGATGATTTCGTGCATGCGGATATCCTCATAGAACATGAAAAGATAGAGGCTGTCGGAACGGGGCTTTCGAAAACGGGGGAACAGGACGAAAACGTCATTGATGCGCGCGGGCTATATATACTGCCCGGAGGTATCGACCCGCATGTTCATTTTGACGATCCGGGTTATACGGAAAGGGAGGACTTTTTTCACGGAAGCTCGGCTGCAGCATCAGGTGGTATTACGACGGTCGTCGATATGCCTGATACATCGGTGCCTCCGGTCATCAGCGCCGAAAATTTTGCACACAAGCTTTCCGTTATCGAAAAGAAATCGGTTGTG